>Ga0209303_1000053_pt1 | contig 155053 bp, 135 predicted proteins | sample SidtaG_3_FD_187449 | JGI IMG/M metagenome (GOLD analysis project Ga0209303, IMG submission 187449) | Marine algal microbial communities from Sidmouth, United Kingdom - Sidmouth_Asex1 metaG (SPAdes) (version 2) | ecosystem: Host-associated > Algae > Red algae > Unclassified | place: Sidmouth...
GGGCGGGGGCGGTGGGGCGGTGAAGCGGATCTGCTCTACGGACCGGACGACGGCCCGGTTCGCGCGGACGCTTCCGGCAGACGCACCGTCTCCCCGATCAACCAGTCGACGACGGCGACCTGGGCGTCGCGCTCGCTCGCGCCCCCCTCGAGCGCCTCTCGGTAGACGCGCAGCTGATGATCGGCGCTCGTGCCCTCGCGCGCGATGACCCGCGCGTGCTCGATCTCGGCCACGCAATCGAGCCGCTCGGCATGGGGCCGGAGGAGCTCGACCAGCTCGTCTGTCAGCTCGGGCATCGGCACCGTCTTGCGCCGCCCGAAGTCGGCGAGCTCGGCGTCGATACCGTAGCGCTGGGCGCGCCACTTGTTCTCGCGGATCAGCAGCGCCCGGTAGCTCCGCCAGCGCTGGTTGTTCTCGCGCAGGTGGCAGAGGAAGGCGAGGATCGACTGGTAGAGCGCCGCGACGGTCAGCCCGTGCTCCACGTCGGTGCAGATGTCGCAGATGCGGATCTCGAGCGTCGGGTGGCGGTTGCTCGGACGGATGTCCCACCAGATCTTCGACGGGTCGGTGACCATGCCGGTCTCGGCGAGATCCTCGAGCATCTCGGTCCAGTCGTTCCAGTTGTCGAACACCTCGGGCAGGCCCGAGCGCGGCAGGTCGCCGATGATGATCGGGCGGAACGCCTTCAGGCCGGTGTCGTGGCCTTCCCAGAACGGCGACGACGTGCTCAGCGCGAGCAGGTGCGGCATGAAGTAGCTGACCTGCGACATCAGGTCCACGCGGCGATTCCGGTCCTCGATGCCGGCGTGCACGTGCATGCCGCAGATCGACATGCGCCGGGCCAGCGAGGCGTGCTCGTTGCCGAGCAGGCGATAGCGATCCATGTCGACCGGCTCCTGCTCGCGCCAGTGCGCCCACGGGTGCGTGGAGGCGGCGATGATCCGCAGGTCGAAGCTCTCGGCCACGTCGGCGACCGTCCGGCGGAGCTCGACGAGCTCGGCGCGCGCCTCGCCTATCGTCGCGCAGACGCCGGTGCCGATTTCCACCTGGCTCTGCAGGAACTCGTAGGTGACACGCTCGCCGACCTTGTCCTTGCAGCGCGCCATGAACCCCTCGCGCTGGCGCACGGCCAGCTCGCGGGTCTCGGGGTTGACGAGGAGGTACTCCTCCTCGATGCCGATCGACAGTGCCTCGGTCTCGATGATCGCTCTCCGGTCGCGCGGTACAATGCTTGAGCTTCGACGCGTCCGGTGTCGAGGCCGCTGGTCGATGGCCCGGGTCGATGGCCCGGGTCGATGGCCCGGCGATCGGCTCGGGAGCGTCGACGGGTGGTGCGGCGGGTGGCGAGGGCCGCGCGGTCGTCCACCCGGATCAGCTGCCGCGATACGTCGAGTAGCCGAACGGGTTCAGCAGCAGCGGCACGTGATAGTGCTGCCCGTCGCCCTCGATCTCGAACGCGATGTCGACGTGCGGGTAGAAGCCGCGCTGACCGAGCCGCTCGTGATAGTCCCCGGTGTAGAAGGTCAGGCGATACGCGCCGGCGGGCAGCACGTCGCCGTCGCCGGTGAAGTCGGCCACGCGGCCGTCGTCGTCGGTCGCCGCGGAGCCGAGCATCAGCCAGTCGTCGCCGCTCCGCTGCAGGAGCGCGATCAGGAGATCCGACGCGGGCTCGCCGCGCGTCGTGTCGAGGACGTGGGAAGTGATCTGGGTCACGGCGGGCTCGGCTGCGCAGCGGCGAGAGTCCGCAGTGTAGCCGCTGTTCGGCGCGGACCGTGGAACGCTCGGGAGACCCGCTCGCGCGCGGGGCCCGCCCGGTCATCGCGATCGCGGTCGTCGTCGCGCCCGTTGCAATGATGACCGCCGCCGCTCGCGAAAAACGTCGTCGTGCGTCAGGATGGGACGCGACCCCGTACCCGGAGATCGCATGCCGACCGCCCTCGTCACCGGCGCCTCGTCCGGGCTCGGCCGGGAGTTCGCCCGCCTGCACGCCCGCCGAGACCGCGACCTCGTCGTCACCGCGCGCCGCATCGACGAGCTCGAATCGCTGAAGGGCGAGCTGGAGGGCGCCCATCGCTGCTGTGTCACCGTGGTCGAGGCCGACCTCTCCGCACCCGGCGGGGTCGACGCCCTGTGGCACGCCTGCGAGGGCATCGACATCGGCGTGCTGATCAACAACGCGGGCTTCGGCGGTCACGGCCCCTTCCTCGAGCAGGACCTCGACCGTTCGCTCGCGATGATCACGCTGAACGTGGCGACGCTGTCCGCGCTCGCGCACCGTTTCGCCGCGCCGATGGTGGCGCGCGGTTCGGGACGGATACTCAACGTCGGCTCGACGGCGGGCTTCCTGCCCGGCCCGCTGCAGGCGGTCTATTACGCGACCAAGGCCTACGTGAACAGCTTCAGCCAAGCGCTGGCCGAGGAGCTCGACGGCACCGGCGTCAGCGCCACGCTGCTCGCGCCGGGTCCGATCCGGACCGGGTTCATCGAGGCGGCGGACCTCGACGGCCTGTCGGTGTTCGAGCACGCCGCGGAGCCCGCGACTGTCGCCCGGGCGGGCTACGAGGCGATGATGCGGGGCGAACTGGTCTGCATCGATGATCGCCGGCTCGCGGCGATGTCGCGGGTGCTCGGACTGCTGCCGCGAAGCGCGGTGCTGAAGCTCTCGAGAAGGAGCATGACCAAGTCGGCCGACGCCTGACGCACGATGCCGCCGGCACCCGTCCCGCGACCCGCGAAGGGGAAGGGGCTCCGCGGAGAGGCACGGAATCGGGGAGTGGAGGTGAAGACGGGCCGCGACGGACGAAGGAAGGCGGGCACGGGCGCAGAGAGGCCGTGGGCGATCACGGTCTCATGGGCCAACGGTCGCCTTGCGAAGGGCGAACGGCGTCTCCCATACTGCCGAGGTCCGGCATGGCGGCGGTTCGCGTGTCCGGGCCCGCCCGGACGCAGATCAGGAGCTCCACCACGATGAAGAGAACGTCGATGGCCATTCTCGCGGGCGCCCTCCTCGCCGCGCTCGGCACCGCGCCGGCCGCGGCGCAGGACACGGTCAAGCTGCGCATCGCGTCGCACCAGTCGCCGGAATCCCCCTCGGGCCTGACCGCCGCCCAGTTCGAGAAGGACGTCGAGGCGATGTCCGGCGGCAGCCTCGACCTGGAGATGTTCTACTCCGCCTCGATCGTCAAGTCGGCGGAGACCTTCGACGCCGCCGCCACCGGCATCGTCGACTGCGACATGACCAACGGCAGCTACCAGACCGGCAAGAACCCCGCCTTCCAGTTCGTCGCCGACGTCATGGGCGGCTACGACACGCCGCTCGAGTTCCAGGCCTGGCTGAACTACGGCGGCGGGGCGGAGATCATCGACGAGCTCTACGCCGGATACGGCATGAAGTACGTCGGCAGCTGGGTCGGCGGGCAGGAGTCGCTGAACTCCACCCGGCCGCTGGACGGCGTCGACGATCTCGCCGAGTTCAAGTTCCGCTCCCCGCCGGGCATGGAGTCGGAGATATTCTCCGCGCTCGGCGCCAAGCCCGTCGTCATGGACTTCACCGAGATCTTCACCGCGCTCGAGACCAAGATCATCGACGGCGCCGACGCCTCCAACATCGCCACCAACATGAGTCTCGGCATCTACGACATCGCCAAGCACACGACCTACCCGGGCTTCCACTCGATGTCGTCCGACCACCTCGCCTGCAATCTCGACGTCTGGAACGAGCTCTCCCCCGAGCACCAGTCGATCCTCGAGGTCGCGATGCAGAAGGTCGCGCTGCAGATCATGCTGCGCGTGCTGGTCGACAACGGCGAGGCGAGAAAGGAGATGCCCGACATGGGCGTGACGCTCCACGACTGGTCGACCGAGGACCGCAACACCTACCGCGACGCCGCCCGGGGTGTCTGGGACGAGTGGGCCGAGAAGACCCCCGAGGCGGCCACGATCGTCGAGAGCCACAAGACCTTCATCGACCGCATCGGCGTCGGCCAGTGAGAGGACCCGCTCGGCGGGCCCGGCGAGCGATTTCGACGATCGACCGCTGACCCGCCGGATCGCCGGATCGCCGGATCGCCGGATCGCCGGATCGCCGGATCGCCGGATCGCCGGGTCGCCGGGTCGCCGGATCGCCGGATCGCCGGGTCGCCGGGTCGCCGGGTCGCCGGGTCGCCGGATCGCCGGGTCGCCGGGTCGCCGGATCGCCGGGTCGCCGGGTCGCCAAGCGAGATCCGGGCGAAGCCAGCCGCGCCGGCTCCCGATCGGCGGCTCCGACGCGACCGGGGCGGATCGGTCGGTCACGCGGGCCGTCGACACGCCCTCACGTCACGCCGGGGAAGGCCCGTCCGTACAGCACGAGCAGCCCGGCCAGGCCCGCGAGCAGGCGCTGCGGAGCCCCGCGCGGACGGATCACCGCCAACGACACGAGCGCGAGCGCGAGCCCGAGCCCGACCTGAACGGCCGTCGCGACGGCGACCAGCGGGCGTCCGGCGAGCGCGAGGAGCGCCGGATTGACCACCATCGCGAGCGGGATCAGGTAGAGCCCGACACCGAGCGCCATCGCGTGCAGGGCGACCCGGAGCCAGTTCGCCCCGGCCATGCCGGCGGCGATGAACACCGCGCCGCAGACCGGCGGCGTGATGGTGCTCAGGAGGGCGAACCAGAACACGAACAGGTGCGCCTCCAGCGGGGCGAGCCCGAGTTCGGCGAGCGCGGGGCCGGCGACCGACACGCAGACTACGTAGGCGGCCGTGGTCGGCACTTCCATGCCGAGGATCAGGCAGGCGAGCGCGGTCAGCCCGAGCGCCGGCCAGAGCATCCCGCCCGACAGCGACAGGATCATCGACGTGGTCTTGACCCCGAGCCCGGTCGCGCCCAGCACGCCGACGACGATCGACGCGCAGACGATGATCGACGCGATGACGGCGATCTGCCGGCCCGACTGCAGGCAGAGCGTCGCGAGCCGCGCGCGCGTCGTCCGCCACGCCACGCGCCCCTCCGCGTCGACGAACAGCAGCGCCACGGCCGCGGCGATCGCCAGGCAGGCGGCGTACTGCGGCGTCTTGCCGAGCGCGAACATGACCAGCAGCAAGGTGCCGAACGGCACGGCGAAGAACAGCGACGTCAGCACCACGCGCGCGGCGGTCGGGCGCTCGTCGGCGGGCAGCGGCGGGAGCGCGTGACGTGTGCAGAAGCCGTCGATGCCGAACCAGACGGCGACGAAGTACAGCAGCGCGGGCAGCATCGCCGCGGCCATGATCGCCGTGTACGGCGTGCCGGTCAGCTCGACCATGACGAAGGCGCCGGCCCCCATCAGCGGCGGCATGATCTGCCCGCCGGAGTAGGCGACCGCCTCGACCGCGCCGGCCAGCGCGGGCGGGTAGCCGAGACGGGTCATCGCCGGCAGCGTCACGGTGCCGGTCGAGGCGACGTTCGCCGAGGCCGAGCCCGACAGCGAGCCGAACAGCGCCGAGGAGACCACCGACACCTTGGCCGCACCGCCCCTCAGCCGCCCGGCCGCCGCCGCCGCGAGGTTCATGAACCCCTGCCCGGCTTCTCCCGCGTTCAGCGCGGCGCCGAGGATGACGAAGATCGCGACGATGCCGACCGAGACGCCGGCCAGCGACGAGGTGGCCTCGCGCGCCGACTTCGCACCGGGCAGCGTCGCGCTCGCGGTGAGCGGCATCGCCGACGCCGCCGAGCGCGTCGAGCACGTGGTGAGCGACGCCGAGCTGCCGCCCGGCGAGTGGTACGCGCGCGTCGTCGCCCGGGTCGCCGGGGCGGACCCCGCCTACTGGCAGATCGCCAACAACGTGCTCGACGACGACGGCGTCCCGCGGATCGGCGTCCGGGCATTCGCGATGGCGCCGTAGCGACACGACGCCGGTCCACCACCCGGCACGCGTCAGCTCGATGCCTTCCGTGAAATCACTCTCTTCGGGTTCGCCAGCCGGAGCCTGCGGACGACGTCGTCGCCGAGCCGGGCGACGAGCTCCTCGTCCGATCCTTCGATACCGCGCCTGAGGCGTCGGCACAGCTCGATGCGCTCGTTCTCGTCGAAGACGTCTCGACGGCCGGCGAGCTCTCGTTCGGCGACGCCCATCGCGTTCGCGATCATCAGTCCTTCGTAGCGACGCTCGTCCGGCAACGTCGGCAGCAGCCGATCGAGGAACGTCCGTCGGGCCGACGCGAGCAGCGCCGCACCGGACGGGGCGTCGTCGGCGAGGCGCGCAACTCCGGCCATGCCGCGCTCGCCGGTCGCCGCGATCCCGGGATCGGGCTCGGGCTCGGGCCTGTTCGATGCGGCGAGCACGAGCGTCAGCACGTCCTGTTCGAGCTCGGCGATCATCCGCCCCGTCAACCCGAGCTCCAGCGTCGGCTCCGCCCCGGACGTGAAGCGCGCCCCCTGCTGCAGCGCGATGACGGCCCAGCGGACGGTCGCGACGATCTCCCAGATCGGCACGGCGGCGCGGTCGATCGTGCGTCCCGACGCGCGCTCGTAGCCCGCGTAGAAGGCCTCGCGCGAACCGAGCCCGCCCGCCTCGCGCTCGCGCGCCGCGAAGCGCCAGCACGGTGCGCAGAACCAGCCGATGTCCTCGTGCGGATCGCCGACGGCGGCGAACTCCCAGTCGAGCACGCCGGTGACGCACGGGCCCTCGGCGCTTCCATCGCTCGTGCGCGATCCCGCGTTCGCGCCCACCGTTCCGATCATCAGGTTGCCGGTACGGAAGTCGTTGTGGCACAGGGTCGGTCCGTGCGCGGTCACCGTCTGCCGCTCGAGCCAGCTCAGCGCCCATTCGAGCACCGGGCGGTGGGCGCCGAGCTCGTCGAGGAGGCGACGGTAGCGGGCGACGCGACGAACCGGCGCATGCCCTCCGGCGGCACCGCCCTCCGCGTCCGCGCTCGACAGGAACCGGAGCCCGGGCGCGTCGAGCGGCACGGCGTGGATGCGCGCGAGCTCGGCGCCGAGCGCGTCGACCAGCGACTCCCGGTCGCCGTCTTCGAGATCGTCGCCACGCGTCAGTCGCACGGGATGCGTCGTTCCGGAGACGCGCCGCATCAGGAAGAACGGTCGTCCGAGCACGCGTTCGTCGGTGCACAGCGCGAGTGGCTCGGGCACCGTGACGCCGGCGTCGAAGGCGGCCGCCAGCAGCGCGTGCTCCTCGGCCCGCGTGCGGCTGACCGAGACACCGGACGGCGCGTCGGTGCGGAGCACCAGCGCCTCCGTACTCGCGCCGCCGTCGCGCGCGACGTCGAGCGCCATGTTCTGCTGGATCGCACCACCCGCGAGCCGGTCGTAGCGACGTACCGCGAGCGTCGGGTCGTCGAACGTGTCCCGCAACCACCCGGTCAGCGTCGGCGGTACCACGTCGCTCACCGGTCGCCGCCGTCGGGCAGGCCCCAGCGCCAGAAGTCGTCGCCCTGCGCCATCAGCTCGCGGGCGAGCACCATCTTGTGCACCTCGGAGGTTCCGTCGACGAGGCGCGCCTGGCGTGCGTAGCGATAGATCCACTCGAGCGGCGTGTCCTTCGAGTAGCCGCGCGCGCCGTTCAGCTGGATCGCCGTGTCGACGGCCTTGTGCAGGGTATCGGCGACGGCGACCTTGGCCATCGACACCTCCTTCTTCGCGAAGTCGCCGCGATCGAGCAGCCACGCGGCGTGCATCGTCAGCAATCGCCCGACCTGGATGTCCATCGCCGCCTCGCCGAGCAGCCAGCGCACGCTCTCGCGCTCGTCGAGACGCTCTCCGAACGCGCGTCGATCACCCACGTAGGCGGTCGCGATCTCCATCGAGCGCTTGGCGAGACCCAGCCAGCGCATGCAGTGGGTCAGACGCGCGACACCGAGACGGATCTGGGTGACCTTGAGCCCGTCGCCGACCTCGAGCAGACGGTTGGCGTCGGGGATGCGCAGCCCGTCGAAACGCACCTCGCAGTGCCCGCCGTGTTCCTCCGGCCCCATGATCGGGATGCGGCGGACGATCTCGAAGCCCGGATCGTCGGTGTGGAACAGGAAGGCGCTCAGGCCCTTTCGCGGATCGTCCGACGTGCGCGCGACGACGATGAAGTGCTTCGCCTCCGCGGCGCCGGTGATGTACCACTTGGTGCCGTCGACGATCCAGTGGTCGCCGTCGCGCGTGGCCGTCGTGCGCATCATGCCGGCGGGGTCCGAGCCCGCGCCGGGAGCGGGTTCGGTCATCGCGAACGCCGAGCGCACCCGCCCGGCCACGATCGGGGCGAGCCACCAGTCCTTCTGGGCCGCCGTGCCGATCTTCGCCAGCACCATCATGTTGCCGTCGTCGGGGGCGGCGCTGTTGAACACCGCCGGCCCGAAGATCGAGCGGTTCATCTCCTCGTAGCAGGCGGCCATGCCGACGGTGTCGAGTCCCTGCCCGCCGTGCGCGGCGTCGAGCTGCAGGCACCAGAGCCCGGCCGCCCTGGCCCGTTCGCGGAGCGTGTCGAGCAGATCGAGGCGGATGTTCTCGTGATCGTCGTAGCTCGCGGGGTCGTCCTCGAGCGGCAGCACGTGCTCGGCGACGAAGGTGCGCACGCGACGGCGGTAGTCCTCCGTGCGGGCGTCGAGCGTGAAGTCCATGGTGCGTCGGGTCCGGGGTCGGTGGCGCGTCAGAGCGCCGAGCAGAGGTGACCGCCGTCGATCACCAGATCGCTCCCGGTCATGTAGGCGGAGGCGTCGGAGGCGAGCAGCAGCAACGCGCCGTCGAGATCGGACGGCTCACCGATGCGGCGCTGGGGAATCCGCTTCACCGTCGCCTCGCCGGCCGGCGTCGCGAAGAAGTCGCGGTTGATGTCGGTCAGCACGTAGCCCGGCGAGAGCGCGTTGACGCGGATGCCGTGGCGCGCCCACTCGAGCGCGAGGCTCCTGGTCAGGTGCACCAGGGCCGCCTTGGCGGCGGCATAGGCGGCGGTGCCGGCGCCGACCCGCGAGCCGAGGATCGAGCCCACGTTGACGATGCTCGCCCGCGGGCCGGACTCGATGGCGGTCGCGACGCGCGCGCGGGCGAAGCGCTGCGCGACGAGCCAGGGACCACGCAGGTTCGTGTCGAGCACGGCGTCCCAGTCCTCGTCGGCGAGCGCGAGCGCCGGGGTGCCGGTGGCGATGCCGGCGTTGTTGATCAGGATGTCGACGCCGATGCCGTCCGTCGCGAGCGCGTCGAACAGAGCGTCGACGGACGCCGCGTCGCGCACGTCCAGGACGCGGCGCTCGAGGCTGCCCGCACGCGCTCCGCCGAGCTCGTCGGCCAGCTCGCGGAGCCGCGGATGATCCGGGTCGCGACCGGTCACGACGATGCGCGCGCCCGCGTCGTGCAGCACCCGCACGAACCGTCCGCCGAGGCCGCCGGAGGCGCCGGTCACGAGCGCGGTGCGGCCGTCGAGACGGAAGGGAGAAGGGTTCATCGGATGAAGATAGCGCATCGACGGTTCCGGGGACGCCGTGCCGTCGCTGTCCGCGAGTCCGCCCGCGTTATCGATCCCGCGCCGCCGATGCGTCCGGCCGTCACGTTCGACCCCACGCCACGAGGCTCGACGGACGAGGCGGCCGGACCGTGCACCCGTCGCATCCGGATCGGCAGCGCGCTCGCGCCCGCTCGATCCGGGTACGATGCGGGCGCCAGCAGCCTCCTCCGGAACCGCTCGATGACGATGGACCGTCGCTCCGCTTCCCCTCCGAGGCGGGCTTTCCTCCGCAGGCATCGGCGCGGGCGGGCCTGGCGCGCGGCCCTGGTGGCCGGCACGCTGGCCATCACGCTCGCGGCTTGCGAAGACGACTCGGGCAGATCGACCCGCTCCGCGAGCGGCGATCCGCCGGGCGGCGTCCCGCCGGGCGGCGTCCCGCCGTTCACCGACGCCTGCACCGTCGTCGACGAGACGCTGGCGATCTGCGCGGCGAGCGACATGGCGCGGGTCACGCGCGACGGTCCGATCCCGCTCGAGCACCCCCGCTACGACATCGCGCGCGGGCCGCTCGAGCTCCGTGCCGCGCGCGACGAGACGCTCGGCTTCCAGCTCGTCCTGCGCCGTCTCGACGCCCGCGCGCCCGACACGCTTCGCGTGGACGCCGCGGCGTGGCGCGCGAACGGCGGCGCGCCCGCCCCGTCGATCCACGAGGACGTGTTCGCCGCCCACTACGTGGCGATCGGGAACGGCGCCTACACGTCGGGACCGGACAGCGACGTGCTGCCGACGCCGGCGTCCTACCCCGACGCCCTGGTACCGCGCGAGCGCCCGTGCGCGGGCACCGCGACAGGTCCGGCCGCCGACGCCACGCTGTTCGAGCGGATCGCGCTGCCCGCGCCCGGCCTGAACCAGGCCATCTGGATCGACCTGCACGTCGCCGCCGACACCGCGCCGGGTCGTTACACGCGCGAGTTCGTGCTCGAGCTCGGCGAGCGACGCGTCACGCTGCCCGTGCGTCTCGACGTCGTCGCGGCCACGCTGCCGGCGAAGCCGAGCATCGACGCGGTCGGCGAGATCTACCGCCCGTACGCGTTCGAGGGCATCGGGCGCGACCCGGGATCGCCCGCCTGGCAGGCGATGGCACGCTGCTACCAGCAGCTCGCCCACCGTCATCGGCTGGTGTTCGTCGAACGCGCCGGCGACGTGCCGAGCGGCGCGACGCTCGCCGACTACGCCCACACCTACGCCCCGGCACTGAGCGGCGAGCTGTTCACCGAGGCGGCGGGCTACGACGGGCCGGGTCGGAACACGCCGGTCGCCGTCTGGCGCACGCCGTGGCGACAGGCGATCGACGGCACCGTCGCCAGCGCGCTGCCCGACCGCGAGGTGGCGCGCTACCGTGACCTCGCCCGCGACTGGACGGCGCTCGCCGCGCGCCAGGGCTGGCGCGACACGCGCTGGTTCGCCTACGTGTTCGACGAGGTCGACGGCCCGCGTCAGGGCTGGCCCGACAGCGCGCCCCGCGGGGAAGGCGCGATGCCGACCGACGTTGCCGCTCGCGAGGGCTATCTCGCGCGCGTCCACGAGTCGATGCGCCGCGTGCAGCGCGCGCTCGACGAGGGTGCGCCGAACGACCCGATCGATCTGCTCTGGACGAGCCACTCGAATCCGTCGATCTGGACGGACGACGCGGCACTCGATCTCACCGACACGATCCGTCTCTGGGCGCCGAACGCGCACGCGGCCGACACCGACTTCCTCGCCGGACGCGAGGCGGCGGGGGAACGGACCTGGTTCTATCACAGCGGGCACCCGGCGATCGGCGCGCACGCGATCAACCTGACCGGCATCGACATGCGCACCTGGGGCGTGGCCGCGGCCCGCTACGGGCGGCGCGGGCAGCTGATGTGGGCGGTCAACTTCGGCAGCGCCATCGACCCCTACGCCGACCCGACGTGGAACACGGACGACGATCGCGTCGGCAACGGCCTGATGGTCTACCCGGGCGATCGGCTGGTCGACATCGGCTACCCCGTCTCCCCCGGCCCGGTGCCGTCGATGCGGCTGAAGGCGTGGCGGCGCGGCCTGCAGGACGCCGAGCTCTATCTGCTCGCCCGCGAGCGTGACCCGGTCGGGGCCGATCGGCTGATCGCCACGCTCGTGCCGCGCGCGTTCACCGACGCGGTGGAGGCCGACGACGCGACCCCCGCCTGGGCGCGCGACCCGGCGGACTGGATCGACTTCCGCGATCGGCTGCTCGACCTGCTCGACGGTTGAACGGAACCGGACCGTTCGCCCGCACCGCCCCGTCCGCCTCCCGTGCGCCGTACGCATCCGACGTCGACCGCCCCCGACGGGGGCCGGCCCCTCCGGTGTGCCGTCCGGGCGTCTTTGCGTCACGGTCGGGCTCCCGGTTAGGATGGATCGCGATCGGTGCCGGCCTCGCCGTCCGACCCCGCCGGCTCGCGGTCGCCGAGGTATCCATCCCGCCCGCCTCAAGGAGACACACGCCCGTGAAGCCACCCCTCACCGATCTGCCCATCGAGTCCGGCGTGGACACGCGCTGATGATGGTGCCGACGAGCGTCTCTCGCTGATGCCCGCGCGATCCGACGCGTTCACGATCCGGCCGGCGACCCGCGAGGACGCGGCGGCGCTCCGGCAGATGCTCGACGCCATCGTCCGTCGCGGCGGCACGACCGCGATCGAGCGGACGCCGGGCGTCGTCGAGCTCGCCGACTGGTTCATCGACGGCGAGGGCTGTCTCGCCTGCTTCGTCGCCGAGTCCGCCGGCGGGTCGGATCTCCTCCCGACGGCGGACGGCGACCCGGCGGACGGCTCGACGACATCCGGCGCTCCGCCGGCGGGAGGCGTGTCGCTCGGCTTCCAGGCGATCGGCACGCACGACACGCTGCCGTCCGGCTGTGCCGACATCGCCACCTACGTGCGCATCGGTCTCCACGGGCACGGCATCGGCACGGCCCTGTTCGAGCACACCCTGAACCGCGCGCGCGAGCTCGGGCTCGACGCGCTGAACGCCACGATCCGCGCCGACAACGCGGACGGTCTCGCCTACTACTCGGGGCTCGGGTTCGCCGAGCACGCGACCGCGCGCGACATGCCGCTCACCGACGGCACCCCCGTCGATCGTGTCTCGAAGCGCTTCCCGCTCGGTACCGCCTGACCCGACGCCGCCCGATTCGAAGCCGTCCGAGTCGCCGTCGTCCGACCCGACACCACGCGAGCGGGCGGAGCGCGCGCACGCGGGGAGCCGCGACCGTCACACGAACGCGCCGTGACGGAAGACGCGACGCGAACCCGCGCTGGTCAGCATCGCGTCGACTGCGGTAACGTGACGCGCCGCCGGAAACAGCGTCCGGCTTCCCCGTCACCGACAACGAGGTCTTCGATGAAACTCGCAAGATACGGCGCCCCGGGCGCGGAGAAACCGGCCTTGGTCGACGCCGACGGCGCGCTGCGCGATCTCTCCGGCACCGTCGACGACATCGGCGGCGAGGCGCTCTCCGCCGAGTCGCTCGCACGCCTGGCGGAACTCGACCCCACGTCGCTGCCGAAGGTCGCCGGCGATCCGCGCATCGGCCCCTGCGTGGCGAACGTCGGCAAGCTCGTCTGCATCGGCCTCAACTATTCCGATCACGCCGCCGAGACGGGCGCGGCGGTGCCCGACGAGCCGATCATCTTCATGAAGGCGACGAGCGCGATCGTCGGACCGGACGACGACGTCGTGATCCCGCGCGACTCGACCAAGCTCGACTGGGAGGTCGAGCTCGGCATCGTCATCGGCACGCGTGCCAAGCACGTGAGCGAGGCGGACGCGCTCGATCACGTCGCCGGCTTCTGTGTCTGCAACGACGTCTCCGAGCGCGCCTTCCAGACCGAGCGTTCGGGGCAGTGGACCAAGGGCAAGAGCTGCGACACCTTCGGTCCGATCGGCCCGTGGCTCGTGACCCCCGACGAGGTCGGCGACCCGCAGGCGCTCGGCATGTGGCTCGACGTCGACGGCACGCGTCGCCAGGACGGCAGCACGAAGACGATGATCTTCGGCGCGGCCCACCTCGTGGCCTATCTGAGCGATCTGTTCACGCTGCACCCCGGCGACATCATCTCGACCGGCACCCCGCCGGGCGTCGGCATGGGGATCAAGCCCGAGCCCGTCTACCTGAAGGCCGGGCAGACGATGCGCCTCGGCATCGAGGGCCTCGGCGAGCAGACGCAGAAGGTGGTCACCGACCCCGCCGCCTGACCGACACCCGAAGGGGGCCGGACGCTTCGCGGTCAGTCGTCCGGCGGACAGAGCAGCTTGCCCATGAACAGTTCGTCCACGTAGCCCGCGCGTAACCTGACCGCATCGCGCCGGCACCCCTCGCGGGTGAACCCGGCGCGCTCGTACAGCGCGATCGCCCGCGCGTTCGTCGCGAGCACCCCGAGACCGAGCCTGCGGATGCCGAGCGTGCGCGCGTCCGATTCCAGCGCGACCAGGAGACGCGTGCCGAGCCCGCGACCGCTCGCCGCGTCTCGCACTCCCAGCACCAGGTTCAGGGAGTGGCCTCCCCGGTAGTAGCTCGGTCGGAAAGCGCCGACGAACCCGTCGAGCGTCGGCGTCGCATCACCTCGCCTGCCGCCTTCGCGAGCGGCGACGATAAGGATCTCCCGCCCGCTCCGACGTCCGTGGACGATTCGTTCGCGCATCGCCCGGACATCCAGACGCCGTTCTCCCGGCTCGTAGAGCATGAACTCGCTCTCGTCGTCGAGTACCGCGAACAGTTCCACGAACGCCTTCGCGTCGCTCTCTCGAGCGAGGCGCGGTGTCGGCAGATCGTCGAGAAATCCCCGCTCGCCGCGTGGTGGTCTACGTTCCCTTGCATCGTTCATCAGATTCGGCACGAAAATGGGTGATTCGCAATGAACGGCAAGTAATGCACGAGAGGTCATGCACGTTGCGTCATGCGCCGGACGTCACTGGGTGCGACATGCGTCACGCGGCAACATATCGATCCTCGAAGGCTTCGGAAGGCACTCCCGCGGCCGATACCGACTGCAGCACCTGCCCGTCCCCGATCCTCCGTGTGGCCGACGTCGATCCGACCGTGTCGCCCACCGCCCGATGACGACGATCGGACATGTCGGATCGCCCGCACCACCGCACGCCACCTTTCCTCGATCACGCCTGTCACCGGGAGCACAGCTCATGAACGAACCGATGTTCAGCGTCGTCATCCCGACGTACAACCGGGCCGGCACGATACCTCGCGCGATCGAGTCCTGCCTCGCGCAGACCGACCAGGACTTCGAGATCGTCGTCGTCGACGACGACAAGTCGAAGGACGACATGACCGCCGCACTCGCCCCGTACACGAGCCGCTGCACGATCCTTCTGAAGCTCGATCACCACGGCAAGGCCGCCTCCGCGAGGAACGAGGGCGTGCGCCTCGCCCGCGGTCGCCACATCGCCTTCCTGGACGCCGACGACGCCTGGCTGCCGGAGAAGCTCGCCACCTGCCGCACGCACCTCGAGCGCGAGCCGGATGCCCTGTTCTACAGCCGCAACTACGTCGATCGCGGTGTCGGGCGCTACTGGATCAAGCCCGCCCGCGGGCTCACCGACGACGAGACCATCTACGACTACCTCTTCGCCGACAAGGGCTGGGTACACCCGAGCACGATCGTCGTCGCCACCGACACGGCGCGCGCGCACCCGTTCCGCGAGGATCTCTCCTTCGGCGACGACACGCAGTTCGCGGTCGACCTGTGGAAGAGCGGCGTGAAGATTCGGATGATCGAGCGGGAGCTCGCGATCTATCACGATCCGCCGCAGTTCGACAGGCTCTCGCAGAGCCCGGTGTTCGCGAAGGGGAAGACGCCGACTCACTCGAGCTTCATGGAATGGGCCGAGTCCGAGCGCGCCAACATGTCGGACACCACCTGGCTCGCCTACCGGGCGTTCTGGCGTTCGCGCTTCGTGGCGCCGTCCTCCGCCCGGCAGGCGCTCGGCGACATCTGGAGCGCGCGCCGGAGCGTCGGCACCGGACGCGTGCTGTCGCAGACGGTGCAGACGTTCTTCCCCCGAAGCTACCGGCGCCTTGCCGACATCGTCGCGCGCTTCGACGGCATCGATCCGGCGACGTTGCGGCACGGCGCGGCCGATGGCGCCTCGGCGCCGGTGCACGGGGAGCAGGTCCGCACCGCGGAGCTGCGTCCCTTTCCCGTCTCGAAGCGGACCACCGCGACCTCGTCCGCTCGACGCGAGGATCACCGGGCCGCGTAGAGCGGGCGGGTCCGCATCGGGCTCGACGCGAGTTGGCGGCGGGCGGCGGGCGGCGGGCGGCGGGCGGCGGGCGGCGGGGATCGGACCGCGCCCGCCGGATCCGTGCACGGACGCCGGGGAGCATTCACCCGTCGCCCGAATGGCGCACGCTCAACACGTCGGACACGGCGGCGATCGCGACCTCCATCGGCGTGTTGCCGGTGTCGACGCGCTGCCCCAGCGGAGCCGTCAGCCGGGCGATCTCCGCCTCGGCGAAGCCCTTGCGCGCGAGCCGCCCACGGAAGCTCGCCGCCTTCGACCGCGACGCGATCAGTCCGCAGTAGCGGCTGTCGCCGCGCGCGAGCACCGCCTCGACGACCTCGAGATCGAGCTCGTGGCTGTGCGTCATCACGAGCCAGTACGCGTCGGCGGGCCCCGCCTCGACGGCGGCGTGCACGTTCTCGCCGAGCCGACTCGTCACGAGCGCGTCCGCGCCCTCGATCGATTCGAACCGCGCCAGCCACTCCTCGCGCGGGTCGTGGAACCTCGCCCGGCACGGCAGCCGGACGAGCAGCCGCGCGAGCTCCTGGGCGACATGCCCCGCCCCGAATACCTCCACGCGGAAGTCGACCCCCGGATGCCGCTCGAGACGCAGCGTGACCTCCCCGCCGCAGCACTGCGACAGCGCCCGGGCGAGCGGCAAGGTCACGAGGCGCGAGCCGCCGGCATCCGCCTCGCGGGGTTCGCCGCTCGCCGGTCCGCCGCCCTCCCCTTCGGCGAGCAGCGTCCGTGCGCTCGCGAGCGCGGCCCGCTCGAGTGCACCACCGCCGATCGTGCCCCGGAAGTCGTCGGCGCCGACCGTCATGCGCGTGCCGACGCCACGCGGCGCCGACCCTCGCACCGCCTCGACCGTCACGACCACGCAGGGGGTACCGTTCGCGCTGTGCCGGACCAGTCCGTCGAGCCAGCTCATCCGCGCCCGGGAGAAGCCGTGCCGGTGACGGGACGGTGCGCGGCGCCCGCCGTGTCGTCCGATCGCCCGTCCGACGTGTCGCCCCGCACCGCCTCCTCCGGTGCGCCGCTCCGCGCCATGTCTCGCGTCTCGTCGGCGGGCGCGACGACGGGCACCGCGGCATCGCCGTGTCCGGACGTCGGCGGCGGGTCGCGCTCGATCAGCGCGGTGCACGCGCGCAGCACTTCCTCGGGCGTCGCCGGTGCGTGCAACTCGGGAAAGGTGCGGTGCTCGTCCAGCGAGGCGACGGCATCGCGGATCGCCGCGAACGCCGAGATCGCGAGCATCAGCGGCGGCTCGCCGACCGCCTTCGAGCGGAACACCGTGGCCTCGTCGTTCGGGCTGTCGGCCAGGATCCGCACGTCGAAGCGGGCGGGCATGTCGCCGACCGCGGGGATCTTGTAGGTCGCCGGGCCATCGGTCAGGAGCCGGCCCTCGTCGTTCCAGCAGAGCTCCTCGTGGGTCAGCCAGCCGACCCCCTGCACGTAACCGCCCTCGATCTGGCCCCGGTCGATCGCCGGGTTCACCGAGCGACCGACGTCGTGCAGGATGTCGGTGGCCAGCACGCGCGTCTCGCCGCTCAAGGTATCGATGATCACCTCGGTCACCGCCGCCCCGTTCGCGAAGTAGTAGAACGGCCGCCCGGTCGCCGTCTCGCGATCGTAGTGGATCTTCGGCGTCGCGTAATGCCCGGTCGTCGACAGCGGCACGCGCGCGAGATAGGCCGCGCGCGCGAGCTCCGGCCAGCTGTAACCCGCTTCATCGCTCACCGCGACACGGTCGTCGGCGAACACGATCGCGTCGCCCGCGACGTCGTGCCGTTCCGCGAGAAAGGCGGTGAGTCGCTCGCGCAGCTCGCGCGCGGCGAGCAGCGCCGCCATGCCGTTCAGGTCGGTGCCCGAGGAGGCCGCCGTCGCCGAAGTGTTCGGCACCTTGTCGGTCCGCGTCGCCGTCGCCGCCACCCGTTCGAGCGCCATGCCGAGCTCGCCGGCGACGATCTGGCAGACCTTGACGAACAGCCCCTGCCCCATCTCGGTGCCGCCGTGGTTCAGCTGCACGCTGCCGTCGTTGTAGAGATGCAGGAGCGCGCCCGCCTGGTTCAGGTGCTTGACCGTGAACGAGATGCCGAACTTGACCGGCGTCAACGCGATGCCGCGCCGGAGCACCGGGCTGGTGCGGTTGAACGCGGCGATCTCGGTCCGCCGTTCCGCGTAGCGCGCGTCGCGGGCCAGGGTCTCGATGATGCGCGGCACGGTGAACGCGGTGATCGTCTGGTGATACGGCGTGACGTTCCGCTCCGTCTCGCCGTACAGGTTCAATCGTCGCACCTCGAGCGGATCGCGCCCGACGGCGAACGCGATCTCGTCGATGACGGTCTCCATCGCCAGCATGCCCTGCGGTCCGCCGAACCCGCGGAACGCCGTGTTCGAGACCGTGTGCGTCTTGCAGCGAAGCCCGTCGATGACGACGTCGGGCAGGTAGTAGGCGTTGTCACAGTGGAACATCGCCCGGTCGACGATCGCGTCGGAGAGATCGGGGGAGTTGCCGCACTGGCCGGCGAGCGTGTAGGCGATCGCGAGCAGGCGACCCTGGTCGTCGAAGCCGACGTCGTAGCGCTGCAGGAACCCGTGCCGCTTGCCGGTGACGATCATGTCGTCGCGACGCGAGAGCCGGCAGCTCGTGGCCGCGCCGTTGCGCGTGGCGAACAGCGCGGCCAGCACGGCGCAACCCGCCCCCTGCGTCTCCTTGCCGCCGAACCCCCCGCCCATGCGCCGCACGATCACGTCGACGCGGTGCATCGCGATGCCGAGCACGTTGGCGATCAGGTGCTGGGTCTCGGTCGGGTTCTGGTTGCTCGAGTGCACGGTGACGCCGCCGTCCTCGCCGGGCTCGGCACGGGCCACCTGACCTTCGAGGTAGAAGTGCTCCTGACCGCCGATGCGGAGCTCGCCCTGCAGCCTGCGCGGCGCGCGCGCGAGCGCGGCGGCCGCGTCGCCGCGGCGCATGCGGTGCGGCGGACGCACGAAGAACGTGTCGTCGATCGAGGCGGCCAGATCGAGCCGCGGCGCGCGCGTGTCGTACTCCACCCGCGCGAGCGTCGCCGCCTGCCGGGCGAGCCGGTGAGACGCGGCCGCGACGGCGAACAGCGGCTGCCCGAGGTACTCGACGTGCTCGTCGACGACGAGCGGATCGCCGGGGAACACCGGCCCGATGTCGCTCAGGTGCGGCAGGTCGGCATGGGTGATCACGTCGACGACTCCCGGAGCGGCACGCACCGCGTCGAGATCGAGCCGGGTCACGCGACCGTGCGCGATCGTCGAGGTACCGATCGCGACGTGCAGCATGCCCGCGACGGGTGGCAGGTCGTCAACGTAGCGGGCTCGCCCGGAGACGTGCTCGCGCGCGCTGTCGTGAGCGCGGGGGCTACCGCTCGCCATGGATGCTCCCCACGCCTGTCCCGTCTCCACCGGACGCTCGCCTCGCCCCCCGTGCCGGCACGACCGACGTGCCGAGCGACAGACGCACCGGCGTCGGCGGTGCGTCCGCCTCCAGCCACAGCCGGAGCAGGAGGTTCCGCGCGACACGGGAGCGATACCCCGCGCTCGCCCGTGCGTCGCTCAGCGGCCGGAAATCCTCGTCGAGGGCGGCACCCGCCGCCTCGACCGTCGCGCGCTCGAAGCGCGCGCCCTCGAGCACGGCCTCGGCGCGGCGCGCCCGCGCGGGCGTGGCCGCCATGCCGCCGAACGCGAGCCGCGCCGCGACGATCCGTCGCCCGCTGCAGGCGCCTTCCCGAGACTCGGCCGGCACCCGCCCCGACGCCTCGTCGCCGCTCTCGTCGAAGGTCAGCCGGAACGCCCCGCAGACCGCGGAGATGTCGTCCTCCATGCGCTTGCTGACCTTGTAGACCGCGCAGAGCTCTCGCGGTCCGCCCGACGATCCCGCGGGCGACCCGTGCGCCGATCCGACGGGCGATCCATCCGGCGACCTGTCGGGCGATCCGCCGATCGCCCCTGGCGACGACCCGTCGGACGACCCGGGCAACGTCACGCGCACCGCGCGCACGAACTCGCCGCGCTCGAGCCGTGTCTCGCGGTAGCCGGTGAAGAAGTCGTCGAGCGACAGCTCGCGCACGTGGCCGCCCTGCTGCAGCACGAGCGTCGCGCCGAGCGCGAGCAGGAGCGGCGGAAGATCCCCGATCGGCGAGGCCGACGCGATGTTGCCGCCGATCGTGCCACGGTTCCTGACGGGGTCCGACCCGAAGCGCAGCAGCAGCTCGGCCGCGCCCGGCACCTGCGCGCCGAGCAGCGCCATGCAGCGTGTCAGCGACACGGCGGCACCGATCGTCAGCTCGCGCCCGGCAGCCTCGACCCGCGCGAGCTCGGGCACGCGCGCGACGTGGATCAGGCGCGGCAGATCGCGAAGCTTCTGCGTGACCTCCAGCGCGAGGTCGGTACCGCCGCCGAGCAGCGGCGCGTCCGGGTGACGCTCGACGAGGGCGGCGAACTCGTCGAGCGAGTCCGGGGCATGGAAACCCGCGTGCCCTGGCCGAATCGCCGCGAGCCGGGTCAGGCGGACGGCGACGGCACGCTCGCGTTCACGTTCGCGCACGACCTTCTCGGCGTCGCGATCCGATTCGCGGGCGGCGAGCGCGACGGCCGCGGCGCGCTTGATCGGCCGGTACCCGGTGCAGCGACAGAGGTTTCCGCCCAGCACCCGATCGATGCGGTGCGACAGTCCGTCACCATCGTCGGTGGAGAGGCCGTCGAGCCAGCCCGTGGACATCGGCAGGGATCGCGTGTGCGGCGCCGATTCGTCGGCGTGCTCACGGGCGAGACCGCTCGTCGGCTCACCTGCCCGCCCGTCCACCCGCCCGTCTGCCGCTTGCCCACCCGCGTGCCCGTCGGCGCGCTCGCCCGCCCGTTCCCGCACGGACGAGGCGGTCCCGGGCGTCACGCTCACCGCCGCGGCGTTCGCCGCGCTCCGGTAGGCGGCGACGGGTGTCGGCACGTCGAGGTCGAGCGGTCGGGGATCCTCGCTCGCGCCGGCCGGAACGTCGCGGCCATCGGCCCGGGCCGGCGTACCCACACCCTCGGCAGCCCGGGACGCTCGCTCGACGACCCCCGCGCGCGAGCCGCCCCGGTACGTCACGCGCGGCGCATCGGGCGCACGGTAGAGCGCGTACAGCGACATGACGAACCCCGGCGTGCAGAAACCGCACTGCGAGCCGTGCTCGTCCACCATCGCCTGCTGCACCGGGTGCAAGGTGTCGCCGCGCGCGAGCGACTCGACGGTCACGAGCAGGCGTCCGTGCAGGGCACCGACGAACGCGATGCAGGCGTTGACGGACTCGTGATGCAGTGCCGCGCCGTCCGCCCCGTCGACCGGCGAGGCGACGACGACGGTGCAGGCTCCGCAGTCGCCCGAGCCACAGCCTTCCTTCGTCCCGCTCAGGCGACGGTGCAGGCGCAGCCAGTCGAGCACGGTCAGATCGGCCGGCACCTCGTCGCCGAGCGCGATCTCCTCGATCCGCCCGTCGCCCGCGTCGAGCAGGAAACGGATCACGTCGCGCCGTCCGGATCGACCGATCCACCGTCACCGTCACCGTCACCGTCACCGTCACCGTCACCGGCATCAGCATCGGCATCGGCATCGGCATCGGCCGCATCGTCGTCGCCGGCCGCGACGAACAGCGGCGTCTCGGCGAACGCGGTGACGTCGATCAGCCCGACGTCCGAGATGCGCAGCGCCGGGATGACGACCAGCGCGAGCAGCGAGTGCTGCATGTAGGCGTTGTTCAGCGTGCAGCCGCAGTCGGCCATCGCCCGCACCAGCTCGTCCGCCTTGCCGGCGACGACCTCGGCGCGCTCGTCGGACATCAGCCCGGCGATCGGCAGCTCGACCATCGCCCGCTCCTCGCCGCCCGCGTGCAGCGTCACGCCCCCGCCGACCTCGGCCAGGCGGTTGGCGGCGCGTGCCATGTCCTCGCGATCCGTGCCGACGACGATCATGTGGTGGGCGTCGTGGGCGACGGTCGAGGCCACCGCGCACGGCAGGTCGTAGCCGAACCCCGACACGAAGGCGTTGACGACGCCGCCCGTGCCGCGATGGCGCTCGACCAGGGCGATGTGACAGACGTCGGCGTCCGGATCGCCCGTCACCGCCGCACCCGTCGCCCGGGAGATCGCGACGTGCCTGTCGTCGTCCACCCGAAGGCGCGCCTCGAGCGCCCGTGTCGGAGCCTGGTTCTCGACGACGCCGATGACCCGGGCGGTCACGGTGTCCCCCGGTTTCGTGCCGTCGGGCGCGGGCACGGCGAAGTCCTCCGCCACGAGGGCTCGCCCGAGCGTCACCGTGCCGCGGGCGCTCGCCGGATAGCTGGCCGGCGGTATGTCGGCCGTCAGCGTGCCACCGCTCGCGAGCGACACGCCCCGGGCGAACACCTCGTCGATCGGCAGCGTCGCGAGATCGGTCGTCAGGATCAGGTCGGCGCGACGTCCGGGCGTGATCGAGCCGAGCTCGCGCTCGAGCCCGAAGTGCTCGGCCGCGTTCAGCGTCGCCATCTGGATGGCCGTCACCGGACGGAGCCCCTGGGCGATCGCGTGACGGACGACCCGGTTCATGTGCCCCTCGCCGACCAGGGTGCCCGAGTGCGAGTCGTCGGTGCAGAGCACGAAGTAGCGCGAGTCGAGCCCGTGCTCGGTGATCGCCTTGACCTGGGGGGCGACGTCGTACCAGGCCGAACCGAGCCGGAGCATCGAGCGCATGCCCTGCCGCACCCGCGCGATGGCGTCCTCGACGCGCGTGCCCTCGTGGTCGTCGGCCGCCCCGCCGGCGACGTAGCCCGCGAACGGCAGCCCGAGATCGGGGGACGCGTAGTGCCCGCCGACGGTCTTGCCGGCCGCGCGCGTGGCGGCGATCTCGCCGAGCATCATCGCGTCGCCGGCCGCGACGCCGGGAAAGTTCATGACCTCGCCGAGGCCGATGATGTTCGGCCAGGTCATCGCCTCGGTCACTTCGCTCACGCCGAGGGTGGCGCCCGCGTGCTCGAGCCCGGGGGCCGAGGGCACGCAGCTCGGCATCTGCACGTAGACGTTCAGCGGCAGCTCCATCGCCTCGTCGTGCATCAGGCGGACGCCCGCGAGACCGAGCACGTTGGCGATCTCGTGCGGGTCGACGAACATCGTCGTCGTGCCGTGCGGGGCGACAGCGCGGGCGAATTCGGTGACCGTGACCATGCCGCTCTCGACGTGCATGTGCGCGTCGATCAGTCCGGGCACGAGGTAGCGCCCGTGCGCCTCGACGACGCGCGTGTCGCCGCCGATCGCGTGCGAGGCGTCGGGGCCGACGTAGGCGAAGCGTCCGGCGACGATCGCGACGTCGGTATCCGGCACGATCTCGCCCGAGTGGACGTTCACCCAGCGTCCGCCGCGCACGACGGTATCGGCGGGCGCGCGGCCCGTGGCGACGTCGATCAGCGACGCGACGGCGTCGCTCCACGGAGGCATGGCGGGCATGGCGATCTCTCCTGTGTCTGCGCGGGCGGATGGCCGCGCCCCGATCCGGGCGCTCCCGACCCGGGAAGCCGATCAGCGGCCCGGCGAGCGTCTCGTACGGCAGTCTCCGTGAGGCGACCATCCGCGCGGCGACGCACGGCGGCGACCGCCCGTGTGGCGGCCAGCCACACCGAACCGTTCGGCCGGTATCGTGCCGGAACCGCGAACCCGCTCAATCGTGACAGATCACGTCGAGTCTGCGCACGGCCGTGGCCGGATTCGCACGCTCCACGAGACCGCGGTCGGGTCGGACCGGGGCGTCACCGGGCAGAACCGGGCATTGCCGGGCGATGTCCGATGGTGCCGTGCGCCGCTCGCCCGCAACCGGACGTGCCCGGGCATCTCGCGAGGACGTGTCCGTGCCGGACGATCACGTCACCTGGCCATGCGCTGGCCGGGATCGTGCAACGGCGAGAGCCGGGGTCGCCCCCCCGCTCCGGTATACTGACGGGTCAGCCGGCGCCGTGTGCCCGCGCCCGCTCTCCCCGACCGACCGACGTCCTGCCCCGTAACCGGCCGACCGATTCCCCGCCCGTACCGGCCGCGGCGTCGCTCGTCACCGCCCCGCCGGAGCGTGCCGAAGGCACGCCGTCCGGCCGCCCGCGCAGCCCGCGCCGTTTGCCCCGCCGCTCGCCTCCAGAGATTGTCCCGTGATCCAGAAGCTCCGCAACATCGCCATCATCGCCCACGTCGATCACGGCAAGACGACGCTCGTCGACAAGCTCCTGCAGCAGTCCGGCACGCTCGACATGCGCAAGGAACAGACCGAGCGCCTGATGGACTCGAACGCGATCGAGAAGGAACGCGGCATCACGATCCTGTCCAAGAACACGGCGATTCGCTGGAACGACTACCGCATCAACATCGTCGACACCCCCGGCCACGCCGACTTCGGCGGCGAGGTCGAGCGGGTCCTCTCGATGGTGGACTCGGTGCTGCTGCTCGTCGACGCCGCCGAGGGACCGATGCCGCAGACGCGCTTCGTCACCCAGAAGGCGTTCGCGATGGGCTTCCGCCCGATCGTCGTCATCAACAAGATCGACCGTGAGGGCGCGCGCCCCGACTGGGCGCTCGATCAGACCTTCGAGCTGTTCGACAACCTCGGGGCGACCGACGAGCAGCTCGACTTCCCGGTCATCTACGCCTCGGCCGTCAACGGCTACGCGGGCGTCGAGCCGGGCGTCACCGAGGGCGACATGACACCGCTGTTCGAGACGATCGTCGAGGAGGTTCCGGCCCCCGACGTCGACACCGACGGCCCGCTGCAGATGCGCATCAGCTCGCTCGACTACTCGAGCTACGTCGGCGTCATCGGCATCGCCCGCATCCGCCGCGGCAAGCTCCGCCCGAACATGCCGGTCAAGGTCGTCGACGTCGAGGGCAAGCAGCGGAACGCCAAGGTCCTCCAGGTGCTCGGCTTCCACGGCCTCGAGCGCATCGAGACCGACGAGGCCAACGCCGGCGACATCGTCGCGATCACCGGCATCGACAAGCTCAACATCTCCGACACGATCTGCGATCCGTCCACCGTCGAGGCGCTGCCGGCGCTGAGCGTCGACGAGCCGACGATCAGCATGATGTTCCAGCCGAACAGCTCGCCGTTCGCCGGCAAGGAAGGCAAGTACGTCACCAGCCGCAACATCTGGGACCGACTGCAGACCGAGCTCCTGCACAACGTCGCGCTGCGCGTCGAGCGCACCGAGCAGAGCGAGACGTTCAAGGTCTCCGGACGCGGCGAGCTGCACCTCTCGGTGCTGATCGAGAACATGCGCCGCGAGGGCTTCGAGATGGGCGTCGGGCGCCCCGTGGTCATCACCCGCACCGGCGAGGACGGCAAGACCGAGGAGCCGTTCGAGCAGATCACGATCGACGTCGAGGAGCAGCACCAGGGCGCGATCATGGAGAAGATGGGCGTCAGGAAGGGCGAGCTGAAGGACATGGTCCCCGACGGCAAGGGGCGCGTCCGGCTCGACTACGTCGCCCCGGCGCGCGGCATGATCGGCTTCCGCACCGAGTTCCTGACCGCGACGTCCGGCACCGGCCTGATCTACTCGGTGTTCGATCACTACGGACCCCAGATCCGGATCTCGGGCATCGGCCAGCGCAGGAACGGCGTGCTGATCTCCAACGGCACCGGCAAGGCGCTCGGGTTCGCCCTGTGGAACCTGCAGGAGCGCGGCAAGCTGATCATCGGCGCCAACGTGCAGGTCTACGAAGGCCAGGTCGTCGGCATCCACTCGCGCGAGAACGACCTGACGGTCAACGTGCTGAAGGGCAAGCAGCTGACCAACGTGCGCGCCTCCGGCACCGACGAGAACATCCAGCTGACCCCGCACATCGACTTTTCGCTCGAGCAGGCGCTCGAGTTCATCGACGACGACGAGCTGGTCGAGGTCACCCCCGAGTCGATCCGCGTGCGCAAGAAGTTCCTGAGCGAGACCGACAGGAAGCGCCACTCCCGCACCGCCAAGGCGAGCTGAGCTCAGCGCAAGGCGCCCTCGCGCGATACCTCGAGCGCGCGTCGCGCCCGTCGTTCGGTGTCCGGGTGGGTCGACATCCAGTCGCTCCGCGGCTCGCTGTCGGTCTCGCCGCCCGCCTCCGGGGTCACCTCGCCGAGGCGGCGGATGATCGTCGCGAAATGCTTCGGGTCACGCCCGGTCTCGAGCATGCGGGCGAAGGCGTATTCGTCCGCCTCCGACTCGCTCGCGCGCGAGTAGCTGCTCTGCAGGAGGAACACCGGCACGGCGGTGGCGAGCTCGCCGAGACCACCGACGTCGCCGAGCGCGAGCGAGACCACCAGCGTGATCGTCGAGGCCTGGATCGCGTGTCGCATGCCGTGACGCTCGTGCACGTGCCCGATCTCGTGCAGCAGCACGCTGTCGAGCTCTTCCGGATGCCCGACCAGCTCGACGAGCCCGTCGGTCACGACGACGTCCCCGCCCGGCAGCGCGAACGCGTTCGGGATGTTCCCCATGCGCCGGAAGTGCAGCGTCAGCTCGAACCCCTCGTCGGGCGCGGCCGCGACGAGCTCGTCGAACCGCGCACGGATCGTCGCCTGCCGCTCCTCGTCGAGCTCGCTGTCCTCGAGGAAGAAGCGATCGAGAGTCGCCAGCGCCCCGCGCCCGACGCTCTCGTGAGCGGCGACCGGCAGGCGATCGCTGATCGCGCCGGACGCGGCCGGCAGCCCCCACCGGAACGCGGCGAAGGCGAGCAACACGGTCACGACGAGGCTCGTCGCGATCATCGGCCAGCTGCTTTCCAGGCGATGCACGCGCAGCGCCCCGGCATCGCCGTGAGCGACACCCGCGAGCCAGGCATCGATGGCCGCGTTGTCGGTCGTCTCGAACAGCGCCCCGTCCGGGAAGCGCACGCGCCGCGCCGTGCCGCCGAGCCGATCGCTGAACGCGAGCGACGCGGCATCGCCCGACGCCGCGTCGCGCGACGGCACGTCGCCCGGCACCGGTTCGCCCCCGGCCGCGTCGCCATGCCCGGCCTCCTCCGTCTCGAGCCGGTACGCGCCGCCGTCGAGCACCAGCGTGGCGTCATGCCGTGCCGAGCTGCGCGGGGCGTACCAGTGCCCGGCGACGCGCGTGACGCCGCGCCCCATCAGAAGCCGACGTCCATGTCCATGTCGAACGCGTCGCCGAGCTCCTCGCCGAGCGCGTTCTGACGCGCCCGCTCGTCGTCGATGACCGCGTGCAGTCCTTCGGGGGCGAACGCCGCCGTGTTGCGGGCGAAGAAGCGCGCCTTGCGGACCTCCACCCACGGCCACGCGAGACCGAGCGTGAACACGAGCAGCAGCAGGTTGCCGATCATCAGCCACCACAGCGGCCAGGTGCGTACCGTCGACTCGAGTCGCACGCGCCCGTCGACGACGGTGCTCGCGTACAGGTGGTCGCGAATACGCGCCCGAAAGAAGGCGGTGACGAAGTAGCCGACGAGAAAGAGCAGCGGGTAGAGGAGCAGTATCGCGGTGCCGGCCAGCGCCTCGGTATCGTCGCCGATCACCTCCCCGAGCGATTCGCGCGCGCCGTCCAGCGTGAGCCCGGACAGTGCCGCGGCGCCGATCACGGCACCGGCGAACACGAGGAGCACGACCACCGCGAGCAGGAACGACTGCAGGTAGATCGCGTAGAAGCGCCCCGTCGAGAGCGTCGCGTCGAACGCCGCCCGCCCGTAACGGTGATTGTCGGAGAAGTACTCGGCGAGCTTCCGGTGCACCCACGGCGCGAGCGCGTAGAAGCCGACTACCCCCAGCGCGAAGACCCCGCCCGCCGCCGACCCGCCCGCGTCGGTGGCGAGCAGCATCCCGCCGACGGCGGCGGCGGCGATGAGCGGCAGGAACGGCAGAACGAGCACGTACAGGTACATCCTGCCGAGCCCGCCGTCGAAGCCGAAACGCACGTTCCGATGGCTCGTCATGCGCGCGTTGAACATCGTCGAACGCCAGATCGCCCACGGCAGCACGAGCAGCAGCACGCCCGAGGCGACGAGCGGCGCGAACGGGTGGAGGATGCCGCCGAAGGTGACGGCGGCGAACAGCGCCACCGCCACGATCCGCCCGACGAGAATCTGCAACGGCCGCGCGTGGTACTCGAAGGCCGAGCCGTCGAGCACGGTGTTGCCGTGGAAATAGCGTCGCGTGCGCACCTTCGCCCAGGCCGAATAGACGTACAGCGTCACGATCGACAAGAGGATGTTGACGATCCAGATCCGGAAGTACTCGCCGCCGCTACCGGTGAACGAGAACGGGTGGCGCCCGGTGGCGGTGTCGGTGCTCTGCATGTCGGGAAACCTCTCCGTGGTGTCGGACGTTGGCGGCCGACCCGGCGCTCAACTGTCGTGCGCGAGACGCGGGCTCGCCAGGTACTCGCGCGTGCGCATCTCGGCGAGCCGGCTCGCCGTGCGCGTGAACTCGAACGCGAGCCGATCCCCGCCGTAGAGCGCGTCCGCCTCCGCCTCGGCCGAGACGACGAGCTTGATGCGCCGGTCGTAGAACTCGTCGACGAGGTTGACCAGCCGACGCGCCTGATCGTCCTGCGTCCGGTCGAGCACCGGGAGACCGCTGACGAGCACGGTCCGGAACTCGTTGGCGATCTCGCTGAAGTCCCCGGTCGAGCGCGGCGTGTCGCAGAGGGTCGCGAAGTCGAACCAGACGATGTCCCCCGAGGCACCGCGCACGGGCAGCTCCCGGTCGTTGATCGTGACGCTCGCGGGCACGGCCTCGGCGCCGTTGCCGAGCCGCCCGAAGTGCCCGCGCATCGCCGCCTGCGTCGCCGGGTCCATGTGTCCGTCGGACTCGCGGGTCCCGATCACGTAGATCGGTTCGCTCTCCATCAGCCGAAGCCGGTAGTCGTCGTCGCCGGGCATCTCGAGCACGCTCGCGTGCCGGCGGATCTGCGCGATCGCCGGCAGGAAACGCGCCCGCTGCAGCCCGTCCCGGTAGAGTCCCTCGGGCGGCACGTTCGATGTCGTCACCAGCGTCACGCCGCGGCGGAACAGCGCCGTCAGGAGCCCGCCGAGCAGCATGGCGTCGGTGATGTCGTTGACGTGTATCTCGTCGAGCAGCAGCAGCCGCGCGCGCCCCGCCCAGTCGTCGGCGATACGCGGCAGGGGCTCGTCGACCCGGCCGAGCGCCCGCAGGTCGGTGTGGATGCGCTGCATGAAGCGGTGGAAGTGCAGCCGCGTCTTGTCCTCGAACGGCAGGCTCTCGAAGAACAGATCGCAGAGACGGGTCTTGCCACGCCCCACCCCGCCCCAGAGGTAGAGACCCTGGACACCGCTGATCTCGGGCTCGGCCGTGGTTCGCCAGCGGGCGAAGAGCGATTGCGACGGTTGCGTCCAGCGCCTGCGACGCACGAGCTCGGCGGCGATCGCGTCGAGACGACGCACGACCGCCTCCTGACCGGCGTCGGGCTCGAGCGCGCCGCTCGCGAGCTCGGCACGGTAGCGGGCCAGGGGGCCGTCCGCGGAAGGGCCTCCTCCGGCCGCGCGCTCGTTGTCCGAAGCGGAAGTCACTCGGGGCCTACCCGCCGCGCGCCGCGCGCAGCGAGCGGATCGCCTCCTTCTGACGGATCAGCACGTAATGGTGCAGCGCGTCGAGCTCGTCGGCGGAGAGGTCGACGAAGCGGCCGCTCAGGAAACCCGTGTCCTCGTCGGGCAGGACATCGATGTAGCCACCGAGCGGGATTCGCGCGCTCGGCAGATCGAGGCTGAACGGGTAGCGTCGTCCGGCGGCGACGACGTCCGACGGTATCGAGATCCCCCCGGCGCTGATGTCGAGAACGCGCACGAGGTGTCCGTCGAGCTGGAAGATGACCGGATCGTCCGGATCCGGCAGGACGGCGTAGTCGGCACGCGCCCCGAGCGGCGCCTGGACGGTGATCCGGTTCATGGGTCAGCGGCGCAGGCCGGGCGGGACGAGCGGCACGAGCCGCCCGCGAAGGCGCTGCACGTCGTTGTCCTCGAGAATGATCGACGCGCCACGGTAGGCGATCTCGGTGGTGACCAGCTCCCGCACGTGAGCCGCGCGCAGCCGCCCGATCAGGATGCACAGCAGCATGGCAAGACTGACCCCGCAGACGAAGGGCACGACCGTCGCCCCGGAGAATTCGGTACGCTCGATGCCGGGGGAGACGTAGTGGATCAGCGACCCGAGCAGACCGCTCAGCACGGCGAAGATCGCCGTGAACAGGAAGACGTCGGCCGTCATCCGGTTGTAGATGCGCTCGCTCTCGAGACGGCGCTCGAGGTGAAAGCGGATGACCGAGTCCTCGGCGGCGTCCCCGATCAGATGGCAGACTTCCTCGACCTGACCGGAGTTGGAGCGCACGTCGGCGACCCCGAGCAGGCCGTCGCGGCGGCTGACGTCGCAGACCTTCATCATCGCGCGGATCATCTCGAGGGGCGAGCTGCCGCCGCGCACGCCGCGCACGAGCGCGGTCTGCAGCGCCTGGGAAAGCTGGGAGAGCGGGAACGTGACGAGGAGCGCGACGAGCGTGCCACCGAACACGACGATGACCGGACGGATGACGTCGACCAGCTCGACGGTGTCGCTGAGGAACATCGACAGCCCGACCGTGAGCAGCACCGTCGCGACGACGAGCGGCAGGACCTGCCAGATTTCGACGCTCTCGGATTTGCGCACGAACGGTCCGTCTGGAATCGTTGGAGACACGTGGGCGGGTAGCCTGCTGGAGACTCGGGAACGGGACTTGCCAGCGGCACGAAAATGTGGTGCAAGCGCGAGCGATCCACTGGAGAATAGCAGAATCCCCGGGAACGAAAAGGCGGCCCGGAACTGTACGGATGCTCACCGTCGCCGGGTCGACCTCCCGCCTCGCCCGGACGCCTTCGCCATCGCGCCGGAGCCGCGCCCCGGGGCTCACGTGCCCCGAGCGAGCTCGAGCCACGGCGGCACGAGGCGGGTGGCACCGACGAGCGCCCGATCGAGCGCCTTCGCCTCCGGCACGTGCGCGTCGAGCAGCCGCCAGAACGCCGCCGAGTGATCGAGATGCCGGGTGTGCGCCAGCTCGTGCAGCAGGACGTAGTCGACGAGCTCCGGCGGAAGGAACAGGAGCTTCCAGTTCAGACTCAGGGTACCGCTCGACGAGTAGCTGCCCCAGACCGAGCGTTGCCCGCGCACGCTCACCCGCGCGTACCGGAACCCGTGCCGCGCGGCGAGCTCCTCGAGTCGCGGCACGAGCGTGCGCCGCCCCTCGAGGCGCAGCGCCTCGGCGACCAGCTTCGCGACTCCGACCCGATCGTCCGGTCGCGCGTCGAGCTCGAGCGTCGACGTGTCCGGCCAGCACGCCCCCGGTGCCGATCGACCGACTACCGGTGCGGACATCGACCCGGGTCCGGATTCGCCCACCGCCCCGACCGTCCAGCGGATCGCGACACGTCGCTCCAGCGCGGCGAGCTCGAGCGTCTCGGGCGGCCAGGTGCGGCAGACCTCGGGCGTCGTCGCCTCGAGCTCGGCGAGCGCCGACTCGGCCCAGGCGCGGTGCTGCTCGACGACGCCGGGAATGTCGCGGCGCGCGAAGCGCTTCGGCACGCTGACGACGAGACCCACGCCCGGCATGACCCGGAGCGTCACGCGCCGCGCCCGATTCGAATGGCGCACCGTGTAGGCGAGGGGCGCGGCGGACGAGTCGCACGACTCGGAAACGGGAGCGGACAAGGCACGACGCGACACGACGGGGGCCGCCGAGTGTACGCGACGCCCGCGCGCCGTACACTGTGCGCCGCCCCCCCGCCACGCCGACGACTCCCCGCATGTCGCTACTGACGATCACCAGCATCCTGATCACCGTCTCGGCGCTGTTCGCCTACGTCAACTACCGCACGCTGAAGTTGCCGACGACCATCGGCATCATGGCGATCTCGCTCGTGTTCTCGCTCGTGCTCGTCGCGCTCGGCGCGTCCGGTCACGAGCGCGGCATCGACATCGCCCGCGAGATCGTCGGCGAGGTCGACTTCGACGAGACGCTGCTCAACGGCATGCTCGGGTTCCTGCTGTTCGCGGGTGCCATGCACATCAACCTCGACGACCTGCTCGCGCGCAAGTGGACGATCGGCATCCTCGCCTCGGTCGGCGTCGTCACCAGCATGTTCCTCGTCGCCGCGGGCTCTTACGCGGTGTTCGCACTGTTCGGGTTCGACGTGCCGTTCATCTACTGCCTGCTGTTCGGTTCGCTGATCTCCCCGACCGACCCGATCGCCGTCATGGGCATCCTCAAGACCGCCGGGGCCAGCAAGTCGCTCGAGATCAAGATCGCCGGGGAGTCGCTGTTCAACGACGGCGTGGCGATCGTCGTCTTCCTGGCGATCTTCGGCATGGCGGTGAACGGCGAGGCGTTCGACGCGGGGCACATCACGGTGCTGTTCGCGCAGGAGGCGTTCGGCGGCGCGCTGTTCGGATTCGTCTGCGGCTGGGTCGTCCTGCAGATGCTCAAGCGCGTCGACAACTATCAGGTCGAGGTGCTGCTGACCCTGGCGCTCGTCGCCGGCGGCTCGACGGCGGCGGCGGGACTGCATCTCTCCGCCCCGATCGCCGTCGTCATCGCCGGGCTGATGATCGGCAACCACGGCCGGCGCGACGCGATGAGCAACACCACGGTGCAGCACCTCGACACGTTCTGGGAGCTCGTCGACGAGATCCTGAACGCGGTGCTGTTCCTGATCATCGGGCTCGAGATGATGGTGCTCGACTTCAGCCCGGCGGTCTGGGCGGCGGGCCTCGTGCTCGCGCTCGTCGTGCTCGCCTGTCGCCTGATCTCGGTCGGCATGCCGGTGAGCCTGCTCCGCCGGACGGGACGCGAGTTCCACCCGCACGCGATCAAGATCCTGACCTGGGGAGGACTCCGCGGCGGCATCTCGGTGGCGCTCGCGCTGTCGATCCCCGCCGGTCCCGAACGGGACCTGATCGTCGCGGTGACCTACGTCATCGTGGTGCTGTCGATCCTCGTGCAGGGGCTGAGCATCGGACGTCTGGTACGCGTGACTTCGGAGCCGAAGGGGACGACGGCACCGGTCGTCCCGTGACGCTCGCGTGACACCGGCGTCGACTCGCGGCCGTGTCGGTCAGCCCGCGGTAGACGTCGGGTCGATGCCGCCGCGCCGTCCGGGCCGCGCCGCGACGGTCGAGGTCGTGCCGGCGGCGGGCCGGGGCGGCTCGCCCGGGAACAGACGACCGAGCACCCGGCACAGCTCCTCGATCGCCACCGGCTTGTGCAGCAGCTCCAGGCCGGTGAGCTTGACCTCCTTGAGCCGCTCCGGCGACGTGTCGCCGGTGACGATGATGGCCGGCACCTCCCGCTCGAGCGATTCGCGCACGAAGGCGATCGCGTCGACCCCGTTCATGCCGTCCCGGAGACGGTAGTCGGAGAGCACCACGTCGGGCACCCGCCCGGACAGCGCGACCGCACGGAGCGCGTCGCGCGCCGATTCCGCCAGCAGGACCTCGCAGCCATGCCCCTCGAGCATGTGCCGCATGCCCTGCAGCACCTGCGGCTCGTCGTCGATGACGAGCACGCAGCCGCCACGCGAATCGAGCGCCGGTGCCTCGACGCGCCGCGGAACCACCTGCGCGGGATCGCCACCGGGCACCTCGATCCGGAACGTCGTGCCGTGTCCCTCCGCGGATTCCATGTGCAGCGGCAGGTCCATCAGCTCGCAGAGCCTGCGCACGATCGCGAGCCCCAGTCCGAGCCCCTTGCCGCGGTCGCGTTCGGGGTTGCCGAGCTGGTAGTACTCGGAGAAGACGTCACCGTGCGCGACGCGCGGGATGCCGACCCCGGTGTCCTCGAGCGTCACGATGCAGGCGCCGTCGTCGCCGGTGTCGCAGCCGAGCAGGATGTGTCCGGTCTGCGTGTACTGGATCGCGTTGGCGACGAGGTTCCTGAGCACGCGCTCGAGCAGGATGACGTCGGAGTACAGCACGTGATCGCTCTCGAGCACGACGAGCTCGACGCCCTTCTCGGATGCCTGCCGGGCGAACTGCGCACGCAGGCCGTCGAACAGCTCCAGCGCCGGCACGTGCCGGGGATTGAACTCGATGATCTCGGCGTCCAGCCGCGACACGTCGAGCAGGCTGTTGAGAAGTCCGTTCAGCGCATCCGCCGACTTCTCCATGTCGTCGATGATGCCGAGCTGTCGCTGGTCCTTCTCGCGGCTGCGGAGCGCACCGAGGAACAATCCGAGGGCGTGCAGCGGCTGGCGCAGGTCGTGACTCGCCGCGGCGAGGAAGCGGCTCTTGGCGACGACCGCCTGCTGGGCGATCGTCTTCTCCGCCTCCAGCCGATCCATCAATGCCTGGTTCTGGAAGCGCGCCCCGATCAGCTCGCGATACTGACGGTTGCCGCGCGCGGCGAGAAAGAAGTTGACGACGAGGAAGACGAGCAGGAGCAACCCCGTCAGCGCGAGCGAGTCGCTGCCGGAGAACATGTGCGTCAGCGACAGCGGGATCACCAGCGGCATCGAGAACGACAGGAACGAGGGCAGGTAGATGCTGCCGGCCGCGGCGCTGACGGCGACCATGCCGGCGAACACCGTCGAGATCAGCAGCAGGTACTCGGTGCTGTAGAGCTGGTAGAACATCAGGGGCCACGCCCCCCAGATGCACCCTGCCGACAAGGTGCCCAGCCAGAAGAAGTAGCCCCAGTGCGGACGCCCCTGGGCCTTCTCGTCGGCGTGCAGGTAGGCGCGGATGACGAGGATCCGCAGGAACGCCGTCACCGAGACCGCCCCGAGCCAGAAGAGGAGCGTGGCCTGCGGCACGTGACGCCACAGGAACAGGGTCAGCATGACGGCGCAGAGCGTCGCGCCGAGCACCAGCACCGGTCCCTGATGGTAGATGAGCCGGATCTGCTCGCGGTAGATCTGTCTGTCGAGATCGCTCAACGAGCGTCGCTCCGCCTGATCCGGACCGGGAAGTATGCCAGCCCGGTCAAGGCCCCCTTCCGGCGGGAGATCCGACCCGTGACGGAGCGCACAGGCACTTTGCGACCTGTTCGACGCTTCTCCCCGGCACGCTGCTACCATCTTCCGCTCAGTCTCGCCCCATGCCGGAACGATCGATGAGCCAGGAAATCACGCTGCACTTCCGCACCGCCGACGGCGAGGTGCGCACGGTCGACGCCCGCGTCGGCGACACGGTGATGGAGAGCGCCATCCAGAACGATGTCGACGAGGTCGTCGCCGAGTGCGGCGGCAGTCTCATCTGCGCGACCTGTCACGTCTACCTCGCCGACGAGAGCGTCGCGCTCTACGACGAGCCGGACGACGCCGAGCTGGAGATGCTCGAGGGCACCGCGGCCGAACGCCGGCCGAACTCGCGCCTGTCCTGCCAGCTGAGCGTTGTCGCCGGGCTCGACGGGCACACGATCGACGTGCCCGATCGGCAGTGACGAACGGCGTGACGGCGTCGCCGCGCCTCCCCTGCCGGCGCCGCGCCTCGCGGCCCGGAACGGGCGAATGAGCGCGGCGGGCCCGCACCTGATCGAGGCCTTCTCCCGCATCGGCGAGGAGAACGCGTTCGCCGTCCTCGCCCGGGCCGCCGAGCTCGCCGCGGGCGGACGTGACGTCATCAACCTCGGCATCGGTCAGCCGGACTTCCCGACCCCGCCGCACGTCGTCGAGGCGGCGGTCCGCGCGCTCCGCGACGGCCATCACGGCTACACCCCCGCCGTCGGCATCGAGCCGCTCCGCGAGGCGGTGGCCGCCGACCTGCACGATCGTCACGGCGCGGACGTCGACCCCGCCGACGTCATCGTCGTCCCCGGTGGCAAGGTCACGATGTTCGCCGCGATCCTCGCGTTCGGCGAACCCGGGGCCGATATCCTCTACCCCGACCCCGGCTTCCCGATCTATCGCTCGATGATCGAGTTCACCGGCGCCCGCCCCGTCCCGGTACCGATCCGCGAGGAGAACGGCTTCGCCTTCTCCGCCGCGGAGACGCTCGCGCTGATCACCCCCGCGACGCGGCTGCTGATCGTCAACTCGCCCGCCAACCCCTGCGGCGGCGTCACGCCGAAGGCGGAGATCGACGCGCTCGTCGCGGGCCTGGCCGCGCACCCGCACGTCGCGGTCCTGTCCGACGAGATCTACGACCGGATGACCTACGACGGCGCCGCGCACACGAGCCTGCTCGGCTATCCCGAGATCCGCGACCGGCTGATCCTCCTGAACGGCTGGTCCAAGACCTACGCGATGACCGGCTGGCGGCTCGGCTACTCGGTCTGGCCGGCGCGCTGGTTCGACGCGGTCAGGAAGCTCGCCGTCAACTGCTGGAGCTGTGTCAACGCACCGGCCCAGCACGCGGCGCTCGCCGCGCTCACCGGTCCCCGGGATGCCGTGGACACGATGATGTGCGCGTTCGACGAGCGCCGTCGCTTCCTCGTCGAGGCGCTGAACGCGATCGACGGGCTCTCCTGCGCCACGCCGCTCGGCGCGTTCTACGCGTTCCCGAACGTCGCCGCCACCGGCTGGCGCTCGAAGGCGCTCGCGAGCGCGCTGCTCGAGGAGGCCGGTGTCGCGACGGTCGGCGGGCCCGACTTCGGCATCAACGGCGAGGGCTACGTGCGCCTCTCCTACGCCAACTCGCTCGAGAACATCGAGCGTGCGGTCGAGCGGATCGCGACGTTCCTCGAGAAGGCCCCACCCCCCGACCGGTGACCGAATGTCCATCCGGCGAAGCGGCGCCCGGCGACCCGGGTCGCGCCCGATCCGTCGTAGACTGCAAGACTGCCCCGACCCGCCGACAGGCCACCGCGATGCCACAGAGTCCCATGCCCGACATCGCCTCGCGCGTCTACAACCACAGCTTCAAGCTCGACCCGATCGTCCGGAGTCTGCTCGACACGGACATCTACAAGCTCCTGATGCTGCAGACGATCTGGAAGGAACGGGCGGACGTTCCGGTCACCTTCTCGCTGATCAACCGGACCACGTCGGTGCGGCTCGCCGACGAGGTGGACGAGCAGGAGCTCCGCGCCCAGCTCGATCACGCGAGAACGCTCGCGCTGTCCAAGAAGGAGCTGATCTGGCTGACCGGCAACACCTTCTACGGACGCGAGCGGCTGTTCACGGGCGAGTTCATCGACTGGCTGAAGAGCTACCGCCTGCCCGATTACACGCTGTCGGTCGAGGACGGTCAGTACCGCATCGACATCGAGGGACCGTGGGCGGACGTCTCGCTGTGGGAGATCCCGATGCTGTCGATCATCAGCGAGCTTCGCTCGCGCGCGGCGATGACCGGCGTCGGCCGCTTCGAGCTCGACGTCACCTACGCGCGCGCCAAGGCCAAGCTCTGGGAGAAGGTCATGCGCCTGGACGCGTTGCCCGATCTGCGCATCGCCGACTTCGGCACGCGACGCCGGCACAGCTTCCTGTGGCAGCGCTGGTGCATCGCGGCGATGAGCGAGGGGCTCGGCGAGAAGTTCATCGGCACGAGCAACGTGCTGCTGGCGATGAATCTCGATCTCGACGCGATCGGCACCAACGCGCACGAGCTGCCGATGGTCGAGGCGGCGCTCGCGGGCGACGACGCCGACCTCGCCCTCGCTCCCTACCGCGTGCTCGATCGCTGGAGCCGCACCTACGACGGCAACCTCCTGATCGTCCTGCCCGACACCTACGGCAGCACGCGCTTTCTCGCCGAGGCGCCCGACCGGGTGGCCGAGTGGAGCGGCTTCCGGATCGACTCGAAGGAGCCTCTCGCCGGCGGCGAGGAGCTGATCGCCTGGTGGAAGAGCCGTGGGCAGGACCCGTCGGAGAAGCTCCTGATCTTCTCCGACGGCCTGACCGTGCCGACGATCGAGGAGGTCTACCACCGCTTCCACGGGCGCGTGCGCCTGAGCTTCGGCTGGGGCACCCACCTGACGAACGACTTCATGGACTGCGCGCCGCACCCGAACCCGGCGCTGCGCGCGATCTCGCTCGTCTGCAAGGTCACGCACGCGGGCGGGCGCCCGACGGTCAAGCTCTCGGACAACACCGAGAAGGCGACCGGCCCGGCGGACGAGATCGCCCGCTACCGGCGCGTGTTCGGCGAGGACGACATCGGCCGGCAGGACGTGATCGTCTGATCCGGGGCGTTCGACCCGCTCGCCGGGACGGTCGGCACGACGACCTGCCTCGGCGGGCCGTCCCTCCGAAACCCGACAGGGCCGCCCTCGGCCTCGTGACCCCGACCCGGAACATCTCGACGTGCCGATGAACGGACTGCCCGCCCTGCCCCGCGACGACGCCTCCGCCGACACCCGGCTCGTACCGTTCCTCGCGCGGGTGGACGATGCGCTGCACGCGCGCTGGATCGACGAGCTGCGCATCGCGTTCGCCGACGAGCTGGCACGGCGCGCGCGCTCCGCCACGCCCTCCGGAACGCCCATCCGGATCGAGCTGGTGCGGTTCGCCGACCTGTCCGACGTCGAACGCGCCGGCGTCCGCGTCGCGATCGTCGCCGATGCCGACCCCGCCGAGCTCGCCGCGTTGCCCGCGCTAGAGTGGGTGCAGAGCCTCTGGGCCGGCGTGGAGACGCTGGTCGACGCGTTCCGCGAGCGTGACGTCGGCATCGCGCGCCTCGTCGACCCGCGACTCGCCGAGGCGATGGCCGAGGCGGTGCTCGCCTGGACGCTGTACCTGCACCGCGACATGCCGCGCTACCTCGCCCAGCAGCGCGCGGGGATCTGGGCGGACCACGAGCTCGTGCCGGCGGGCGCGCGTCGCGTCGGCGTGCTCGGTCTCGGCGCGCTCGGCGAGCGGGCCGCGCGCACGCTCGTCGGCGCCGGCTTCGACGTGGCCGGCTGGAGCCGTTCGGCGAAGTCGCTCGACGGCGTGCGCACGTTCCACGGCGACGACGGCCTGGCGGCCCTGCTCGAACGCTCCGACGTGCTCGTCGTCGTGCTGCCGCTGACCGACGCGACGCGCGGACTCGTCGACGCCGACGCGCTCGCGCGCCTGCCACCGGACGCGTCGCTCGTCAACGTCGCGCGCGGTCCGATCGTCGTCGAGACGGATCTGCTCGCCGCGCTCGACGACGGCCGTCTCGCGCACGCCGTGCTCGACGTGTTCGAGGTCGAGCCGCTGCCGCCGGCACATCCCTACTGGAGCCACCCCGGCGTCACGGTCATGCCGCACGTCGCGGCGCCGACCGACCGGCCGAGCGCGTCGCGGGTCGCCGCACGGGCGATCGTGACGTGGGCCGCGAGCGGCGAGCGACCCGAGACCGTCGACCCGCGGCGCGGCTACTGACCGCGCCCGCCTGACCCGCCCGCACCCGACCGCCCGCGCACCTGAACGCGCTCACTCGGTCGCGCTCACCTGACCGCTCTCGTCAGATCGCGCTCGCCCGCATCGCGCTCGTTCGTGACCTCGGTCGCGCCGGCCGATCGCTTCCTACGGTCCGTCTTGCAGCAGCGCGTCCCCGAAGCTGACGGCGAAGTCGAAGCACCAGACGCTGAGCCGGTCGACGTCGTCGAGCGTCGTGCCCTCGGGCAGCGTCAGGCGGAGCGCGTCGTCGGTGTAGACGAGTCCGTCGAGCGGCGGAGTCAGGCGCACGGGCGCCTGCCCGTAGTCGTCGCCGAGTCCGGCGTAGAAGCCGACGTCCGGTCCGCCTCCGTCGTAGTCGAAACCGCTGACCTCGAACGTGCAGTCGTCGAGCACGGTCACCCGGCCGCCGACGTCGTGGGCCGTGCCGACGAGCGGGACGGCGCGCCCGACGAGCGGGTGGGTCGACGCACAACCGGAGGCGTCGATGCCCTCGGCGGTCAGCGTGCCGACGAAGTGCGTCGTCGCGCGCTGAACGGACACGAGCGAGGTCGTCGGCGAGTTCGCGTTAGCGACCAGGTTGACGACACGCTGCTCGAAGTCGGCCGCGGCGAAGTCGACCTCGAGCCCCGTCGCGGCGAGCGCCGCTGCCGGGTCGATGCGAATGCCGTTCCCGGGATCGCCGTCGGCATCGAGCGTCTGCAACAGACGGTTGAGGTTCGCCACGGGGGTCGAGTTGGTGTCCCGCGTCCGGAACACGTCGAGCGCCGTCACCGTCTCCGCTCCCGCCGCCGCCGGCAGCTCGATGTCGCCGATGGAGAACGTGACGCTCTCCCCCGCGCGGTAGTCGAACTCGCCGTCCGGCCCGGTCACGCCCGCACCGCTCGCCGTCGACCAGCCGAGACCGGTGACGGCGGCATCGACGAAGCGTCCCCGGCGCGGAACGTTCTCGCCGCCGGTATCGGCCTCGTACGGTTCTCCATCCGTCGTCGTGTCCGTCGCACCGTCCACCGTGGTGTCCGCTTCGCCTTCCATCGTCGCGCCCGCGCCGTCGACCGTCCCGTCCGGCCCGTCGGGCGAAACGGGCACGGTCTCGCCTCCCCCGCCGCCACAGGCCGCGAGCGTGGCCGCGACGAACAGGAGGGAGGTGAGCGCGACCGGTGATCGGGACGGGCGGGAAGGCGAGGCGAGAGGCGACACTCGGTGGGTCTTCCGTGGCGGAGGATGTCGGTCGAGAGGACCGTCATGATGGAGGACGGTTCGCTCGATGTCCCGCCAGTATTACCGTGTCGGGAATGCGGCGTTCAGAACCGCCGCACCAGCCGCCGGAGCAGTCCGAGCACGACGTACAGGAACACCAGCGGGAACACCAGCGTCTGCATCAGGAACACGACGACCAGCCGGATCGTGCCCTCGCTGACCGATTCGGACGCCGCCCGGTACTCCTCGAGCCGGGCCTCCACGTCGATGCTGTCGAGCGCCTGGCGGTAGAGGTTGCGCGCCCGGTCGACCAACCCCTCCGGCACGTTCTCGCGTCGCTCGCTCGCCGCCTCCTCGTTCAGGTCGCCGATCCGGTCGCGAGCCCGCTCGAGCGTCCCGGTCGCCTCGACGTAGTCGCGCTCGAGGAACGTGCGGTAGACCCAGTCGTTGGCGACGGCGATCGCCGGCATCATGAATCGGAGCAGCAGCAGGAACAGGAACAGTCGCTGCAGCACCGGCGCCAGCCGCCGGGCACGCGCGACGAAGCGGCTGACGACGAGCAGCACGCCGACGACGCCGAGCCCGAGCGCGAGCCCCTGCCAGGCGCTCATCGACAGGAGCACCTTCTGCACGCCGAGCGAGCTCGTCGCGAGCATCATGATCCACGAGAAGCGCTCGATCAGGTCGTTGATCGGATCGAGGATCTCGCCCGGGGCGAAGTTGACGCCGACACCCGCCGGCTGCACGGCGATCTCGGTACCCTGCGCGACCGAGATGACACCGTTCAGGCCGCGCGCGAGCGCGAAGCCGACGAGCGCCCGGCGAAACGCCTCGTCGACGTGGGCGCGCCCGGTCTCGTCGGCCACCGGCAGCAGCGCGAGCACGATCGACAGCAGCACGGCCGCCGTGACGATCAGCGACACGGTGCGCGGCGCGAACAGGGCTCGCCCGCTCACGGCGAGCCTCCGCTCACCGGATCATGCCGGGGCGACAGGCTCAGTTCGCGAGCGCCGCGTCGGCACGTTCGCTCGCGTCGGCGGTGCGTCCCGACTCCGCGCCGATGCCCTCGTTCGCCATGACCCGATCGAGCGCGCCCTCGAAGCGCGCGACGGTGCCGTCGACGTCGACCAGCTTGTCGAGCCCGAACAGGCCGATGCGGAACGTCCGGAACCCCTCCGGCTCGCCGATCTGCAGCGGCACGCCGGCGGCGATCTGCAGGCCCTCGGCGACGAACGCGCGCCCGCTCGACAGCGCCTCGCTGTCGGTGTGATAGACGGCGACACCCGGCGCGTGGAACCCCTCGGCCGCGACGCTCCGGAAGCCGCGCGAGGCGAGCGCGTCGCGGACACGCCGCCCGAGCTCGGCCTGGCGCGCCATGACGGTCTCGAACCCGTGACCCGCGATCTCCCGCATGACGTCGCGGAACACGATCAGCGCGTCGGTCGGCATCGTCGCGTGGTAGGCGTGCGCGCCGTCGAGATAGGCCTGCATGATCTCGGACCATTTCTTCAGGTCGAGCGCGAAGCTGTCGCTCGCGGTGGTGTCGAGCGCCGCGACCGCACGCTCGCCCAGCATGACGAGACCGGCGCAGGGCGACCCGCTCCAGCCCTTCTGCGGCGCGCTGACGACGACATCGACACCGCTCTCCCGCATGTTCACCCAGGCGGTACCGGACGCGACGCAGTCGAGCACGAACAGCCCGCCGACCGCGTGCACGGCGTCGGCCACCGCCTTCAGGTAGTCGTCCGGCAGCATGAGCCCGGCCGACGTCTCGACGTGCGGGGCGAAGACGACGTCGGGCCTCTGCTCGCGGATGCGCGCGACGACCTCGTCGATCGCCGCCGGCGCGAACGCGGCCTGCACGCCGTCGCCGGTCGGCTGCGCGCACAGCACCGTCTCGTCCGAGGGGACGGAGCCCGCCGCGAAGATCTGCGACCAGCGGTAGCTGAACCACCCGTTCCGGATGACGAGACAGCGCTTGCCGCGAGCGAACTGGCGCGCGACCGCCTCCATGCCGAAGCTCCCGCTACCGGGCACGATCACCGCGCGATCCGCCGAGTACACCTCGGTCAGCGTCGCGTGGATGTCGTTCATCGCGCCGCGAAAGCGCTGCGACATGTGGTTGACGGAACGGTCGGTGTAGACGACCGAGTACTCGAGCAGGCCGTCCGGGTCGACGTCGGGGAGAAGTGCGCTCATTCGGGACACCATCTTCGCAAGGGGCTGGAGCCTGCCAAGCATGACACAGCCGAGTCCGCGCCTCGCCCTTCGTCCTGCACTTACGACCGATTGACGGACCCGCGAAACGGCACTTCATAATGTACGGGCGACCGCGTCCGGACCGGAGGCGGCGACAGACCCTGCGGCGAGACCGCGCCGCACTACCCAGCCCAGAGCGCGGACGACCTGTGAACGACACCTCTCCACCGAAACCGATCGCCGGCACTCTGGTGCTGCTCGGATGCACGAGCGTGCTCGCCGCTCATCTGGCCGTGCTCTACACGGGCGGCCTCGATCCGGTGAAGACGCCGGTGTCCGCCCTGAGCCACAGCGTCGATGGCAACCTGCACGGGCTCGGGCTGGCGCTGTTCGCGATGGCGCAGATCGCACTCGCGTCGTTGCTGAACGACCCCGGGGCAGGCTTGCCGACGCGGCTCGCCCAGCTGTTGCTGATCGTCGATGCGATCCTGATCGTCTACATCGCATGGCGGTTCGCGACCTTCGCCAGCCCGACGCCCGTCCTTCCGCAGGCCGACGATCCTCTCTCGCTCCTCGCCGGCGGCACCGGGCTCGTCATGGGGCTCGCGTCGCCGGGGCTCCTCCGCCGCCACCGTCCGGCCGGTCTCTGGAACCTCGCTTGCCTCGGCCTGTGGGTGGCGCTCACGCCGCTCGCCCTCGCTGTCGACACGAGCTGGGTCGGCGCCTACGAGCGGCTCGTCGGCGTCGTGTTCGTGGCGTGGGCAGCCGGACTCGCGACGCTGCTCGGATTCAGGGCAGCGCGGTGAGGTCGAGTGTCGCGCTGGGCGCGTCGGGCGCGCGCTTCGAAAGATGCGCATCGACGAACTGCCGCAACTCCTGAACGTGCTCCGGGGCGACATGAGCATCATCGGTCCACGTCCCGAGCGCCCGGCATTCGTCGAGCGTCTCGACGAGGCCATCCCGCACTACGCGACGCGTCACGCGGTCGAACCGGGCATCACCGGCCGGGCACAGATTCGATATCCGTACGGCGCGTCCGTCCAGGACGCGACGAGAAAGTCAGGAGTACGACCTGTACTACGTCAAGGACCGCTCGCTGCTGCCGGATGTGCTGATCCTGTTCCAGACGACGGAGGTGGTGCTGTGCAAGCACGGGCACGCGCGATGACGACCGGGTCGACGTATCGAACGTGAACGCCGGGACGGTCGGTACTCAGTCACGATGGCGAAAGCGTCTTGCACCGATGCCGAACAGCCCGATTCCCAGCAGCGCGATCGTGCCGGGCTCCGGAACCCGCTCGAGCCGAGGAGGATAGACGCACGCGCAAGCGCGCGTGAGCTTGCCCCCGTCGGTGGCTGGCCGATGGGGGAAAGCGCCGATGACGGCGACGACGAGCGCACCGGCATTTCAGGTGTCACCGCGGCCGAATCTCGGTTGACAGCGCGTCGAGTTCCACCGACAGTTCCGGCGCTTCCGACCGTGTCGATCGAGCTTTTCGTACCGCGCTCGAGACGCGGCGAAACGAAGCCGAGACCATTCGAGTGACGACGGTCGCCGCCGCCGGAGCGGCCCCGGAGCGGCCCCGGAGCGACCCTGGAGTGGCCCCGGAACGGCCCTGGGGGCGAAACGGTCCGGCTTCCGACACTTCGGCCGACATCGACCGCATTCACAGCACGCACCGACTCCTCTCCCGAACCGCCCGCCATGCGATCCATCCACACCGCCGCCACGCTCGAGCGCCTGCGACGCGGCCCGCTCTGGAAACTGATCGCCTCGGACAACGCGCCCAGCACGCTCGCGCTCCTGCGGGTGCTGCTCCACGACCGCGAGCGCGTGCTGCCGGCGAGCGCCTTCCACGAGCGCCTGCGGCGAGAGCTCGACGCGCTGAACGCGACCGGGGCGAACCTGACGTCACCGGCGGAGACCTATGCCGCCGGCTGGCTGGCCGAGGGCTGGCTCGAGCGGCGACTGGCCGAGGACGCGGCCGAGGAGAGCTACGAGCTCTCCGCCGCGTCGATCACGGCGATCGGCTTCGTCGAGAGCCTCGAGCGGCGTCGTTCGCGCGCGACCGAGAGCCGCCTCGCGGTCGTGCTCGACGCGCTCGAGCGCCTCGCCGAGGAGACCGATCCGGACGCCGCCCGACGCGTCCGCAGGCTCGAGGCCGAACGCGCGCGGATCGATCGCGATATCGCGGCGATCGGGCGTGGCGAGCTCGACGTGCTCGACGACGAGCGCGCGCTCGAGCGGGCGCGCGAGATCATCGCGCTGACCGACGGGCTGACCGCCGACTTCCGCCAGGTGCGCGACGAGTTCGCGCGGCTCGGGAGCGATCTCCGCGCCGAGGTGCTCGACGAGAGCGGTAGCCGTGGCGAGGTGCTCGACGCGCTGTTCGCCGGCATCGACCTGATCGCCGACAGCGACGCGGGCCGAAGCTTCGGCGCGTTCTGGCGCCTGTTGATCGATCCCGAGCGGCGCGGCGCGCTCGACGAGGCGCTCGACGCGATCGACGGGCGCGGGTTCGCCGTCTCGCTCGCCCGCGAAGAGCGACGCCACCTGACACGGCTCGCGAGCGATCTCCTGGCCGAGGGCGGCGAGGTGCACGGCGCGATGCAGGGGTTCGCGCGAAGCCTGAAATCGTTCGTCCGGAGCCGCGAGTACCTCGAGCACCGACGCCTGACACGCCTGCTCGCCGACGCTCAACTCGCCGCCCGCGCGATCCGCGACGACGTCAGCCACGTGCGCCCGCTCGGCGAGGCCCTGACGCTCAGCAGCGCGCGCATCCGCTCGCCGTCGCAGTGGCGGCTGCACGACCCCTCGCTCCGCGCGGCCACGGGCGGCATGTCGGCGGGCGACGCGCCGACGCTCGACGTCGAGGCGCTCGGCGAGCTCGTCGCGGCCTCCGAGATCGACTTCCGCACGCTCCGCGAAGACATCGAGGTGGCGCTGGCAGAGCGCTCGCCGGTGTCGATCGGCGATGTGCTCGCCCGGTCCCCGGCTCGCCAGGGGCTCGGCAGCGTCATCGGCCTGGTCGCGCTCGGCGGTCGTCACGGCACCCGAACCGACGATGTCGAGCGCGTCGCGTGGGCCGGACGCGACGAGATCGAGCGCTCCGCCCGCATCCCGACGATACTGTTCGACCGCGAGGGCTTCGTGGCACCGGAGCGGGTTCCGCAGGCATGAGCGACGCGAACGACGACGAACGGACGGCAGCCGACGACGACGAGGCGCCCGTCCGGGACGGGAGTGGCCTCGGTGGTGCGACTCCTGACGCGGTCCACGGGACGATCGAGGGAACGATGAACCAAACGGCCTTCAGCACCGACGCCGGATCGGCTGACGACCCGATCGACGACACGGCGACCCCGGACGACGCAGGATCTCCTGACGGCGCCCGTGGCCTCTGGGACGGCGACACCGGAACGCTCGCCTTCGACACGCGACGCGTGCTCGTCCAGTTGCTGTCGGGGCCGTCGCTCGACGCCGAGCGCCACCGCCTGCTCTGGCCGGTGCTGATCCGGGACGAGCCGGCCGTGCGTTCGCACCTCGCCGACCTGTTTCTCGAGCTTCTGATCGATCCGGATCTCGGCGTCGCCTTCGTCCGCCAGGTCGAGACCGACGAGCTCGACATTCCGGTCCTGCTCCGGCGCCAGCAGCTGACGTTCGTCGACTCGGTCGTGCTGCTGCATCTTCGTCAGCTCCTGATCCGGGCGCAGTCCGCCGGGGAACGCGCCGTCGTGTCGACGGCCGAGGTCGTCGATGCCGCGAGCGTCTACGCGCGAAGCGACAGCACCGACCACGCGGGGTTCGCCCGTCGCGTCGCGGCTTCCGTCGAGAAGCTGAAGAAGGCGAGCCTGCTCCGGAAGCTCCGCGGCAGCGACGAACGCTTCGAGATCGCCCCGACGCTGAAGCTCCTGTTCTCCGCCGAGCGCGTCGAGGCGCTACTGCGGGAGTACCGGGTACTCGCTGGCGAGGTAGCCGGCGAAAGCGCGCTCGTTCCGATCGACGACACACGCGCGGCGACCGAGGACGATGCCCCGTGAACCGGCTGTCGACCCCAGGCTCCGGCTCGCTGCTCGACGCGCCCCCGTTCCGCATGACCCGCCTCGAGGTGTTCAACTGGGGCACCTTCGACGGGCGGCACACGATCGACATCGCCGAGACCGGTTTCCTGTTCGTCGGGAGCTCGGGTTCCGGAAAGTCCACGTTGCTCGACGCGATCTCGGCGCTGCTCGTGCCGCCGCGCTGGGTCGACTTCAACGCCGCCGCGCGCGAGAACGAACGCTCGCGACGCGACCGGAACCTCGTCACCTACGTGCGCGGCGCGTGGTCGGAGAACAGCGACGAACGCACCGGCGAGGTGGCCAAGCGCTACCTCCGGACGGGCACGACGTGGTCGGCGATCGCGCTCCGCTACGCCAACGCGCTCGGCGAGATCGTGACCCTCGCCGAGCTCTTCTGGCTGCGCGGCAACGGCAACGCCACGACCGACGTCAGAAAGCACTACCTCGTCGCCGATCGCGATCTGCCGCTCGACGCGCTCGGCGTGTTCGGCGAGGGGGATCTCGATCTCCGGAAACTCAAGGCAGCGCTCCCCGATGTCGGGCACTTCCCCGAGTTCTCGAACTACCGCGAGCGTTTCTGCTCGCGCCTCGGCATCGACAGCGAGATGGCGCTTCGCCTGCTGCACAAGACGCAGTCGGCGAAGAACCTCGGCGACCTGAACGCGTTCCTTCGCGAGTTCATGCTCGACGAGCCGGAGACCTTCACCGTCGCCGAACGCCTCGTCGACGAGTTCGGCGAGCTGAAGTCCGCGCACGCCGCCGTCGTCAAGGCGCGCCGGCAGATCGAGACGCTGACGCCGGCACGCGCGGCCTACGAGCGCACCGCGACGCTCGACCAGACGCTCGCGCGGCTCGACGCCGAACGCGAGGCGCTCGACCCGTTCTTCGAGCGGCGACGCGTCGCGCTGCTCGAGGACGCCCGCACGGATCTCCTCCGGCGCCGCGCCGCGCTCGAGGACGGTCACCGCATCGCGCGGCGCGATCTCGACGACGCGAACGCCGCCTGCCGCGATCTCGAGGCGCGGCGGCGCGCGGTCGGCGGCGACCGGCTCGAGACCTGGGAGGCGCAGCGCAAGGACCTCGAGCGCGAGGCCGCCACCCTCGCGGCACGGCGCGACGACGCGGCGGCCCGTTGCGAGGCGCTGGACCTGACGCTGCCCGACACGCCCGAGACGTTCGCCGAGCTCGTCGACGAGCAGCGCCGTGCGCTCGACGCGGCGAGCGCCGAGCGAAAGTCGACGCGCACCCTTCACGGCGCGGCGAGCGTCTCCCTCCACGAGGCGCAACAGGCGTTCACGCTCGCCCGCGCCGAGGCTGACGGGCTCTCGCGCCGCGACTCGAACATCCCCGAGCGCGAGGTCCGGATGCGCGAGCGCCTCGCCGACGCGCTCGGTCTCGACGAGTCGGCGCTGCCGTTCGTCGGCGAGCTGATCCAGGTGCGCGAGGAGGCGGCGCAGTGGCGCGGCGGCATCGAGCGGGTACTGCGCCCGTTCGCGCTGTCGCTGCTCGTCGACGAGCGCCACCACACGGCCGTCGCCGACACGATCAACGGGCTCGAGCTCGGCGGGCGGCTGACCTATCTCAGGGTCGACCCCGATGCCGTTCGGCAAGGGGGTGATCGGAGCGGCGACTCCTCGAACGGCGGAACCCGCGGCCGGACCGGCGGCCGGGCTGGCGGCCGTTCCGGCGGGCCGGCCGCGAGCCGGCACGGGCGCGTCGACGCCGACTCGCTCGTCCACAAGGTCGAGCTCCGGCGCGGCCGCTGGCAGGCGTGGCTGCAGCACGAGCTCGAGCGCCGCTTCGACTACACCTGCACGGACGACCTCGGGCGCTTCGCGTCCCTCGAGCGCGCGCTGACGTCGCGCGGCCTCGTCAAGCACAACCGCGTGCGCCACGAGAAGGACGATCGCTCCGGCCTCGACGACCGCCGCCACCACGTGCTCGGCTTCGACAACCGCGAGAAGCGGACGCTGCTGCAGGCGCGGGTCGCCGAGCTCGGCGCGGCCCTCGCCCGCTCGCAATCGAGCCTCGACGCGCTCGAACGCGACGACGACCGCGAGCGCGTCCGCCACGAGCAGCGCGCGCGGCTCGTCGACACCCGCTGGGAGGACATCGACCCGGCACCGGCGCTCGCCCGCGCCCGCACGCTCGACGACATGATCCACGCCGCCCGCGACGACAACGTCGAGCTCGCCGGCATCGACGCCGAGCTCGAGCGCGCCCGCGCCGGGGAACGCGCCCGCGACGACGTGCTGAGGAAGGCGACGCTCGCGCTCGACCGGAACCGCGAGGAAGAGCAGACCACGGAGAAGAAGCTGGCGAAGGCGCGGGAGCGACTCGACGCGACGGACGAGGAACCCGACCCCGACGGGCTCGCCGCCCTCGATGAACGGCTCGCCGCGCACGGAGCCCCGACGCTCGACACGTTGCAGGAGCGCTGGCGCGAGCTGCAGGGCACCGTCGAGCGCGAGCACGGCGAAGCCGCGACCGAGCGCACGCGCCAGCACGGGCACGTCGTCACCGCGTTCAAGGACTTCCTGCGCATCTGGCCCGGCGAGTCCGACGGTCTCGACGCGACGCTCGACTCCGCCGGCGACTTCCTCGGCAAGCTCGCGCGCCTCGAGAGCGACGGCCTGCCCGCGCACGAGACCCGCTTCCTCGAGCTCCTCGAGACGCAGAGCCACCAGAACCTCGCGGCGCTCTCAAGCTATCTGAACGACGCGCGCCGCGCGATCCACGATCGGCTCGATCTGGTCAACGACAGCCTCTCGCGCGTGCCGTTCAACCGCGACGGCGAGCGCGAGACCTTTCTCGTCATCGAGCCGTCCGACCGTCACCTCCCCGACGTCGTCGCGTTCCGCCAGAGCCTGCGCGCCGTGCTCGAGAACGCCTACACCCGCGACGCGGCGCTCGCCGAGAAGCGCTTCGAGGAGCTCGAGACGCTCGTCGGCCGGCTCGGCAGCGAGGAGACGGCCGACCGGCGCTGGCGCGAGCTCGTCCTCGACGTTCGGCTGCACGTCGACTTCATGGGCCGCGAGAACGACGCCGACGGCCGCCAGGTCGAGGTCTACCGGAGCGGCGCCGGAAAATCCGGCGGGCAGCGCCAGAAGCTCGCGACGACCTGCCTCGCCGCCGCCCTCCGCTATCAGCTCGGCGGTGCCGACCGCGCGGCCCCGGTGTACTCCAGCGTCGTGCTCGACGAGGCCTTCGACAAGGCCGACAACGAGTTCACCGATCTCGCGATGCGGATCTTCGGCGAGTTCGGCTTCCAGATGATCGTCGCGACGCCGATGAAGTCGGTCATGACGCTCGAGCCGCACATCGGCGGCGCCTGCTTCGTCGACATCCGCGACCGCCGCCGCTCGAGCGCGCTGTCGATCGCCTACGACGCCGACGCCCAGCGCCTCCGGCTCGGCGACGTCCCGCCCGACGCGTGAAGTCGCCCGAGGCGGTGCGAGCGGCGCTCGCCACACGCTACCGGCGGCAGGAATGGCGCTGGCTTCGGGCGGCGCTCGATCATGACGACACCGCGTCCGACTGGCCGCTGCGCCTCTCGCTCGGCGCACCGGACGAACGCCGGGCGCTCGCCGACCCCGATGCCTTGCGAGCCTGGCTCGCGGCGTGGCGCGCCCACGACGGGCCCGGCACGCTCGCCCACGCGACGCGTCGCTGGCAGACGCTCGGTCGGCAGACGCTCTCCACCCACCTGATCCTCGACGACGCCGCGACGCTCGCGGACACGATCGGCCAGGGCGCTCGCTGGCGCAGGCTCCTGCAGCGCGGACGGCGGCTCGCCCGAGGCGCACCCGAGCGCCTGGACGCCATCGGGACGGTACTGCCCACGCTGGCCGAACTCGACGATGCCGACTGGATGCGCTGGCGCGAGGCGGCCGACTGGCTCGCCGCGCACCCCGACTCCGGACTCTACCCGCGACAGCTGCCGATCGCCGGCATCGACACCAAGACGCTCGAACGCTGGCGAGGGTCGCTCGAGCGCTGGCTCGTCGGCGGTGCCCGGGGCGATACCCGGCACGACATCGCATCCGACGACGCATCCGACGAGGCGTCCGGAACGGTGGCTCGGGAGGCGCTCGGCATCGCGACCGGACTGACATCCGACGCGGCATTCACCGAGATGCCCGATGCCGCTCCCGGCACGACCTTCGACACGGTACTCGGCGCGAGGCTCGATGCGGCCTCGGCCACGACCGCCGTCAGGCTCGCCGGAACACGCGACGCGCTCGGACTGCGCCGCCTGCCGGTGCGGCTCCGCACACTCGCGCTCGACCCCGCCGTGCCCGGCTGGCCGCCGGGCCTCTCGGACGTCGAGCTGCCGGCCACAGAGCTCGCCGCCCTCCCGCTGCGCCCGGCGCGCGTCCTCGTCGTCGAGAACCTGCAATCGGGGCTCGCGCTACCGCCCCTGCCCGGCACGCTCGCCGTCGTCGGCCTCGGCTACGCGCTCGAGCCGCTGACGGAGATCGGCTGGCTGGCGGGCGCACCGATCGACTACTGGGGCGACATCGACACGCACGGCCTGGTCATGCTCGCGCGCCTGCGCCGACGCTTCGGGCACGTGCGTTCGCGGCTCATGGACGAGGCCACGCTGCTCGATCACCGAGCGCTCTGGGTCGAGGAAACGCGCCCGCACGCCGCGATGTCCCTCGATGGTCTCGACGAGGCGGAAGCCGCGCTGTACGACGACCTCCGGCGCGGTCGCTGGGGGATCGGCGTCCGGCTCGAGCAGGAGCGTATCGCCTGGCCGCGGGTGCTCGCGGCACTGGCGACGGACTCCGACGACACGGATCACTGACCCCGTGGCGAACTCCGCCTGACGCCCGTGTTTCCATGGCAACCGATTGGAGAATCATCGGTGATCCGGCGTCCTAAACTGCCTCGATGGACACCGACACCCAGGTGAGGCGAGTCCGGGACGCCCTGCTCGAGGAGTCGTCCCCGCCGCCCTGCGCCTGGCTGTTCGACAGCCTCGGCCGGGGGGAAAGCTCACGCGCGTAGCGATGTCGACGTCGCGGTCCTTCTCGGCGACGCGCCGCCGGCCACGCTGTCCGGCATCGGCCTGCCCCTGGAAGGGCGGCTGGAAGGGCGGCTGGAAGGGCGGCTCGCGAGGAATGTGGACCTGATCGTCCTCGATCGCGCGCCGATCTCGTGCATCGCGTGCTCCGCGACGATCGGCTGCTCTACGACCGCGACCCCTCGACGCGGGTCCGCTTCGAGGTCCGATCGAGAAGCGAGTACTTCGATCCGCTTCCCTACCTGCGCGCGTACCGCCGCTTCGGCGCGGGCCGACCGCCACGACCGATCCGGAGCTCGTCGCCGAGAAGCTCGCCTTCATCATCGAGACCTGCGTGGCCGACCAGCGCGCGGCGGGACGTCTCGTCGACGTGCGCGCGACCGGTCTCGTCGGCGAGCGGGAGCACGGCGAGAACGACCGCCAACAGCACACCGGTCGAGACGACCAGGGAGCTCGTGCGCCGTGACAGCGGAGGGCTCGAGCCGTCGGTGGGTGGTCGGTCGTTCACTGTGCCGAGATCGGGCTCGTCATCGGTCGGATTCAAGCATGGCTGACAAATCCCTTCGGCGTGCACGGCTTCGGCTTGCCCGCCACGCGATCAAGACAGCGATACCTACAGGTCGAGCTTGCTCGGGACCCTCGACGACGACCGGTCACGCCGACTGCCGGCGTCCCGTCAAGTACCCCTTGCTCTTGCCCATGCGCCGCTACGGCAGCGAACCGAAGACGTCCGCGACCTCGATGTCGACTCCCGACGGTTCCAGTCGCGACCGACCTTCGCGCAAGATGGCCGTGCCGATCCCGTCACCCGAGTGAAAGTGGTGAGTCATCACTCGTGACTCCGGATCCACGACGAGATAGTGCGACACGCTGGGAAGCTGGAAATAGCCGACCGGCTTTCGCCCGGTGTCCACACCTCGTGTCGAGGGAGACAGCACCTCGACCAGGACGACCGGCCGCGTGACGATCGCCGATTCGTAGTCGATCGACCCCTCGCACTGGACGACGACGTCGGGCTCGTAGACGGTGTCCTCGCTCACGATCACCGACATGCCATCGCCGAAGACGGTGCATCCCGATCCCACGTCCCGCAAGGCCTGTCGTGACGTGACGGCGCAATCGAGCTCGACGAGACTGTGCCTCGCTCGCTCGGGAGCCATCGCTACCGGCTCGCCGCAGACAAGCTCGTACCGCTGGCCTTCGGGCAACCCGGCTACCCAGTCGAAGAAGTCCGTGGCGCTCGGGGCCGATCGGTTCGCCACGTTCATCGGGCTCGCTCCGGGAATCGACGGCGACGATCGTAGGACAGAGCGGTTTCGCGCCGCGCCATGCCGCCCCGGAGGGTCTCGGCGAGCGCCCGCCGCCTCCGCCATCGGCTCGCCGACGCCCTCGTTCGCCATGACCCGATCGAGCGCCTCTTCACCGTGGTGCCGACTCCCCGGGCGGGGCGCCGACGATGGAACCACTCGTCGCGGCGGCCTCGCCGACGACGACGGCCGGCCCGGCAGATGAAGTGGATACCGCCGGCAGCAACCCGTTCGGCATACCCGACCCGGGCTCGACCATTCCATCGGCCGCACCGACGGGAGAGCCGGACACGATCGACGGACCTGAGTCACCGACACTGGTTGCAGAAGCCCCGGACGGGGAACCCGAACGGGCCGAGTGAACAGGACGGCTTGAACGGATCGGGTGAGTCGGCCGAGCGGGTAGACTCCCGGACAGGGCAGGAGAGCGGAGAGGACGACGGTGGCGAACTCGTTGCAGGACCAGCTGATGAAGTCGGGTCTCGCGAACAAGAAGCAGGAGGTCCGGGCCCGCAAGGCGAAGAACACGCGCGAGAAGATGCAGCGCAAGGGCCACGAGGTCGTCGACGAGGCGAAGGAGCTCGCGCGCAAGGCGAGCGAGGAGAAGGTCGCGCGTGACCGGGAGCTGAACCGTGCGCGCACCGAGGAGGCCGAGCGCCGCGCCGTCGCCGCCCAGGTGCGCCAGATCGTCGAGATGAACCGCCTCGCCGAGCGCGGCGACGTCGAGTTCCGCTTCACCGAGGGCAGCGCGATCCGCACGCTGATGGTGCAGGAGCCGCAGCGTCGCGCGCTCGTCGCCGGCTCCCTCGCCGTCGTCTCGCTGGACGGACGGCACGACATCGTGCCGCGCAAGGTCGCCGACAAGATCGCCGAGCGCGACGCCGCGGCGGTGGTGCTCAGGAACGAGCGGACGGCGCAGGACGCCGATCCGGTCGACGACGAGTACGCCGGTTACGAGGTGCCGGACGACCTGATGTGGTGATCGCGGGCCGGTGCCCGTCCGACGCGCCGCTTCCGGCGACACGCGAGTCGGCCGCCGCCGACCCCCTCGCGTCGATTCCGATGGGCACGCGATGCTCGCGACGAGCGTCATGAACGTCGCACGACGGCATCGGAAGATGTCGTCGCGATGGCGAACGCACGCCACGGTCGGCGGAGCGCGACGTCGTCGCCGGAGCGAAGGGTGACGACGGACGGGACCGCTCCCGACACGGCTCCGGCACGCGGCAACGGCCCGGGGACGGGTCCGACCGAACGCGAGGCGCTCGGCGTCTGGGCGCGCATCGGCCTCCTGTCGTTCGGCGGACCGGCCGCGCAGATCGCTCTGATGCACCGCTTCCTGGTCGAGGAGAAAGGCTGGCTCGACGAGCGCCGATTCCTGTCCGCGCTGAGCTTCTGCATGCTCCTCCCCGGCCCGGAGGCGATGCAGCTCGCCACCTACGCGGGCTGGCGCCTGCACGGCGTCCGCGGCGGACTCGTGGCGGGCCTCCTGTTCGTGCTGCCCGGAGCGACGGTGGTACTCGCGCTCGCCGTCCTGTACGCGACGCTCGGCGGCACCGGTCTCGTCGAGACGCTGTTCTTCGGTGTGCGCGCCGCGGTGCTCGTCATCGTCGTGCAGGCGCTCGCGCGGGTCGCCGGCCGCGCGCTGAAGTCGACACGGCACCGCCTGCTCGCGGCCTCGGCCTTCGTCGCGCTGTTCTTCCTCGCGTTGCCCTACCCGCTCGTGGTCCTCGCCGCCGCGCTCGTCGGCTTCTCGGCGCGAGGGCCGGCACCGGGCGCACCGCCTGTCGCCGGAATGCCCGAGAACCGCGTCGACGCGTCGGCGTCCGCCCCGGGCTCCATCCGCTCCACGCTCGTCACGATCGCGACCTGGCTGGCCGTCTGGTGGCTGCCGATCCTCGCGCTGGACCTGCTCGTCGCAGCGGACATCCTCGGCGAGCTCGCGCGCTTCTTCTCCACCCTCGCCGTCGTGACCTTCGGTGGCGCCTACGCGGTGCTCGCCTACCTCGCCCAGGACATCGTCGCCCGCTTCGGCTGGCTGACGAGCACCGAGGTGCTCGACGCGCTCGCGCTCGCCGAGACCACGCCGGGGCCGCTGATCCTCGTCACCGAGTTCGTCGGCTTCCTCGCCGCGTTCCGCGCGGGCGGACTCGGGCTCGGGCTGCTCGGGGCGGTGGTCACGCTCTGGGTGACCTTCGTGCCGTGCTTCCTGTGGATCTTCGCCGGCGCGCCCTGGCTCGACGAGCTGACGGCTCGTCCGCGCCTGCGCGGCGCGCTCGACGCGATCACCGCGGCCGTCGTCGGCGTCATGCTGAACCTGTCCGTGTGGTTCGCGCTGCACGTGATGTTCGAGCGGGTCGACGCCGTGCGGGCGGGACCGTTCGTGCTCTGGACACCGGAACGGGCCACGCTCGACGGTCGAGCGCTCCTGATCACGACTGTCTGCGCCGTGCTCGTCTTCCGCTTCGAGTGGGGCGTGACACGACTGCTCGCGTTCGCCACCGTCGCCGGGGTCGCGCTGCTCGCGCTCTGAACCCGGGGGACGGCTCTCGGCCGCGGAGCGAATGTCCGCGACCGGAGAGTGGCCCGACGGCCCCTCGGCTCGAGAGCCCCTCGGCCCGAGTCGCCTTCAGAGCGACAGCGAGTAGCGCGCGAACCCGTCCGGCCCGTCGCCCGTCACCTCGAAGCGCTCGCCACCCGGCGCTTCCGCGGCGGCGGGAGACGTGTCGAAGTAGACGTCGACGTCGCCGTCGATCGGCGCGAACGACCAGTTGCCGTCGGCCGCCGGATCGATCTCGCCCTCCTCGAGGATGTAGTCGACGAGCACCTGCCGGTTGGTCTCCGGCGCCTCGACGATGATCGTGCTGCCGTCGAGCGCGGGGAAGGTGCCGCCACCGGACGCGCGGTAGTTGTTGGTCACGACGACGAACTCCTCCTCGTCGCCGACCGGTTCGCCGTCCCGCGTGAGCTCGACGATGCGGTGCGCGCCCTCGTCGACGAGCTCGCCGTCGTCGCTGTAGCGGGACGGCTGCGTGACGTCGATGACGTACTCGACGCCGTCGATGACGTCGAAGTTGTAGGACGGATGCGTCTCGCTGACGAGCGCCTGCGGCTCGGCGACGGTCGGGTCGATCGTGTTGAACTGCGCCGCCGCGCGTTCGAGCCACTCGCGCACCTCGGCACCGGTCAGCTTCACGAGCCGCACGGTGTTCGGGTAGATGTAGAGATCCGCCACGTTCCGGATCGCGATCTCGCCCGCCGGGAGATCGGTGTAGTTGCCCGCCCCGCCACGCCCGCCCGCCTTGAACGGCGCGCCGGCCGAGAGCACCGGCATGCCGTCGTACTCGGTGCCCTGGATCGCACGCTCGCCGTAGCGGCGCTGGGCGTCGGTGACGATCTGGATCGACGGGTCGTCCTGCACGAGGGCGAAGAAGCTGTTGATCGGCGCGGTGATGGTGCCGACCGCCTGCCCGACCCATTCACGCGTGGCCTCGTGCTCGGCCTGCACGGCGGCGACGATGTCCTCGCGGCTCGCGACGACCGGAATCTTCTCCCGCTCCTCGAGCCGGAAGATCGCGCGCACCTCGCTGCCGCCCGAAGCGACCGTCCACGCGTTCTCGCCGTCTCCCTTCGAGAGGGTCAGGTCGACGACACCGAGATGGCTGCCCCAGAACCCGGGCATCACCGACGGCACGCCGTTCAGCGTGCCCTTCTCGAGATCGGCACCGGGGAAGCCCTCGTAGCTGTCGGACGGGAACACCGAGTGGGCGTGGCCGAACAGGATCGCGTCGATGCCCGGCACCTTCGAGAGCTCGGCCGTCGCGTTCTCCCGGAGCCCGTCGGGGTGGCTCGTGGCGATGCCGCTGTGCGGGATCGCCACGACGATGTCGGCACCGGCCTCGCGCATCACCGGCACCAGCGTCTCGGCCGTCTCGACGATGCCCCTGACCGTCACGCGTCCCTCCAGGTGGCCCTTGTCCCACTGCATGATCTGCGGCGGCGTGAAGCCGATGACGCCGACGGTGATCGGGTGGCTCGCGCCGTCGGTGTCGACGAACTCGCGCTCGAGCAGGACGAACGGGCGGAAGTAGTGACGGTTGTTCGCCGGATCCTCGTCCCCGTCGGCCTCGAAGACGTTGGCGAGCACGTAGGGGAAGTTCGCCCCGCCGAGCGACTTCAAGAGGAACTCGAGCCCGTAGTTGAACTCGTGGTTGCCGATGTTGGCCGCGTCGTAGTCGAGCAGGTTCATGGCCTTGTACATCGGGTGGATCTCGCCCTGGCGCAGGCCGCGCGCGCGGGCCATGTAGTCGCCCATCGGGTTGCCCTGGATCAGGTCGCCGTTGTCGAACAGAAGGCTGTTCTCGACCTCGGCGCGCGCCTCGTCGATCAGCGTCGCGGTGCGGGCGAGCCCGACATCGTCGGCTTCGCGATCCTGGTAGTAGTCGAACGGCAAGGCGTGCATGTGCAGGTCCGTCGTCTCCATCAGCCGGAGCTCGATGTCGGCGGCGTTCGCGGCGAGCAGCGGCGACAGCAGCCACGGCGCGAGCCGGGCGGACGCGACGTGAAACGACTTCGAACGCGGGATCATGGCGATGGCATCGACGAAAGGTTCCGCCGAGTCTATCGCGCCGCGCGGCCGTCCTCGTGACGGGTTGGTGACGCCCGCGAGCACGGTTCACGACCGGGTTCGCCGCGGAGCGTCTCGCCGGCCACCCCGAACACCCCGCGCCACCCTCGCGGCACGCGGCGTCACTCAGAAGCGGTGCCTGAGACTCGTCTGCAGGACGGTCGCCCGGTTGCGGTCCTCGTCGACGGTCTCGAAGCGCTGATCGACGATCTCGGCGCGCACCCGGAAGTCGGTGCGCTCGCCGAGGGCGATGCCGTACTTGATCCCGATCGTCACGGTGCGCATCGCGTCGAGCCGGTAGTCGGCGCTCGCGAAACCGTCCTCGGGGAGCACCGGCGCGAGCGTGTCGTCGATGTCGATCTTGCGGACGAGGAAGTCCGCCTTGCCCTGACGGTACAGGCGGACGTGTGGCTCGAGATACTGCTCGCGCGTCAGCGCATGGCGATAGCGTGCGTCGAGGGTGTTCGACAGGATGCCCCAGTCGTCCCGGTACAGCCGGTACGTCAGGTGCAGCGAGTCGACGGAATCGGCGAGCTGGTGGACGAGCCTTCCCTGCAGGCTCGTCCGGAGGCGCGAGGTCGGTCGACTGTCGTGCAGGTCGACGATCAGCCGGTCCTCGACATCGGCGACGCTGACCACCTTGTACGGGTCGGAGTGGTAGCCTTGCGAGAGCCCGAGCGTCGCACCGAGCTCGGCGACGGTGCGACGGTTGAGCACGCGGCTCACGCCGACGCGGGTCTCGACGGTGCGCCTCTGACCGGGCTCGAAGCGCCGTGCGCGGCCCACCTCGCCGAGTGGCTCGGGCGTGTGGCCCCCGTCGGCGCGGTGGATCGAGTCGACGGTGAACGCGAGTCCGGCATCGACCGATCCGAGCCGGTCGGTCCGCGATCGCGAGATCCCGACGTCCGCTCCGATCGACTCGTAATCGGACTCGCGCGAGACGACGCCACCGAAGCTCGCGGTCAGCGTGCGGCTCGTCTCGCGCTCGACGCCGATGCCCGCCTGGACACGGGTGTCCTCGAACGCGCCGCGCGAACCGTCGGCACCGCCGACCGCCGCGAAGCCGCCACCGCCCGACGCACCGGTGTAGGTGACCGCCGCGTCGTCGCTCCGGATGGCCCCGGTCGGGGAGGCCCCCGACATCGTGTCGTGCACCAGCGAGACGGTGACGGACCCGTCGTCGAGACGGCGCGAAAGGTTGCCCATGGACTTGGCGACGGCGACGCGATCGTCGGTCTCGACGTAGGAGAGCCACGAGGTATCGACGGTCCAGTCGCCGGACACGGGCGGCGTGGCCGCCCGCGCCGTCCGCTCGGCGCCACCGCCGACGAGCGCGCAGGCGGCCATCGCGAGCCCGCGGACCAGCTCGCTCATCGCTCGCTCGCCGGGCGCTCGCCGGCCACCGACCGAACGCGCCCGGTCCGCCCGTTCATGCGGGGCACTCCTCGCGCGTCCGCCGCCCGGCAGCGCGATCCATCAGTTGCAGCCGCAACCGCCACCGCGCAAGCTGCCGCCGCCGGTGGACGCCTCCTTGGAGAAGTACAGGTGCTCGTCCACGGCGTCGTCCATCGCGTCGGTGACGAGCTGCATGTCCTCGCGGGCGAGCGTGGCGCGCTCCCACGGACGCACGTCCGAGACGGTCAGGATGTCGCCGGCGATCGAGCAACCGCCGGCCGCGATCAGGCTCGCGAGCGACAGCTTCGAGAGCACGCACCGGCCGCGCGACGTGGCTCGGGCATGTGCCCGAGTGCTCCCGGATCGCGACGTCGGCGTCTGCGAGAGCCGGAATTTCCGCGTGCCGCCGACGCTCATTCCTCGACCGCCTCGTCCGATCCGTCCGGCTCGCCCCCGCCGACCGCCTCGTTCACGTCGACGACGAGGACACTGGTGACCGGTGGAGCCTCGAGAGCCTCGGCGATCGCCGCCTCGAGCGCCGGCGCGTCCTTGCGTCGGAAGCCGACGTGGGCGTGCGCGACACGCCCGTCCCGACCGATCACGTAGCTGCTCGGCATGCCGAGCAGACCGTAGGCCTCGGCACTGCCGCCGTCGGGGTCGAAGGCGATGTCGAAGTCGGCGCGAACGTCGGCCAGGAAGCGTTCGGCGGCCTCTCGATCCTCGTCGAGGTTGATCGCCACGACGCGCAGCCCGTCGGCCCGGAAGCGTTCGGCGACGCCGTTCATCCACGGAAACGACTGCAGGCACGGCGCGCACCAGGATGCCCAGAAGTCGACGTAGACGACATCGCCACGCAGCTCCTCCAGCCGCACCGACGCACCGTCCGGTCCGGCGAGCGTGAAGGCCGGTGCCATGGCGCCGGGCGTTCCGGAGACGGTGATGCTCTCGGCCTCGTCCTCGGCGGCCACCTCGCCGATCGCGTTCGCACCGCCGGTCGCGGTGCTCGCATCGGTGCAGGCGACGAATGCCGCCAGCAGGACGCCGGCGGGAACCGGTCGCGCCCCACGAGAGCTCGACCTTGCCTGCATCGCGTTCCTCCTCCGGGGTTCCCGTGACCGATCCGAAGCGTCCGCCACGATGAAGATATCGACGCCGGCCTGACGGGCTCCAGTCCGAAACCTCGCCTGCGTCGCGTTGCACGCCATTTCCGGCGAAGCGCGATGACGCGTGACTCGGCTTCATCGGGGTCCCGGAGACGGCATCCCGACGACGTCTCGGATGGTACGCCGACCCGGCTTCGAAACGGCTTCGGAACGTCTCGGGGAGGGGGTTCAGGGCGGCTTCGGATCGGCTTCGGGCCCGGCGTGCACGGCGCCCTCCAGGTCGCGCTGACAGCGGAACGTCACGCCTTCGCCTTCGAGAAAGGCCTCCGCATCCACCCCGTGCAACAGTCCGAGCGTGGCGAGCAGCCCCGCCTGGACGCAGCTGTCGGCCAGCACCGTGACCGAGCGCGGCGCCCCGCGCACCGGCCAGCCGGTCAGCGGGTTCAGCACGTGCCCGTGACGGACACCGTTCCGGATCGCGTACCGGCGAGCGTCACCGCTGGTGGCCATGGCACCGCGACGCAGTGCCGCGAAACCGGACGCGGCACCTGCCGTGCCTGCCGTGCCTGCCGTGCCTGCCGTGCCTGCCGTGCCTGCCGTGCCTGCCGTGCCTGCCGCGGCCGATTCGATCCCGACACGCCATGCACCGCTCGACGGCGGCGCGCTCGCGTGCAGATCTCCGCCGAAGTTGACGAGCAACGGGCGCGCGGTACGTTCGACGAGCAGCGCGACGGCACGGTCGACGGCGTACTCCTTGCCGATGCCGCCGAAGTCGATCTGCATGCCGGGCGGCAGCGCCAGTCGCGGCGGCGACCAGTCCACGCGGTGCCAGCCGACGAGCGCGAGCAACGGGCGCACCTCGCTCTCGTCGGGCACGCGCAGCGACGCGCCGCTCGACCAGGCGCGCCGCAGCACGCCGGAGGTGATGTCGAACAGCCCGTCCGACAACGCGTGGCAACGATCGGCGAAGCCGAGCAGTCGCGTGGTCTCGGCATCGACATCGAGCGGACGACCCGCGCTCGTGTTGATCCGGTGCACGACGTTGTCGTCGCGGTAGCGACTGAACGCGCGTTCGATGCGCCACGCCTCGTTCGCCGCGAGCTCGACGAGCGCGCGCGCCTCGCGCGCACCGGCTCCGTCGACGAGTACCTCGCAGGGGCTCGCCATGGCCTCGAACGTGCCGATCCGAAGCGTGCCGCGGCGCGACCAGGCGATCGGCCGGCGTGCCGCGCGTTTACTCGTCATACGCGTCGCCTTCTCGCCCGCATCTCGTCACACCCCGTCGATCGCGGGTCGGATGGTAATGAAAACACGCCGCTCCCGCTCCGATAGCCGTCATCGAGCCCGACCTCGGGCGTGTCCGGACCCGCCCCGTGATCAGAGCGCTCCTTCCCGTCTTGACCCGACGCCATCGCCCGACGATCGCGTTCGGGACGCTCGCTCTCGTCCTCACCCTCACCGCCTGCTCGCCCCCTTCCGCACCGACGGCAGCCACTCCCGGCGCCCCGGGCGCGGCGCTGCCGATGTCAGGCCTCGCCGCTCCGCTCTCCGACGCCGAGTTCGAGACCCTGTCCGTCGAGGAGCAGTACCGGGTGACGAGCAAGCTGCTCGCGACGCTCTACACCGGCACGCCGGTCGGCGACTTCCTCGACCTGTCGCCAGGCCGGGCGCTGCGCACCCGTCGCGCCGGAGCGCCGACGCCCGGGACGATCCGGACCGCGCTCGCGACGAGCCTCGAACCGGCGGCGCGCGAGCGGCTCGATCGCGAGATCGTCGGCGACGAGGACGCGCGCGACGAGAACGGCGACCCCGCCCCCGTGGAGGCGGCGTTCAGGTTCGACGGCAACCGGCCCAGGCAGATGCCGCTCGCACGCATGATCCGCTACCCGCTCTCCCGCGAGCGCCACGCGCAGTGGATGGCCTGGCACCTGGCCAACACCATCCTGTTCTCCCCGGCCGAGGAGATCGACAGCGCTGACGTCACCGACGTGCAGAACCTCTTCCGCCGGCTCGATCTCGCGCTGCTCGGCGGCCGGGGCATCCGCGAGATGATCGCCACCCATCAGCGCACGGTCGAGAACTGGCGCCGCTTCCGCTCGCCGGAGGACAACACGCGCGAGATGATGGAGATCTATCTCGGACGCTTCGACAACGACGCCGAGGTGCCGCTCGCCTCGCAGGCGTGCCGGGATCTCTACCTGACCGACGAGCGCGACGGCTACAAGCTCGCCCGCACCGACTTCCCGAACACCGAGAGCGTGCTCGTGCTCGACAAGTACGTGCTCGACTGCAACGACTTCTACGATGTCGTCGCGGCGCACCCGCTGGTGATCCCGCGGGTCGTCGGCATCCTCGTCGATCACTTTCACGCCGGTCGATCGGCCGAGGATCGCGACGCCATCACCGCGGCGATCGCCGCGACCGACCCGATCACCTTCGAGGACGTGTTCGCCGCGATCCTGTTCTCGCGAACCTACCTGCTCGACACGGAGCGCACGAGATCCTTCGAGGAGAGTTACCTGTCGATGGCGGCGCGCCTCGGCTGGGACCACCACCCGGACCTGCTGATCGGCATGACCGGCGGACGCGGCGGGCTCTCGCGCACGCGCATGGACGAGATGGGCTGGGCGAGCATGGCGCTGAAGCTCGGGCGCACGGCGGAGGTCCCGACCGACTCGCTGAGCTTCGCCAACCACCACAAGGCACTGCGGGAGACACTGATGCTCGACCGGCGCCGCTGGGGCGTCGCGCTCGGGCTCGAACCCCCGCCGACGGCGGACCCCGCTCCTCCCGAGCCGCTCGACGAGGACGCTTCCCCGCGCGAGCAGGCGGCGCACGCCGAGCGGGTTCGAGACTACGAGGAGGCCCTGGACGCGCTGAGCGACGAGGAGCGCGCCGCGCACGCCGAGACGCTCGCCGCCCACGAGGAAGAGGAGGCGCTGCACGGTCTCGTCACCGACCTGAACACCGGCGAGACGATCCACTACCTCTTCCTCGCCGCCGTGCAGCGGCGCGCGAGCCACGAGGAGCGCGAGGCGCTCAGGGCACTGTTCTCGGACCGAGGTCACCTCGACACGGATCTCGACGAACGCTTCGTCCGGGCGGACAGGCTGGACGAGGTCGGCCAGATCGCGCTCGACTACCTCTCGCGCCTTCCCGAGACCTACTACCTGCCGCGACTGACCGGAGCCGAGCGATGACGACGAGCCGACGCGATTTCCTTCGACGCACCGCCCTGCTCGGCATCGGCGCGAGCGCCCCGACCCTGTTCGGCCTGCCCGGCTTCGTCACGCGCGCCGCGGCGAACCCGCTCGTCGACGCGACCGACTTCCGCGTGCCGAGCGTCCTGCCGCAGGTCATCAACGTCTTCCTCTACGGAGGCCCGTCGGAGCTCGCCGGCAACCTGACCAACATGGACGTCATCGACCGGAACTCGGAGAACCCGTATCCCGCGGCGCTTCGCCGGGCGTTCGACGACGAGGGTCAGGTCACGCGCCACGGCTTCTGGGCGGACGCCGGCGGACACGCCATGGAGGACATGCTCGCGAGCGGGGATCTGTCCGTCTACCGCACGATCAACCGGAGGAAGGACAACACGCGCGCGCATCGCCCGAGCGTGTTCTCGAGTCTCAAGGGCTCGCTCGCGATCGACGCCGCGCCCGGCATGGGCTCGACCATCGCGACGCTCCTGCACGCGCACCGCGCCGAGCTCGACGGATCGGCCGCGCTCGGCGGTCGCGACCTGGCGAGCCTCGTGCTGCCGTTCGTCTCGTTCGAGGGCGCCACGCAGGCCTTCGCCCGCGACCCGGACGGCAACCTCCCGCTCGCGCTCCGCGGGCTCAGTCTCGACGAACGCTTCGACAACCCGTACGGGCGCGGGCGCGACGAGCACGGCCTCGAGCTCGAGGCGCTGGTCGCACGCATCGTCGACGGCAGTCAGCGCGGCCGCTACGCGGGTGCCGCCGACGGGTTCGAGCGGCGTCGCACGATGGAGGCGCTGGTCGGCAACCTGCAGTCGGCGGCCGAGCGCCCGTTGCCAACGCCGCCCCCCGCCGCCGGCGGCACACCCGACCCGGACGCCGACCCCGCCACGGGCTACCTCGCCTACCCGGCCGACAACCGCTTCAGCGCCCGCTTGAAGGCGGCCGTCACGCTCGCCGTCGAGAACCCCGACTCGCTGTTCATCACCGTCGGCGGAGGTCTCGGCGGCTGGGACGATCACGGCTCGGCGATCGAGGACTACGTGCCCCGCATGCGTCAGGTCATGGAGGCGCTGCGCGTGGCCACCAAGCACATCCGCTACGCCGACGCGGACCACGGCGGCACGCGCCGCACCGACAACATCGTCATCGAGGTGCACGGCGACTTCGGCCGGAACGTCAACCTCAACGACTCCGCCGGCTGGGACCACGGCAACAACCAGAACCTCTACACGCTCGGCGGTGCGGCGCTCCGTCCCGCGGGCGCGCTCGGCAAGGTGGTCGGCAAGACCGAGGTGTTCGGACCGGCGAAGCGGAACCGCCAGTTCACTCGCCCGACGGACGACAGCTACGAGGCCGAGCCGCTGGCGATCGCGTCCACGGTCTACGGCTACTTCGGTGCGCGAAACCCCGAGGTGCTCACCCGCGACGAGCTCCTGAACCCGGGCGGGGACGCGGCCATCGACGAGCGAGTGCGCGAGGAGCCGCCGATCGCGCTCTGAGCCCGGAGCCGGCGGCGTCCGTCGCCGCGTCCAGCGGGACGGGATTCTTCGGCAGTTGCCGGCGCGTCAGACGGTCCGGGCGGTGTCGAACGCGTCTTCGCAGGCGAACAGGGCGGCCGAGCCGCCGGTGCGCACGATGTGAGAGCCGTGGCCGAACCGACACGCTGAACACGTTTTTCGCTTTCAGGAAAATTCGTGATTCTGAAAAATTGGTTAAAATTCCCGGCATGGATCTCGTCTTCCACCGTCCAGAGCTCGCAGCGGCGCTCGCGGAGCGTCTCCTGTGCCCGGGGCCTCTCGACACGGCGCTGCGCAGCGGCCTGTTCGTACGCGGCATGCGCAGGACGGGCAAGACCACCTTCCTCGCCCACGATCTGATACCCGCGCTGGAGTCGCTCGGAGCGGTCGTCGTGTACGTGGACTTGTGGAAGGCACCGGCACGCTCGCCAGCCGACATGGTGCATGCCGCGGTGCGCAAGGCGGTCGCGGATCTGGCGAACCCCGCGTCACGCACGCTCCGGCGACTCTCCGCGCTTCGCGGCGTGAAGGCGAGCGCGTTCGGCCTGTCCTTCGGACTGGACGTGGAACGGCTCGGCGACGCCGACGGGCCCACGCTCGCCGATGCGCTGGTACGCCTCGTGGATCGAGCCGAGGGCGATGTGGTCTTGATCGTCGACGAGGTGCAGCACGCGCTCGGCACCGAGGCCGGACGGAACCTGATGTTCGCGCTGAAGGCGGCGCGCGACGCGGTGAACGTGCGCCCGCAGACGCCGGGGTATCTTCTATTCGTTGGAACTGGCAGTCACCGCTCACTCGTCGGCGAACTCACCGAGCAGCGTTCCCAAGCCTTCGCGGGTGCCTACGCGATGGAGTTCCCGCTACTCGGCCGGGACTACATCGAGGATCTCCTCGAGCGACTCGGCACCGTGCGTCGTCCCGACGGCGAGCCGATGGCGTTGCCGTCCCTCGATATCGCCCACCGTGCCTTCGAGACGGTCGGCCATCGACCCGAGGACATGCTCCGCGCCATGGAGATCCTCGGTTCACGTCTCGCCGAGGGCGAGAAGCCCGACGCCATTCTGCCGTCGATTGCCGCGACCCTTCGCGAGAGCGCCGCGGACGTGGAACTCGCCAAGGTCGATCGACTCGGCGCGCTCGCCGTCCTGGTCTTCGAGCGCCTGATCGGCAGCGAAGGAAGGAGCGATCGGGGTGAAAGAGGTCTGTTCGGCGCGGCCACGACGGCGGCGTTCTCCGAGCGCCTCGGTCGGAGCGTGACGGCCGACGAGGTGAACGTCGCGTTACGCGCGCTGACCGGGGAAAATCTTGTCATGCGCCTGGGCCACGGGCACTACGGCGTGACCGATCCGTTCGTGCGCGAGGTGGCGCAGCGTCGACGCGGGCAGCGCGAAGCGCTGGGTCTTGGAAGCGTCGACTCCTCGAACGGGCGCTGAACGACACGCACAGGGTCGACGATCCGGTCATCGAGTTGCATGCCGACATCGGCCGCAGCGTCTACCTGGACAACCCAGCCGGTACAACGGCAACGACCGGAACCTCCACACGCCCGGCGACGCGACGCCCCGCTCGACAGGACGAAGATATCCGGGTGAGTCAGCCGAGGGTGCGACTCCCTCGGCTGACTCATCCCGGCGCTCGCAACTCGAACGTTACCGGGGCGAAGCCGGCCACTTGAACTGCTCGTCACCGTTCTTCCTGGCCTTGTCCAAGCGCCATCGTCTCATCCTGACTTTCGCTGGCGTCTCACCTCGACTGTCGCCGGACAACCGCCCAAGCCGGATGCGAACGACACTCGGAGGTGCTCACCGGCACCGCGACAAGGACGACCACGACGGCACGCTCGCGACAGGCCGCCGCTCAAGTGCGCTGCGCACCGTGATACAGGTTCACGACGTGCCGCGCCTCGGCGAAGAACAACCAGCGCTCGAGGAACACGCCGACGTAAGCCGACGTCGCGGCGAGCGCGAGGTGGCCGACTCCCGGGGCGCCGAACAGTCCCGCGACGAGCGCGAGCGGCAGGACGAAGGCGAGCGCGACGCTCGCGACCCGGGTCCAGATCAGCTTCGCCCGCGCTACCTCGAACCCGAACTCGCGGGTGTGGAAGGTGTCGCTCGCGTGCCCGACGTCGAGCAGACGCACCGTCGCCCGCGTGAATCCGAGCGCGGTGTTGATCGTCGGCCCCGCCGGCTGCCCGATCCAGTGGAAGTAGACGAGCTTGACCAGGGCGGCGGTGGCGAGCACGACGAGCGCGACCGAGGCGAGCCGTGACGTCGGGAGATCGAGGGCGGCGAGCACGACGAGGAAGACGAGCGAGCCGAGCAGCATCGCCAGCAGCACGAAGTTCACCGGAGTGAGCGAGGTGTTCCACTGCCGAATCGTCTTCAGGGAGGCGTAGATCATCGCCGTGCAGACGAGCACGACGACGGCGAGGATCGCGGTCAGCACGCCGAGCGTCGCGCTCGCCCCGACGTAGCCCTGCGTCCACTCGACGACGAGCCAGGCGAGTGCGAGCGGGTAGAACAGCACGGCGAACACCGCCTCGCGCGACAGCCACGAGGTGCGAAAGCGCACGAAAGAGCGCCAGGCGTTCCGCGGGTTCGCCAGGTGCAGCGTCGAGGACAGGAGCCCCGCCGTCACCAGCACGAGCCCGAGGAGGCCGGTGCCGGCGACCTGATCGGGGCTGATGTCGGGGGCGAGGCCCGCGATGCGGGCGAACGCGAGCAGGATCAGCAGCCCGTAGCCCGCCCCCGCCGTGACGGTGAAGAAGATCACCGAGAAGGCGGGGTTCACGAGGGCGTCCCGCCCGAGCCGGACGTGCCGGCCGCGTGGCTGCCGCTGCCCATGCCGCCGCCCAGTCCGCCGTTCGAGCCCTCACCCGGTCCACCGCCCGGTTCGCGACCCGGATCGCCACCGCCCCGACCGGCGTTCGAGCCGTCGCCCGTACCGCGACCGACACTCCCGCCAGGGCCGCCGTCCGGACCCGTGCCGAGTCCCGCCCCGTCGGGACCGATGACACCGCCCGGCCGCATCGTCGCGTGAGCACCCGCGCCGCGCCCCGACGCACGGCCCGCCGTCGATGGTCCGCCGCGACCCGCCCCCAGCTTGTCGAACGCATCCTTCTGCCGATCCAGCCAGCGCGACAGCAGACCGCCCGCCCCCTCTTCCTCCGGCGCCGTCCTCTCGACGACCGGTGCGGGTGGGCGGTTCCTCGGCGGCAGGTACTTGTTGACCGGGGCGTAGCCGAGCTCCGGCATCATCGCCTCGCCGCCACGCTCGCGCACCAGCGTCGAGACCTCGGACTCCGGATCGTCGAGGTCGCCGAAGAAGCGCGCGTGCGTCGGGCAGGTCAGCACGCAGGCGGGCTGGCGATCCTCGGGCGGCAACGCCTCGTCGTAGATCCGGTCGACGCAGAGCGTGCACTTCTTCATCACGCCCTGATCCTCGTCGAGCTCGCGCGCGCCGTAGGGGCAGGCCCAGGCGCACAGGTTGCAGCCCATGCACTTCGATTGATCGACGAGCACGATGCCGTCCTCCTCGCGCTTGTAGCTCGCCCCGGTCGGGCAGACCGTCACGCACGCCGCGTCGTCGCAGTGCATGCAGGACATCGGCGCGTTGACGGTCTTGCTGTTGGGGTAGTCGTCGACCTCGTAGTGGCGGATGCGGTTGAACCAGACGCCGGTCGGTGCGGTGCCGTAGGGCTCGAAGTCGGTCAGGGGACCGGTCGTCCCCGACGCGTTCCACTGCTTGCAGGCGACGGCGCAGGCGTGGCAGCCGACGCAGGTATCGAGATCGATGACGAGTCCGAGTTTCATCGTCGGCCCTCCGGGGGCAGTCGGGCGGGCGGGCCGCCGTCGGCGGGACCGTCGCCGGGCGGGCGGGGCTCGGCGGGACCGGCACCGGCGGAGTCGCGTTCGGACGTGGCGCCACCCAAGCCGCCGTCGGGACCGGGACGCCGGTCGACGAGGCGCCATGACGGGCCGCGCTCGGCATCGGTCGCACCGCTGCCGAGCGGACCGCGCGTCAGCGCGTCGTGCATCGAGCGCTCGAGGTTGACCGGCTCGTGCGTGCCGTAGCGGATGATGTCCGGCGACGGCGCCATGTCGGGCAGGCGCCTGACGCTCTCGAACACCGGCCAGACGCCCGTCTCGCCGGGTGCGGCCTTCGCGACGTCGACCTTCAGGTCGTACCACGCGGCCTGTCCGGTGACGGGGTCGGAGTTGGTCAGGCGGCGCTCGCCGTCGACGCTCGGCAGGAGCTCGGAGATCAGGTGGTTCATCAGGAACCCGCGCGTCGCCTCGGGTGCGTCCTTGTCGAGCCCCCAGGTGCCGCTCTGCTTGCCGATCGCGTTCCAGGTCCAGACGGTGTCGGGGTTGCACCCCTCCATCAGCTTGACCTGACAACGCACCTTGCCGTGATGACTCGTCACCCACACCCAGTCCAGGTCGTCGATGCCGAGCGCGAGCCCGCGCACGCGGTTCATGTACAGGTAGTTCTGCGCCATGATCTGACGGAGCCACGCGTTCTGCGAGTCCCACGAGTGGTACATGAACATCGGGCGCTGGTTGACGGCGTGAAACGGGAAGCGCGCGTCGTCGACGCGCTGCTCCTCGAGCGGCACGTACCAGTCGGGCAAGGGGTCGAAGTGATCGATCAGCCTCTGCCTGTCCTCCGGTGCCGTCGGACACGGCCCGTCGTAGAGCCCCTCGCCCGCGAGGCGGAACTTCTGCAAGGTCTCCGAGTACAGCTCCATGACGATCGGTCCGTCCGAGCCGTTGAAGCCGACCGACTTCGCCCAGGCGAGGTAGTCCCGGTTGGCGAAACGGTAGAAGCGCTGCTCGGGCGGCAGGTGGTGCTCGAAGAAGCAGTCGTTGTCGATGTAGGCCTGCCACTGGTCCGGGTTCGGCTCGCCGACCATGCCCTTGTCGCCGCGCTCGCCGCGCCAGCCCGCGAGGAAGCCGATTCCCGGGGCCTTCTCCCAGTTCGTGATGAAGTCCTCGTAACCCGCGAACTTCGCGCTGCCGTCGGGATGGACGAGCGCGGGGAAGCCGAGCCGCGTGCCGACGTCGACGAGCACCTCCTGCCACGGACGCACGTCGCGATCGGGGGCGATCACCGGCTGGCGGATCGAGTCGCAGGCGGCGTGGGGTTCGGAGATCGGGCGATCGAGCATCGAGATCGCGTCGAAGCGCTCCAGGTACGTCGTGTCGGGGAGGACGAGGTCGGAATAGTTGACCATCTCCGAGTGGAAGGCGTCGGAGGTGACGATGAACGGGATGCGGTAGTCGCCGTGCTCGTCCTTCTCGCGCAGCATGCCCTGCACCTCGGAGGTGTTCATCGACGAGTTCCAGCCCATGTTCGCCATGAACAGGATCAGCGTGTCGATCGTGTACGGGTCGCCCTTGACGGCGTTGTTGATGACCATGTGCATCATGCCGTGGTTGGCGATCGGCGCCTCCCAGGAGTAGGCCTTGTCGATGCGCAGCGGCTCGCCGTTCGCGTCGATGACGAGATCCTCCGGCGCCGTCGGGAAGCCGAGCGGCGGGGACGAGAGCGGGGTGTCCGGCGCCATCGCCTTGGCCGGCTTGATGCCCGGCGGGATGTGCTTGGGGAAAGGGGGCTTGGCGAGGTGCGAGCCGGGGGAGTCGACCGCGCCGAGGAGGATCTGCACGAGGTGGATCGCGCGGCAGCTCTGGAAGCCGTTGGAGTGCGCCGAGATGCCGCGCATCGCGTGCATCGCGACCGGACGACCGACGAAGCGCTCGTGACGCCGACCGGTCCAGTCGGACCACGGCGTCTCGATCGTGATCGTCTCCCGGAAGGCGACGTGCGCCATCTCGAGGGCGAGCCGCTCGATCGTCGCCGCCGGCACGCCGGTCTCGACCGCGACGTTCTCGGGCGCGTAGCGCTCGTCGAGGTACTTCTCCGCGAGCATCGTCATGACGGTGCGGGCGCGCGTGCCGTCGGCCGTGACGTGCTCGCCGAACAGCGCCGGGGCGATGTCCGAGCCCTCGTGCGCGGCGGCGTGCCACGAGCCCGGCGCGTCGCGGGACATGTCCCAGACCGCCGGGTGGCCGTCGTCGGCACGGAGCAGCAGCCCGTGACGCGAGGTGCCCGGCGCGTCGACGACGAGCTGGGTGGAGTTGGTGTAGCGGGCGAGGAAGTCGCGATCGAACTGCTCGTTCTTCAGGAGCACGTGGGCGAAGGCGAGCGCGAGCAGGCCGTCGGTGCCGGGGCGCACGCCGATCCACTCGTCGGCGATCGCCTGGTAGCCGGTACGGACCGGGTTGATCGCGACGAACTTCGCGCCGCGACGCTTCAGCTTCTCGAGCCCGATCTTGATCGGGTTCGACGCGTGGTCCTCGGCCACGCCCCAGAGCATGAAGTACTTCGCCCGGTCCCAGTCGGGGTCGCCGAACTCCCAGAACGACTGGCCGGTCGTGTAGAGCCCGCCGGCGGCCATGTTGACCGAGCAGAAGCCGCCGTGGGCGGCCCAGTTGATCGTGCCGAACTGGGTCGCCCAGAAGCCGGTCAGCGCCTGCATCTGGTCGCGTCCGGTGAAGAAGGCGAGCTTCTTCGGGTCGGTGGCGCGGATCTTCCGGAGGCGCTCGGTAAGGAGCTCGAGCGCCCGCTCCCAGGATATCGGCTCGAAATGGCCGTCGCCGCGCGCGGTGCCGGCCTTCCTGACGAGCGGCTGCGTCAGCTTCGCCGGGCTCTTCTGCTTCATGATCCCGGCGTTGCCCTTGGCGCAGAGCACGCCCTTGTTCACCGGGTGACGGCGGTTGCCGCGGATGAAGCGGATCTCGTTGCCCTCGAGCGTCACGTCGATGCCGCAGCGGCAGGCACACATGTAGCAGGTGGTCGACTTGACCGTCTGCGCGGCGTGGTTCTCGAATTCGGGCAATGCGGCCATGAAATCGCGGGCATGACGGGGGACGGCGGCACTCTCCCGCGCGCGCGGGCAGAGCGCAAGCGGGAAATATCTGGGGGCACACAAGCGCGAGCCCCGGGAAGGGAGGCGCGCCCGGGGCCCTCGGCCCGATCCCGGATCCCGCATCCACTTGCCCCGATGAGGCAAAATGGGCGATTCCCTCCCTCACCCGCGTTCCCGAGGCTTCCTGACCATGTCCAATCGTCGCGTCACCCTGCTCGGCGGTACCGGCTTCGTCGGCACGGAGCTGGTCCACCGACTCGCCGAGCGCGTCGGCGAGGTCGTCGTGCTGACCCGTCGCGCCCAGCGGGTGCGGGCGCTCCGCGTGCTGCCGAACGTGCACGCCCGCGAGGTCGACGTGCACGACCCCGACGCCCTCGCCCGGGCGTTCGCCGGCAGCGATGTCGTGATCAATCTCGTCGGCATCCTCAACGAGAGCGGCAGCAGCACGTTCGCGAGCGCCCACGACGAGCTGACCGGCAAGGTGCTGGCCGCGTGCGAGGCGAGCGCCGTGCCCCGTTACCTGCACATGAGCGCGCTGAACGCGGACGCGACGGAGGGCTCGAGCGAGTACCTGAAGAGCAAGGGCCGCGCGGAGGATCGCGTGCGCGCGGCCGATACCGCGCTCGCGTGGACGATCTTCCGCCCGTCGATCATCTTCGGCGAGAAGGATGCCTTCTTCAATCGCTTCGCCGGTCTGCTGAAGTCGCTGCCGGTGGTCTTCCCGCTCGCCGTTCCCGACGCGCGCATGGCGCCGGTCTGGATCGGCGACGTCTGCCGCTCCATGCTCGACGCGATCGAGGACCCTGCCACCGTCGGCGAGACCCTCCATCTCTGCGGGCCGGACGAGTACACGCTGCGCGAACTCGTCGAGTACACCGCACGGACGGCGGAACTGGAGCGCACCGTCATCGGCCTGCCCGACTGGGCCGCGCGCCTGCAGGGCCGGCTGCTCGGGCTCGTGCCGGGCAAGCCGTTCTCGACCGACAACTACCTGTCGCTGCAGAGCGACAGCGTCTGTCCGGGCGACTGCCCGCGGCAACCGACGTCGCTCGACGCGGTCGTGCCTCACTACCTCGGCCGACGCGACTGGGCCGGGCGACTGCAGCAGCGGCGTGCCGCCGCGCGGCGCTGATCGCTCACCGAGCCCGACGAAGGAGGAACGCCATGAAGATGATCATCGTCGGCGGCTCGTCCGGCGCCCACCAGCCGCTCGCGACGATCCTGCGCGACCTGCCCGATGACCTCGACGCCGCCGTTCTCGTGCTCCGCCACAGCTGGCCGTCCGTGCCGTCGGTGCTCGGCGACGTGCTGCGTCCGCACAGCGCGTTGCCGATCGAGGAGATCGTCGACGGCATGACGGTTCGACCACGACGCGCCTACGTCGCCCCGTCCGGCACCAACGTGACGTTCGACGACGGTGACGGCACGATCGCCTTCCGACTGGAACCCTGCCCACCCGCCGTCAGGGGACGCCCGAACATCGATGTCGCGCTGATCTCGGCCGCGACGACGTTCGGGACGGACTGCATCGGCGTCGTGCTGAGCGGCTATCTCGACGACGGCACGATCGGCGCGATCGAGGTCGGCGAGTACGACGGCATCGTCATCGCCCAGGCACCGAGCGACGCCGAGCAGCCGTCGATGCCGTTGAACGTCATCCGCCGCGATTCACCGGACTACATCCTGCCGGACATCCAGATCGGTGGAACGCTGCGCGACCTGGTGAACGAGCGCCTGCCGGAGCAGAGGGCGGAGGCCGGCTTCACGGCCTGAAGCACGGCCTCTCCCCCGGTTGCCGCCAGCGGCGGCGCCACCGGCAGGCCGCCCTCGACACACCGTCAATCGCTCGGGTGCAGACTCTCGAGGCGCGCTCGGCGCGCGTCGGGCTCCAACGCTCCGACCTCGGCCGCGAGCGCGTGGAACCGCGCGATGTCCTCGCCGGCTTCGGCGTACAGCGCGGCGAACGCCGGCACCAGGCGACGGTAGGTCGAGACCGCGACCAGATGCGCGTTGTTCAGGTCTCGCGAGAACCAGCCGTCGTAGCCCGCGTAGCCGCCCCAGCCGTCCTTCAGTGCGGCGTAGCGCTCGCGCATCGTGGCGAACACGGCGACCTTCCTCTCGCGCCGGACGTCGTCGCCCAGCTCCGGCTCGGCGTACAGCGCCTCGAGCTCGCCGCGCGTCGTCCTCAGGAGTTCGCCGAACGCCGCCGCGCGCTCGAGCGAGATGTCGTAGCTCTCGATGCGTGCGCTCTCGCCTCGCGCGCGGAGCCAGCGCCGCACGCCCGTCCGCTCGACGAACGTCGCGTAGGCCTCGTTGAAGTCGCTGTCGTCCTGGACGTAGAGCACCTGGTGGGCGAGTTCGTGGAAGAGTGTGCCGACGTAGCGGATCGCGCCGCCGCTGAGCATCGTGTCGAGCACCGGATCGTCGAACCAGCCGAGCGTCGAGTAGGCGGACGCGCCGCCGATGCTGACGTCGACGTCGCCCGCGGCGGTTAGCCCGGCCGCGTAGGCACGCGCGTCGTCCTCGTCGAAGTAGCCGCGGTAGCTGACGCAGCCTGCCACCGGGAAGCACCAGGTGCGCGCCCGTACCGAGAACTCGTCGGCCGCGACGACGTTCCACGTCACCGCCCGCCGCCCGGTCTCGACGTAGGTGGCGTAGCTGTCGTTGTCCGGCAGAGCGAGCTCGCTCACGGCGAAGGCGCGCGCCGCGACGAGTGTCTCGAGCTTGGCGCGCAGCGCCGCATCGGTGTCGTCGGCGGCGAGGAGCTCGTCGATCGGCTCGCGCGCGCGCATCAGTGCCAGATGGCCACCGACCGCCTGCGAGTAATAGCCGATCGTGCCGCACCCACCGAGCATCGGGAACGTCACGGCGAGCAGGAACGCGAGCGGTGCTCGCCCGGGCAGAGATCGTCGCGGCATGGCCCCGAGTGTACCATCGGCACCCATGCGCCCCACCGACTCGAACGCCGCGCGAACAGGCCCTCGAACAGGCGCGCGCTCGTGAGCGATCGCATCGATGCCTGCCTCGTCGGCGGCGCGGTCCGCGACCGGCTGCTCGGCCTGCCGGTGAAGGACCGCGACTGGGTCGTCGTCGGCACGACACCCGAGGCGATGATCGCCGCGGGCTACCGTCCCGTCGGCCGGGACTTCCCGGTTTTCCTGCACCCGGACACGCACGAGGAGTACGCCCTCGCCCGGACGGAACGCAAGTCCGGCCCCGGATACGGCGGATTCGTGTTCGACACCGATCCGTCCGTCACGCTCGAGGAAGACCTCTCCAGGCGCGACCTGACGATCAACGCGATCGCGATGCGCGAGAGCGGCGAGCTCGTGGATCCGTTCGGCGGCGCGCGCGACATCGAGACACGTCACCTGCGCCACGTGTCGGGTGCCTTCGTCGAGGATCCGGTCCGGGTGCTGCGCGTCGCGCGCTTCATGGCCCGGTTCGCCCCGCACGGCTTCACCGTCGCCGACGAGACGCGCGCGCTGATGCGGAGGATGGTCGAGGACGGCGAGGTCGCCCACCTCGTGGCCGAGCGCGTCTGGCAGGAGCTCGACGGCGCGCTCGCGGCGCCCGTCCCGCGCGCGTTCGTCGAGACGCTCCGCGACGGCGGGGCGCTCGGCGTGGTCCTGCCCGAGCTCGACGCGCTGGCCGGCGTGCCGCAGCCCGCCGACAGCCATCCCGGCACCGACGCCCTCGAGCACGCCCTGCTCTCCCTCGACGCGGCCGCGGCGCTGGACGACGATCCGGCGACGCGTCTCGCCGCGCTTTGCCACGACATCGGCAAGGGCACGACCCCGGCGGCCGCGCTGCCGGAGCACCCCGGCCACGAGGCGCGCGGCGCCGAGCTGATCGAAGCGATGGCCGCGCGCCTGCGCATCCCGCGCCGGCCCCGCGATCTCGCCGCGCTCGTCGCCCGATACCACACCCGCTGCCACGGGATCGCCGCGCTCGACGCCGCCGAGGCCGCGAGCCTGCTCGAGTCGCTCGACGCGATCAGGAAGCCGGAACGTCTCGTCGCGTTCGTGCACGCCTGCGAGGCCGACGCGCGCGGGCGGCACGGGTTCGCGGGCGACTACCCGCAGGCGGCACGGCTGCTCGCGCTCGCCGAGATCTTCCGGGGCGTGGACGCCGGAGCCGTGGCCAAGGCCACCCCCGACAGGTCCGCGATACCGGCGGCGATCCGTGCCGCCCGCGTCGCCGCGCTCGATCGCTAGGAGCCGGGCACGCGGGTTCTTCTCAGACGCGCGACGGGCCACCCATCACGCGTCGCTCGAACGCGGGCAGGAGCTCGCCGAGCCGTGTGTAGGACAGCGCCCACGCGAGCAGCACGCCCGAGCTGTTGGCGACCATGTCGACGAACTCGAACCGTCGCGACGGCACCATGCCCTGCAGGAGCTCCATCAGGATGCCGAGGACGATGAACCCCAGACCGAGCAGCAGGCGGGTCAGGTCGTGACGGAACAGCTGGCTGAACCAGGCCATCAACGTCGCGTAGGCGATCAGGTGCACGAGCTTGTCGTGCGCCATCACCCTGCCGACCGGTGCCGGCACGCTGATCAGCGAGCCGACCATGACCAGTGCGACGAGCAGCGCCCCGAGCCCGAGCCAAAGGCGCCCGTGCGCGAGGTGATCGAGGGCGAGAAGCCTGCCGGAACGGAAGTCGAAGGGCGTCATTCGGGAAGGGGTCGGTGGAACGGGGATGGCGAACGGGCGGCGGAACGTCGCCCTCGCCTCAGGGTAGCGGACGACTCTGACGAATCCTGACCGGCGCGGGATGGAGCGAGATCCTTCGGCGGGGCGCCGTCGTCGGCGCGGGCGCGACCGCGTTCAGCGGCCGGCGGCGATGACCACCGACATGGCCAGCGCCAGCGCCAGCACCGCGTGCAGCGCGCTGGAGATGACCAGCGGATGGCGCCACGAACCACCCATCAGGCGTGTCCAGGCGATCACCAGCACGCCGTACAGCGGCACGCCGAGACCCACCCAGAAGGCTACGCCGTCCGCCTCCAGCGACCAGTTCAGACGGTCGCGTCCATCGATCACCCAGCCGGTCAGCGCGTAGACCAGCAGGAAGCAGTTCATGACGATCGGCACGATCAGCAACGCGAACTGCGTCACCGGGCCGACGGCGCGGGCTTGTTCCGGAGCGGTGGCGTTCATCGGCGGTGAGCGGTGAGGAGAGGTTGACGAGGGGCGAAGGGGGCGGACGCCCCGCGAGGACGGGCGAAGAAGGGCCGGGGCGAGCGCGGAGGATCAGGCCGGACGAATCGGGCCGGACGGGAAGTCGACCCGGCCGCGGCGTCGGGAACCCGATCCGGCCCCCCCTCCACCTGTCATGGTGGGGGCGATCGCTCGCGAACGGAACGCACCGCCGCGCGATCGGTCCGAGAGCCTACCGCAACGACCCCGACGAGGAGATGACGCCATGTCCCGAGCACGCCCGATATCCCTTGCCGTTCCGCTGGTGTTCGCGCTCGGCGCGACCCCGCCGCTCCTCGCCGGCGAGGCGGATGTCGTGGGCGGCGAGATCACCGCGCTCGGCGACGGGCGCTACCGCGTCGACGCGACGGTACGCCACGACGACACCGGCTGGGATCACTACGCGGACCGCTGGGACGTGCTGGCCCCGGACGGCAGCGTGCTCGGCAGTCGCGTGCTCGCCCATCCGCACGAGAACGAGCAGCCGTTCACCCGCTCCCTGTCGCTCGAGATCCCCGCCGACGTCACTCGCGTCACGCTCGTCGCGAACGACTCCGTGCACGGCACGGGCGGGGTGACGCTCGAGCTCGACGTGCCTCGCTGAGCGCCGGCGGCCGGGGCTAGACGAACACCGCGAACAGCAGCACGCCGAGCGCCAGGCGGTACAGGACGAACGGCCCCATGCCCATGCGATCGATGTAGGCGAGGAACAGCTTGATGCAGAGGAACGCGCTGACGGCGGCGATGATGGTGCCGAGCCCGAGCGCGGTCCAGTCGACCGGCCCCGGACTCGTCGCGAGATCCTTCGTCACGCCGAGCCCCGACAGCACGATGATCGGGATCGAGAGCAGGAAGGAGTAGCGCGCCGCGGCCTCGCGCGTCAGCCCGAGCAGGAGCCCTGCCGTGATGGTGATGCCCGAGCGCGAGGTGCCCGGCACGAGCGCGAGCGCCTGCGCGCCGCCGACGACGAGGAAGTCCCGCCAGCCGAGCGTGTACTCGTCGCGCGCGAGCTTCGAGCGACGGTCCGCGTACCAGAGCAGGAGCCCGAAAAGGATCGTCGTCGTCGCGATGACCAGCGGCGAGCGGAGGTGGGTCTCGATCACGTCCTTGAACGCGAGCCCGACGAGACCGGCGGGGATCGTGCCGACGACGACGCCCCAGGCGAGGCGGGCCTCCGCCGTCATCGTCCCGCCGAACGAGCGCGTCCAGGCGACGAACAGCTCGACGATGTCGCGGCGGAAGTAGGCGACGACGGCGATCAGCGTGCCGAGGTGCACGGCGACGTCGAAGGCCAGTCCCTGGTCTTCCCAGCCGAGCAGGCTCGGCACGAGGATCAGGTGCGCCGAGCTCGAGACCGGCAGGAACTCGGTCAGGCCCTGGACGAGGGCGAGCCAGACGATGTGCGAGAGTTCCATTGAGCCTGCATCCGATCCGGTCCGACGCTACAGACGGTGCGTCAGATCCTGCAGCTCGAAGCCGCGAAGCGCGCGATCATAGTCCTTGCCGAACGCGATGAACTGGAATCGCTCGCCCATCTCGCCGGGCAGCGTCAGGGTCCGGACGGCGCGTGCGTCCTCGATCCGTGCAGCTTCCGTGCCGAGCGCGTCGCGCCGGTGCTCGGCCAGTCCGGTCAGGTCGCAGCCGAGCAGGAAGGCCGCCTGGGTCGCGTAGCCGAGCAGCGCGAGGCCCGCACCGGTGCCGGCCTCGGCCACGCGGGTGAAGTCGACGTGCGCGGTGATGTCCTGCAGGCCCGGCCAGAAGTACGGGTCGTCGTGGGTGCGGTGGCGGTAGTAGCAGGCGAGCGTGCCGCTCGCGCGCTCGGGCAGGTAGAGCTCGCGGCGCGGGTAGCCGTAGTCGGCGAGCAGCACGACGCCGCGCCCGAGCGCGTCGCCGAGCGAGGCGACCCAGGGCCCGAGCGACGGGCAGAGCTCGGAGGTGTAGCCGTCCGGCAGCGCGTGGCCGAGGTCCGTCTCGATCGTGGCTACGGCGTCGGCGAGCGCGTCGGGCGCCGGGCGCGTCGCGTCGTTGAAGCGGGCACGGTCCGCGCCCCCGACCGCTCCTCCACCGTCCGACCGCTCCACGCAGACCTGCAGCGTCCGCCCGCGCCAGCGCACGAAGCGCTCGACCGGCAGCGCGTCCATGACCTCGTTGGCGAGGATCACGCCGTCGACACGCGCGGGCAGCGTGTCGATCCATTCGACCCGTGCGAACGCCGCGTCCGGCAGTTCCGTGGACAGCAGGGTCCGCTGGCGCGCGCGCAGCTCCGCACTCGGCTCGAGGATCGTGTACCGCGGGGGCCGCTCGCCGAACGCCGCGATCACGCTCGCGGCCAGCCGTCCGCTGCCGGCCCCGAGCTCGAGCACGCCCGGCTCCACGTCGCCCCCGGGAGCGCCAGCGCCGGGAGCGCTTGCCCCGCGAGTACCGGCCTCGTGGGTGCCGCCCTCGTCGGTGGCGCCGGCCACGGGGGCGACCAGCGCGGCGAGCACTTCGCGGCATTGCGCGGCGAGGCACTGCCCGAACACCGGCGACAGCTCGGGCGCGGTGACGAAGTCGCCCTCCGCGCCGAACTTCGGGGCGCCGGCCATGTAGTAGCCGAGCCCCGGCGTGTACAGCGCGAGCGCCATGTAGTCGAGGAACGGCAGCGGGCCGCGGGCGACGCGCTCGTCGATCAGCGCGGCGAGCCGTTCGGAATGCTCGCGCCCGACCCGGTCGGGCTCGGGCAGCGCGAACGGCGAGCTCATGCCGTCCGCGTACCGCGCTCGATGTCGATGCCGACGTCGGTCGTGCCGTGCAGCGCCTCGGGCTTGCGCAGGACGAGCCGTACCCACGGCACGTCGAACCCCTCGCGCACGAACGCGCAGATGCGCTCGGCCAGCGTCTCGATCAGCAGCTCGTCGCTTTCCTCGACGAACGAACGCACGGCCTCGGACAGCGCCGCGTAGTCGAGCGCGTCGGCGATGTCGTGGCTCGCCGCCGGGGTGACGATGTCGGCGGCGAGCTCCATGTCGATCACGAGCGGCTGCGGGGCACGCCTCTCGTGATCGAGGATGCCGATGACGGCCTCGACCCGAAGGTCCCTGATGAAGATGCGGTCCATGGCGACCGGGCTCGTGGACGGTGGGAAGCGAAGGATGCCATGCGCTCTCCCGGTTGCCCCCCGGCACCGATTTCGCTAAGCTTCCGAGGCTGAACGTCGTCGAATTCGATTTCCGGAGCAGTCCCCAATGTCCAGAGTGTGCCAGGTGACCGGCAAGGGTCCCATGTCCGGCAACAACGTGTCGCACGCGAACAACCGCCGCAAGCGCCGTTTCCTGCCGAACCTGCATACCCACCGCTTCTGGGTGCCGGCGGAGAAGCGCTTCGTCAGCCTGCGCGTGTCCTCCAACGGCATGCGCATCATCGACAAGCGCGGCATCGAGACGGTCCTGTCCGAGCTGCGCTCCCGCGGCGAGAAGGTCTGATCTCGCCCGCCCGACAACGGAGCAGAACGTCATGAGAGACAAGATCAAGCTGGTGTCGTCGGCCGGAACGGGCCACTTCTACACGACTACCAAGAACAAGCGCACGATGACCGGCAAGTTCGAGATCAAGAAGTTCGATCCGGTCGTCCGTCAGCACGTCATGTACAAGGAAGCGAAGATCAAGTAGGCGCTTCCCGGCTCGTCCCGCGGGCGAGCACCCGAACGACGAGGCCCGGCCGGAGCCGCCGCTCCGAGCCGGGCCTTTTCATGTCCGGAAACCGCATCGCGCGCACCGGAATCCGCGCACGCTTGCCCGCCAGGGCACGGTGAAGGCGGCCACGGCGGGCGCTCCCACGCCATCGCGGGGCCGGGAACCGTTCAGCCGGGAAACGGCTTCAGCGCGTAACCCTGCAGCCTCGCGGCGAATTCCTCCAGTCGTTCGATGCCGGTCGCCTCGGCCTGACGGCACCAGTCCTCGAGCGCCTGCAGCAGCGCGTCCTGGCTCGCGCCCGCCTTGTGCCAGATCGCCTGCAGCCGGTCCTGGAACTCGTAGACGGTGCCGAGCGCGTCGCTGTGCGCGAGGGCGGCGGCGACGCGGGTCCGGCCCGCCTCGTCGAGCAGCGCGTCGACCTTGATCAGGTCGCGCGCGGCGCTCCTGAGCGTGCGCTTCTCGGTCTTCGCCGTCGCCCCCTTCAGCTCGGTGCGGTGCACCGGGCGCACGACGCTCCGCGCGTAGCTCTCCATGACGTGCAGGCGGCTCGAGATGATCGCCTTGACGGTGTCGATGTCCATCGACGTCTTGGTCTCGTCGAACGCCGGGCGCGGGGCGACGCGACGCACTCTGGCGAGGCCGAGCACGCTGAACAGGCGGATGTACATCCAGCCCATGTCGAACTCCCAGCGCCTGAGCGAGAAGCGGGCGGACGAGGGGTAGGCGTGATGGTTGTTGTGCAGTTCCTCGCCGCAGACGATGGCCGCGAACGGGGTCAGGTTCGTCGCCGCGTCGTCGGTCTCGAAGTTTCGGTAGCCCCAGAAATGACCGAGACCGTTGATGACGCCGGCGGCGAGCACCGGAATGCACAGCATCTGCACGGCGAAGACGGCGATGCCGGCGAGCCCGAACAGCGCGAACTCGACGATCGCGAGCAGCGCCACGCCGAGGGTGGGGAAGCGTCCGTAGAGCCGGTTCTCCAGCCGGTCGTCGGGGGTGCCGTGACCGAACTTGTCGAGAATCGACTCGTCGGCGGCCGCCTCGCGGTAGAGCTCGGCGCCTTCGAGCAGCACCTTGCGGATGCCGTAGACCTGCGGGCTGTGCGGATCCTCCGGCCCCTCGCAGCGCGCGTGGTGCTTGCGATGCACCGACACCCACTCCTTCGTGTTCATGCCGGTGGTCAGCCAGAGCCACGCCCGGAAGACGTGCGCGAGCGCGGGATGCAGGTCGACCGCGCGGTGCGCCTGACTCCGGTGCAGGTACACGGTGACCGCCAGCAACGTCACGTGACAGCTCAACGCCGTCCACAGCACGAGTGCCCAGGCGGACACGTCCCACAATCCGAGAAGAAACACCGAAACCACCTCGCGAGAACGCTGTTCAGGAATGCCGACGATACCCGACGGCGGCCGTATGCGGGAATACGGACGACGAAGGACGCGGGAAGTTGCAATCGACGGGCCGGCGACTCGGCCCGCGCTCTCGCCTCGGATCGGCCCCCCCGGACCCTGCGCACCGAACCCGCCGTTCGCGGACCGTCGCCGCGTCTCGGCCGCTCCGACTCGGCCGCTCCGGGCGCACGGTTCCGAGTTCGCCGGCGCCGATCCGCCGTCCCGTGGCCGAAACGGTTCGCCGCGGCGCTGATCTATACTCCGCGCACGCCCGGACGCGCCCCGGACGGACGCTATCGGCGTGTCGTCCGGCACACCTCGCTCGCCGCACTCCGACCGCTCCGCTCCACCCGACGCGCCTCTTTCTCGAACGCGCCCGCCCCGACACCGTCGATCGATCCGCCATGCCCGCCGACGTTCCCGACGTCCTGCTCGACGCCCGCGGGCTGGGCCGCGCTCTCGGCGCGTCCGGCGGCGTCGCCGACGTCACGCTCGCGCTCCGTCGCGGCGACGTGCTCGGGCTGCTCGGACTCAACGGCGCCGGCAAGTCGACCACGCTCAGGCTGCTGGCCGGCGTGCTCGCCCCGGACACCGGCAGCGTCGCGATCGCCGGCCATTCGATGGAGGACGCCCCGCTCGAGGCGCGCGCCCGGCTCGGCTACCTGCCGGACGTCCCGCCGCTCTATCCCGACATGCGCGTCGGCGACTACGTCGCGCACGCCGCTCGCCTGAGACGTCTCGAGGGGGCCGTGCTCGCCGACGCCGTCGCCCGCGCGGTCGAGCGCTGCGGCCTCGACGGTGTCGCCGGACGGCGGATCGAGGGCTTGTCGAAAGGCTACCGGCAACGCGTCGGTCTCGCCCAGGCGCTCGTGCACGAGCCGGACGTGCTGCTGCTCGACGAGCCCGGCAGCGGGCTCGACCCGCACCAGACCGAGGAGCTGCGCGCGCTCGTCGACGGCTACGGACGCGAGCACTGCGTCGTCTTCTCGACGCATCTGCTGCACGAGGCGCGCAGCGTCTGCAACCGGGTCGCGGTGGTGCACGAGGGCCGGCTGGTGGCCGAACGGGCGGCCGACGGCGACGAGCTCGACGCCCTGTTCGACGACCTCGCCCGCGGTACGCCGAACCACCTCCCGACGGCGGCCGACTCCGGGGCGGTGAACCCGTGATCGGCATGATCGCCCGGCACGAGAGCGCGAGCCAGCTCCGCTCCGTGCAGACCTGGGTCGTCGCGGCGCTCCTGGCGGCGCTGTTCGGCTTCCTGTTCCTGCAACGCGTCGAGGACTGGATCGGCGTGCAGGCGCAGCTCGCCCTCGCCGACAACCCGCCGGGGCTGACCGGATTCCTGGCGGCGCGCTTCCTCGCCCCGCTGGCACTGGTGCTCGGCATCGTCGCCCCGCTGTTCGCGATGCGCGCGGTCAGCGACGAGCTGCGCTCGGGCACGGCGGCGCTGTGGCAGTCGTCGCCGGTGTCCGACACGAGCTTCGCGCTCGGCAAGTTCGCCGGCGCCCTCCTCGTGCCGCTCGCGCTGGCGCTGCTGGCGACCCTGATGGTCGCCTCGATGGCGCTCTTCGTCCGCGTCGACACCGGAACACTCTCCGCCGCGTTCCTCGGTCTCGCGCTGGCCTGCGCCGCGTTCACGGCGATCGGGCTGTACTTCTCGTCGCTGACCCGTCAGCCCTTGGTCGCGGTGCTCGCCGCGCTCGCCTTCGTGCTGGTGCTGTGGCTGATCGGGAGCGGCGGCGACGCGCGCGGGGCGCTGCCGCCGGGCGTCGCCGACGCGCTCGCCGCGCTCTCGATCGGCGAGCGGCTCGGCGGCTTCTTCCAGGGCTACGTACGGTCGGGCGATGTCGCCTATCTGGTCCTCCTGACGCTCGCCTTCCTGGCCCTGAGTGTCATTCGCCTCGACGCGCTCCGTCGCCGCGGGGGGCGTCTGCACGTCGCGCTGTCGGTGCTCGTCGTCGGCATCGCCTGCGCGCTCGGGGCGCTCGCGTCGCGCTTCGACACGGCCGTCGACGTCACCGCGAACGCCCGTCACAGCCTGTCGTCGACGAGCGTCGCCGCCGCCCGCGCGCTCGACGGCCCGCTCGCGATGACCGCGGTGCTGCGGCCCGATCCGGCGCAGCGCGACGCGCTCGAGGCGCTGGTCGAACGCTTTCGCGAGATCAAGCCGGACATCGCGCTCGAGATCGTCAACCCCGACACCGATCCCGCCCGAGCCCGCGCGCTGGAGGCCGCTCCCGGAGGCGAGCTGATCCTCGCGTCCGGCACGCGCGAGCAACGCCTGCAGACCCTGTCGGAACGCACGCTCGCCGGCGCCCTGCGCCGCCTGGGCCGCGACGACGAGCGTGACATCGTCTTCGTCACCGGCCACGAGGAGCGCCGCCCGGTCGGACCGGGTCCCGAGGACTGGGGCGAGCTCGCCGCACGTCTGGCGAGCGGCGGGCTGGTCGCCCGCGAGACGAGTCTGGTGGCCGAGCCACGTCTCGACGAATCGATCGACCTGCTCGTCGTCGCCGCCCCCCGCCGCCCGTACTTCCCCGGCGAGGTCGCGAGTCTCGTCGATTTCTTCCGCCGCGGCGGCAACCTGCTGTGGCTGTCCGAGACACCGACCGGAAGCGCGACGGGACCCGGGCTCGACGCGCTCGCCGTCGAGCTCGGTGTCGAGACGCTGCCCGGCACGGTGATCGACGCGGCGAGCCAGGAGGCGCTGGCGATCTCGGCGGCGGACGGCGCGGGTTCACCGGACTTCGTCGTGCTCGATCGCTTTCCGGCCCACCCCGTGACCCGTGCGCTCGCCAGCCCGGTGCTGGTGCCCGAAGCGCACGCGCTCGGCGCCGTGCCGCTCGCCGGGCAGACGCTCGAGCCGCTCCTGCAGACACCCGAGACGAGCTGGACCGAGAGCGGCCCGCTCGAGGGTGCGGTGCGCTTCGACGCCGACGACGGCGAGGTGGCGGGACCGTTGCTGCTCGGCGTCGCGATCGAGCGCGAGACGGCCGGCCGGACGCAGCGCATCGCCGTGCTCGGCGACGCCGACTTCGCCGCCTCGCGCTTTCTCGGCAACGGTGCGAACGCGGCGTTCGCCGAAAGCCTGTTCCTCTGGCTCGCCGGCGACGACGACGCGCTCGACTTCGTCGTCCGTCCGGCCGCGGACGCGAAGCTGGTGCTCGGATCGCGCGCGATCATCGCGCTCGGCGCGGTACTGCTCGTCTGCCTGCCGCTCGCGCTCCTGCTCGTCGGTCTGGCGGTGCGGCTCGCCCGTGCCCGCGAGCGGCACCGCGTCGGTCCGACGTGACGACGCGCAGGGCGCGCGAGCGGAGGCTCGCGATCGGGCTCTCGGCGACGCTGCTCGCGCTCGTCGGGGCGATGGCCGCGCTTGACCGCGCCGATCGGCGCGCGGGGAGCGCCGACACGGCGTCCGCGCCGTTCGTGCCCGACGCGGTCAGGCGCATCGCGATCGAGCGCCCGGGCCACCTCGCCATCGCGCTCGAACGCACGTTCGCGGCGACGGCACCGGACACCGCCGCCCGCGGTGCCGACGGAAATGGCGGTGACGGCGGTGACTGGCGCATCGTCGCCCCGTGCGCGATCGACGCGAACGATGCCCGCGTCGCTCCGCTGCTCGACGCGCTCGCGAGCCGGGCGATCGGCTATTCCGCCGCCGAGGTCGATCTCGCCGCCGCGGGCCTCGTCGACCCGCTCGCCGTCGTGCGGATCGACGGCGTGCCGATCCGTCTCGGCGGCACCGATCTCGGCGGCGAGCGCCGCTACGCGCAGCGCGCGGAACGCGTCGCACTCGTGCCCGAGTGGGTGCTGTCGCTGGTGGAGGGTGGTCTGTCCGCGCTGGCCGAGCCGGTGGCGTTTCCGCTCGCACCGACCCGTCTCCGTCGTCTCGACGGCGAGGCCGGTTCCGACGAGGACGTTCCGTCGATCGCGTCCGCCTCGGCGCCGGAGAGCGAGCGGGCACCGGTCCTCGGCGCGGCGATCGCCGAGCTCGACCCACGGCCCTGGAGCGGGCTCGCGGCGAGTCAGGTCGTGACGTGGCCTGTCGCGAACGCACCGCCCGAAGGACGTCGCACCCGGCTCGAGGCGACACTTCCGTCCGGCGAGACGCGGACGCACGAGCTCGTCGGCAACGTCGGCTGGAACGCGCTCCTGACCGAGGACGGCGGCTGCGCCCGGTTGTTCGCCGACATCGACCTTCCGGACGGTACCTGGCGCTGATGCCCGAGCTTCCCGAAGTCGAGACCACGCGCCGCGGCATCGCGCCGCACCTCGTCGGTCACCGCGTGACACGCCTCGACGTACACGAGCCGCGGCTTCGCTGGCCGGTTCCCGACAGCGTGCGCGCGCTCGAGAACGCGACCGTCGCGTCGGTGACGCGGCGCGCCAAGTACCTCCTGATCGCGGTACCCGCGGGCACCGCGATCGTGCACCTCGGGATGTCCGGCAGCCTGCGGATCGCGACGGACGGCTCGCCGAGAAGGAAGCACGATCACGTCGAGATGACGTTGTCGTCGGGCGGACTTCTCCGCTTCCATGACCCGCGCCGTTTCGGCTGTCTGCTCTGGCAGGCGGCGGGCGACCCCGCCCATCCGCTGCTCGCGAGGCTGGGACCGGAGCCGCTGTCCGACGACTTCGACGGCGAGACGCTGTTCGCCGCGACGCGTGGCCGGAACGTCGCGATCAAGGTACTGATCATGAACGCCGCCGTCGTCGTCGGCGTCGGCAACATCTACGCGAGCGAGGCGCTGTTCGCCGCCGGCGTCCGGCCCGCCCGCGCGGCGAGGCGCGTGACCCGCGCCGAATGCCGGCGCATCGCCGACGCGATCAAGGTAGTGCTCGCCCGCTCGATCGACATGGGTGGCACGACGCTGCGCGACTTCGTCGACAGCGACGGCGAGCCCGGCTACTTCGCGCAGTCGCTCGCCGTCTACGGGCGCGGCGGCGAACCGTGCCATGCCTGCGCTAGACCGATCGTCCAGCGCGTGCTCGGGCAGCGCTCGACGTTCTGGTGCCCGACCTGTCAGCGTTGACGACGAACGCCATGCCCCGTGCCGACAGGCACGCCGTCCGGAATCGTCCGAGAGGTGTCCCGTGAAGAAGACCGCTCCGATCATCGTCACCGGTGGCAGCCGCGGCATCGGTGCGGCGGCGGTCACCCGGCTCGTCGCGCTCGGCCATCCCGTCCTGTTCGGCTACCGCTCGGATGGCGCCGCGGCGAACGCGCTGGTCGGCGACCTCGAGCGCGCTCACGGACTCGCTTCCGGGCACGTCGTCGCCGTGCGCTGCGACCTCGCGACGGAGGCGGGCGTGCTCGCGCTGTTCGCGAGCGCCGACGCGATGCGCGACACGCACGGGCCGCTCGCCGGCCTCGTCGTCAACGCGGGCATCGTCTCGCCGAAGTCGCGGGTCGTCGACATGGACGCCGCCCGCATCGAGCGCGTGTTCGCCCTGAACGTCACCGGCGCCTTCCTGTGCTGCCGCGAGGGCGTTCGCCGGATGTCCACCGCACGGGGTGGTGCCGGCGGCACGATCGTCAACGTCTCGTCGATCGCCGCGAAGCTCGGCTCGCCGGGCGAGTACGTCGACTACGCCGCATCGAAGGCCGCCGTCGACGCGCTGACCCGAGGTCTCGCGCTGGAGAGCGTCGCCGAGGGCGTTCGCGTCGTCGGCGTCCGGCCGGGAATCATCGCGACCGGCATCCACGCCTCGGGCGGTCAGCCGGATCGTGTGGCGCGGATCGGCCCGAGCATACCGATGGGCCGTGCCGGTACCGCCGAGGAAATCGCCGCCAGCATCGTCTGGCTCCTGTCCGACGAGGCGAGCTACATCACCGGCACCTCGCTCGACGTCTCCGGCGGACGCTGAAGCGGCCCCGCCCCGCGGATCACCAGTACGCGTCGGCCTCGGCCACGCTCATGCGCCCGAAGCACGCCATGTAGCGACGCACCCGCGGCAGCATGTCCGCCTTCGTGCTCGACTGCCAGTCGGCGAGCTCCCACGCCATGTCCGCGACCGCCTTCCTGGCCGCGTGGGCGAAGTGCCACGCGCGAACCGACTCGCCGTCGGCGTCACGCCGCACGGTGATCGGCGCGAGCTCGAACTCCTCGCCCTCGAAGAACCGGATGCGCGCGAGCGCCGACTCGTCCAGGTCGTGCACGAGCACGCCGTCGAGCGCTTCCCCGGGTGCCGCGACGAGCACCGGATAGTGATCGTCGACGACCCAGCGACGCGTGCTGTCCACCGCTCGGGCAGACTCCGTCGGGAAGGAGCCGGGCGCCACGTCACAGACCAGCGCCAGCACGTCCGGATCCATCAGGGTACCGAACGCGAACAGCGGCAGTCGATCCTCCCCGATCACCCCGACGTGTCGCCCGTGCCGTCGGCCGGCCGGGACGCGTCGGAAGCCGGCGCCACGGTCGCGCCACCCCCCTTCATCAACGCCTCGTAGCGCAGCTGCAGCGTCCCGCGCGACTCCACGTGATCGGGATCGACGATGATGCACTCGACCGGACAGACGACGACGCACTGCGACTCGTCGTGGTGCCCCACGCACTCGGTGCACAGGTGCGGGTGGATCTCGTAGATCTCCTCGCCCTGATAGATCGCGGCGTTCGGGCACTCCGGCTCGCAGACGTCGCAGTTGATGCACTCGTCGGTGATCAGCAGTGCCACGGCATCGCTCCGCCTCGCGGGAGAAGGGGGACGGCGGCTGCCGTCGAGCGGCCCGCGACGGGCACGCCGGTGGCGATGGTCACGTCGGTCATCACGCGTCCGTCGCGACGCGGCGCGCGGCGAACGCCTCGACGACGAGCGGGTGCACGAACTCGCTGACGTCGCCGTCGAGCCGCGCGATCTCGCGCACGATGCTCGAGGACAGGAACGTGTAGTCCTGCGAGGCCGAGATGAAGATCGTCTCGACCGACGGCGAGAGATGACGGTTGACGGCGGCGATCTGCACTTCGTACTCGAAATCGGAGATGGCGCGGAGGCCACGGACGATGACCTTGCTGCCGACCCGGTCGGCGAAGTCGACGAGCAGGCCGTCGAACGAGCGGGCCGTGACGTTGTCGAGCCCGTCGGTGATGCGCGTGACCATGTCGACGCGCTCGTCGAGCGTGAAGAAGGGATTCTTGTTCGTGCTGGCGGCGACCGCCACGACGACATCGTCGAACATCCGGCTCGCCCGCTGCACGACATCGACATGTCCGACCGTCATCGGATCGAACGTACCGGGATAGATGGCCGTTACGCGCATGCGGGGCTCCCCCTGACGGGCCGCGAAGTGTGCGTGAAAAGCCCTGCTCACGCAACGCCGCGGGTACCCGTGCCGATCGTCCGCGAGTCGACCGGAGCGTCCCGACGGAACTTCCGGATCAGCCGTGCCGTGACCTCGCCGAAGGCCCGTTCGCGGGAGAGCTCGAGCCCGTCGGGCAAGGTCTCCGGCCACGGCTGCCGGGTCGGCGCCTCGACGTAGACACGCGCATCGGGGGCCAGATGGGCGGCGGCGAGCGCGGCGAGCACGTCCGCCTGACAGGCGAGATCGAACGGCGGATCGACGAAGACGAGATCGAACGGCGTGTCGCTCGAGGCGAGAAAGGCGTCCGCCGTGCCGCGCACCGTCCGCCCGCGCGGGCCGGCGTCGAGGGTCGCGAGCGCCGCGTCGAGCACGGTGCGCGCGCGCGCCTCCGGCTCGACGAAGGTGACGTGCGCGGCGCCGCGCGAGAGCGCCTCGATGCCGAGCGCACCGCTCCCGGCGAAGAGATCCAGGCAGCGCGCGCCCGGCAGGTGCGGCTGCAGCCAGTTGAACAGCGTCTCGCGCACCCGCTCCCCGGTCGGACGAAGCCCGGCCACGTCGGCGACCGCGAGGCGCCGTCCGCGGAAGGTGCCGCCGATGATCCGGATGCGCCCGGCCGCCGCGGACGCGCCCGGCGAGGGGCCGGACGGACGCTTCCGGGAACGTCGGGAAGGAGGGGACACGGGTGATAGGATGCCGGCGTTTCGAGACGCGGATCTTAGATGGGCATCTTCAGCTTTCTCAAGCGGCAGAAGGACGCTCGGCAGGAAGACCCGACACCCGAGGCACCGCTCGACGCCAAGCTCGGACGCACGCGCTCGCGCTTCCGCGACAGCCTGCTCGACTTCCTCGTCGGCAAGAAGCCGATCGACGAGAACCTGATGGAGGAGCTCGAGAGTCAGCTGATCATGGCCGACGTCGGCGTCGACGCCACGACCCGGGTGATGGAGTCGCTGAGCGGGCGGGTCGCGAGAAGCGAGGTCGGTGACTCGGACGCGCTGCGAGGCGCTCTCGCCGAGGAGCTGTTCGGCATCCTCGAGCCGGTCGAGCGCCCGCTCGAGATCCCCGACGCCGACACCCCGTTCGTGATCCTCGTCGTCGGCGTCAACGGCGCCGGCAAGACGACGACGATCGGCAAGCTCGCGCGACAGCTCCAGGACGGCGGCAAGAGCGTCATGCTCGCCGCCGGCGACACGTTCCGGGCGGCCGCCGTCGAACAGCTGCAGGGCTGGGGCGAGAGGAACGGCGTGCCGGTGATCTCCCAGGGATCGGGGGCGGACTCGGCGTCGGTCTGCTTCGACGCGCTGCAATCGGCCCGCGCCCGCGGCATCGACGTGCTGATCGCCGACACCGCCGGACGGCTGCACACGCAGTCGAACCTGATGGACGAACTCGCCAAGGTCAAGCGCGTGATCGGCAAGCTCGACCCCGACGCCCCGCACGAGACACTGCTCGTGCTCGACGGCGGGACGGGCCAGAACGCGCTGTCGCAGGTCGAGCAGTTTCACGCCGCGATGGACCTGTCGGGCATCGTCGTCACCAAGCTGGACGGCACGGCGCGTGGCGGCGTCGTCTTCGCGATCGCCGAGCGCACCGGACTCCCGATCCGCTTCATCGGCGTCGGCGAGAAGGTCGAGGATCTGGAGGCGTTCGAGGCGCGGCGCTACGTCGATGCGCTCGTCGCCGGCGAAGGCATCGACGGGGACGGAGGCTCGGCCGCGGGCGGAGTGGTCGCGGGCGCCTGAGGATGTCGGGCGGCGACGCGAGCACCGGCCGGTGATCGAGCGGACGGGCGGGCGATGATCGACTTCGACGGTGTCGGACTCGCCTGGGAGACGGGCCGGGCGGCGCTCGAGGATGTCTCGTTCTCGCTGCCCGGCGGCTCGTTCACGTTCCTGACCGGTCACTCGGGCGCGGGCAAGAGCTCGCTGCTGCGCCTCGTCGCCCGCCTGGAGCGTCCGACCAGCGGCTCGATCCATGTCGGCGGCATCGACTACGCCGACCTGAAACCGCGCCAGGAACCCGCCATCCGCCGCCAGATGGGTGTCGTCTTCCAGGACAACCGGCTGCTCGACGACCGGAACGTGTTCGACAACGTGGCCCTGCCGCTGATCATCGGCGGCTACCGTCTCGAGGACATCCGCATCCGCGTCGGCGCCGCGCTCGACAAGGTCGGGCTCGGCACGCACGCCGCCAGCCTGCCGGCCGTGCTGTCGGGCGGCGAGCGTCAGCGCGTCGGCATCGCCCGCGCCGTCGTCGCGCGTCCGCGGCTGCTGCTCGCCGACGAGCCGACCGGCAACCTCGACCCCGGCATCAGCGCCGACATCCTCGATCTGCTCCTGCAGTTCAACACCTCGGGCGTCACGGTCGTGTTCGCCACGCACGACACGGCGCTTCTCGAGGCGTTCGACTTCCCTCGCCTGACGCTCGCCGGCGGCCGGGTCGTCGACGCGCCGACGGCGTCCGACCCGCGACGGCGGACCCGCCGATGAGTCGCCGCGACAGGCCGACCTCGCGAACGGCGGGACGCGTCGCACCCGGAGCGACGTCCGACGCGGCACCTGGCGGCGGGCATCCCGGCAGCGGGCGTCCCGGCAGCGGGCGTCCCGGCGGCGGGCATCCCGGCGGCGGGCATCCCGGCAGCGGGCATCCCGGCGGCGGGCATCCCGGCAGCGGGCGTCCCGGCAGCGGGCGTCCCGGCGACGGTCGTTCCGACGGTGTCGGCCCGCGCTGGAGCTACGGGGCCCGCGGCCACGCCCTGTTCCGGAGCCTTCGTCAGCTCACCGCGCGCCCGCTCGCCAGCACCGCGACGCTGCTCGCGCTCGGCGTCGTGCTCGCCCTGCCGGCGCTGCTGCTGTTCTCGGTCGGCGTCCTCGACGCGCTCGCCGCGCGGACCGTGGGCGGCGAGAGCCTGACGCTGTACCTGGATCCCGCGACGGACGACCTGGAAGGAGCCGCCCTGACCCGCGAGATCGCCGACCGCCCGGGCATCGACCGGACGCGCTACATCTCGCGAGACGAGGCACTCGCGACGTTCCGCGAGAACAGCGACGTCGGCGACGCGCTCGACGCGCTCGGGGCCAACCCCCTGCCCGGCGCCGTCGTCGTCCACCCCGATGTCGCGAACCTCGACGACGTCACGATCGGCGCGCTCGCCCGGAGTCTCGAGGCGCTGCCGGACGTGGAGCGCGTCCAGATCGATCTCGACTGGGTCCGCCGGCTCGCCGCGGCCGTCGCGCTGATCGGACGGATCGGCACGCTCGCGGGCGGGTTCCTCGTGCTGACGGCGCTGCTCGTCATCACCAACACGATCCGCCTCGAGCTCGCCCGCCGACGCGCCGAGCTCGAGGTCTCGCACCTGCTCGGCGCGAGCGGGCTGTTCGTGCACCGCCCGACGCTCTACACCGGCGCGCTGTACGGGTTCCTGGGCGGGCTGGTCGCCTGCGTGCTCGCCCTGGTCGCCCTGCTCCTGGTCCGGGCGCCCGCCACGGAGCTCGCGCGCCTCTACGGCAGCGGATTTCGCCTGCCGCTCCCCGGCGCCACCGAGCTCGGGCTCGTGGTACTCGTCTCGACGCTGCTCGGACTGGCAGGGGCAATGCTTACCCTTTACGGCGCGGCACGACAGAAAGTCCCCTCGGGACCTTGAGATGGTGATCCGCAAGCCGCTGTTTTCGTAAGCGAAAGCAGGGCGATCGATGAAGGTGGGGACGGTTTCCGGGATGTCGAAATTTCAGGAACCTTTCGGCCCTTTGGCACTCCCACCAACCGAGTGCTAGCATCGTCGAGATGCAAGATCAGAACGGAGGTACCCTTACCATGAGCACGACTGCACTGACCGTCAACAAGACGACGATGGCCCTGCCGGCCATCTCCGACGATCTCAACAGCTACCTGTCGAAGATCGCCCACATCGACCTGCTCACGGTCGACGAGGAGCAGACCCTCGCCCGCCGTCTGCGCGAGGACGACGATCTGGACGCGGCCCGACGCCTGGTCATGAGCCAGCTCAGGTTCGTCGTGCACATCGCGCGCACCTACAAGGGCTACGGACTGCCGATGGCCGATCTCGTCCAGGAGGGCAACATCGGCCTGATGAAGGCCGTCAAGCGCTTCGACCCGGATGTCGGCGTACGGCTCATCTCGTTCGCCGTGCACTGGATCCGCGCCGAGATCCACGAGTACGTGATCAAGAACTGGCGGATCGTCAAGGTCGCGACGACCAAGGCCCAGCGCAAGCTCTTCTTCAAGCTCCGGAGCGCGAAGAAGGAGATGAACTGGTTCAGCCAGGACGAGGTGAACGCCGTCGCCGAGGATCTGAACGTCGCCCCCGACGTCGTCGTCGAGATGGAATCGCGGATGCACGGCCACGACACCGCGTTCGACGCTCCCCCGGGCGCGAGCGAGGAGCGGCTGAGTCTCTCCCCGTCCGACGTCCTGTTCGAGTCCGAGGACGATCCGTCCGCGATTCTCGAGGAAGCCGACGGGCGTGAGCGTTCGCTCGAGGGGCTCGCCGCGGGCTTCGAGGTGCTCGACGAGCGGAGCCGCACGATTCTCGAGCGTCGCTGGTTGCGGGACGAGAAGTCGACGTTGCACGAGCTCGCCGGCGAGTACGGCGTCTCGGCCGAGCGCATCCGCCAGATCGAGAAGGCGGCGATGAAGAAGATCAAGACGCATCTGCTGGAGGCGGCCTGAGGGGACGGTCCGAGGGCACGACCCGAGGAAGGAGCACGGGACGAAGCTCGCGATCTTCCCGGGCCTCGCTCCTGACCGCGAGAACGACGGAAAGCCGCCTTCGGGCGGCTTTTTCGTGTCCGACGATTTGTCACGATCGGTAACGTCCGCGCACTCCCGCGTCCCCGGTGGCGGAGTTGCACTCTGATATGTTCTAGCCGACACCCAGCCTCCGGAAAAGCTGCCCTTGAGTGCCTTTCGCGTCGTGCCGCCGCTTGTCGCGGGCCGTCGTCTCCGCGGTCGCGCCTTCCGCCGACCCGTTCACCCGTTCGTCGCGGGGCTCGCCGCGGCCTTCGCCGCCGCCGGAACGTTCGCCGCACCGCCGGGTCCGCCGGGTGCGGTGTCCGGAACGGTCGACGGCGAGCGCGTGACGCTGTCGTGGATCGCCGCCAGCGACGACGAAGGGGTCACCGGCTACAACGTCCACCGGGACGGGCGCTACCTGATCACCGTCGACGGCACGCGGCTCGTCACCGAACTCGGTGACGGTGCCACGACGCGCTTTCAGATCACCGCCTTCGACACACCCTCCGACGGTTCGGCGCGCGGTTACTCGCGACGCGCCGAGGCGACGTTCGCGCGCGCCGACACGGACACTCCGCCCTCTGGCGATGGCGATACGACGACGCTGTCACGCACCCCGACCGCCGCGTCCCCGATCGCGCGCCGCCTGTCGCCGACGAGCGTGCTGCTGAGCTGGACCCCGGCTCGCGCCGCGGCGGGTGTGCGCGGGTACAACGTCTACCGCGACGGACGCTTCCTGACGAGCGTCTCCGGCACGTCGTTCGTCGACGATCGTGGCATCGTCGCCGGCCAGGTCCACGACTACTACCTCGTCGCCTACGCCGAACGGAACCCGAGCCTGTTCGGACCGCGTTCCGCCGTCGTCACCGTCGCTGCCGGAAGTCTCGATCCCGATCCGGAGCCCGACATGCCCGAACGCCCGGCCGTCGTCATCGGTCTGTCGAGCCCGTCGGCCACGCCCGACCGCGTCGTGCTCGAGTGGCTTGCCCCGGCGTACGCGGTGCGCGGCTACAACATCTACCGCGACGACGCCTACGTGACCACGGTCGACGGCGCCGAAAGCTGGATCGACGCGAACCCGCCCGCCGATGCGGAACGCATCGTCTATCAGGTGGTGGCCATCACCGTCGATCGCCGCTACTCACCCTACTCGGACGAGCTCGTGGTCCGTCCCGTGGAGGACTCGTCGAACCCCGGTACCGACCCCGCCGCCCTGCCCGTCACGTTCACCGGCGGCGAGGAGAACAACTGCGAGAGGCGCGAGCTCGGCATCTACGTCACCACGCTCGCGGAAGCCTGTTCGCTCGGCGGACCGAGCCGGACCGACGGCAACCGCACGGACGCCGCACCTTCCGCCCCGACCGGCGTGACGACGCTGCTGGTCGCCGACGACTGGGTCCAGATCGACTGGATTCCGTCGGCCGACGACGGTGACATCGTCGCCTACGACATCTTCCGCGACGACCAGCTCGTCGGCAGTGTCGTCGACCCGGACACCGTGCCGGAGACGGAACGATCGCGTCTGCAGGCGCGTCGTTACTGGCGCACGACGACGTACCTGGACTGCGACTACACGCGCTTCATCTGCAACTCCCGACCGCGGCCGGGAACCACCCACTCCTACACCGTCGTCGCCATCGACGATGCCGGCAACCGCTCCGCGGCTTCCGCACCGTGGACCGTCACGATGAACACGATCCGGCGCGGTGCGGCCGCACCGGACCTGGCGTCCGAGGGCTACGTCGAGGTCTTCGCCGACGAGTTCGACGGCGACCGTCTCGATCGCGGCAAGTGGGTGACGAGGTTGTCGTACGATCAGTTCGCCGACGGCAGCGCCGTCAACGGCGAGCGGCAGTACTTCATCGAGCTCGACCAGGCCATCGAGATCGGCGTCAACCCGTACGTGTTCGAGGACGGCGCGCTGAAGCTCACCGCCTATCGGACACCGGCGGGTCTGCTCGACACGGCGCGCGGCCAGCCCTACATCTCCGGGCTCATCAGCTCGCGAAGCAAGTTCGAGGGGCTTCGCTACGGCCATGCCGAGATCCGCGCGAAGGTACCGTCGGGCAACGGTCTGCTCGCGACGTTCTTCCTGTTCCAGCCGACCGGCAACCAGTACGAGATCGACATCCTCGAGTACCTCGGGCGGGTGCCGGACGGGGCGACGCAGAACTACCACTACCGTGACGGGTTCCGTTTCGCGTCGAACGACATCTTCGATGACGACGGCAATCCGGTCGACGGCGGCAACGCCGGCGTGCCGCACGTGTCCCCGACCATGCAGTTCGACGGCGACGTCGACCTCAGCGACGACTTCCACACCTATTCGGTGCGCTGGGAGCCAGGGCTGGTGATCTGGTACATCGACAACGAGGAAGTGCGACGCCTGAGCGGTCCGCGCGTCTCGAACAGGTCGATGGACCTCGTCGCACAGTTCGTCGTCGGCAGCCCCGGCTTCGCCGGAGACCCTTCCGCGACTCCGTTCCCGGCCGTCTACGAGATCGACTACATCCGCGCCTACGAGAAGCGTCGGCCGCGCGACTGACGGGCGCGTGGCCGGCCCCGCGCAGCCCCCTCGCCGACGAGGTTCGAGGATCGCCCGGGCGGGCCGTTCCAAGAGGACGCTCGCACCTGCGGCGTGCTGTGGGAGCCGGACCTCGTCGTCCGGACGATCGGCGGCGAGGAGATCCTGCACATGGCGGGGCCGGAGGTGTCGCGGCAGGCGTCCTGCGTGATCCTCCACCTCGCCACGGGCAGCGCCTGGAAGGAGGCCCCCCCCCCCCGGATCTCGACTTCGACGTGCCACCCGAGATCGACCGGCTGCGCATCCGGCAGCGCCCGGTGTTCATTCGCTGGCGCATTCGCCGCTCGCCCGCCCGTTCCCGAACGCCGCCCGCGCCACCTCGACGATCACCGGGACGGTCGGGTGGCAGAGCCGTCGCTCCGGAGAGATGACGACGTAACGCTCGACGACACCCTCCACAGTGCCGATCGGGCGTGCCTGCCAGCCCTCCGCGATCTCGCGGGCGATCGCGATCGGCGAGGGAAACACGCCGAAGCCGGCGCGACCGAACGCCTTCATCAGCGCCCCGTCGTCGAACTCGGCGACGGCCCGGGGGTGAATGTCGCGCTCGTCGAGCCAGTGATCCAGCTGCCGACGCAGTGCGCTGTTCTCGCGCGGCAGCAGCATCGGGGTGCCGTCCAGCGACGCGGGGAATCCGGCGGCCAGCCGCTCGGCATCGGCCGCCGGTGCGAACAGCGCGACGTCGCTCTGACCGAGTGCGTGGTTGCGCGCCTTGACGGCGAGTCCCGCCGGCACGGGCCGGTCGGACAGCACCAGGTCGAGACGGTGCACGGAAAGCTCCGCGAGCAGGCTCTCGAGCCCGCCCTCGTGGCAGACCAGACGCTCCTCCGGAACCCCCTCCTCGCTCTCGAGCGTCCTCCCGAGGATCCGGCAGGCGATCAGCTTCGGCACCGAGTCGACGATGCCGACGCGCAGGGCCGCCGCGTGCGTACCGCCGCTGCCGCTGCCGAGCCGCCGCGTCAGCTCCTCTCCGAGCGAGAAGATGCGCTCGGCGTACTCCTGGACGAGTCGTCCGGTGTCGGACAGCACGAGACCTCGCCCGGCGCGCACGAACAGCGGCTCGCCGACCACGCCCTCGAGCAGCTTTATCTGGCCGCTGATCGTCTGCGGCGTCACGTGCAGGATCTCGGCGGCGCGCACCACGCTGCCCTCGCGGGCGACGGTGTGGAAGTACAGCAGATGGGCGTAGTTGAGGCGGTGCATCACAACGCGACCACGTACACGAGGTAGGCGAGGATGAGCGCGATGCCGGCCGGGCGGGTCACCTTGCCGGGCCACCAGGCGAGGCCGAGCAGCAACACCGAGAAGCCGCCGAGCGCCACGAACGTGGTGCCGTCGATGCCACCGCTCGCGAACGGTCGGAGCAGCGCGCTGCCCCCGAGCACCAATCCGAGATTCATGATGTTCGATCCGACCACGTTGCCGATCGCCATGGCGTGCTCGCGCCGGGCGGCGGCGATGACGGTCGCGGTGATCTCGGGCAGGCCGGTGCCGATCGACGTCACCGTCAGCGCGATGACCGCGTCGGGCACCCCGAGCGCGGCGGCGAGCCCGACGCCGCCGAAGATCAGCGCCTCCGCGCCGGCGAGGAGCAGGACGACACCGCCGACGAGCGGCAGCCAGCCACCGACCGCCGTGGCCGCGTCCGACGCCGCGCTCGAGCCGCCGGCCGCGTGCGGTTCCTCGCCACCGACAGGCGCCACGTCCATCGCGGCCACCGCACCGTCTCGGCGGGTGATCCACCACAGGCCCAGCGCCGCCGTGCCGAGCAGCAGGACACCCTCGACGCGGCCCAGCCCGCCGTCCGCCAGCGCGAGGGTGCTCCCCGCGGTCAGCACGAGCATCAACGGCAGCTGCCGGATGCGCACGTCCGCCTCGATGGCGAGCGGCGCGAGCACGGCCCCGAGTCCGAGCACGAGGCAGAGGTTGACGATGTTCGAGCCGAGCGCGTTGCCCGCAGCGATGTCGCCGAGCCCCTGCAGCGCGGCGCCGCCGCTGACGAACAGCTCCGGCGCGCTGGTACCGAGCGAGACGAGCAACAGTCCGATCAGCGCCGGGGAGAGTCCGAGCTGGCGGCCGACCACGCTCGCGCCACGGACGAGCAGGTCACCCCCGAAGTAGAGCAGGAGACAGCCGGCAAGGACGGCGAGAAGGTGTAGTGTCACGGGCGGCGGGCGTTTCCGGTGAAATCCGTGCGAGGGCGTGGTAGCGCCGAGGAAACCGAGCCGACGTGCCGGTACTCGACCGGTCCGGTCCGGGCGAGCCCCGTTCGAACAAAACATTCTGACAGAGCGGACGATGCGGCAAGATTCGTCATTTCCTAAGTATCGAATCGGTTCCGTCGAGCATTCGCGAGCATCGGCGGTACCCGGATCAGCGCCGTGAGCGTCGGCTTTATCGAATTGTCAAGACGAAACTAACGAATTTTCCGTTCCTGTCGAGGCCGCTACGCTACGCCGTCGACCCTTTCCGGCCGCGCGTCGACGCCGCCCCGACCGGGTGGCGGACGTGTCGCTCCACCCCTCTCCGATCCGCCGCCCCCATGCCCGAGCCAGCCCCCCCCGCCCTCGCCGGGCACGACCCTCACGCCCGTCGCGGAGCGGCGCTCGCGTTCGCGGTCGCCTTCGGCTCGGCACTGACGGCGACACTCTGGAGCGCGTCGTTCGTCCCCGCGGTCGCCTCGGGCGGCGCGCCGAGCGTCGCGTTCGACTGGGTGCCGCGGCTCGGCGTCGAGCTCGCGTTCCGCCTCGACGGGCTCGCCATGCTGTTCTGCCTGCTGATCGCGGGCATCGGCACCCTCGTCATCGCCTATTCCTTCGCCTACTTCAAGGGGCATCCCGACCACGCCCGGCTGCACTGGTTGCTGCTCGCCTTCATGGTGTCGATGCTGGGACTCGTGCTCGCCGACAACGTGCTGCTGCTGTTCGTGTTCTGGGAGCTGACGACGATCACCTCGTTCCTGCTCGTCGGCTTCGATCACGCGAACGCGAAGGCACGCCGCTCGGCGCTGCAGGCTCTCCTGATCACCGGCGGCGGCGGGCTCGCCCTGCTCGTCGGCATGGTGCTGCTCGCGGAGGCGGCCGGCAGCTACCGCCTGTCCGCGATCGTCGCCGGCGGCTCGCTCGCGGATCACGCGCTCTACCTCCCGATCCTCGCGCTGGTGCTCGTCGGCGCGTTCACCAAGTCGGCCCAGTTCCCGTTCCACTTCTGGCTGCCGAACGCGATGGCGGCACCTTCCCCGGTCAGCGCCTACCTGCACTCCGCCACGATGGTGAAGGCGGGCATCTACCTGATGGCACGAGTGCAGCCGACGCTCGGCGGCACCGACACGTGGTTCCTCACGTTGACGTCGATCGGTGCGCTGACCGCGGTGTGGGCGTCGCTGATGGCGCTTCGCCAGAGCGACATCAAGCTGATGCTCGCGTGGACCACGGTCATGGCGCTGGGCACGTTGACGATGTTCCTCGGCTCGGACGTGCGCATCGCGGCGCTCGCCGCGGTGACGTTCCTGATCGTGCACGCGTTCTACAAGTGCGCGCTGTTCCTCGTCATCGGCAACGTCGACAAGCGCACCGGCACCCGCGAGCTCGGGCGCCTGGGCGGTCTGGTCCGGCCGATGCCCGTCACCGCCGCGGTGGCCTTGCTCGCCGGCTTCTCGATGGCGGGCTTCCCGCCCTTTCTCGGCTTCATCGGCAAGGAGCTCAAGTACGAGGGCGCGCTCGCCATCTCGGAGGAGCCGTGGCTCGTCGTCGCCGCCGCGGTCGCCGCGAACGCGATGATGGTGGCGGTGGCGCTGACGATCGTGTTCCGGGTGTTCCTGTCCGGCCGGTCGGACACGCCGAAGACACCGGGCGAGGTGCCGTTCGCGATGTGGGCCGGCCCCGCCCTCCTCGCCATCGCCGGCCTCCTGACGGGCATCTTCCCGGATCTGGTCGCCACCACCATCATCACCCCGGCGATGAACCAGGTACTGGGTGCGGAGACCAGAGACGCGTACCTCTCGCTCTGGCACGGCATCAACGTGCCACTCGTGCTGAGCGTCGTGACGGTGGCGATCGGCACGGCGCTGTTCTTCCGCCTCGCCGCGGTTCGCGGAGCGCTCGAGCACGCCGTCGCGCGCCTGCCCGCGAGCGGGGACCGGGTCTACGCCGCACTGCTCGACGGAACCTCGGCGTTCGCCCGGCAATCGACCGACCGGCTCCAGAACGGCTCGCTGAGCCGCTACCTCGGCATCGTCTTCGTCGTGCTGGTCACGGCGGTCGGTGCGGCGCTGATCGGCAGTGGCGCGTCGATCCGGATCGACGCGGCGACGCCCGTCACGGCCGTCGTCGCCGTCGTGGCCATCCTGATCGCGCTGGCGACGTTCGTCGTCACCGTCACCAAGTCGCGACTGCTCGCGATCTGCATGCTCGGCATCGTCGGCAGCGGTCTCGCGCTGATGTTCCTGATACTCGGCGCGATCGACGTCGCGATCACCCAGCTGATGGTCGAGACGCTGTTCGTGGTGATGGTCGCCGCCGTGCTGCCGCGCCTCCCCTACTTCTCGGGCAACGCTCATCCGGGGCGCGCGGGCACGCTGCGCGACGCGACGATCGCCATCACCGCCGGTCTCGTCACGGCGCTGGTCGCCGTCGGCGTGGCCGGCACGCCGACGGACCTCGCCGTGACGCGCTTCTACGAGACGGCTAGCCTGTCCGAGGCCTACGGACGCAACATCGTCAACGTCATCCTCGTCGACTTCCGCGCGATGGACACCTTCGGCGAGGTCGTCGTCGTCGCCATCGCCGCGATGGCGATCATCGCCTTCCTCAAGGTTCGCCCGCAGGATCCGCACCGACGCGGAGGTCGATCGTGAACTCGCTGATCCTGAACGTCGTCAGCCGGCTCGTCGTCGGACTGCTGCTGCTGTTCTCGCTGTTCCTGCTCTGGCGCGGCCACAATGCGCCCGGCGGTGGATTCATCGGCGGGCTGGTCGCCGCGTCGGGCCTGATCGTCCACACGCTCGCCGCCGGACCCGCCGCGATGCGCGAGCTCCTCCGGGTCGATCCGCGCAAGCTGGTGCTCGGCGGCGTGCTGTTGGCCGTCGTGGCCGGGCTCCTGCCGCTCCCCGGCGGGCAGGAGTTCCTGAAGGGACTGTGGGTGTTCATCGGTGCGACGCCGACCGACAAGGGTCTCGCACTGGGGACGCCCCTGCTGTTCGACATCGGCGTCTACCTCGCCGTCGTCGGCGGCGTCAGCGGCATGATCGCCGCGCTCGAGGAGGAGAGGGGCTGATGGAGATCGTTCTCGGCGGCCTCGTCGGCGTGCTGATGGCCGCCAGCGTCTGGCTGATGCTCTCGCGCGATCTGGTCAAGTTCCTGTTCGGGCTGATCCTGATCGGCAACGTCGCCAACCTCGTCATCTTCCTCGCCGGTGGCCTGACGCTCGGCGCGCCTCCGCTCATCGGCGCCGAAGAGCCGGCGGGCGGGTACGCCAACGCGCTGCCGCAGGCACTCGTGCTGACGGCCATCGTCATCGGCTTCGCCCTCGTGTCGTTCACGCTGATCCTCGCGATGCGCGCCTGGCAGGCGCTCGGCACGACCGACGTCGACGAGATGGTCATCGCCGAACGACGCGGCGCGTACACCTGGGTCGCGGGCGACAGGCTCGGCAGCGTCCGGTCGGCGAGCGACGAACCGAGCGAACGGCCGGACGACGAGCCGGGCGACAGGCCAGTCGACAGACCAGACGGTGAACCGGGCGACGGCGCGGGCGGCGGCGCGGGCAGCGATGCGGGGGCGCGCTCGTGAGCACCCTGCTCGTCGTCTGCGTGCTGATCCCGATCGTCACGGCCGCCCTCGCCTTCCTGTGGCCGGGCGGACGCCGGGCCCGCGCGCGGGTGAGCATCGTCGGCATGCTCGCGCTGGTGCTCGCCGCCGCCCTGCTGCTGCGCGAGGTCATGCTGCACGGCGTGCTCGTCGCCCACATGGGAGGCTGGAACGCCCCGATGGGCATCACGCTCGTGGCCGATCCGCTCGGCGCCCTGCTCGTCGCGGTCGCCGCCCTGGTCGGTCTCGCGGTCAGCATCCATGCGGTCGAGGACATTCCCGACGAGGTCGCGGTGAACGGCTTCGACAGCTTCCTGCACCTCCTGGTGGCGGGCGTCGTCGGCGCCTTCCTGACCGGCGATATCTTCAATCTCTACGTCTGGTTCGAGGTCATGCTGATCTCCTCGTTCGCGCTGATGGTGCCGGGCGGGGATCGCGTGCGGCTCGACGGCGCGGTCAAGTACATCGTGCTGAACCTCGTCTCGACGGTGATCCTGCTGACCTCGATCGGACTCCTCTACGGGCTGACCGGCACGCTGAACATGGCGGACCTCGCCGGCAAGCTGCCGGGTGTCGAGAACCAGGAGCTCGTGACCGTCGTCTCGGTGCTGTTCCTGATCGCCTTCGGGATCAAGGCGGCGGTGTTCCCGCTGTTCTTCTGGTTGCCGGCCTCGTACCACACGCTGCCGATCAGCGTGTCGGCGCTGTTCGCGGCGCTGATGACCAAGGTCGGCGTCTATGCGCTGCTCCGGACGTTCACGCTGCTGTTCACCGGCGACGAGGCACTGATCCGGGGCGTCGTGCTCGCGGCGGCGCTCGCGACGATGGTGGTCGGTGTGCTCGGAGCGATGACGCACACCGACATGCGCCGCATCCTCGCCTATCACGTCATCTCCTCGATCGGCTTCATGCTGCTCGGACTCGGTCTCGGCTCCGCGCTCGCGATGTCCGCCTCGATCTTCTACATGGTGCACGGCATCCTCGTGAAGGCGCTCCTGTTCATGCTGATCGGGCTCGTGGCGACGGCCGGCGGCAGCTTCGAGCTCGGGCGGCTCGGCGGCCTGTACCGCACCCGGCCAGGGTTCTCGATGCTGTTCCTGCTCGCGGCGCTCGCCCTGGTCGGCATCCCGCCGCTGTCCGGCTTCTGGGCCAAGCTCGCTCTCGTCGAGGCCGGCATCGCGAGCGGCGCCGGCTGGGTGCTGGCGACGCTGCTGCTGACGAGCCTGCTGACGTTCGTGCCGATGATCCGCATCTGGTCGGAGGCCTTCTGGAAGGACGCACCGCCGGCGGCGAACGGCAGTGACGGCGAGCCCGGCACGCCGGCACGCGGCGGCGCACGCGGTGCGGGCGACGCCGCCGACGCGCGGGGAGCTCGGGCCGACGGTTCGTCGGTGGCGGGCACGGGCAACGGCGGACGTGACGCGCGCCTGGTACCGGTGATCGGGCTGTCGCTGGTGCTGCTCGGCATCGGTCTCGCTCCCGGATCGCTGCTCGAGCTCGCCGACGATGCGGCGGCGGGCCTGCTCGATCCGCGCGCCTACATAGACGGCGTGCTCGGCACCACCGGGGAGAACCCATGACACCCTTCGCGATCAACCTGATGCTGGCCGTCGCCTGGCAGGCGCTGACCGGCGACTTCTCCCTGATCGGCCTGCTGGTCGGGTTCACCGTCGGCTACCTCGTGCTGTGGCTGCTCCAGCCGGTGCTCGGAGAGAACCGCTACTGCGCGAAGCTGCTCGATCAGCTGATGCTCGTCGCCTTCTTCCTCTACGAGCTGGTGGTGTCGAGCGTGCGGGTCGCCTGGTACGTGCTCGCACCGAAGAGGCGAAGCCGACCGGGCATCATCGCCGTGCCGCTGGAGACCTGCACGGACACCGAGCTCACGGTGCTCGCCAACCTCGTGTCGCTGACTCCCGGTTCGCTGTCGCTCGACATCAGCGAGGATCGCCGGACGCTGCTCGTGCACGCGATGTTCGTCGACGACCCCGAACTGGAACGGAGCGCGATCAAGTCGGGGATGGAGCGGCGCGTGCTCGAGGCGATGCGCCGATGAACGTGCTCAGCGATTCCACCGCGCTCGACGTGGCCACGGCGCTGACGCTGCTCGGGCTGGTCGCGGCCAGCGTCAGGCTCTTCCTCGGCCCGAGTCGGAGCGACCGCATCGTCGCGCTCGATCTGATCACGGTGCTGCTCATCGCGATCTCGGCGCTGGCCGCGCTGCGCTTCGACGAGGCCGCCTATCTCGACCTGGGACTCACGCTCGCGCTCGTCGGCTTCCTCGCGACCGTCGCGTTCGCCCGCTACGTGGAATCCGAGCCCGCCGCCGGCCAACCCGCGAGGTCCGCCGACACATCGGAGACGGCCGCGAGCCGGTTACCGCCGGAGGCGACGGCCGGCACGACGGCGGCCGCACCGTCATCGTGGCCGCACGGCACGAGCTCGGCCGAACCGCGAGGGCAAGCGCAGGCAACGGACGAATACGACGGGAGCGGCACGTGAACGAACCGGTGATCGGCATCCTGATCGTGCTCGGCGGACTGTTCTCCGCCGTGGCGGGCATCGGCATCCTGCGCCTGCCGGACGTGCTCGTGCGCATGCATGCCTCGACCAAGGCCGGCACGCTCGGTGTCGGCCTGATCGTGCTCGGCGCGGCGTTTCACTTCGACGGCACGCTCGCCGTCGCCAAGGCGCTCCTGATCGTGCTGTTCCTGCTGCTGACCGCGCCGGTCGGGGCGCACCTGATCGGGCGGGCCGCCTACCGCTCCGGCACGCCGCTGTGGGAGGGCACCGTCATCGACGAGCGCGACCGGATGCGGGAAGGGCGCGATCCCGGCGGACGAACCGGGCCCGACGGGAAAGGTTCCGAGGACGGCCCTCGGTAGACGGCCTGAAGACAGGCCCGAGGAGGGGGCGGGAGAGGGCGCGGGGGACGAGGCGGGATCGCCGGCCACGGAGGCCACCCCGCGAGCGAGGCTCAGCCGAACGACGAACTCACGAGCGACCACACCACCGGCAGCCAGTGATCGACGAGCATGATCCCGAACAGCCACATCAGGTAGTTGATCGAGAACACGAACGTCCGGATCGGCTGGCGCTCCGCGCTCTCGTCGAACAGCTTCCAGGCGTGCCACAGGAACATTCCCCCGAGCACGAGCGCGCCGGCCAGGTACAGCGGGCCGCTCATCCGGATCAGGTAGGGGAACACGCTGACCAGCACGAGCAGGATCGTGTACAGCATGATCTGCACACGCGTGAACGGGATGCCGTGAGTGACCGGCAGCATCGGGATGTCGACCTTGGCGTAGTCGTCGCGGCGGTGGATCGCGAGCGCCCAGAAGTGCGGCGGCGTCCAGACGAACACGATCAGGAAGAGCAGGAGCGCCCCGGCCGTCACCTCGCCGGTGACCGCGGCCCAGCCGAGCACCGGCGGCATCGCCCCGGCCGCCCCGCCGATGACGATGTTCTGCGGCGTCGCGCGTTTAAGCCACACGGTGTAGACGATCGCGTAGCCGATCAGCGAGAGGAAGGTCAGCACCGCGGTCAGCGGGTTGACGAGCACGACCAGCATCACCATCGACGCGACGCCGAGCAGGACGGCGAAGGCCAGGCACTGTTCCGTGCTGAGCGACCCTTGCGGGATCGGGCGGTTCGCCGTGCGCTTCATGATCGCGTCGGCGCGCTGGTCGATCACGTGGTTGATGGCCGCGGCCGAGCTCGACGCGAGTCCGATGCCGAGCAGCCCGAACACCGTCTCCCGAAGCGGCAGCAACGCCGGTACCGCCAGCGCCATGCCGACGAGCGCCGTGAACACCAGCAGGAGGACCACCTTCGGCTTGGTGATCTCCAGGTAGTCGCGCCAGTGGCTCGTCAGGCCGGGCACGGGGTTGGCGAGGGAGGGGCTTTTCATGGGCAGGGGTGCGGGTCGGCGGAACCCGACTCGGGGCGAGCCTAACCGATCTTCGACACTTTCAACAGGTGCTTGACGTCCTTGAACATCGAACCGGGATCCAGATCCGGTGCGAAGCGCATCATCAGGTTGCCGAGCGGATCGACGAGGTAGATCGCGTCGTCGAGCGGCGCGAGCGCCGACTCGGCGGCGTCGATCTGGCCGATCAGCGCCTCGCGCGCACCGTCGTCCCCGCCGGCGACGATCAGCCCCGGGTGCTCGGCGAGCAGCCCGGCGTCGAGCGGCACGCCATCGGTCGGAAGCACCATGCGCTGCACCCGCTTCATGCGGTTGTTGAGCGCGAGCCGGACCTGGCGCATGTGGTAGAGGTTCTTCTGACAGACGTCGCCGCAGTCCGCGGCCGGCACGTACAGCATCGTCCAGATGCCACGGAACGTCTCGAGATCGATGGGCACGCCGGCCGCGTCCGACAGCGCGACGCCCTCGAGCGGCACGGCGGGGCGGATCAGCTCGCCACGCGAGGTATCGCCGAGATCCCCGGCCGCGCCCGACTGCACCACGCGCAGCCAGACGATGGCGAGCACGAGCGGCACGGCGAACGAGGCGAGGATGCCGAGCAACAGCATCCGCGATCGTCGACGCCGCCCGGGATCGATCGTCGGTTCGTCCTCGTGCCGGGCGTCGCCGCTACCGTGCAGGGGGGAGCTCTGGCTCATCGGTCTCGTTCCGTGACAGGTTGACGACGACGAATATCGCCGTCAGGGCGGTCGCCATCGCGAACCACTGGAAAGCGTAACCGTAATGCTTCTCGGGACCCGATGCCGCGGGACGCCAGTTCGGCGTCAGCAGCACCGCCGTGCCGGCCCCCGAGCCCACCGCTTCCGGCGTGGCGGGTGGCGCGGGGAGCGGCGCGTCGACCGGCGGCGTACCGGCCGACGCGGCATCCGGGCCGCCACCGTCCGCCCCCGCCCCGTCCGCCCCCGCCCCGTCGGCGCGCGACGCGCTCGCGGCACGCGCGTCGGCGAACACGTCGCCGTCGGTCGCGACCTGCGATTGTACGACGGCGGGCACGATCGGCTCACCGAGCGCCGACTCGATCGCGGCGTAGTCGAAGTACTGGAGCACCCGCGGCCAGGGTCCGCTCGCCGCCAGCGCGGCGCCGCTCGCGAACCCCTTGGACGGACGCGACAGGAGTCCGTCGAACGCGACGGCGTCACCGGACGCGGTGGCGGGCAGCGCGACGTCCGGCAGCATCTCGCGCGTCGGCCCGGGGGCCAGCCATCCGCGGTTGACGAGCGCGAGCCGGCCGTCGCCGAGACGGAGCGGCGTGATCACTTCGTAGCCCGCGCGGCCCGCGTGCGCCCGGTTGTCCCAGAGGAGCTGGTGATCGCCCTCCCAGCGGCCCTCCACGCGAACACGCCGGTACGCGCCCGCCGCCTCCGCCACGTCGTCGATCCGATCGAGCGCGACGGCCGGCGCGGCACGCGCGCGCGACGCGTTCCCGAGCAGGGCGATCTTCTCGTCGGCGCGCGCGAGCTGCCAGCGCCCGAGCGCGAGCATCGCGAGCACGACGACGAGGTAGGCCACCGTGGCCCACCAGCGCGGCGCGAAGCGGCGCGACCCTAGGCGCACGAGGTACGCACGGCGAGACGGAAGAATCGGGGGCGGTCCACGTCGCGACGCATCGCGACGGTCGGCCGGTGGTAGGCTTTCCCGATGCTTCTGGTCAAGGTCATCGTTCTCCTGCTCCTCGGCTTCGTCGTGGTCAGCCTGTTCTCCGGGCTGTTCTTCCTCGTCAAGGACAAGGGCAAGACGAACCGGACGGTCAACGCGCTGAGCGTGCGCATCGGACTGTCCGTTCTCGCGATCGTCGTCGTCATGATCGCGGGGGCCACCGGCGTCATCGAACTGAACCCGAGCCCGCTCTCGGGAGAGTCCGCCGAGCGACGCTCCGAGGAGGCGGCGAACGACGACGCCGTGCCGGCTTCCCCGGACGACGAACCGGTCTCCGGCGGCGGTCGACGGCTGGCGACACCGGACGACTGAGACCCGCGAATAAGGTCCGCCGCACGGCGGGCGAGTCGCTCTCCGCCATCGCGGACGGTGCTCCCGTCCATCGCCGACGTCCCCTGAAGGTCGCTTCGAGTCCGATCGCCCCGCGACACTCCCACGGGCATCCGGACAGCGCGGTCCGGACCGTCGGTCACTCCGACGGGTGGATACGGCTTCGTGTGGCCGGATCCCGGATCCCGCGCCGATCCCGCACCGGCCGGCGGCGCCCGAACGGCGCGCGCTGCTCCGGCGCCCCGATCCGGCATCGATCCGGAACGGTTCGAGATCGCCGGCCCCCGCCGGCCGTAACGGCACCGTCCGGCGAGAGAACACCGGAAACGGTCCTCGACCGGCCTCTTCCGGTTTCCGGCTCGACTCGGTCGCTCACGACGGGTGCTCGATCCGATCAATCACCCGTCCGGCGCCGTCGCCGAAATCTCCGGCGGCGGTGCGCGCTCCCCCGCGCGGAGCCCCCCCCCTGGACGACCCGGCGAGGGCGGCCGGACGAACGCGTCAGAGCAGGTAGACGAAGATGAACAGCCCCAGCCAGACCACGTCGACGAAATGCCAGTACCACGCGGCCGCCTCGAACGCGAAATGGTTGTCCGCCGAGAAATGGCTGCGCATGCCCCGCAGCATCACGACGAGCAGCATGACCGCGCCCATCGTCACGTGGAAGCCGTGGAAGCCGGTCAGCATGAAGAAGGTGGAGCCGTAGATGCCACTCGACATCTTCAGGTTCAGATGGGCATAGGCCTCGTAGTACTCGAGCGCCTGCAGACCGACGAACAGGAAGCCGAGTCCGACCGTGGCGGCGAGCCAGGTGACCATCTTCTTGCGGTCCCCGTGCCGGATCGCGTGGTGGGCGAAGGTGCAGGTCAGGCCGCTCGTCAGCAACAGCAGCGTGTTGATCAGCGGCAGGCCGAACCAGCCCATCTGCGTGAAGTTGCCACCGAGCTCCATCGGACCGTTGTTCGGCCAGACATAGTCGTGTCCGGGGTAGAGGACCGCGTTGGTCATGTCGGCGCCACCACCGCCCTCGCCGCCGAGCCAGGGACCCGAGTACATGCGCGCGTAGAACAGCGCGCCGAAGAACGCGGCGAAGAACATGACCTCCGAGAAGATGAACCACATCATGCACATGCGGAACGAGCTGTCGACCTGCGCGCTGTAGGTTCCCGATTCGCTCTCGCGGATGACGGTACCGAACCAGCCGAACATCATGACGACGACGATCACCGTGCCGAAGATGAAGATCTCGCGCCCGAGCGCGCCGCCGTTGAGCCAGGTGGCGAAGCCGTAGAACCAGATGAACAGCCCGACCGAACCGACGATCGGCCAGCGAGCCGCGTGCGGGATGTAATACGCCGCCGTCTTGTCCATGCCTAGCGTGTCGCCCGACCCGTCCGGCGCGGATGGCGAGACGGCGCTGACGGCGGAGTCTGCGGAGGTGCTCATCGGTGGGGTTCCTCTGGCGATCCCGTCGAGACGGGGTCAGCTCTGGTCCGGCGAATCGAAGAAGGTGTACGAGAGGGTAACCCGATCGACGTTGATCGGGATGTCGGGATCGATGACGAACGTCAGCGGCATGTCGCGCGAGCCGCCCGGTTCGAACTCCTGGCGCGTGAAGCAGAAGCACTCGGTCTTGTTGAAGTAGCGCGCCGCCGAGAACGGCGTGACGCTCGGAGTCGCCTGACCGACGACGTGCTCGCTCCGGAGGTTCTCGGCGTGGTAGGTCGCGTGGTGGAGCTCGCCGGGCCGAACCGTCATGGTGCGCTCGTTCGGGCGGAACGCCCACGAGCCGCCCGAGTTCACGTTGGCGACGAACTCGACGGTGATCTCGCGGTTCTCGGGCAACGTGCCCCTCGCCTCCGCCTCGGCCGTCGACACGCGACCCGTCTTGCCGTTGAGCCCGGTCAGGTCGCAGACGATGTCGTAGATCGGCACCATCAGGTAACCGAACCCGAACATGCCGACGGCCAGCAGCAGCATCTTGCCGGCCACCAGGGCGTGGCGCGAGCCCTGCCGATCGTCGGACCGGGCACCGGTGCTCTCCCCGGTGACGTCCGTGTCGGTGTCGGTCTGCTGTCCGCTCACGCGATCTGCCCTCGTCCGAACAGGATGTAGAGGATGCTGACGGCATACAGGCACAGCGCGACGAAGCCGAGCGCGAGCGGCAGGCGATAGCGGCGGACGAACCCCGGGCGCGAACCGGCCGGACGCGAACCGGCCGGACACGAACCGGCCGGACACGAACCGGCCGGACACGAACCGGCCGACGGCGGATCCGCCGGACGGTCCGACGCGTCCGCGGCGGGAGCGGACGAACCGCCGTCGCCGCGTGATTCGCCGACGACGCGCGCGTCACCGTGTTCGCGAGTGACCTCCACGCTCATCGTCCGCTCGTCGCCATTCGCCGCGTTCCGCCGCCCGTCAGCGGGTGACGCTGGCCGGACCGATGTCGGGCGCCGTCTCGAACGTGTGATAGGGCGCCGGCGACGGCACCGTCCACTCGAGACCGCGCGCCCCTTCCCAGACCTCGCCGGTCGCCTTCTCGCCACCCTTGACGCACTTGACGACGATCCAGACGAACATCAGCTGGCTGAACCCGAACCCGAACGCGCCGATCGAGGCGACCAGGTTCCAGTCGGCGAACTGCAGGCTGTAGTCGGGGATGCGGCGGTTCATGCCGGCGAGACCGACGAAGTGCATCGGGAAGAACAGCACGTTGACGAAGATCGTCGAGATCCAGAAGTGCATCTTGCCGAGCTTCTCGTCGTACATGTTGCCGGTCCACTTCGGCAGCCAGTAGTAGGTGGCGGCCATGATCGAGTAGATCGCGCCCGGCACCAGCACGTAGTGGAAGTGCGCGACGACGAAGTAGGTGTCGTGGTACTGGATGTCGGCCGGCGTCATCGCGAGCATCAGGCCCGAGAGCCCGCCGATCGTGAACATGATCACGAATCCGATGGCGAACAGCATCGGCGTCTCGAAGCTCATCGAGCCCTTCCACATCGTGGCGACCCAGTTGAACACCTTCACGCCCGTCGGCACCGAGATCATCATCGTCGAGAACATGAAGAAGAGCTCGCCGGCGAGCGGCATGCCGGTGGTGAACATGTGGTGCGCCCAGACGATGAACGACAGGAACGCGATGGACGCGGTGGCGTAGACCATCGAGTCGTAGCCGAACAGCGGCTTTCTCGCGAACGTCGGGATGATCGAGGAGATGATGCCGAACGCCGGCAGGATCAGGATGTAGACCTCGGGGTGCCCGAAGAACCAGAAGATGTGCTGGAACATGACCGGGTCGCCGCCGCCCGCGGCGCTGAAGAAGCTCGTGCCGAAGAAGCGGTCGGTCAGGAGCATCGTCACGGCGCCGGCGAGGACCGGGATGGTCGCGATCAGGAGATACGCCGTGATCAGCCAGGTCCAGACGAACATCGGCATCTTCATGAACGTCATGCCCGGGGCACGCATGTTGAAGATGGTGGCCACGATGTTGATCGAGCCCATGACCGAGCTGATGCCGAGGAAGTGGATCGCGAAGATCACGTAGGCGAAGCTGTCGCCCATCTGCAGCACCAGCGGCGGGTAGAGCGTCCAGCCACCGGCCGGACCGCCGGAGTCCATGAACAAGGTCGAGAGCAGGATCGCGAACGCGAACGGCATGATCCAGAACGACCAGTTGTTCAGCCTCGGCAGCGCCATGTCCGGCGCCCCGATCATCATCGGGATCATCCAGTTGGCGAGTCCCACGAAGGCGGGCATGACCACGCCGAAGATCATGACGAGCGCGTGCATCGTCGTCATCGAGTTGAAGAACATCGGGTCGACGATCTGGATGCCCGGCTGGAACAGCTCCGCGCGGATGACCAGCGCCATCGCCCCGCCGATGAAGAACATGACGAGGGAGAACCACAGGTACAGCGTGCCGATGTCCTTGTGGTTGGTGGTCGTGACCCAGCGCATCAGGCCCGGCGCCGGGCCGTGCTCGTGGTGATCGTGATGCTCGTGGGCGTCGTGCGCCTCGTCTGCCGAGTGGTGGACGACGTCGTCGTGGCTGCTGCTCATGCTCAGTTGACTCCGCTGACGTCTATATCGAGTTCGGCCGTTGTCGGCCCGGGACGGGACAGGAGGCTCTGGCGGATGACCTCGCCGCCCTTCCCGTCACGCAGCTCCTTGACCGCGAGCGGCTGAACCGCGTCGCCGGTCTCGTTGCCGAAGGCGTTTCTCTGGTAGGTCACGACGGCGGCGAGCTCGGTGTCGGAGAGCGCGTCGCGGAACGCGGTCATCGACGTGCCCTCGACGCCGTTCATGACGGTCGCGAGATGCGCGCTCACGTCGCCGGTGGCGACTTCGGAGCCCGCGATCGCCGGGAACATGCCCGGGATGCCCTGCCCCTGGGCCTGATGGCAGCCCACGCAGCTTTGCCCGTGGACCGTCTCGCCCATGGCGACCAGCTCCTCGGTCGACCAGTGGCGCGTGGTCGCCGCCTCGGCGGTCTTCATCTCCTCCTGCTTCTCGGCCACCCAGGCGTCGAACTCCTCCTGCGGGACGGCGCGGACGACGATCGGCATGAAGCCGTGGTCACGCCCGCAGAGCTCGGCGCACTTGCCGCGGTAGATGCCCGGCTCCTCGATCTTCGCCCAGTTCTCGTTGATGAAGCCCGGGATCGAGTCCTTCTTGATCGCGAAGTCCGGCACCCACCAGGAATGGATGACGTCGGCCGCGGTGTGCAGGAAGCGGATCTTCTTGCCGACCGGCAGCACCAGCTCGTTGTCGACGTCGCGAAGGTAGGTGTCGCCGAACTGATCGAGGTCGATGTCGGCCCCCTGCTGGCGTGCCGCGTTCTGCTCGGCATCGAGCGCGCTGTAGAACGAGATGCCCTCGTCCAGGTACTCGTACTGCCAGCGCCACTGGTAGCCGGTGACCTTCACCGACATCTCGGAATCCGAGAAGTCCTCCATCTTGATCAGCACGCGCGCGGCGGGAATGGCCATCGCGATCAGGATGACCAGCGGCACGACGGTCCAGACGATCTCGACGGTGGTGCTCTCGTGAAAGTCGGAAGCCTCGGCACCGCGCGACTTCCGGTGCAGGAACATCGACACGATCATGATCCCGAACACCACCGCGCCGATCGCGCAGCAGATGTAGAAGATCAGCATGTGCAGGCCGTGCACCTCCTCGCTGACCGAGGTCACGCCCGTGGGCATGTTCAGCTCGTCCCAGCCGGCGAAGGCACCGCCGGACAGCAGCCCCCCCGCCAGGAGGACAGCCAGCCGCAGCAGCGCGGCGGGCAACGGGGCGGGAAGCGGCGCGCGCAGCGGCGCGCGCCACGCACTCGACTTCGGGCTCGATCTCATTCGGTCGTCACTCCAAGGCGATTCGTGTTCGGTCGATCGCGCGTCGCGCCGATCGAGATGACGGCTGGAAACCCTCACGCGAACTCGCGGCGCGCCAGCGCGGCGGCGAGTCCGGCGTGCAGGGTCTTCTTCTCTTCCTTGTTCAGGCAGCGCCCGAGCGGGTAGCTTCGCCCGTGCGCCGCGACGCTCAGGTCCCCGGTGTGGAACGGGCTCTCGGGGTCGTGGAAACGCAGCCGCGTCCACTGACGAGGGAGATCCACGACGCGATCCGGACGAGTGTAGCCCCACTCGAGCCGCACCGCCTCGCCCTCGACCGTGATGACCTCCTTGTGCGAGAGCCGCCGCAGCGTCAGGTAGAGGCAGGTGACGACGAGCAGCACCTCGGCGCCGGCGAACGGGATCACCAGCCAGAGACCGAAGGCGGCGAGGGCCAGCGCGATGCCCATGCAGACGGCACCGAGGCTGGCGGCGAGCCACAGGTTGGCGCGCCAGCTCATCGAGCGGTTGCCCTGCACGACGAATCGCGTGCGGTTGCCGCTGCTGTCCTCCACCTCGATCATCGTGTCACGTCGCGCTCCGTCGACCGCACACCGCGCACGGGCCGCCAAGTATAACTGTCCTTCAAACCTCACCGGAAGCGTTCCGCGCCGGCGCAAGACGAAAGGTATCCGTCGCCGCGCGCACCCACCTCCTCTCATCCCGCTCCGTCGCGTCCCGCCAGCGAATCGCGCAGCGCGTCGATCGAGACGTACCGTTCGCCGTCCGGACCGCGCCTCTGCGTGACCAGCTCGCCCTTCCAGGCGTGTCCCTGCACGAGCTCGAGGGTCACCGGGAAACGCGTGCCGCCCCCACTCCCCCCGACACTTGCCCCGTCCCGGAGAGCGGTACGCACCGAGGGCGCCATCAGACCAGCGCGCCGTCCGAGCGCGACGTTGCCCGCGCCGACTCGCCGAAGCTCCTCCTGCAGGGCGTCGATCGACGGGTAGTCGACCCGCACCTCGTCGCGATCGAGCACCGGCGCGGCGAACCCCGCACCGAGCAGCGCGTCGCCCAGGTCGTGCATGTCGATCAGTCCGAAGCCGTGCAGGTGAGCGTCGATGCCGGCCCAGACGGCCCGGTACTCGCGGAGCGTGTCCGGGCCGGCGCTCGTGAACAGGAATGCACCGCCCGTGCCGAGCACCCGCGCGACCTCGCCGAACACCGCGTGCGGGGCATGGCACCAGGGCAGGAGAAGGTTCGAGACGACGATGTCGAAGCTGTCGTCCGCGAACGGCAGGCGGTGCGGATCGGCCGCCACGCGGGGCGCGGGACGAGGGCGGCCACGCAGCCAGGCGGGCCACGAGACGGGGGATGCGACGGGAACGCCCGGAGCGGGATCGCAGCCGATCACCTCGGCATCGGGATAGCGCTCGCGCAGCGCCTCGAGCTGATAGCCGCTGCGGCAGCCGAGATCGAGCACGCGGCGCGGAGTGACGGCCAGGAGGTCGAGCCGCGCGCGAAGTCGGGACGCGACGTTCTCGTGGACGGCCGCGTGGGCGTCGAACGTGGCGCCGGCGCGGCGGAACCGGCGGACGACGTGCGCCATGGAGGCGGGCTGGATCAGCGTGCTCATGCCCGGCACTGTACGGACGGACGCGCCCGATGGTGCGCCGCCGCCGACGTCGGCCGAGCGGCCGGCCCCGCACGGGGGACTGTCCGGCCTCGTGCGAGGGACTATATTGACGGCCTCCGCTCCCCCGACATCGCCCCGCCCGGGCCGAGGCCACCGTGTCCGACATCGCTCTGCTCCTGCCCGCCGCCGTCGCCGCGACGCTCGCCTACCTCCTGGGCTCGCTGTCGACAGCCGTGATCGTCTGCCGTCTCACGGGTCTGCCCGATCCGCGCACCGAAGGCTCGAAGAACCCCGGCGCGACCAACGTGCTGCGCCTCGGCGGCAAGCTGCCGGCGGCACTGACGCTCGTCGGCGACGCCCTGAAGGGCTTCCTGCCGGTGCTTCTCGCCAGGCTCGCGATCGATCACCCGCCGACGATCGCGCTGGTCGCGCTCGCCGCCTTCCTCGGCCACCTGTACCCCGTGTTCTTCGAGTTCAGGGGCGGCAAGGGCGTCGCCACGGCGCTCGGTGCGCTGCTCGGCGTCAGCGGCACGGTCGGGGCGCTGGCGCTTCTCGCCTGGCTCGCCGTCAGCCTGACCTCCCGCCGCTCCTCGCTCGCCGCGCTCGTGACGTTCGCGCTGGTGCCGGCGTTCCTTCTGATCGACGGCCAGCGCACGTACGCCGTGCTGTTCGTCGGTATCGCGGCCTTCCTGTTCTGGACACACCGCGCGAACCTCTCGCGCCTGATCGCCGGGACCGAGCCGCTGATCGGCAAGCGCTGACGAGGTCACGGCCGGACCCGTCAGGACGTGCCCTGACGGCGGCTCTCGGGCCGGCACGAGCACCTCGTGTCGCCCCGGATCCGTGTCGGCGACCCGTCGCCAGGCTCCGCCGTCAATCGAGCGGCGCGAGTTCCGCGAGCGGCCAGCGGGGGCGGATCGTCACGTCGAGCCCGGTGCGCATGCCCGCCTCCAGACGCAGGGCGCCGGCGAGCGCTATCATCGCGCCGTTGTCGGTGCAGAACGCCAGCCGGGGGCAGTACAGGCGTCCTCCACCCGACGGCGCGCTCCCGGCGGCGACGCTCTCCAGCGCGGCTCGCAGACGCGCGTTGGCGCTGACGCCACCGGCGACGACGAGCGTCCCGACACCCTCCTGATCGAGCGCCCGGCGGCATTTCTCGGCCAGCACCTCGACGATCGCGGCCTCGAAGCCCGCGGCGAGGTCGGCGATGAAGCGCTCGCGTTCCTCCCCGTGGGCATCGAACGCCCGGAAGCGCGTGATCGCGGCGGTCTTCAGACCGCTGAAGCTCATGTCGAGCCCGGACCGGTCGAGCATCGGACGCGGCATCGGCACCGCGGCGGCGTCTCCGCCGGCGGCGAGCCGCGACAGCGCCGCCCCGCCGGGGTACGGCAGCCCGAGCATCTTCGCCGTCTTGTCGAAGGCTTCGCCCGCGGCATCGTCGATCGACTGCCCGAGGAGCCGGTAGCGCCCGATGCCGTCCACCCTGACCAGTTGCGTGTGTCCACCCGAGACGAGCAGACAGACGAACGGGAACGGCGGCGCCTCGGGTTCGAGCATCGGCGACAGGAGATGCCCCTCCATGTGGTGCACGCCGAGTGCCGGGACATCCAGCGCCCAGGCGAGCGCGCGCGCGGCGAGCGCCCCGCTCATCAAGGCGCCCGCGAGACCGGGACCGGCGGTGTAGGCGACGCCGCCGAGCTCCCCGGCGTCGATGCCCGCCCCCGCCAGCACCTGCCGGGCGAGCGGCACGAGCCGACGCACGTGATCGCGCGAGGCGAGCTCGGGCACGACACCGCCGTAGAGCGCGTGCAGGTCGACCTGGCTGTGCAGGACATCGGCCAGCAGCCCGCGCGCGGTGGCGTAGACGGCGAGACCCGTCTCGTCGCAGGACGTCTCGCAGCCGAGCACGATCATGCGGCGGGACTCGTCGCGGCACTCGGAGGGACCTCGTTCACGGGAGATTGAGTTTTCGGATGAGGAAACGCTATGATAGTGAGCTTTTCCCCGTTTCAGTCCCGAGACTCCATCGAATGCCGTCAGTACGCGTCAAAGAGAACGAACCCTTCGAGATGGCCCTGCGCCGCTTCAAGCGCTCCTGCGAGAAGGCCGGTGTCCTGACCGAGACCCGCCGCCGCGAGTTCTACGAGAAGCCGACGACCGAGCGCAAGCGCAAGGCCGCCGCGGCCGTCAAGCGCCACCAGAAGAAGCTCTCGAAGGAATCCGGACGGCGCGTCCGGCTCTACTGAGTCCGCGTGCGGGCCGTCCCGCACGCTTCCCTCTCCCGCCCCGGCAGTCGGCGACTCAGGCGGGGCTCCCGCTCGCGAGATCGCGCGGGCTCCCGGTCGTCACGGGCGCTCTCCCGTCATCGCCACCCGGCTCTCGTCGCCTGTTGCCCTGCCCTGGGCGATGGCCACCCTGCCGCCTGGCGGGGTGCTCCGTCGACAGACTGCTCGTCCGGAACCGTTCGGTCGGTGCGCCGCCCCCCGCACCGGCGAGCGGATCGAACCGATTCGTGCATGTCGGGACGAGCGGTAGCGCCGCGCCGTCCGCGCCGAACGCGCTAGCCTGCTCCACCCGCTTCGCCTCCGCCCCTTCCCGGACCTGTCCAGCAGCCGATGAGCGACACCCGCCAACGCGTCCTCGACGACATCAAGTCCGCCATGAAGGCGGGCGACAAGTCACGTCTGGCCGCCCTGCGCCTCGTCTCGGCCGCCATCAAGCAGAGGGAGGTCGACGAGCGCGTGACGCTCGACGAGACGGCTACCGTCACCGTGCTCGACAAGCTCTCCAAGCAGCGCCGAGAGTCGATCACGCAATACGGCCAGGCCGGACGCGATGATCTGGTGGCACGCGAGAAGGCCGAGCTGGCCATCATCGCCGAATACCTGCCCGCCGCCCTCGGACAGGACGAGATCGACGCGATCGTGGAACGCGCGGTGAGCGAGACCGGAGCGTCCTCCGTAAAGGACATGGGCAAGGTCATGGCCTCGGTCAAGTCCGAGTTGCAGGGGCGTGCCGACATGAGCGCGGTGAGCCGGCAGATCCGCGAGCGTCTGGGTGCCTGAGCGCCCGAGCCCGTTCGGCCACAGCGAGCCGCGCACGTATCGCGCGGCGGAGAACACGCGATGAACGACATGACGTTCCAGTTCCTCGACGCCCCGCGCAAGGATCCGAAGAAGACCAAGGTCGTCAAGCGGGTCAGGCACTTTCGCGAGATCTACGGCCAGTTCGACGCCGAGCGCGCCGCCGAGCAGTCGGGGCGCTGCCTGTCGTGCGGGAACCCGTACTGCGAGTGGAAGTGTCCGGTGCACAACTATATCCCCAACTGGCTGAAGCTGGTCCAGGAAGGGAAGCTGTTCGAGGCGGCCGAGATGTCGCACCGCACCAACTCGCTGCCCGAGATGTGCGGCCGGGTCTGCCCTCAGGACCGTCTCTGCGAGGGCGCCTGCACGCTCAACGACGGGTTCGGCGCCGTCACCATCGGCTCGGTCGAGAAATACATCACCGACGAGGCCCTGAAGCGTGGCTGGCGCCCGGACCTCTCGAACGTCACCGCCACCGGGCACAAGGTCGCGATCGTGGGCGCGGGTCCCGCCGGCCTGGGCTGCGCGGACATTCTCGCGAGGAACGGCGTGCAGGCCGTCGTGTACGACCGCTACACCGAGATCGGCGGCCTGCTGACCTACGGCATCCCGCCGTTCAAGCTCGAGAAGGAAGTCGTCTTCACCCGTCGCGAGATCATGGAAGGCATGGGCGTCGAGTTTCGCCTCGGCGTCGAGGTCGGCACGGATGTCCCGTTCCAGACGCTGCTCGACGAGCACGACGCGGTCTTCCTCGGCACCGGCACCTACACGTCGATGCGCGGCGGGTTCGAGGGCGAGGATCTCGCGGGCGTGCACGAGGCGCTGCCGTTCCTGATCTCGAACGTCAACCACCAGTACGGCTGGGACACCGACCCGGCGAACTTCGTGAACCTCGAAGGCAAGCGCGTCGTCGTGCTCGGCGGCGGCGACACGGCGATGGACTGCAACCGGACGTCGATCCGACAGGGCGCGATCTCGGTCACCTGCGCCTACCGCCGCGACGAGAAGAACATGCCGGGCTCGCGCCGCGAGGTGAAGAACGCCAAGGAGGAAGGCGTGAAGTTCCTGTGGAACCGCCAGCCGGTCGCGATCGTCGGCGAAGACGGAAACGTCAGCGGTGTCCGCGTCGTGACGACGCGCCTGGGCGCGCCCGACGCGCGTGGACGGCGCATGCCCGAGCTGGTCGAGGGCACCGAGACGGTGATCCCGGCCGACGCGGTCGTCATCGCCTTCGGCTTTCGCCCGAGCCCGGCGAGCTGGTTCGACGAGTTCGACATCGGCACCGACGATCGTGGCCGCGTGATCGCCCCGGGCGGCGAAGGAAGTCCCGGCGGTGCGGGCGGTGCGCCGCTCGTCGGGTTCTCCCACCAGACCACCAACCCGAAGGTGTTCGCCGGCGGCGACATGGTGCGAGGCTCCGACCTCGTCGTCACGGCCGTGTTCGAGGGCCGGAACGCCGCCGAGGGCATCGTCCGCTATCTCGCCGGCGAGGATGTCGTGCGCGTCGCCCCGCAAGCCGCGAGCGCCTGAGGGGCAGGCGCGTCTCCGCTTCGCGCCCGGCCGTCCTGCCGCTCTCCGTCCGCTCCGGTTCCGTCATCCGCCCGAGCATCGACCCCGAGCCCGACCCGAGCCCCGCATGAACGCACCGCTGAAGAACGACCTGTACCTCCGTGCCCTCGCCCGCGAGGAGGTCGAGCGGACGCCCGTCTGGGTCATGCGTCAGGCCGGGCGCTACCTGCCCGAGTACCTCGCGGTCAGGAAGCGGGCCGGGGACTTCATGACGCTCTGCAGCACGCCCGATCTCGCCTGCGAGGTCACGCTGCAGCCGATCGATCGATTCGACCTGGACGCGGCGATCCTGTTCTCCGACATCCTGACCATTCCCGACGCGATGGGACTGGGGCTGCACTTCGAGACGGGCGAGGGGCCGAAGTTCGAGCGCCCGGTACGCAGTCGCGCCGACGTCGACGCCCTGCCCGTACCGGACCCGGGCGACAAGCTCCGCTACGTCACCGACGCCGTCACGACGATCCGCCGCGAGCTCGACGGCCGCGTGCCGCTGATCGGCTTCTCGGGCAGCCCCTGGACGCTCGCGACCTACATGGTCGAAGGTGGCGGCAGCAAGGACTTCTCGAAGGTCAAGGGCATGCTGTTCGCCGATCCCGTGACGCTGCACGCGATGCTCGCCAAGATCGCCGACGCCGTGATCCTGTACCTGAACGCGCAGGTCGCGGCCGGCGCCCAGGCGCTGATGGTGTTCGACACCTGGGGCGGTGTGCTGTCGCCGGCGAACTACCGCGAGTTCTCGCTCGCCTACATGCAGCGCATCGTCGACGGGCTGACACGCGAGGCCGACGGGCGGCGCGTGCCGGTGGTCCTGTTCACCAAGAACGGCGGCGCCTGGCTCGACGCGATGGCCGACACCGGCTGCGACGGGCTCGGTGTCGACTGGACCACCGACCTGGCCACGGCGCGCGCGCTCGTCGGCGAGCGGGTCGCGCTGCAGGGCAACCTCGATCCGTCCGTGCTGTACGGCTCCCCCGACAGCATCCGGGAGCACGTGAAGCGCGTGCTCGACAGCCACGGCCCGGGGCCGGGACACGTGTTCAACCTCGGCCACGGCATCCACCAGCACGTGAATCCCGAGCATCTCGGGGTCATGGTGGAAGCGGTCCGGGAGATGAGCACGCGCGGCTGATCGCGGGCGAGCCCTTCCCGCCCGACCCCGCTCTTCTCAGAACAGCTGCTCGACTTCCTTGACCCGCTCGCGCGTCGTCTTCACCACCGGCGCGGCCGCGGTGTCTCTCCCGCCACCGGCACTCCGGGCCTCGACCGCGGTGCGCCCTTGCGCATCCGTCGGCAGGTTGTCGCTCATGAACATCTCGAGCATCGTGCCGTCGCCCGAGCCCGGCTCGCCGGTCGCCGCGTCGATGCGCACGGTCTCGATGCCGGGCGGCTCGGCGGGCGTGCTCTCGGGTGCGCCGTCGAGCGCCCCGGCGATGAACGCGGTCCACATCGGCAGCGCGGCCACACCGCCCGCCTCGCCGCGACCGAGCGGGTCGAGCCCGTCCGAACCGATCCAGGCGGTCGCGACCACGGCGTCGTTGTAGCCGACGAACCAGGCGTCGAGCTGGTTGTTCGTCGTGCCGGTCTTGCCGGCCAGATCCTTGCGTCCGAGCGCCTCGCCGGCACGCCGGGCGGTGCCGCGGCGCACGACCTCGCGCATCATGTCGTTCATCAGCCAGGCGTTGCGAGCGTCGAGCACGCGCGGCGCGTCTACCGTGTCGGGGTGCATCAGGGCGGGGTCGGGCGTGGCGGGAACCTCCTCCGTGCCGGCGACCACCCCTTCGTCGCCGAGCGTGTCGTCGTTGGTCGGCGCGCCCTCGGGCGGAGCCTCGAGCTCCGCCTCCATCTCCGCCTGCAGCGGGCTCTCGATGCCGCTGTCGCAGTCGTCGCAGAGCACGACCTTCGGGGTGGCGTAGACGACCTGCCCGCGCGGATCCTCGATGCGCTGAATGAAGTGCGGTTGCACGCGGTAGCCGCCGTTGGCGAACACGGCGAAGGCGCCGGTGAGCTCCATCGGGGTGACGGCGGCGCTGCCGAGCGCGAGCGAGAGATCGGGCGGCATGTCGCGCTCGGCGAAACCGAAGCGACGGGCGTGCCCGATCGCGTAGGGGATGCCGATCTCGCGGAGCACGCGCACCGAGACGAGGTTTCTCGACTTGACCAGCGCCTCGCGCAGCCGCGTGGGCCCGAAGAAACGTCCGCTGTAGTTGGACGGTCGCCATTCGCCCTCGAGCGCGTCGTCGTGAAAGACGACCGGGGCGTCGTTGTAGATCGTCGCCGGGGTGTCGCCCGCCTCGAGGGCGGCCGAGTAGATGAACGGCTTGAAGGTCGAGCCGGGCTGGCGCCGGGCCTGGGTGACGCGGTTGAACTTGCTGCGGTAGTAATCGAAGCCACCGACCAGCGCGGTGATCTCGCCGGTACCCGGCTCCATCGCGACGAAGGCGCCCTCGACGGCCGGCTCCTGCACGAAGCGCGCGCTGCCGTCGTCGTCGATCCTCAGCATGATCACGTCGCCGAGCGCGAGCACCTGGTCGACCGCCGTGATCTCGTCACCGCGCCTGTCGACGTCGACGCGCTCGCGCGCCCACTCGACGTCGGCGAGGGCCAGCGACATCTCGGCCCCGTCCGCGGTCACCACGGTGGCGGACTCGGCATCGACGGCGATCACGGCCGCCGGCACGAGGCCACCGGGATCGGGGCGCTCCTCGAGCGCGGCGACGAGCGCCTCTGGGTCGGCGAGCGTGGCCGCGTCGAGCGTGGCCGAGGGGCCGCGGTAGCCGTGTCGCGCCTCGTAGTCGTAGAGCGCGTCCCGCAGCGCCCGGTTGGCGGTGCGCTGGTCGGCTGCGCGGATCGACGTGAACACGTTGTAGCCGGCCGTGGCCCAGTCGTCGCCGAACAGCTGCTGCACGCGTGCGCGCGCCATCTCCCCGACGTAGGCCGCCTCGGCCTCGGGGCGGGAGTAGTGCAGCGTCGCGCTGACCGGCAGCGCGAGGGCCTCGCGGTACGTCGCCTCGTCGATCATGTCCTCGGCGCGCATGCGCCCGAGGACGTAGTCGCGCCGGATCAGCGCCCGCTCGGGATTGACGACGGGGTTGTAGGTCGACGGCGCCTTGGGCAGGCCCGCGAGCATGGCCGACTCGGCCAGCTCCAGATCGGCGATCTTCTTGCCGTAGTAGACGCGCGAGGCCGCGGCGAAGCCGTAGGAGCGGTTGCCGAGGTAGATCTTGTTGAGGTAGAGCTCGAGGATCTGATCCTTGGCGAGCGCCCGCTCGATCTTCAGCGCCAGGAATATCTCGGTGAGCTTGCGGGAGTACGTGCGCTCGTTGGTCAGGAAGAAGTTCCGTGCCACCTGCATCGTGATCGTGCTGCCACCGGGGCCGCGCCGCCCGGTGCGGGCCAGGTAGACCGCGGCCCGGGCGAGCCCCTGCCAGTCGACGCCCGGGTGCTGGTAGAAGCGCTTGTCCTCGGCCGCGACGATCGCGTTCACGAGACTCTCGGGCACCTCGGAGATCTGCACCGGCTCACGCCGTTTCTCGCCGTACTCGGCGATCAGGTCCCCCTCGGCGGTGTAGATCCGCAGAGGCATCTGCAGCTGCACCTCCCGGAGCGACTCCACGTCGGGGAGGGTCGGGGCGATACGCCAATACAGGTATCCGACCCCGACGGCACCCAGAAACGCGACGGCCGTCGCGGAAATGGCCAGCCACTTGGCAAGCCACTTGATACGTGAGGGCCGTGCGCCGCCCGAGGCGCGAGCGGCGTCCGGACGATGTCGCGAGCGACGTCGCCGGCGGTGACGTGACGGGGATGGGGGCATGGAGCTGCCGGGGTGCGTGGCGGGAATGCGAATTATAGCGAACGCCCGTCCCCACACCTTGAATCGACGCGGGCATTTGCCCGATCGACACCGGCCCGGTCGCGACGACCGGATCGGACACCCCCACCCGGAGGCGGCGAGCGCGGGGCTCGCCACCTTCCGCAGCACCGCTCTTGCGCCCCCGCCCGATCGTCACGTTCCCGTGACGCCCCTGTACCGCCAATTCCGGGCAGATGCCCGCTAGAAACAGACGGAGGACCGGCACCCGAGGCGCGCGAAAAAGGTCGTTCACGGACCTAAGGAATCCCGCGCGGCGGTCGCCAAACCCTGACATGGCACTCAAAATCTCTTCCAGGAACACGGGTCTCGTCGGCCTGGACATCACCGCGACGTCGGTGAAGCTCCTCGAGCTCAAGCCGACGAAGAAGGGCCACAAGGTGGTCAGCTACACCGTCGAGCCGCTCCCGGCCAACGCCGTCACGGAGAAGAATCTCCAGGATGTCGAGGCCGTGGGGGACGCGATCCGGCGCGCCGTCAAGCGCTCCGGGACGCGCACCAAGACGTGCGCGGTGGCCGTGCCGAGCGCCATGGTGATCACCAAGGTCATCCAGATGCCGGACGACCTGAAGCCGCACGAGATGGACGCCCAGATCCAGCTCGAGGCGGACCAGTACATCCCGTACGCGCTCGAGGAGGTCAATCTCGACTTCCACGTCATGGGCCCCTCCGAGGAGCAGGAGGGCATGGTCGACGTGCTGCTGGCCGCGTCGCGGAGCGAGAACGTCGAGGACCGGACGGCGGCCGCGGAGATCGGCGGGCTCGACGTCAGGATCGTCGACGTCGAGCCGTACACGATGGAAGGCGCCTTCCAGCTGATCAAGCACCAGCTGCCGGACGAGGGTGTCGATCAGACCGTCGCGATCCTGGACGTCGGGGCGAGCATGACCAGCCTCTGCGTGCTTCGCGACCAGCGTCTCATCTACACCCGCGAGCAGCCGTTCGGCGGCAAGCAGCTGACCGAGGAGATCATGCGCCGCTACGGGCTCTCCTACGAGGACGCCGGCCGCGTCAAGCGCGTGGGCGGTCTGCCGGACAACTACGAACCCGAGGTGCTGACCCCCTTCCGGGACCTGATGGTGCAGCAGGCGAACCGTTTCCTGCAGTTCTTCTTCTCCGCCGACAAGAACGACTACGTCGACCAGATCGTGCTCGCCGGCGGTTCGACCGGCATCCCCGGCGTCGCCGAGCTGATCGAGCAACGCATCGGCACGCCGACGATCCTCGCCGATCCGTTCGGCGAGATGAGCGTCGGCTCGGACATCCCCTCGCAGCGTCTCAAGGACGACGGCCCCGCCATGATGATCGCCTGCGGCCTGGCCCTCAGAGGAATCGAGCGATGACCCGCATCAACCTCCTGCCGTGGCGCGAGACGCACCGGCGAGAGAAGAACAACGAGTTCTACGTCGTGCTCGGGCTGTGCATGGCGATCGCAGCCGGCATCGGCTTCGGCGGCTACAAGTTCGCCGAGGACAAGGTCGACTTCCAGACGCAGAGGAACGCCCGGCTCGAGAGCGAGATCGCGCTGCTGCAGGCCGAGCTCAAGGAGATAAAGACGCTGGAGGAGACCAAGAACAATCTCCTCGCCCGCATGGAGATCATCCAGCAGCTGCAGGGCCAGCGCCCGCAGATCGTGCACACCTTCCACGATCTCGCCGAGCGCCTTCCCGACGGCGTCTACCTCACGTCGATGAAGCAGGGTGGCGAGAAGCAGCTGGTGCTCGAGGGCAAGGCCGAGTCGAACGCCCGGGTGTCGGCGCTGATGCGTCGCATGGATCGGAGCGAGTACTTCACCGCGCCGCGCCTCGAGGTCATCGAGCAGGACAAGGGCGAGCGCATCAGCAGCTTCCGCCTGAGTGTCGCGCAGGACCGACCCGACGCCGACCCGGAGGAGAACCCCGATGGCCTTCAGTGACACCATCACCGAGCTGCAGAAGATCGATGGCGAGGACTTCAAGCGCATCGGTACCGCACCGCTCGCGCTCCGCATCGCCCTCGTCGTCCTCGCCTGCGCGGCCGTCGTCGGCGCTATCCACTGGTACATGATCCTGCCCCAGTTCGACGAACTGACGAGGGTGGAGGCCAAGGAGAGCTCGCTGCGCCGCACCTTCGACAGCGAACAGTCGAAGGCGGCCAACCGCACCGCCTACGTCGAGCAGCTCGAGGAGATGAACAAGACGTTCAACGTCATGCTCCGTCAGCTTCCGAACAAGACCGACATCGAGAGCCTGCTGGTGGACCTCTCGCAGACGTCCGTCGCCGCGGGCCTCGAGGTCGAGTACTTCAAGCCCGAGAACGAGCTGCCGCGCGAGTTCTATGCCGAGTACCCGATCAGGATCAGCGTGACCGGTCAGTACCACCAGTTCGGGCAGTTCGTCAGCGGTCTCGCGGCGCTGCCCAGGATCGTCACGCTGAGCGGCATCGACATCTCCGCCCTCAAGAGTCAGGGCACCAGGGATTCGAACACCGGCCCGGGACGCCTGAAGATGGACCTGATGGCGACGACCTACCGATACCTCGAGGAGGGCGAGTAAGCCATGAGACCGCACAAACTCATCTCGCTGCTCGCGATCGCGTCGCTGCTCGGCGCCTGCGGCGGCGACATGTCCGATCTCGAGAGTTTCATCGACGAGACCAAGAAGCGTCACCACGGCAAGGTGGACCCGCTTCCCGAGTTCCCGCCCTACCGGACGTTCACGTACACCGCCTTCGACGTCCGCGATCCGTTCCGGCCGCAGACCGACCTGAGCGGTATCTCGCCGGTCGCGGCGGAGACCGAGTACTCCGGCCCGCGCCCCGAGGCGACGCGGCGGCGCGAGCCGCTCGAGAGCTATCCGGTCGACGCCCTGAAGATGGTCGGATTGTTGCAGCAGCAGTCCCAGACATGGGGTCTCGTGAGAGACCCGGACGGCACGATCCATCGTGTGCAGCCGGGGAACTACGCCGGGCAGAACCACGGCAAGATCGTGGGCGTCACGGAAACGCGAATAGACATCGTCGAGCTGGTTCCGGACGGACTGAGCGGCTGGGTCAATCGCGAAGCGAAGCTCGCGATGAGCGACGACTGAGATGAACACGGAGAGAAAGGTGAAAATGCAAGCCCGCACGATGACGCGCCGATCCGGGCGTAGTGGAACCTGCCCGGCCGTGCGCGCGGCGGGCCTGTTCCTGCTCGCGGGCGTCGCCCTCGCCTGCTCGCGCCTCGACGCGGCGGAGCGCGAGCTTCTCGACATCAGTCACGTGATGCTGCAAGGCAACAAGCAGCAGATCGCGCTCACCCTGTCGGGTCCGGCCACGCTGCCCAAGGCGTTCACGATCGACAACCCCGCCCGCATCGCGCTCGACCTGGCCGGCACCAGCAACGGGCTCGACGAGCGCAGCGTGCGCGTGGGCTCGGGGCTGCTGGACACCGTCACGACGGTCGAGGCCGGAGGGCGCACCCGCGTCGTCCTCAACCTGTCGTCGCTGACGCCCTATCGGACGGCCGTGCGCGGCAATCAGCTGATCGTGACGCTCGCCGCCGACAGCGACGCCGACGGCGGCGCACCGGACGGCGGCGCGGAACTCGCCGCGGCCGAGCCCGCCGTCGACTCGGACTCCGGCGCCGACGGCGGCCGGATCATCGAGCGCCGCAATTCCATCGACGCGCTCGACTTCCGGCGCGGACCGATGGGCGAGGGGCGGATCGTGTTCGATCTCTCCTCGGCGGGCGTCGTCACCGACATGCGCCAGGAAGGCGGGCGAATCATCGTCGATTTCCCGGACACCGAGCTCGCCGCGAAGCTCCAGAAGCGCCTCGACGTCATGGACTTCGGCACCCCGGTCCAGTTCATCGACGCGATCGCCAACAAGCGCGGCACCAAGGTCATCATCCAGCCGGCGACCCAGGAGTTCGAGCAGCTCGCCTACCAGTCCGACGACATGTTCACCGTCGAGCTCAAGCCGATGAGCCGCGAGGAGATCGAGGAGAACCGGAAGGCCAAGTTCGGCTACGTCGGCGAGAAGCTCTCGCTGAACTTCCAGGACATCGAGGTGCGTTCGGTGCTCCAGCTGCTGGCGGACTTCACCGACCTGAACATCGTCGTCTCGGACTCGGTCCAGGGCAAGCTCACGCTGCGTCTGAAGAACGTGCCGTGGGACCAGGCGCTCGACATCATCCTGCAGACCAAGGCACTCGGGAAGCGCCAGGCGGGCAACGTCATCATGATCGCGCCGGCCGAGGAGATCGCCAACCGCGAGCGCATCGAGCTGGAGGGCATGAAGCAGAAGACCGAGCTCGCCCCCCTCAGGACGGAATACTTCCAGGCGAACTACGCCAAGGCCGCCGAGCTCGCCACCCTCCTGCAGTCGCAGACCGGCGGCATGCTCTCCGAGCGCGGCAGCGTGACGGTCGACGAGCGTACCAACACGCTCCTGATCAGCGACACGGCCGACCAGCTCGCCGAGATCCGCTCGCTCGTCTACCGCCTCGACGTGCCGATCCGACAGGTCCTCATCGAGTCGCGCATCGTCATCGCCTCCGACGACTTCAACAAGGACATCGGGGTGCGCTGGGGCCTCAACCGCAACACCGCCACGAACGGCGGCGACGGTGACGGCTTCGCGCTCTCCGGCAACGGCAACGGCATCGCCAACGTGCTCAACGGAGGCGATCTCGACAACAACCGCTTCAACGTCAACCTTCCCGGCAACAACGCCGCGGGTTCCATCGGCATCGCGCTCGCCAAGCTACCGCTCGGCACGCTGCTCGAGCTCGAGCTCTCCGCCATGCAGGCCGAGGGCACCGGCGAGGTCGTCTCCAGCCCGCGCGTGATCACGGCCAACCAGCACGAGGCCTACATCGAGCAGGGCGTCGAGATCCCCTATCTCGAGGCTTCCTCCTCGGGCTCGACCTCGGTGTCGTTCAGGAAAGCCGTTCTCGGACTGACCGTCACGCCGCAGATCACGCCGGACGACCGCATCGTCATGGACCTCAAGGTCAACAAGGACACCGTCGGCCAGATCTTCGGCGCGGGCGCGCTGCAGGTGCCGAGCATCGACACCCGCGAGGTCAGCACGCAGGTGCTCGTCGACAACGGCGAGACCGTCGTCCTCGGCGGCGTCTACGAGCAGACGCTGATCAACAAGGTCGACATGGTTCCCTTCTTCGGCAACCTGCCGCTGATCGGCAAGCTGTTCCAGCACACCACGGATCAGGACGAGAAGTCCGAGCTCCTGGTCTTCGTCACGCCGAAGATCGTCAAGGAGAACGCCTCGGTCAGCTACTGACGGGCGCCGCCGCCCGGGCTGCCGTCCAAGGCTCCCCGAGCCGCCCGGACGCCACCTGGCGAGCCGGAACCGGGCCCGCGGGCCGACGCTCCCCCCGGGTCGCACCGGACGGGACGTCGGCCCGCTCGCGTTGCGGGAGCGCGCGAGCGGCATCGGCGACATCCGGCGGCGGTGGCATCCGACGACCGCATCCGACGACGGCTTCCGGCGACGGCTTCCGGCGGTGGTGCCCCGATCCTCGCCGATCCGCTCCGGGTATCATGCGCTCGAGCCGTAACGCCCGAGCGTGCATGACCAGCATCTTCCTCATCGGCCCCATGGGTGCGGGCAAGAGCAGCGTCGGACGCGCCCTCGCCCGCCGGCTCGGCCACCGGTTCGTCGACAGCGACCGCGAGATCGTCGAACGCTGCGGCGTCGACATTCCGACCATCTTCGAGTACGAGGGCGAGGCGGGATTCCGCGATCGCGAGTCCCGCATGCTCGACGAGCTGACCGCACTCCCCGACGTCGTGCTCGCCACCGGCGGCGGGGCGGTGCTCCGCGAGAGCAACCGCGCGCGCCTCGCCGAGCGCGGGCACGTGATCTTCCTGTCCGTCGACCTGGCCGAGCAGCTCCGGCGCGTCGCCTTCGATCCGAACCGCCCCCTGCTCCGCACCGACGATCCCGCGGCACGCCTGCGCGCGCTGATGGAGGAACGCCTGCCGACCTACCGCGCGTTGGCCGACGTCGAGATTTCCACCGATTCGCGCCGCATGTACCATGTCGTCGCGCGCATCCTGCGCCACCTGAAGAAGCACGAGCTCGTCGACGAGCAGGCCGGCTGACCCATGCACACCCTCCGGATCGATCTCGGCGATCGCGGCTACCCGATCCACATCGGCCAGGGCCTGCTCGGGCGGCGCGAACTGCTCGCCGACCACGTCGTCCGCCGTGCCATGCTGGTCACCGACGAGCGCGTCGCGCCGCTGCACCTCGAACGGGCACTGGCGGGGTTCGGCAACACGCCGGTCTCCCACGTCGTCCTGCCCGAGGGCGAGGCGAACAAGAACCTCGAGATCCTCGAACGGATCTACGCGGCTCTCCTGTCCGAAGGGTTCGATCGCGGCGGCACCCTCGTCGCGCTCGGCGGCGGCGTGGTCGGCGACATGGCCGGCTTCGCCGCGGCGAGCTATCAGCGCGGCGTGGACTTCGTGCAGCTGCCGACCACGCTGCTCGCCCAGGTCGACTCCTCCGTCGGCGGCAAGACCGGCGTGAACCACCCGCTCGGCAAGAACATGATCGGTGCCTTTCACCAGCCGGTCGCCGTCATCGCCGATACCGACACCCTCGACACCCTGGCCGATCGAGAGCTCCGCGCCGGTCTCGCCGAGGTCATCAAGTACGGGCTCATCGTCGACGCGACGTTCCTCGAGTGGCTGGAGCGCCACCTCGACGACCTGCTCGCCCGCGAGCCCGCCGCCCTCGCCCACGCCATCCGCCGCTCCTGCGAGATCAAGGCGATGATCGTCGAGGAGGACGAACGCGAACACGGGCGGCGGGCGCTCCTGAACCTCGGACACACGTTCGGGCACGCGATCGAGGCGGCCATGGGCTACGGCGCCTGGCTGCACGGCGAGGCGGTCGCCGCCGGCACGGTCATGGCGCTCGACCTGTCGGTGCGCACGGGGCTCGCCGGCGAGGCGCTGCGCGATCGCGCGACGCGTCTGCTCGAACGCGCGGGCCTGCCCGTCGCCCCGCCGCCCGCGCTCGCACCCGAGACCTTTCTCGACTACATGCGCCGCGACAAGAAGGTCGCCGACGGGGCGCTCCGCTTCGTGCTCGTCGACGGGGCCGGCAGCGCACGGGTCACGGCGGACGTTGCCCCCGAGCTGCTGACGGCCACACTCGAGCGCTTCCACACGGCCGCGCTTCCCGCAGGCGCCGAGCGACCGCTATAGTAGGCGTCCCGATCATTCCCGCGAGGGGCACGCCGCGATGTCGTCTACCGAGGCCCTCGACGCCGAAGGGAGCGCCGTGCTGTCCGACACCGCCCTGTCGGCGCTCGGACTGCGCGCGCAGCCGTTCGCGCCGGGTTCCGTCGACGGCGACACGTTCACCGACGACGTCACCGCCGAGCAGCTCGCGGACATCCGCCAGGCACTGATCTCCGGGGACGACCTGCTGCTGATCCTCGGCGAGCGCGGCGCCGGCAAGTCCACGCTGCTGCATCAGCTGGCGGCCAACAGCGGGCTGCGCATCCAGTGCTTCTCGGTCAAGGGCGGTCCGCGCTTCAGCACGCGCAACCTGTTCACGGGCATGCTCGAGGCGTTCAAGGTCGAACCGCCCGAGGACCTGAAGGCCACGCTCGACGAGCTGATCCCGTGCCTGCAGGCGATGACCGCCGGCAACAAGCTCTGCGTGGTCGTGCTGGACGATGCCGAGGCGCTCGTCGAGTCCGAGCTCACGACGCTGCTGAGCGGCATGCTCTACGTCAACAGCCGTGACGAGTCGCTCCTGCGCATCGCGCTGTCCGCCGGACCCGCGTTCGAGGAGCGCATTCCGGATCTGCTGCCCCAGGGGGCGGACCTGCCGTATTCGAGCCTGTCGCTCGAGCCGTTCGACGCCGATCGCGCGGCCGCCTACCTCGGCTTCCGTCTCGAGCGCGCCGGGCGCCTCGATCCGCTGCCGCTCGACGAGGGCGAGATCGCCGCTCTGAACGAGCGCGCCGGCGGGCGTCCCGGCGCCCTGCACGTCACCACCGCCGCCGCGCTGGACGACGCTCACGGGGCGCCGGGCGGTGCGGTCGCGAGCGCCGCCGTGCCGGACGCCGCCCTCGGGCCCCCTTCCGAGTCCCCTGCCGAGTTCCCTGTCCGCCCGGACGGCGACCTGCCGGCCGAGCTTCGCGACGAGCACCGTCCGGCCGCCGTCGGCGGCGGACTCGGTGGTCGCGGAATCAAGCTCGCGCTCGGCGCGCTCGCCGGGGCCCTGATCGTCGGCGGACTGCTGCTGTTCCGTCCGGCACCGGAGCCGGGCGCGACGGTGGAACGTTACCGCGTCGTCGAGCAGCGCAAGATCGAGACCGAACGCGAGACCGAACGGCTCAGACTCCTGCAGGAGAAGGAAGCGGCGCGTGCCACCGACATCGACCCCGCACCGGCCGGCGCGGTCGGCGCGGACATCGCCGTCGCGGCAGCCGCGACGGATGGCGAGGGCAGCGCCGCGGCATCGGTCGACGGCACGGCGTCCGGCTCGACCGACGTCTCCGCGGCGGGTCCAGGCGCCGACGGGGAGCCCGCGGACGAACCGCCATCGGTGTCCGGGCCGGCCACGCCCGATCAGGCTGCCGAGCGTGCGCCGGACACCGGCGCGGTGGCGAACGAGCCGGCATCCGCGGAGGAGCCCGACACCACCGCGGCCTCCGGACCCGCTCCCGACCCCTCGCCGACACCCGACCCCTCGCCGCCGCCGGTGCCCGAACCCGTGGCGGACGCGTCTACCGGACCGGAGACCGGACCGGAACCCGAATCCGGATCAGAGCCCGGACCGGGAACGGAGCCCGGGTCCGAGTCAGCCCCACCCGGTCCCGATGCCGGAGAATCGCTCGATGACGGTGCCCCGCGCACCGATGTCGCGCTGCTCGGCGGCGAGGCGGAGCGGTCCTCGCCCGTCGCCCCGCCCGCGGCACCGGTCGACGGTGCGCTGGAATCCCCGAACTGGGTACTCGTGCAGGACCCCGAGCAGTTCACGGTCCAGATGAGCGCCTCCACCGATCGAGCCTCCGTGGAGCAGTTTCTCGAACGTGCGGCCCTGCCGGCGCCGAACTCGATCTTCACGTTCGATCGCGACGGCCGGACGTGGTTCGCACTCGTGCACGGGCTCTACCCGAGCATCGCCGACGCACGCACCGCGATCGAGCGCATGCCGGCGCCCGCGCTGACCAATCAGCCCTGGATCCGCGCCGTCGGCCGCATCCAGGAGACGCTGCGCGAGCGCAACTGAGCGCGCGGCGACGGCGCGAGCGACGCCACCGGTCCTGACGGCGCCGGTCCTGACGGCGCCGGCTGCCCGACCGGCACGAGCCCGCGACGGTCATCGAGCATCCCCCGGCGGGGCGGGTCGGGGCCGAGCCGATCGGCCCGATCCGTCCGTGAAGCACCTCGGTATAATGGCGGGGGACGACGGGATCGCGATGTCGTCCCCACCGGCCGTACCGTTCCGTCCACCGGACGGGCGCCACCGGACCGTGCTCCGCCCTACCGCCGACATCCGCCGCCCGTCCGTCCCGTGCCGCCGCCGCGCCGATCTCCGGGCGCGCCGGTACGGACGCGCGCGCGCCCCGCTTTCGCCCTACCCGAGCACCGCCGACCATGAACCACCTCGACGACCTCGCCGCGAACGGCCTGTACCGGCCCGGATTCGAGCGCGACAACTGCGGCTTCGGACTGATCGCCCAGATGGACGGGCGGGCGAGCCACTGGCTCGTCGAGACCGCCATCAAGGCGCTCGCTCGCATGACTCACCGCGGCGCGATCGGCGCCGACGGCAAGACCGGTGACGGCTGCGGGCTCCTGCTCAGGAAGCCCGAGGCGTTCCTCAGGAGCGCCGCGGCCGAGGCCGGCATCGCCCTCGACGGCGAGTTCGCGACGGGACTCGTGTTCATGAGTCACGACGAGGCGCTCGCGAACACCGCGCGCGACACGCTGCAGCGCGAGCTCGAGGCGCGCGGACTCGTGTTCGGCGGCTGGCGCGTGGTGCCGACCGATCGCTCGGCCTGCGGCGAGGAGGCCAGTCAGAGCGTGCCACGGATCGAGCAGCTGTTCGTCTCGGCCACCGAGGAGATGGACGCGGCCGAGTTCAACCGCCACCTGTTCGTCGCGCGCCGCCGCGCCGAGATCGCGCTCGTCGGGGATCGCGACTTCTACGTCTGCTCCCTGTCGAGCGACGTGATCCTCTACAAGGGCCTGGTCATGCCCGAGTACCTGTCGACGTTCTACACCGACCTCGAGGACGAGGCGCTGGAGTCCTCGATCGCGGTCTTCCACCAGCGCTTCTCGACCAACACCCTGCCGCAGTGGCGTCTCGCCCAGCCGTTCCGCTACCTCGCCCACAACGGCGAGATCAACACGATCCAGGGCAACCGGAACTGGACCAACGCGCGCGAGGGCAGGCTCCGCTCCCCGGTGCTGCCCGAGCTCAACGAGCTGCTGCCGCTCGTCAGCCCGTCGGGCTCGGACTCGATGTCGCTCGACAACATGCTCGAGCTTCTCGTGGCCGGCGGCATCGACATCTTCCGCGCGATGCGCATGCTGGTCCCGCCCGCCTGGCAGAACACCTGGGAGCTCGATTCCGACCTGCGCGCCTTCCTCGAGTACAACTCGATGCACATGGAGCCGTGGGACGGACCGGCCGGCATCGTGCTCTCCGACGGTCGCTACGCGAGTTGCGTGCTCGATCGCAACGGCCTCCGTCCGGCGCGCTACGTGATCTCCAAGGACCGGCACATCACGCTCGCCTCGGAAGTCGGCGTGCACGACTACTCGCCGAGCGACATCACGAAGAAGGGGCGGCTGAAGCCCGGCGAGATGCTCGCCGTCGACACGCAGTCGGGCAGGCTGCTCCTGCCGCAGGACATCTCGGACCTCCTCAAGCACCGCCAGCCCTACGCCAAGTGGCTGCAGAAGAACGCACGGCACCTGCGCTCGCGCCTGCGCGACGCGCGACGCCCCGGCCCCGCGATGGACGATGTCCGGCTCGCCATCCACGAGAAGATGTACAACGTGACCTTCGAGGAGCGCGACCAGGTGCTGCGCGTGCTCGCCGAGGGGGCTCAGGAGCCGGTCGGCTCGATGGGCGACGACACCCCGTTCCCGGTCATGTCCGAGCACGTGCGCTCGCTCTACGACAGCTTCCGCCAGCAGTTCGCCCAGGTCACCAACCCGCCGATCGATCCGCTCCGCGAGTCGATCGTGATGTCGCTCGAGACCTGCCTCGGACGCGAGAAGAACCTCTTCCGGGAGACCCACCACCATGCCAGCCGGCTGCTGGTGCGCTCGCCGGTGCTCTCGCGCGAGAAGTTCGACACGCTCGTCGCGATGGACGACGAGCGCAGCTACGCCAACATCACCCTGTCGCTGCAGTACCGGCCGGCCTCCGAATCGCTCGAGGAGGCGATCCGCCGGGTCGTCGCCGAGGCGGTCGCCGCCGTCGCCGACGATCACAAGGTTGTCATCGTGCTGAGCGATCGCGAGCTCGTGTCCGGACGCCTGCCGATCCCCGCGCTGCTCGCGACGGGCGCCGTGCACCACGGACTGATCGCGGAGGGTCTTCGCTGCGACGCCAACATCGTCGTCGAGACCGGTACCGCGCGCGATTCCCATCAGGTGGCCGTGCTGGTCGGCTACGGGGCGACCTGCGTCTACCCCTACCTCGCCTACGAGACGATCCAGGGCATGGCGAGACACGGCGAGCTGTCCGATGCCGATGTCCCGCAGCTCGAGCAGAACTACCGGAAGGGCATCAACAAGGGATTGATGAAGATCCTCTCGAAGATGGGGATCTCGACGGTATCGAGCTACCGCGGCGCCCAGCTGTTCGAGATCGTCGGGCTCGCCTCCGAGGTCGTCGACCTGTGCTTCGTCGGCACGACGAGCCGGATCGAGGGCATGGGCTTCGACGACATCGCGCTCGATCTCGAGACCCTCGGCACGGCCGCGTTCGACACGCGCCTGAAGCCGAGCCAGGGCGGGCTGCTGAAGTACATCCACGGAGGCGAGTACCATGCCTACAACCCGGACGTCGTGCAGCAGCTGCAGGCGGCGGTGACCAGTGGCGAGTACGCCGACTACGAGACCTACCGCGAGACTGTCGACGGGCGTCGTCCGGCGATGCTGCGCGACCTTCTCGATCCAGTCCCGCAGGGCGAGCCCGTGCCGCTCGACGAGGTGGAGCCGGTCGAGGCGATCATCGCCCGCTTCGACTCCGCCGGCATGTCGCTCGGGGCACTCTCGCCCGAGGCGCACGAGACGCTCGCCGAGGCCATGAACCGTCTCGGCGGTCGCTCCAACTCCGGCGAGGGCGGCGAGGACAAGGCGCGCCACGGCACGATCAAGCGCTCGAAGATCAAGCAGATCGCCTCGGGGCGCTTCGGCGTGACGCCGGAGTACCTCGTCAGTGCGGAAGTGCTGCAGATCAAGATCGCCCAGGGCGCCAAGCCCGGCGAGGGCGGACAGCTTCCCGGGCACAAGGTCAACGAGACGATCGCGCGGCTTCGCCACAGCAACGAGGGCGTGGCGCTGATCTCCCCGCCGCCGCACCACGACATCTACTCGATCGAGGACCTCGCGCAGCTGATCTTCGACCTGAAGCAGATCAACCCCGAGGCGCTGGTCTCGGTCAAGCTCGTGGCCGAGGCCGGGGTGGGCACCGTCGCGGCGGGCGTGGCGAAGGCGTACGCGGACCTGATCACGATCTCCGGCTACGACGGCGGCACCGGCGCGTCCCCGCTGACGAGCGTCAAGTACGCGGGCTCGCCGTGGGAGCTCGGCATGTCCGAGACCCACCAGGTGCTCCGCGCCAACGGGCTCCGCTCCAAGGTGCGCGTGCAGACCGACGGGGGCCTGAAGACCGGTCTCGACGTGATCAAGGCGGCGGCCATGGGCGCGGAGAGCTTCGGCTTCGGCACCGGGCCGATGATCGCGATGGGGTGCAAGTTCCTCAGGATCTGCCACCTCAACAACTGCGCGACCGGGGTGGCGACCCAGCACAAGGTGCTGCGCATGCGCCACTTCAACGGTGACGTGCAGAAGGTCATGAACTACATGACGTTCGTCGCCGAGGACGTGCGCCGCCACCTCGCCGGCCTCGGCGTGCGCACGCTCGCCGACCTGATCGGGCGGCCCGAGTTCCTCGCTCCGGCCGAAGGTCACACGCCACGCCAGTCACGGCTCGATCTCTCGCCGCTGCTCGCCACCGGCGGCGTGCCCGAGGACGCGCCGCGCTTCTGCACGGTGGCGAGGAACGAGCCCCACGATCGCGGCCTGCTCGCCGAGCAGATGGTCGCAGACTGTCTGGGCGCGATCCGCAGGAAGTCCGGCGGCTCGTTCGAGTACGAGGTGAAGAACGTCAACCGCTCGATCGGCGCACGGCTCTCCGGCGAGATCGCGAAGATCCACGGCGACTACGGCATGGCCGACGCCCCGATCGACATCCGCTTCCGCGGCACGGCCGGACAGTCGTTCGGCGTCTGGAACGCCGGAGGCCTGAACCTCACCCTCGACGGCGACGCGAACGACTACGTCGGCAAGGGCATGGCCGGCGGCAAGATCGTCATCCGCCCGCCGAGCGACGCGCGCTACACCGGCCGTGAGTCGACCATCGTCGGCAACACCTGCCTGTACGGCGCGACCGGCGGCGTCCTGCACGCGGCCGGTCTCGGCGGCGAGCGCTTCGCGGTGCGGAACTCCGGCGCCGTCGCGACGATCGAGGGCATCGGCGATCACGGCTGCGAGTACATGACCGGTGGTTGCGTCGTCGTGCTCGGGGAGACCGGCGTGAACTTCGGCGCCGGCATGACCGGCGGGCTCGCCTTCGTCTACGACCGCGACAACGTGTTCGTGGATCGTTACAACCACGAGCTGATCGACATCCACCGCCTGCACGCCGAGTCCATGGAGCGCTACCGCAACTACCTGCAGATGTTGATCGAGGATCACGTGCGGGAGACCGGCAGCTCGCTCGGCCAGCAGCTGATGGACGACTTCTACTCGGTCGCCGCGCGCTTCTGGATGGTCAAGCCGAAGGCGGCGGAGCTGTCCGAGCTCCTGTCGACGCTGCGACGGGCCGCGTAGCGCACGAGCGGCGAGCGCCCGGCCCGTCAACCGGGCCGGGGCCGCCGCGATCGACCGCCGCGGCACCGGCCTGCGGGCGGTGTCGGCGGGCCGTGGACGCGCTCTCGCACCGGCCGGGGAATTCGGGCATGCTCGATCCGCCCCCTCCCCAGAAGCCTCGCGACCCGCGTCGACACAGGACGTACAATCAGTAGATGGCCGGCAAGATCCCCCAGCACTTCATCGACGAGCTGCTCGCGCGCGTCGACGTGGTCGAGGTCGTCGACGCCCGCGTGGCGCTGAAGAAGACCGGGCGCGACCACATGGCCTGCTGCCCGTTTCACGACGAGAAGACGCCCTCGTTCTCGGTCAGCCAGCCCAAGCAGTTCTACCACTGCTTCGGCTGCGGGGCGAACGGCAACGCCATCGGCTTCCTGATGGAGTACGAGAACATGCACTTCGTCGACGCCGTGGAGGCGCTGGCGGAGAGCGTCGGCATGGAGGTGCCGCGCGACGAGCAGGCGGCGAAGGCGCGCGACGAGACACGGCCGCTCTACGCGACGCTCGAGAAGGTCGCGCTGTTCTACCAGAGCGGTCTACGCGACGCGCCCCGGGCGATCGAGTACCTCAAGCGCCGGGGGCTCTCGGGCGAGACCGCCAGGCGCTTCGGCATCGGTTACGCACCGGACGGCTGGGACGCATTGCAGCAGGCCGTGACCGACGAGGAACAGAACCTCCTCGCCACCGGCATGCTCGTCCCGGGGAAGGACGGCGGACGCCCCTACCAGAGATTCCGCGACCGCGTGATGTTCCCGATCCGCGATCGGCGCGGGCGCGTCATCGCGTTCGGCGGGCGCGTGCTCGGAGACGCGGAGCCGAAGTACCTCAATTCTCCCGAAACGCCGCTCTTCCACAAGGGGCGCGAGCTCTACGGGCTGTACGAGGCGCGGCGCGCGGCGCAGGAGTCCGGCACCGTCATCGTCGTGGAGGGTTACATGGACGTCGTCGCGCTCGCTCACCACGGCGTCGACAACGCCGTCGCCACCCTCGGCACGGCGGCCAACCGCGAGCACAGCGAGGCGCTCTTTCGCGTGGTGCCGAACATCGTGTTCTGCTTCGACGGGGATCGTGCCGGGCGCGCCGCCGCCGCGCGCGCGCTGCTCGCCACGCTCCCTTGCCTGTCGGACGGACGCGACGCGCACTTCCTGTTCCTGCCGGACGGGGAAGACCCGGACTCGATCGTCGGCAAGCGCGGGGCGGAGGGCTTCCGCGAGCTGCTCGAAGGCCGCGTGTCGATCGTCGACTTTCTCATGGAGCACCTCTCCGCGGAGATCGACACCAGCGGTATCGGCGGCAAGGCACAACTCGCCGAGCGTGCGAAGCCGGTGCTTGCGACGATCCCGCGCGGCGTCTACCGACAGCTCGCCGTGCGCCGTGTCGAGACGTTCGTCGGCGTGCCGCTCGCGCTCGACGCGCCGGTCGCCCCGGTCCCGGCCTCGTTCGCCGGACGCCGGGCCCGCGGCAACCGGCCCGAGGTCCGCGATCGCCCGCTGCCCGCGCGCCGCGCGCCCGTCGACAACGACATCGGCCGGCGCCTCGTCAGCCGCGCGTTGAGCCTGATCCTCCAGCACCCGGGCGTCGTCGCTACGCTGCCGCCCGAGAGTTTCGAGTTCGACGAGAACCTGCCCGGCGGCAACGTCCTGCAGGAGCTGCTCTGCTATTGCGACGCGGCACCGGACATCACCACGGCGCGGCTGCTCGAGCGCTTTCGCGACAAGGCGTCCTACCATGCCCGCCTGACCGAGCTCGCGACCACGTCACCCGTCGCGGGACTCTTGCTCGAGGACGCGGCGGCGGCGGCCGAACTCGCCGACTGCTTCGCCAAGCTCACCCGGTTCAGCGCCCGTCGCAAGCATCTCGCCGTGGTCAGCCGGCACGCGTGAAGACGACTCGCGAGGCGCGCACGCCACGCTTTCACGTGGCGGCCGAGCTGACCGTCGGCGCGGAGCTGACCTTGCCGAAGGAGGCCTCGCGGCATTTCCTCGGCGTACTGCGCGGCGCCGTCGGCGATGCGCTGTGCCTGTTCAACGGTGACGGACGCGACTACGGCGCCGAGCTCGTGGAGAGCGGTCGCACGGCGCGGGTGCGGGTCGTCGCCGCACGCGACAACACGACCGAGTCGCGGCTCGTCACGACTCTCGTGCAGGGCGTCTCGCGCGCCGACCGCATGGACGCGACGGTGCGCCAGGCGGTCGAGCTCGGAGTCACCAGGATCGTGCCGGCGCGTTCGCGCCGCACCACGGTGAAGCTCGACGACGCGCGCGCGGCGAAGCGTCATGCGCACTGGCGAGGTATCGTCGTCAGTGCCTGCGAGCAGTCGGGCCGCGCTCGCGTGCCGGTCCTCGAACCGCTCGTGGATCTCGAGGACTGGCTCGCGGGCCGGCCTGCGGATCGACGCGAAGACCGACGCGAAGATCGGCATGCGGAGCGGCTGGCCGACGCGTCCACCGGGTTCGACCGGCGGGCGACGACGGGGCTGGTGCTGGTGCCGGGTGCCGCCCGGTCGCTCGGCGAGGTGCCGCTCGAGCACGGCGCCGACGTCACGGTCGTCATCGGCCCCGAGAGCGGGCTGGACCCGGTGGAGACGGACGCCGCCCTCGCCGCCGGCCTGCACGCGGCGCATCTCGGCCCGCGGATTCTCCGTACCGAGACCGCCGGCCCCGCGACCCTCGCCCTCCTGCAAGCCCGTCACGGAGATCTGTAGCCCTTGAACTCTCTCGCCACGATCCTCCGCCGCCACGCGGCGCTCACGCCGACCGGGTTCACGCCGACCGGGTTCGCGCCGGTCGGTCCGCCCGCCCTGGCCGTCGTGGCCACCCTGGCAGCCGTGCTCGCGCTCGGCGCCTGCGGCTCGTACCCGAGCGTTCGCCCGGATCCACCGAAGGTCAGCGTCGCAGGCGTGCGACCGTTGAACGTCAGCCTCACGAGGCAAAGGCTCGAGTTCAAGCTGCTCGTCGAGAATCCGAACGCGTTCGACCTGCCGCTGCGCTCACTCGACTTCGTGGCGAACGTCGCCGGCGAGAAGATGGCGACGGGGCGCAGCGACGAGCGCGTGACGATCCCGGCCAACGGCGAGGCCGTCGTCGTGGTCGAGGTCGTCACCGGTATCGACCGGCTGATCGGGCGGGTGCGCTCGATGATCGACGACCGCACGCTCGAGCTCGACTACGGCGTCACCGGGACGGTCAAGCTCGCCAACTGGCCGAAGCGCATCCCCTTCGACGTCGACGGCGTGCTCGCCAACCCGCGTGCGGAGCCGTCGGACGAGAACGGTTCGGACGACTCGGGAGGCAAGGAGGAACCGACGCGATGAACCGTGCCGTGACGGCGGCGGGAGACCCGCTGCGGACGACGCCGACGGCGGTCGTGACCCGCTCCGCCGGCGCCACTTCGCCGGATGCGGACGACGCCGCGCTCGAACGCTTCGTCCGCGCCCACCCCGCGCTATTCGTCCTCGGTGGCGCCGGCTGCAGCACGGCGTCCGGCCTCGGCGACTACCGCGACCGCGAGGGCAACTGGAAACGGCGCCAGCCGATCACCGGCCAGACCTTCCTCGGCGATCCGCTCGCGCGCGCCCGCTACTGGGCGCGAAGCGCGGTCGGCTGGCCCGCGTTCGGCGCCGCGCGGCCGGGCGCGGCGCACCACGCGCTCGCCGCGTTGCAGCGCTCCGGACACGCCCGTCACCTGGTCACCCAGAACGTCGACGGCCTGCACCGGGAGGCCGGTCACGAGGGCGTCGTCGAACTGCACGGCACGCTCGCCACCGTCAGCTGCGTCGCCTGCGGCGACACGCGCTCGCGCGACGCGTTCCAGCAGGAGCTGCTCGGCGCCAACCCGTGGCTCGCCACGCTCGACGCGGCCCACGCGCCCGATGGCGACGCCGATCTCGAACTCGCCTCGCCGGACGCCGTCGACGTTCCCGCGTGCGCGCGCTGCGGCGGACTGATGAAGCCCGACGTCGTCTTCTTCGGCGAGAACGTGCCACGTGCGACGGTCGAGCTCGCGATGGCCGGGCTCCGCGGCGCCGACGCGCTGCTCGTGGCCGGCTCCTCGCTGATGGTCTTCTCGGGATACCGCTTCTGCCGCGACGCCGCCGCCCGCGGTCAGCCGATCGTCGTCGTCAATGACGGGCGCACGCGCGCGGACGACCTGCTCACGCTGAAGATCGAGGGCGATTGCGGCACGCGGCTGGCGCGGCTCGCCACCGCGCTCGGGGCCACCTGAGCCTCACGGATCGGGCATCACGGGCCGAGCATCGCGAGCCGGCCGTCAGTCGAGACGCTCGCCGTCGAGCCCCTCGACCAGCGAGACGAGCGCGGCGTGCACCTCGGCGAGTCGCGCCGCGTCCTCCCCGCGGGCGACCAGCTCGACGCGCGCGCGCCCGTCGACGCGACCGGGATAGCTGCCGAGATCGACGTCCGGGAAGCGTTCCTGAAGGGCGCGGAGCGGCGCCGCGATGTCGCCCTCGCCGAGGTCGGCGACGACGACGCTCGCCGCGTGCACGATGCGACCGATCGGCAACGTCGGCAGCACGTGCTCGAGCATCGACTGCATGATGCGCGGGACGCCGGCCATGACGAGCACGTTGCCGAGGCGGAACCCCGGCGCGGCCGAGACATCGTTGTCGATCAGCGTCGCCCCGTCGGGGATGCGTGCCATGCGCAGCCGCTCCTCGTTGGGTTCGACGCCGCGCGTCTCCCAGAAGGCCTCGAGCCGCTCGAGCGCGTCGGTCCGCACGTCGATCGTCACGCCGAACGCGTGGGCGATGCAATCGGCGGTGATGTCGTCGTGGGTCGGGCCGATGCCGCCGGTGGTGAACACCAGATCGTGCGAGGCGCGCAGTTCGTTCACGGTGCGGACGATGACGTCGGCATCGTCGGCGATGACCCGCGCCTCCGCCACTCGGATGCCGCGCGTGCCGAGGCGTGCGGCCAAGTGCGCGAGGTTCGCGTCGCGCGTGCGTCCGCTCAGCAGCTCGTTGCCGATCATCACGAGGGCCGCGCGCGGTGCGGCGACGGGACCGGCGGCTTCGGACATGCTCAGATCTCGGTGAGGAGAAGGTCGTGCAAGGTGTCGGAGGCGGACTCCGACGGCACTTCGCGCGCGCACTCGGACGGGTAGTCGCGTTCGAGCCGGCCGCTCGACAGCCACAGGTGTCGACCCATGATCTGACGCAGGAGCCCGAACCCCGCGTCCGCGTGCGAGCCGTCGAAGGACGCGTCGCGTACCTGCAGGATGGCCATCCCGTCGACGAATTCGCTGCCAGTGGCCGTTATCCGCCCCTCGAAATCGCGGATCACGTCATCGGTGACGGCGAGCGGATCGACCTCGGTACGGATCAGCACGAGCGGTGGAGCCCCGACGACCTCGACACAGCTCTGCATGTGCTGCCACTGGGCACCGACGCGAAGCGGCTCGATGCGGGCGCGTTGCGACGACTCGGTGTACGCGACCTGCAGGCCGGAATCGGCCAGCGTCTCGACCTCGACGACCTCCGGCACGAAGGCGGCGCTGTCGGGATCGGATGCGAGCGCACGCAGCGGTGCCGGCAGCTCGATCGCGCCGCCGGGAGCATCGCCTCCGGGGTCGTCCGGTGTCGACTCGCCCGCGCCCGGCTCGTCCTCGTCGGCGAACACGGTACCCGGCAGCACATCGGAACCGTCCCCGGACGAACCTCCGCAGCCGCCGAGCAGCGACGACGCGAGCAGCATCGCCGACAGCAACGGCGCGCGCAGCGGTGGCACGTGCGGGAGCGATCGGTTCATGGATGCACAGGACTCCAGGGCGGCGGAGAATTCGCACGGGAGCCGGACATCGCACGGCCCGGAACGCCACGCCCGGACGAAACGTTCCGCCCACGCTGCACGATCCGGGCCGGAGTCACGGGTGTCACCGGTCGGCGGCGATCCGGAGCCGCGCGTCCAGCGCCCGCGAGAGCGCCCGCGAGGCCGCCGCGAACCCGAACGTGCCGGTCACGAAGACGACCGAGCCGTAGCCGTGATCGCAGTCGAGACGGGCACCCGGAACGCCGGGCTTGGCCTGGGTCACGCCGCCCTTCCCGTCCGGATAGACCGGCTGCTCGCGCGAGTGCACGCAGTCGACGCCGAAGCTCCGCCGGGGGTTCGACGAGAACCCGTGCTCGGCCCGGAGGCGCTGGCGCACCTTGGCCGCGAGCGCGTCCCCGCGGGTGCGCGACAGGTCGCCGACGGTGACGGCGAGCGGATCGGTGCGCCCGCCGGCTCCTCCGGTCGTGATCACGCGTATCCGCCGGCGCCTGCAGAACGCGATCAGCGACGCCTTGAAGCGGATGCTGTCGATCGCGTCGATGACCACGTCGAAATCGTGCAGCAAGAGCGATTCGAGGTTCTTCTCGGCGAGGAAATCGTCCACCGCGACGACGTCGCAGCCGGGCGCGATGGCGGCGAGACGCTCCTGCATGAGCTCCACCTTGCTCCGCCCGACGGTGTGCTCGAGCGCGTGCAGCTGGCGATTGACGTTGCCGATGCTGACGTCGTCGTGATCTATCATCGTCACGTGGCCGACGCCGGTCCTGACGAGCGCCTCGGCCGCCCACGATCCGACGCCGCCCACTCCGACGACGCAGACGCGCAGCGTCGGCAGGAGCGCGCTCCGATGCGTACCGTAGACGCGCGGCAGGGCGGCGAAGGCCGGCGCCAGGCCAGGCTCCGGGCCAGGCTCCGGGCCAGGCGCGCGAGAGGGAGGCACGTGATGGACGACGCTGTCGACGGCGGCTGGCATGTCTACATTCTACGGTGCGCCGACGGTACGCTCTACACCGGCATCACGACCGATGTCGCCCGCCGGGTGCGCGAGCACAACGGTTCGCCGCGCGGCGCGGCCTACACGCGGGCACGCCGTCCGGTCCGTCTCGTCTGGCACGACCGGGTCACCGATCGACGGGCCGCGAGCGCGCGCGAGTACGCGCTCAAGCGCCTGACACGAGCGGCCAAGGAGCGCCTCGTCGGCGCCGCCTCGGGTGGTCAAGGTGCCGCTCAGGGAGTACACTGAGAGGCAGTCACCGATCGTGTGCGACTCCCCGGTCGCGCCGCGCCCGCGAACCGCACAGGAGGGTCACGGGCGCGACGAACGCCCCGGTTCCGCCGCGATCCGCCACGCCGTCCCGCACGTATCCCCGGAGCTGTCCTTCTCGAAGGTCGCCCGGGGTCGTGTCCGGACGGCCTGATCCCCTTCGTCACCGCGCTCCGGACCGCTCGGCGCGATGGCGCGGTGTCGGCTCCGGCCGGTGCCGTCCGATTCAGCACTCAGAGGTTCATACGTGAAAAAGATGTTCGTAGGTGGTCTGCCGATGGAGTCGACCGAGGAAAGCGTGACGGAGATGTTCGCCGAATACGGCAAGGTCCGCTCGATCAAACTCGCGTCCGATGTCTTCAGCGGCAAGTGCAAGGGCTTCGGCTTCATCGAGATGGAGGGCCACGAGGCGCGTGCCGCGATCGCCGGGCTGAACGGCAAGATCATGGGCGACAAGTCGCTGAAGGTGCAGTTCGAGGAGCCCCGCAAGGGAGGCAAGCGTGGAGGACGCCGCCGCTGACCGCCTCTTCGCGCGCCGGCGCCAGCTTTGCGCGGCCAGCCGAAAGATTCCGAGCTGAATCGGAACGACGCTCGCTTCGGTATGCGTAGCGCGAAGTCATGCGAGACGGTCGGCTTCCGTTCGAGCCGCACCATGACAGCGATCATCCTCGGACGCCTCCGCATTGTCCCTTGGTGCCAGCAGAGCATCCGATCGCGGATTACGGCGGCGGAAGCGGCGGTTCCAAGCGCCGTGGGTATGCCGGGAACGTAGAGTGTGGAGTCCCTCTGCAGACCGAGCGAACGCCGTGATCCGCGCCGACCGCATGACCGCCGCACCGCTCCGCCGCCGCCGACGCTGCCGCGAGCGCTGTAGGCGTAGTGAACACGGTAGGCCTCGACGATGATCGTCGCGTCGGTCAGGTGTGGACGCGTGCACCGCTCGGGGAACTGCGACACCGCAAGATGCTCGCGAGTGATCCGATCGAACAGCGGGCGGTTCGATCGGGGGAAGACGTCGTCGAGAGGAGAGCCGAACACCGCGACCGTGCGACCGCCCGCATCCATCGCGGTCCGGTGGGCGATCGTGTCGACACCTTCGGCAAGCCCGCTGACCACCACGACGTCGCGGCTCACGAGTGCAGCGCAGAGCGCTTGGGTACGTCGGATGCCGTTGTCGGACACCTTCCTCGAGCCGACCACACTGACGCGCTGGCCGGCGTCTAGCGTCGCCGGATCGCCCGCAAGGTACAGCGCCTCTGGAGCGTAGCGGCGCTCAAGCACCGTCAGCTCGCCGATCAGATCTGCCGGGGTCAGGCGCATCGGGTTCGCAGCTCCAGCGCTTCTGCCTCGTGGGCGGCGGCCGTCGCCGGGCGGGAGGACGACCGACGCCGACGTGCGGCACGATCAAGCGTGCTCCGGATCCAGTCAGCCCGTGACAGGCCGGCCGCTGCGGCCGCATCGGTGCAAGCGGCCAGCTGCTCGGTATGAACACGCACACCGCCAAGCGACTCGGTCGGCTTGTCCGGATTCGGTGGACGGCCGGGGCGGCGCTTCGGGAGGTCAGTTTCCATGATCGCCGTTCCAACGTTTTTCGCATATCGCGAAAACCTCCCCGTCACGTCACGCACGACGACGAGGTGACGGTGCCCGGTCCTGGAGATCGGCCGGTCTGCACGATCGTGTTGCGGGCGACGACTCCGAGAGGCAGGACGAGGTCATCGACTCCGCGCGAGCGTTTCGCCACCAGTACGAGATCAGCAGCGAGCGTCGCCGTTCGATGCATGAGCCGAGTCCTGCCCTGCTATGCTTTCTCGCCCGGCTCGCGTGATCCGTCAACGAACCGGCGAACAGGTTTCACCTCAGGCAAACGTGACTAGATACGGGATAATCACGGCGGGGCGCTTCGACATCGGGGCATGAAAACCGCCGAGACCCGCACAAACACTGGTGCCGAAGAGAGGAATCGAACCTCCGACCTACTGATTACGAATCACTCTGCCTGCTCGATACCTGACCTGTAGCAACTATCCCTGTCGGCAGAAACGCTGCAACCACGCCGTTTTACGTTCAATCCCTGTCAGTGCTGGTCGTTCGGGAGTACCCTATCTCGGTATGACTACGGATAGGGTACGAGATGAAGGCGACGCGCTTCACTGACACCTTCCTCGCCGGCCTGAAACCGGCCCGGAACCACTACAAGGTCCGCGACAAGTCCGAGGCCGTGGGCTTCGGCATCCAGGTCGCGCGCGGCGGCACGAAGACGTTCTTCGTCGCCCTCTCGATCGACGGGAAGCAGACGTACATCGGGCTCGCCCGCTACGTCCCGCCGGTGACGCGCGATGGGAAGCGCATCGACTCGAACCTCGCCGCGCAACGTGACCGCGCCCGCCACCTTCGCACCCTCCGCGACGGCGGCATCAATCCCGTCCGCTGGTTGAAGGAGGAAGCGGACGAGCGTCGAGTCGGCTCGTTCGGCGATCTCCTCGACCGATATCTCGCGAAACTCGGCGAGCGTCCGTCGGCCGAGCACGCCAAGCGCATCTTCGATCACGACATCCGCCCGTACATCGACGAGGCCATGCCCGCCCGCGACGTGACGTCGGGGATGATCTCGAGCGCGCTGGCGAAGATCCACGAGCGGGGCGCGACGACGCAAGCGAACCGGGCGCACTCCTACGTGTCGGCTGCCTTCGGGTTCGGGCTCCTCTACGACAACGATCCGAAGGCGGGGGACCGTACCGTCCGCTTCGGCCTGCTCGCGAACCCCGTTCGCGCGATCCAGAGCTACCAGCGGGACGAGGCCGCCGTCGATCGCGTGCTCTCCGCCAAGGAGCTGCGCGCGTTCTGGCAGGCGCTCGACGAGAACGAGGCGATGCAACCGGACACCGCCCGCTTCCTCCGCCTGCTCGTCATCACCGGCCAGCGCGCATCGCAGTGGCGACAGGCGACGTGGAGCGAGTTCGACATCGACGCGGGCGTCTGGGTCGTGCCCGGCGAGCACATGAAGGCGAGGAACCCGGCGAAGCGCCGACCGCACGCCGTACCGCTTCACCCGATGGCGCTCGACCTTGTGTGCGAGCAACGCGCGTTCCGTGGCACCGACCGTCTGTTCCCAGGCGCCCGCGATCCGGACGAGCCCATCGACATCGGCACGCCGAACGAAGCGATCCGCCGACTCTGCAAGCGACGCGGGTTCAAGCCGTTCAACGCCCGTGACCTTCGCCGGACGTGGAAGACACGCACCGGCGACGTCGGCATCTCGCGCGCCGACCGTGATCTCGTGCAGGGGCATGGCGTCGCCCGCGACGTGGCGAGCGAGCATTACGACCGAAGCCTGTACTTACCCGAGAAGCGCCGCGCGATGGACGCGTGGTGCGACTACCTGCAAGCGCTCGTCACCGACGCCAACGTGACGGCCATCCGCCGCGCGTGACCGCTTCGCCGGGCCTAGGGTCGCTCCCGAACGCCTGTACGCCTATCAGGCTGGCCCGGCGATCTCTTTCCAGGCGCACCCGAGGCAAGGTGCAGATGGACGACGAGTACCCGAAAGCGATCCACGACTACACCAAGAAGGAGCTCTACGTTGACCACGGTCAAGACGCTATCGCGTGGGCGTGGGAGTTTCTTCGGCGGAACGCGGCCTATCAGGAAGCGTGTGACGACGAGGAGCGCGCCGTCCAAGAAGCCGGACCGGACCGCGCCGCTCGGCTCGAGCGACGACGTCATTTTCAGTCAAGGGCACAGCACGAGTTCGGCGTCACCAAGCTCCACGACTACCGGCGTGAGTATCGACACTTCCCGACGGAGGACGGCGAGACGAGGGGATCGCCGCCCGATCTGTTCTACCCGCGCGGATGGGTGCGCGGCGACACGATCGGACCGTGGCAGGTGCCCTACAACGGCCGCGCGTTCAACGAGGCGCAAGAGCGGATCGAGCAGCTAGCCGAGCGCGGACAGATCATGGTGTTCGCGTTCGATCTGGCCGAGAACATCGACGCGCAGCTTTATGCCGTGAAGCAGGAACTACGGCAGCAAGCCGTCTCCGCTGGCATCGAGCCCGATCCGGCGAAGCTGCCGCGCTGGCCGCCGAAGAAGACGGCCGTCCGGATGCTGCGCGTGCTCGACGGCGTGGGCACGGGCGCAAGCCCTGTCGACATCAAGCGCGCACTGGGCTTTGACCCGAACTCCGAAAGCACCCTTTACACAAACGCCCTGAACAGTGGGCGCCGATACCGCGACGTCGACTACCGAGCACTCACGTTCAAGGTGCCGGACAAGGAGCGCGTTCGCGGCGGGCCGCCCCGTCCGACTCCCGTCGAGCTATCGAGTCACGATCAACAACGGCTCGAAGCAATGGAAGCTCGATCCCAGCAGTGGCACGAGGATCGTCGGAAGAAAAATTCGGGTGACACGGATTCGGGCGTGACCCCTCCCGACACGATCTCCACACTCAACAATCAGAACGACACAGAAGGCCCATGACATAAGAAAACGGCCAGCGGGGCTAGTCGCCAAACATCCCCCCGCGAGCCGTGCCGACGACCAGTTGACCAGTAGCCGACGCTCGGATTGTAGGCGTCGGTCCCGTTCGCGAGCAATCCGAGAACTCAGAGCATGCAGACCGCACCGCAATCCGCGCCCGAGAAGAAGTCGAACCGGGGGGCGAAGAAGGCGCCGCCCTCGCCCCGGCCCACAGACCCGACGTCCGATGACCGCGTCAATCAGGCGCGCGTCACGCTCACCACCGGAATACCCGCCCCGACGCTCAACAGTTGGGTCCGCGCCGGCAAGTTCCCCAAGCCCGTCAAGTACGGCACGCACCGGAACGCCCCGATCCGCTGGCGCTGGTGCGACGTGATGGCGTGGCTTGCCGAGCAGGACAGGCGCTCCGAAGCCGCTGCGGAGGAGAACGCGCAGGAGGCAAACGCCTGATGGCCCGGAGAGGCCGCGAGGCCGGGGTTGTGGCGACCCCGACCCGCGACGGATACAACAGGCTCCGGACAGAGCAACGCCATTCTACCGCACGCCGCCGCATGGTCGACGGCGGCCAACCCATTGGCGAAAGCCGGCTGATGGGCGAGTCGCTTGCCCCCACGTGGGCCGCGCACCACGAAGCGCCGCCGTTCGCGCTGCCGTACGACCCGACCCTGCTCAAGCTCCGGGAAGACGAGCATCCCGACGCGGTGCGCTGGCCTGATCTCGCCGGGATCGAGGTTCACGCCGTCACCGACGGGATGGCCCCGGCTGTCGCTGACCGTCTCGTCGCCGTGCTGCTCGAGGCGGGCGCCGACGTGGTGAACGAGTTCAACGTCGTGGAAACCGTGCCGTGCCTTGCGCGAACGCATGCCGGAGTCCGCTCGTGATCGCCCGCGCGCCGTTGTCCACGCCATCCGCACGGCTGACTGCACGAGGTGCCAACGCGCTGCTGCGACGTTTCGAGGATCGCGACCCACCGCCCGCCGTCGTGATCGTGGCCGGCTCCGACGCCTTCCACCGACGCCACGGTGGTCGAGGTGGCGACGTCGCCTTGATCGCGCTGTACGACGGCGACATCCCGGCCGCCGTTCGCTGGCCCGCCCTGCCGGACACCGTGACGGCGATCGTTGAGGACACGCGACCGAACGCGCTCCGCTCGCTCGTGAACATGTTGTTCATCGCCGGCGCCGAGGTGGTCGAGGTGCTCGCCGAGATCGGGGACACGCTCCGCGCCGGTGCGACATTCACGCGGGGGATGCGCTGATGGGCGCCTTCCGACACACCGACATCCGCGAGGCCGTGCGGGACGCCCTGATCGCGCGAGGCTGCACGCCGCCCGAGTCACTACCGGCCGGGCGATGGATCAGGCTCGCCGCGCCGGACAAGCGACCGGGGAACGACGCCATCGGAGTGAAGATCGCCGACGACGAGCGCGTGGCGTTCATCAAGAACTTCATCGACGGCGGCCCGGCCGAACCAGTGTTCGCTGACCGTCCGGAGAATCAGGCGGAGCGCCTCCGACAGCAGGACGCGGCACGTCGAGCGCGGGCGAAGCGCAAGGCCGACGGCAAGGCCCGGCAGGCCGTAGCACTCGCCGAGTGCGACCGAATTTGGTCCGAAGCCGTCGAGTGTGACGGCACCGCCTACACGCGCCGGAAGGGCCTCACGGGTGCGCACGATGCCCGCTGGCACGCACGACGCGGCTGCCTGATCGTCCGCTACGTCGACACCGACGGCAACACGCGGACACTGCAACGGATCAACGACGACGGCGGCAAACGGTGCTGGCCCGGCGCGCCGGTGAAAGGCGCGTTCGTGCTGCTCGGCACGCTCGACGAAGCGACGCCGACCGTCCTCGTCACTGAGGGGTTCGCGACAGCCGCGACGCTTCGGGAGGAGACGGAGCACACCGTCGTCGGCGCGATGTTCGCCGGCAACCTGCTCGCCGTCTGCAAGGCGCTCCGGGCGCGATACCCGGGTCTTGCGATCACGGTCGCCGGTGACGACGATCGAGGGACAGCGGGTAACCCGGGACGAACGAAGGCCATCGAGGCGGCCGAGGCCGTCGGTGGGCTCGTGCTGATGCCTGCGTTCTGCGCCTCGTGCGACGGACGGTGCAGCGATCACAACGACGTCGCGCTCTGCCACCGGGGGCGCGCATGAGCACCGACAACGCGAAGTCGCCGGCGGACCTGCACGTCGAGACGGTGCGGACGGCGATCACGAAGGCCGCGACCGACCCGGCCGGCGCCCTGACCGTCGAGCTGTTCAAGGCACTCGCCGCGTTGAAGCAACGGCCCGAAACGGTCGGGCAGTACCTCGCGCTCCTCTCCGAACTGGTCGAGGCCGACAAGAAGGTGCTGCGCCGGACCGTGATCGAGAAGTCTGTCGGCGAGTACCTGCCGAAGGGTCGCGACGGCACCCAAGACACGACGCCCGACGAGCTACGGGACGGGATCGAGCCGTGGCCCGACGAGGTCGACGGCGCCGCGCTCGCCGACGAACTGGCGGTGTTGGTTCAGCGGCACTGCGTTCTCCCGGCAGGGGGCGCCGACGCGCTCGTGCTCTGGATGCTCGCGGCCTACGCCATCGACAGCTTCCGCGTGTTCCCGAAGCTCCTCCTGTACTCGCCTCAGAAGCGGTGCGGGAAGACGACGACGCTCGAGGTGCTCGCCGCTCTCCTGCCGCGCCCGCTCGTCGGCTCGAACGTCACCCCGTCCGTCATCTTCCGCGCGATCGAGACATGGCGCGTGTCGGTGCTGCTCGACGAGGTGGACACGTTCATCCACGGGCACGACGAGCTACGGGGCATCGTCAACAGCGGCCACACCCGGGCGTCCGCCTACGTGTGGCGCGTCGAGGGCGACACCGTCCGCGAACCGGTCCGGTATTCGACGTGGGCGCCGATGGTGGTCGCGATGATCGGGAGCCCGCCGGGGACGATCCTCGACCGCTCCGTGACGATCGCGCTCGAGCGGAAGACGAAGGCCGACACTGTCTCGCGCCTGCCACGAACGCTCGTCGAGGACAGCGCCGAGCTACGCCAGCGGTGCCAGCGATGGGCCGACGACGAGGGCACGCACCTCGCCCACGCCGATCCCCGGATGCCCGAGACCGGGAACGACCGGGCGCTCGACAACTGGTCGGCGCTCGTCGCCGTCGCGGATCGTCTCGGCGACGACTGGCCGGCACGGGCGCGCACCGCGTTCCGCACGATCGCCGCGAGCGTGATCGACGACGGCGACGATCTCTCGATTGAGTTGCTCCGCGACCTCCGGACGATCCTCGCCGACGAGCCCACGCGCACGACGCTCCGCTCACAGCTTCTCGTCGACCTGCTGAACGACATGCCGGAACGCCCGTGGCCGACGGTCTCCCACGGCAAGGAACTGTCCGCGCACCGACTCGCGAGGCTGCTCCGCCCGTACCGGATCGTCTCCGGTTCGCGGCGCGAGCCCGGCAGCAAGGCGACGGCGAAGGGGTACGGTCGAGACGACATCGCGCAGGCCATCGCGCGGTACCTGCCGCCCGAACCCCCTCCTGAAACCGGCACACCGGCACAAGCCAGTAACCATGCGGCTCTCAGCGTTTTTGAAAGCGGCACAGATGGGCAGGTTGTGCCGGATACAAAATCGCTGAGAGCCAGTCTCCATGCGGGTTGTGCCGGTGTGCCGGTTCCAAAGGGGGGTGCGGCGCCCGCGACGCCCGAAACGCGGCCGGTGCCGACGTCGGAGGTGCTCTGATGCTCGCCCGGCATCCGCTGGTCGCCGAGTGCGCCGCGCTCGGGATCGCCCTGTCCGTCCAGGGTGACGGGCTCGTCGTCGAGCCGGCCGAGCGCATGACGCCCGCGCTCCGCGCCCGGCTCGTCGAGGCCAAGCCCGTGCTGCTCGCCGCGCTGGCCGATTTCCCCGGCGCCGGGAAAGTTCAGGCCGCCGACCACGCTGGGCGCATCGTCCGGGGCAAGCTCCACGCCTACGCCGCGACGCTCGCCGCCCGCGACTACACCTTCGACGAACGCAGGCTCCGCGCCCGCGCCCGCCGCGATCTCGGCGAGGCGCTCGGGTACCGCTCCCTCACCGCCGCTCGGCGGGCGCTCGGGAGCGAGGCGGACGTGCGGGCGTCGCTCCTACTCGACGGGTGGTTCGCCGCGCTCGAGGACGACGACGACCTGCTCGGGGGTGCCCGGTGACGGGCGACGACGACATGGGGCCGAAGCTCCTCGCCGCGGCGCTCGCTCAAGGCGCGAAGCCCCCGCCACCGGCAGGCCGTGACAACGGCGAGGCGTTCGGCGCGATCTTCGAGAAGGCACCGCGCAAGAAGGCGGCACGGCCTGGACGGACGCGCCCACGCGGGTTCGCCCCGTACCGTCCGCAGGCGCCCGCGCTCGCGCTGATCGAAGCCGTCCGCACCGTGCTCGGCGACTACCGGGACCATCTTCCGATGACGCTCCGGCAGGTGTTCTACCGGCTCGTCTCGGCGGAGGTGATCGGGAAGACCGAGAACGACTACGGGCGCATGTGCGAGATAGTCGGCCGGGCACGTCGCTCGAGGCTGATCGACATGAGCGTATTCCGGGACGACGGGTTCCGCCAGCGACCACCGCCGGGCTACGAGGACGAGGACGCGCTGCTCCGGTTGTTCCGCCAAGACATCGAGACCTTCACCCTCGACCGGCAGATCGGCCAGCCGCGCCGGATCGTCCTGTGGTGCGAGGCGGCCGGCATGGTGCCGCAGCTCGAGCGCGTCGCCCACGAGTACAGCGTGCCGGTGGCAAGCTCGTCCGGGTTCGACAGCATCACCGCAAAGCACGCGCAGGCGAAGGAGATCGCAGGCTCCGGCTTCCCGACGACGGTCCTGCACATCGGCGACCACGACCCGAGCGGCGTTCACGTCTTCGGCTCGCTCGACGAGGACGTGCGCGCCTTCGCGAACGCCTACGCCGGAGACTGCTCGTTCACCCGTCTGGCCGTGACACCCGAGCAGGTGGAGGAACACGGGCTCCCGAAGGCGCCGCCGAAGGAGACAGACAATCGTTCGTTCGAGGGCATGACGACGCAAGCCGAGGCGCTCGACCCGAAGACGCTCGCGGGCATCGTGCGGGCGGCGATCGAGAAGCGCCAGGACGGCGAGACACGCCGGGCCGTGATTGCAAGCGAGGCGGGCGGACGCAAGCGGCTTCGCGAGCTGCTGGGGATCGGCTCGTGACCCGCCGCCGGCCACCGAAGCCGGGGCCAGGACGAGACTTCCGAGCGCTCGCCGACATCCCGCCGCAGCGCGGACTCCCGTTGCCTGCCGCCGAGCCCGTCAACGCCGACACCGGCGACGCGACGGACGACGTGGAGCTCCGGGTCCGCCGAGCGCCCGACGGAAGCCTGTACGCGCTCCTGACGGCCGCCGTGACGCTCAGGGACGCCGCCACGGTCCGACGGCTCGCCAAACGCCTGCACGATGCCGCTGACGCGCTCGACGGCGGTGCCTCGTGACGAACAGCCGCAGGAAGGGCGCGAGCGGTGAAAGGGAGTTCGCCGCCGCCGTTCTCGACGCGCTCGACGTCAAGCTCGTCCGGCAACTCGACCAGTGCCGAGGCGGCGGGTTCGACCTCGCGCCCGAGCCTGACGACGCCTCGCCGACGGCCGCATGGTT
>Ga0209303_1000054_pt1 | contig 153983 bp, 109 predicted proteins | sample SidtaG_3_FD_187449 | JGI IMG/M metagenome (GOLD analysis project Ga0209303, IMG submission 187449) | Marine algal microbial communities from Sidmouth, United Kingdom - Sidmouth_Asex1 metaG (SPAdes) (version 2) | ecosystem: Host-associated > Algae > Red algae > Unclassified | place: Sidmouth...
GAGTTTTCAGAAGAATATTACCATTGGTATCCTAATGGGAGGATATTTTGGGGAAGACAAAAGTTTGCTGTTTCTTGTGGTGGTGCGCCATTGGAAATAGTAAAACAGTATGTATCTGCTCACCCGCAAGGTTAAAACCCACTGCGCTCTCTAGTTCGCTCTCATCCATACCTTAGCCCCATGACCTTTGGCTTGAAGATATGGATTTCCCGCTCACAAAGTTAAGCTTAAATCGCGATCGAGATAGGCATTGATATAGTCAATCACCTGTTGCAGTTTCGATTGAGATAGTTGTCCTGTCAGGCGATCGCCTATTTTAGTACTAGTAGTACAGTAATACTCTAGTAAATGCAGAATTAAACTATTAACCAGCGTTTCGGCATAAAGGCGACTAGTATCGCCCTGTTTGCTTAAAGCAGATTTTAGGGCTATGCCTATTTCATAGATCAAAGGATCGGGTGTAGCAAACGAAGGTAAAAGTTCGATGGAGTCTGGATCGACTACTTCGTGAATGGTTTGAGCAAAAACTGTAGGATCGATAGACATCGTTATCGCGCCGCTTGCTCGATTCCACTCTGCATACTGGCTCATATTTGCTGGAATAATTACACAACTACCACGTATAATTTTTTCTCTTTTAAAATATCCATTTATATATCTTTCTGTAATGGCTGGAGATGGTACATCAGTAAAAATGCCAATAGCGTGCTGTGGTGAAATAATTTTAGGTACTTTTTCAACAGGATACCAATCATAAGCAATGCCCAAAGAATCCCAGCCGACAGCATGACTTGATAGTATTGGCGATCGCTTGTAGATTCGCTGATATGCTGCTTCTCTTTCCTTAACAAAATTAACTCTAAGAGATTCGGGTGATACCTGCATCTTTGTTTAAAGTATGAGTCTAAAGTATGACACTTCTATTCAAAATAATATCTTGAATTTTTGAAACTTATCTAGAATAAAAGCGATCGCTCTTGTCGAGTAAAAAAGTGTTGAAGAGCGATCTAATAACTCCACTTGTTTTGACGACTATATTGTCCAGCATTATTAATAATTCTATTACTATTGCCGATCGCGGTAGCATTATTGGTAGCGTTTTGTACTGCTAACTGGTTGTCATCGTCGCCATATTTACCCTGTTGGTTTTGGACACTATCTTGCTCGATATTATCTACGATAGTGTTATTGTTACCCACCGCAGCAGCATTGTTATAGCCTTGTTGAATACTTACCTGTTTTTGCTTGTTTGTATAGGCATTAGGGTTAGCAGACTGGTTTTGAGTTGAAGATTGATGAACGCCACTGCCTACATAATTATTATTACCGATCGCGGTAGCGCTACTATTTCCCTGTTGAATAATTACTTGTTCTGCCAAAACAACATTGGGAATCAAAATACCTGCTGCAAGACTAAGGGATAAAAATTTACTATACATAATTTTTCTGAGCGAATGAATAATATTTTGCTTAACTTACCAGTATGTATGTTTGGTAAAAAATTGATATGCAGTTAATCTTAGAAAGCCTGTCTCAATCGGCATTGAGCGCAATGTCGTTTTGATCAGATGATTTTTCGGTTGATTTTGTTCCTGATGGCATTGCCAACATTAATATTTTTAAATTGATGGTATCTGAAGAACTTATAGTCTTTCTCAAATATTAGTTTTTTTGCAAGATTACTAATAATAAGCTAGAGTAAAAATAGCACTAACGTTAAGGAGCATCTTTTGAGAAGATCGAGAAGAAACAGATTTGTTAAACCACTACAAAAACAAGATAAACACAGAATCAACCAAAAAATTCGAGCGCAAGAAGTAAGACTGATCGATGACAATGGAGAACAGGTTGGTATTCAATCTCTAGAGCAAGCTTTAGAATTCGCTACGAAAAAGCAGCTAGATTTAGTAGAAATTGCTCCTCAAGCATCTCCTCCAGTTTGTAAGCTAATTGATTATGGTAAATATAAATATCAATTACAAAAGAAAGAGTCTGAAACCAAGAAAAACCAGAAAGATAACGTAGTTAAAGAACTAAAAGTTAGATACTGCACAGACGTTGGCGATCTAAAAACCAAACTCAGACATGCACGAAGTTTCTTGTCTGATGGTAATAGAGTCAAATTTTCTATGAGATTTCGAGGGCGAGAAAAAGCGTTTGTTCATCTAGGAAAAGAGAAGCTGCAAAAAATTGCCAGTCAGCTTTCTGATGTAGCAGAAATCTACGAACAAAATTTTCGTGGCAGAACTCAGATGCATGTTATTTTGATATCTGATTAGTCATCGCAAAACTAAATTTTGAAAGAGCGTAATATTGCAACTATCAAATGTTAATATTACGCTCTTTTTAGTTGCGTCACAAAAATCATTAATCTTAACTATTCAATATTTGATTATTAACTAAAGTTATAATTTAATTTATATAAATAGATTTTTTGACATCTAACCTCAGAAAGATTAATCTATTTTCTACAAGCAAGATGGTAATTATTGTGAGCAAAGATATTGGTAAAGTGCTACTGGCTAAGTCGGAAACCATCATTGAAAGCTGGATTGCCAGTATTCGCCAAGACTTAGACATCGAAAGTGCCAAAGGTTTAGCATATAAATCAGTAAAAAACAGTATTCCTTTGGTTCTAGAGGCTCTTGCTACTCTTCTAACTTCATCTACAACTGACGACAATCCACAAAAACTAAAAAACAATGGTTTAGAACACGGATTTGTTAGAGCCGAACAAGGCTATGATGCTGCCGAGATTATGAAAGAATACAGTTTGTTGCGCGAAGTGATTCTTACTGTTTTAGAACCAGATTTGATAGATACTTCTAGCAAGGAAGTATTACACAAAGTTAAACTAATTGATTCGCTCATAGATAGAGTTATCTCTTTATCTCTAGATAGCTTTGTTATAGCAAGATTACAAGAAATTGAGCAATTACAGGGTCAATTAATATTGACAAATCAAGAATTGACACGGTTAGTCGCAGCACAAAAAGAAGACCTTTCTCATTTGGCGCACGAGCTAAAATCTCCTCTTAACTCTATTATGGGTTTTTCAACTCTGTTATTACAGCAACAGCAAAAAATAGCTCAGGGACAAGATACATCTCTCAATCTTCAGCTTACTGAAAAGGTAATTAGCAATGGTAAACAACTATTGCGCTTAATCAACGATACTTTAGAAATTTCTCGCTATGAAGCAGGAAAGATGCAGCTAAATCTAAAATCAGTTGATGTGCAATCTGCGATCGCTACAGTTGTAGAAGCTTTTGAGCCGTCTGCCAAACAAAAAGAATTAGAAATAATCTTAAATTGCCAAACAGCCCCTCTAAAAGTCCAGTCTGATTCTTTGAGATTACAGCAGATTATTACTAATTTAGTTAGCAACGCCATCCGCTATACAGAATCAGGGACTATTACTATATCTTGTCAAGCTAATGAGGACGAGCAGTGGTCAATTACGGTTGCCGATACGGGGATTGGTATTAGTCTAGAAGCTCAAGCTCAAATTTTTGAACCTTACTTTCGAGCTACCGCCAAAAATAGTGCTTCTATAAATAGTACTGGTTTAGGGTTAGCCATTGTTGATAAGTTAGTCAAGCTTCTCCAGGGAAAAATCGGGCTAGTATCGGAGTTAGCTCAAGGCTCTACTTTTACAGTGACTTTTCCGACAACAGTCACTATACCCTCATCAACATCACAAAAAAAATAGCTGAAATTCTATTTTCACCGCTTTGCGGTAGTTATTAGTTATTAGCGTGCAGAACTTGGATTTTAAACGATGCAACTATTAATAGATATAATCTGTGTCACTCTCGCGCTAAGTTGAGGCTACTTTAATAAAAATAAATTAGCAATAATGAATACCTACATTATCAGCCTGTTAATTATTGGGCTGCTGTTGTTGGCAGTGACCTTGGGTTCGGGCTGGATCGAACGTTTACCTCTTTCATATGCCATCATTTATCTCATTGTTGGTGTTCTCCTCGGTTCTTACGGTTTTGAACTCATTAAAATTAGACCAGATACAGAGTTTTTAGAAAGATTGACCGAATTTGTGGTGATTGTCTCTGTATTTGGCTGCGGACTCAAGATTAACCGTCCTCTCAAACTTTGGGCTTGGCAGTCTACTATTCGACTGATTGGTATTTTGATGCCAATTTCTATATTATCTTTATCGGCGATCGCTCATTATGTATTGGATATGGGTTGGGGAGCTGCGGTACTCTTGGGGGCAATCCTCGCTCCTACAGACCCCGTGTTGGCTTCTGAAGTGCAGCTCGATCATGTAAAAGACAAAGATGAATTACGTTTTGCCTTAACTTCTGAAGGAGGGTTAAATGATTCACTAGCATTTCCTCTAGTTTATTTCGGCATCTATGCTTTTAAAGATTCTACCTGGGATAACTGGTTGGCAAAGTGGGTAGGAATAGATGTACTTTGGGCAATCGCATCGGGTATCGTTATGGGTATTTTGGTAGCAAAAACCATAATCTGGATTGATCGAACTATACAGAAGCGTCACCCTGCTGATGAATTAATGGAAAATTTTGTGGCTCTCGGTATTATTTTGTTAACTTATTCCCTGACTGAGCTTGTTAATGGTTATGGTTTTCTAGCGGTGTTCGTATCAGGTTTGGTGGTTCAGCAGAGCTATTTTACGCAGCAAGAAAAACGGATAGCACAGCTTGAATTTACCGAACAAATTGAAAAGTTATTAGAAGTAACAGTAATCGTCATATTAGGTACTGTTTTACTAATTGAGCCAATGCTTAAATATGTAGGACAATCGTTACTCGTAGCAGGCTTACTATTTTTAGTTATTCGTCCCTTAGGAGTGTGGCTAAGTATGTTGGGAGGAGGCATCCATAAAACTACAAGTAGTCTGATGGGTTGGTTTGGTATCAAAGGTTTAGGTTCAATTTACTATTTAACTTATTCCTTGGGTAAAGGAGTCAAAGGCGATACTGCCGAACAAATTACTTGGATTGTTTATACGGTAGTAGTTTTATCTATTCTGTTTCACGGTATCACTGCTTCTCCTTTAATGACTTGGTATGAAAATATAAAACAGGAGTCGAAAGTCTCCGCCAACTAAACAGCTTTATATTGGCTCAATTGGCAACATAACCAGGAAAAGTAATCTCAATCGCACAACCATTTCTATAAAAACTTTTCCAAGTTCCTTTAAGCTGTTCGGTAACCAAAGATTCGACCATATTTATGCCCAAAAACTCAGGGTTGTTTTTAATATTTATTTGGGGATTTATTCCCGAACCATTATCTGCAATCTGCAAATTATACCAATCGTTTTTATCTATAAAAAAATCAATTTGGATTCTACCTCGATCGCGATCCTTAAAACCATGTTGCAATGAATTGGTCACCAGTTCGTTGATAATTAGTCCACAGGGTGTAGCCAAATCAATGCTTAGTTGAATAGGTTCTATATTTAACACTAGTTCGATCTGTTTGTAGTCTTCAATAAAAGAATCATACAAATATTGAGTTAGAGAGGTAATATAATCAGCAAAGTCGATGTGCTCAATATTGCTCGAACTATAGAGCTTTTCATAGATGAGAGCCATAGTTTGAATTCGGGCTTGACTCTTTTCGAGTAAAGAATAGGCAGCGAGATCTTCTACTTGTTCCGATTGCAGATCTAATAGTGCCGAGATAACTTGTAGATTATTTTTAATTCGATGGTGAATTTCTTTTAGAAAAATAGATTTATTTGCTGTTTCTTTTTTGGCCAATTGTGCCTGTTTAAGATCGCTAATATCGTAAAACGTAGCGATCGCTGCAATAATTGTGCCTTGAGAATTATAGATTGGGGCAGAGTTAACCAAGAGAGTTCTGATAACTTCATCTCTACCAAGAGATCTCATTTCCTTAGCCCGAACGGGATTATTTTTTAGTGCTTTAACTAGAGGACAATTTTCTAAAGGACTAGGACTATCATCATCTTCAAGAAAACCAAAATAAGTATAGTCTTCGAGGTGATCGATCTTAGTTATTTCACGACCAAAAATCTCTGCCAGGCGATCGTTAGTAAAAAGGTACTTTCCTGAAGTAGCTTCGGCAATAATTACTCCCCCAGGGATTTGTTCTAAAATAGTCTTGAGAAATTTATGCTCCTGTGCTAATTGTTGTGATAATTCATCTCTATCTTCAAAGCGATCGCACTTCTCAACTCGATTAAGATCGTGTGTTTTTTGTTGTTGTTGTAAGAGTTGGTTTTTGGCTTGAAGCTTTTGATTTTGACTTTTCAGTTGGGCTATCTCCAACTGCTTTTTTTGATTGGTTTCTCCCTCGCCTACATCCTCAAATTCCGAGATGTTAGATACTTTTTGGTCGTTGATATAGCTTAAAATGCTACTAGGAGTAATCACTCCAACTCCTTTTCCCGCCTGATTTACTAGGGGTAGGTGGCAGATATGATGGTACCCGAATAAACTAGCGATCTCTGCTAAAGATAGATCAGTCTCTACGTTTAAGACGATCGGGTTTTGAGTCATTACTTGCCCTACGTTCACCAAACTCAAATCTTTGAGCGAGAAAATAAGTTCAATCAAATCCCATTCGGTCAAAATTCCTGTTAGTTTTTGCTGCGATTCAATTAATAAATAACTAATTCGATCTTGTTTCATTAAAGCGATCGCTTTATTTAACCCCAGAAAGGGATTAATAATCTTAAATTTCGCTTCGCTATATTTCTGCAGAGGATGACTATTTTGCTCTAAGGGATGATCTGGCATGATTCAGACAGAGAGTTTTCCAGTCTTATGGTAAATTGATGCCTACCAAACTCCGATTTCTCGATCGCAAAAATTACTAAAATATTGCTATACCTACCACATATACACTAAAAAAACAATTGCAGATTGCTTTATTAACTTTTCTTAATATTTTAGTTACAATACTTTACGAACAAGAATTGTTATTTGATTGACGTAAGAGGAGTAATGGTAAATAAGTCTCTGGCGAAATCCCAAAGAATAATCCGCAAAGAACCTTTGGTTTTAGTGGTAGAAGACAATGAAGATAATTTATTCTATGCAACATCTATTCTCAAGTTATCTAATTATCAATTCCTCAAAGCAAGCAATGGCAGAATTGGTATAGATACAGCAATGGATAAGCTACCTGATTTAATATTGCTTGATATTGTGATGCCTAAAGTCAATGGTGTTGAGCTAATTGAAACCCTTAGATGTAATCCTCTAACCAATCATATTTATATTATTGCCCTTACAGGTTTAACTTTGCCTAGAGATATTACCAGGATTATGGATGCAGGATGTGATCAATATCTCCACAAGCCATTTACGATTGAGCAACTTGAAGAAAAGCTAAACCTCTTTCTAAAAAATTGAGAAATTATTTCTATTGATATATTTGAGAAAAACAGATCAACATATATCAACATATATCAATATTTGCCTATTTACACTCCAAGAAATAGAAGCCAAAATTAAAGGCAAGAGTATTTTATCGATTAACCTAAAAGTCCCGTGAACCGCTGTGATTTAGAACTACTTGATTAAATAATCAAAATCACTTAAGTAATTTAACTGCTAGATAAAAGCATGATACTGAGTTTAAGTATTTATGATTAGTTTGTTCTGGAATATTGCTCTGCAGAACAACTTTTTTGCTTTATTTTTATTACCAAAAATCTGAATATCTCTTATTTATATTTAATCGAAAGAGAATCAACCGAAATTTTTATTCAAATAATTAAAACTAAAAAATAATCATGGCAGATATTAATTTCAATAAAAAAATTATTACTGAAAGTTTTGACGGCATTGCAGATTTTGATACAGCAGATTTTGATAATGATGGCGATCGCGATGTCTTAGGAACGTCATTCAGTGAAGATAAAATTTCTTGGTGGCAAAATGATAATGGTGACGGTAACAGTTGGACTGAAAATTCCTCCATTGAAAATAGCGAAGAAATATTTGAAAATTATGCCAGCGATATAGATGGAGACGGCAATACAGATATCGTTAGTGCTTCAGGTTCTGACAGTGAAATAATTTGGTGGTCGAATGTTCTGGGCGAAGGTAATAGTTGGAAAAAAAATACTTTTGAATTAGGCGTTAATAGTGACAATAATGTACTGGCAAATGTCTACGCAGAAGATTTCGACAATGATGGTGATACGGATATTTTAGGAGGTGATTCTAATAACCTTTACCTGTTTGATAATCCTAATGACGGTAGTAGTGATTGGAGCTACACTACTATATCAAGATCTGACATTTCCACATATAACTATATTTCTGTTGGATATATCAATGACGATCAATACCTAGATATTGTATCGGGGAGTTCGGATACAGTTAGCTGGTGGGAAAACAACAACGGTGACTTTAGTGCTGCCCAAGCTATCGAAATTAGTCCGACGAACAATACCCTTGGTTTGGAGGTTAAAGACATTGATGGTGATAACAAGTCTGATGTCTTAGGCCTAAATAACAGTACTGGTCAAATTGTTTGGTGGCAAAACAATGGTGATGGTACTGTTTGGACTGAAAACATCGTTGCTGATTACTATGCTACAGATGTCTACGCAGAAGATCTAGACAATGATGGCGATACGGATGTTTTAGATGCTTCGGTAGGTACAAATCAAATTACCTGGTGGGAAAATACAGAAGTCAATGGTAGTGTTACTTGGACAGAACATACAGTCGGTAGTTTGACCAATGTTCGCGACGTCTATACAGACGACTTCGATAACGATGGAGACTACGATATTTTAGGTGCTTCATCAAGTGCAAATCAAATTGCTTGGTGGCAAAACAGCAGAAACATCAAGGAGGGCAATAGTCTCAGCTACGATCTTGGCAGTGCGCTCAACACAGAAATAATTTTTACCATTGCCAGCGATTTGGCAGAAGTTGGTATAGACTATACCGTTAAAGATAGTGAAGGAACTACTCTAACAGGTGAAGCATCTGGTGAATATACCTTTACACCTACTGACGGCAATAGCTCTATAGTTATTGAAATTAATGATGAATATGTTTACGATCCCTTAGAAAGTTTTACCATCACCTTTAATAACTATACTTTTGATGATGGCGCAAATAGTTTTGAACACACTATAGTCGAATCGGCACCACCTCAAGTCAGAATTACAGACTACACGCCTACTATTTATGAAACTCATGTAGATTTCGGTGATACAGCTTCCTTTGATGGGGTAGATGATTATATAGAACTTGGTAATGTTCTGCCAGATGACTACACTAAAGAAGCCTGGATCAAACGCAGTTCGGGAAGTAACGATATTCACATCATCAGTGGTGGTGGCGCGAACACCCATGCTTTCTGGGTTTCTGCCGAACAAGGCTTTAAACTCTCTGCTGGACACAATGATCAATATACAGCAGTTCAAGATAGTGAAGCTTTAGCAGAAGACGTTTGGTATCACGTCGCCGTTACCTATGACGGTAGCGACGAGATGAAACTGTACAAAAATGGCGAACTGGTAGATAGTGCTACCGGAGTCGAGAATTTAAGTGCGGTATCTGCAAATATTGGCAGAGATAATGACGGCAATTACTTTGTTGGGGAAATGGATGAGGTGCGAATCTGGCATGAAGTTCGCACTCAAGAAGAAATTCAGGATAATCTCTATAGTGCTTTAGAAGGAACCGAAGCTAATTTAATTCATTACTACAGTTTCGATGAGGGAACTACTTCGGGAGATACTATTCCAAATTTAGGCGAAGGTCTTCAAAACGCTACTTTTATCAATGGTGATGGCTACAATTTTGACTCTTCCTTTTCTTTTGTCGGTCATATCGATCTAGAGCTTAATAGTGAAGTAACTAACCAACCAGGAATTACGGTTAACTACCAACTTGATAGCGACACTACCGCCACGCAAGATGAAGATTTTTATAATTCCCAAACCGACGTTAGCACTACTGATGGTGTACCACAAACCGATTCTATCTTTATTCCAGAGGGTGAAGATTCGGCTCGGATCTATCTAACTGCTTTGCCCGATGCGCTAGCTGAAGAAAATGAAGCAATTAATCTGACTATACTGCCAGATTTTAATCAAGCTTTCGATCCCAATGGGACTGATGACTACGTAGATACCAATGCAGAACTCGTCGAGCTTGCCGAAGCCGATTTTACCTTAGAAGCCTGGATCAAAACTACTGGCACTAGGGAGAGCATTATCGTTAAAAACAATGGCGACAGCAGTTGGAATAGTGGCGAAAAAGCTTTTTATCTAGACGACTCTGGACAAGTTTCTTTTGTTGGTTTTGGTAATAACTATATTAAAGGTAATACAGCCGTTAATGATGGTCAGTGGCATCATGTAGCTGTAGTTTGGGATTACGATAGCAACTCTTCTGGTGCGGGTACGATTTATGTAGATGGTGAGGATGACACCAATACAAGCACTACAAACTATGCCGCCAACAATAGTGACAACAACGGCGATACATACAAGATTGGTTTGCCCAATCGTTACGATAACAAAGAAGCATCAAATTTCTTTTCAGGCGAAATCGATGAAGTCCGTATTTGGGATACTGCTAGAACTGCCGCTGAAATTGAAGAGTATCGATATGCTTCTTTAGATAGCGATGAAACTAACTTAGCTGCTTACTATAACTTTAACCAAAATGCAGTTAATGGTAAGATGATCGCCGACATTACAACCAATAGTAACGATGGCACGCTAGTTACTAACAATAAGGTTTTATCGTTAGACAGTAGCAATTCCTCTCATGTAGATATGGGTAGTTCGCTGCTGAATAACTTAACGGAATTTACTATCGAAGGCTGGTTTAACGCCAACAGTATTCAAAGATACGATCTATGGGGTCAAAACGATAGTGTCGAAATTTTTCTCGACAATAATGGCGATTTGAGAGTCTGGACTAGCGCAACTAACGGCGAAACATTTACCGACCTCAATTTGACAGCAAATGAGTGGTATCATGTTGCTGCTGTCGGCAGTAATAATGGAGTAGAAGTTTACCTTAATGGCAGTTCGATTGGCAGTATCGACGGTACTGTTTCTAGTTACGGAAATTCTAGTGATACTACTAAAATCGGTGGAGAGGTAGCTAGTTCTTCTGGGGGCTATTTTGACGGAGAAATTGATGATGTTCGTATCTGGAATGTAGCTCGCTCTGAGGATGAAATTCAGAGTCATTTTGATACCAGATTGGATGCTAGTTCTGAAACTGGATTAATTGCTTACTATACTTTTGATGATGACACTGCTAGCGACCAAAGCGGCAATGGTAACGATGGAAGTTTAATTAATAGCGCAAATACCGTTGTTGACGATAGTATACCTGTTTCTAGTCTTCTTACCGACAGCGTAGCCTACGATCCTTTTGCTATTAGTGGTGCTACCTACGGTATCCAAACTACTCAGTCTGCGGCAATTACTCTCGAAGATACAAATCATTATGTAGTAGATGCAATTATTGCTAATGTGTTTGGCGACGATCTTAGCGAGGATGATAATTATATTCTTCCTAATGCTGAGGGAAATTACACTTTCAAAGTTAAACTGGCTAGCGAACCGACTGATGACGTTACTGTCGGTTTCAATGATACGACAAATCTTACTCCTACCAACTATACTTTCACCTCCGAGAACTGGGATACTTACCAAGAATTTACTCTAACCAGTGTTGAAGAACTGACCCTAACTTTTGCTGGCGGCGACTACGAAGGGGAGACTAGAACAATTTCAGCAATTGAAAATGACGGGGTGGTTCGACTCAAGGTAACTGAGGGTGGCACAGAACTAGAAATTACTCCTACCGTTACCTTTAGTGCTGATCAAAGTGTGATTGAAGGCACAGCCGCACCAGGGGTGTTTACTATCTTTCTCGATACTCCCGCACCAGAAGGCGGTTTGGAAATTCCCTTTACGGTTACTAGTACTGATAGTGCCGTTGAAGGTACGAATTTTAATGTTTATCCCGAAACGACTGATGATGGAAGTACTTCACAGCGAGTAGTCACCATTGCCGAAGGGGAAATGTCTGGTAGTATTACTGTTGCCAAAATTGATAATGATATCGTTGAAACTAATACTGAAAGCGTCACCGTTAGTTTGTCGGCTGGGGATAACTACGTTCTTAATAATCATACAGATTCGATTAATTTAGTTGATGATGATGCAGAAGATCTAGAAATTGCTCGGTTAGAAACCGTTGGCAGTCTTGACGATAGCGAAATAGAATCTTTAGTCACTCTCGAACTGCGATCGCTTGGCGAAACCGATACGGGTGCTACGGCTAGTTTTGGCGTTTCTCTGGTACAAGAACCAACAGAGGATGTAACCGTTACCCTTACCGATGCTAATGGTACGAGTAGCGGCGAAGTTACCTTAACTACCGACAACTGGGATACACCTCAGTCAGTACCGTTAACTTTAGATAGTAGTAATGATTCTCTAGAGTTAACCGTAAATACGACTAGTAATCAAACAGAATACAGCAACGGCAATTTTTCTGTTCCAATTATTACCGAGACTGTAGCTACTTCTCTTGATTATGTTGGTAATCTGTTGGCAACTTACGAGACTGACTCGGCGCAAGGCAACAGTACCAGCTTTGCCATTCGCCTTAATACCCAACCTACAAGTGATGTAACCGTTACCTTAAGTATTCCCGATACTGCAGCCGAAGAAGGAGAATTGATCGATGCTGATACTCAAGCAGGATCGCCAACAGTAACGTTAAATTTTAATGCCGACAATTGGGATAGTTACCAAGAAGTTAATCTGACTGGGCTTGACGATAGTGAGGTTGATGGCGATATCGAGTACAGTATCGAGGTAGATAGCTCCAACTACAGCAACACCAACGATTTAATCCCAGTCATCAACTACGATGATGATGTAGAAACTATAGAAGTCGTAGACTTTAGCAATGACAGTAGTATTATCGCCTCGCTAGAAGTAGTAGATGACGAACTCGCTGAGGAAGGTGGCACATCTGCCGACACCTTACAAATTAACCTTAGCGAACCCGCACCGACAGATGATTTCACGGTTAGGTATACCGTTAGTGGCGGTACGGCTATACCAGGTGAAGATTTTGTCGATCTCGGTGGCTTTGTCGATCGCCTTGATGAAAACAATGCTCTTTCAGAGTCGCAAACTAGCTTAACTCCCAACTCTGGAGATAGTCTTAGGGATTTTAAATTAGCCGATCTTAATAACGATGGTGATTTGGATGCTGTGATTATCGGTGGTTACAATTTGGAAACTGTATCCGCTAAATATTTAGAAAACACTGGTGATTCTAGTTTGGCAAGTTTTGTCGAACATACCGCTAGCGACAATCCCTTTGATGCTCTTGATATACGAGCGATCGCTTTTGGAGATTTTAACGATGATGGCTATGCCGATGGGATGTTTGCCGACAGTAGCGGAGTCACTTACTACCTAGAAAATATTAGCAACGACAGCGATAGTAGTATTAGCTTTGCCGATCCTGTTAGTACTGGTCTGAGTATCTCATCAACTGGCGTTCCCACTTTGGTAGATATCGATAACGATGCCGATTTGGAGCTTTTTGTCGGCGAAGCTGACGGCACTATTAGCTATTACGAATATGCAGCCGATACTACTAGTAGCTTGGGTTTTAGCCTAACCTTAAACGACAATGGCAATCCCCTAGCTGGTTTTGATGTGGGTGAAAATGCCGTTCCCAATTTTACCGACTACGATCGCGATGGCGATCTTGATGTCTTTATTGGCGATCGCGATGGTATTAAGTATTACGAAAATATTGGTAGTGGTAACGAAGCAATATTTGTCGAACGAACTGGTAGTGACAATCCTGTAGATGGCGTTGTAGTTACCAACTCTAATTATCCCGCTTTGGTCGATATTAATCACGATGACGATCTCGACTTATTTAACGCCGACGCTGCAAGTCAAAACATTGCCTTTTACGAAAACCTCTTTTATCAAGAAGTCACTATTCCCAAGGGAGAGCAAACAGCAACCGTCGATCTTACTACCATCGATGATGCGATCGCCGAAGAAAATGAAACTATTGAGGTAGCTTTAAGTGCCAAACCCTCTCCAACCTATACTCTAGTTGTTACTGAAGCCTACGCTAACGGTACTGTAGGTCTACAAATTAACGATAGCGAAACCGAGGCACTCGGTATTGCTAGCGGTAGCGTACTTAAGTTTGGTAACGGAGCGGAATTGACCATTACTGAAGATGTAGATCTCTTTAGCGGCACTCCAGCACAGGTTAGAGGAACCCTCTCTAACGGGACTAGTATTGCGGTGAACGAAACCACTGACTTTACCGATGAAGGCTATCGCCAGTCTGCTAACATCGCAGCGGTTGGCAATCTAACAGAAGATAGTAATGGGCAGCAAACAATTACCCTCAGATTAGATGAAGCAAATGTCAGTAGCCTAACGCTCAAAGAGGGAACAGTACTAAGCTTCAGTAATGGTGCGGTTGTCGCTGTTACTTCAGAAACAGCGATCGACAATTCGACAACAGGAACTTCGGTAGCTATCGAATTATCTGGAGATAGCGTTGACAGCATTTCCTCTGGAGAAACATCTACTGTTGAGGATGTCAGCTTTAACACTTCGGGTGCTGGAAAAACCTCCCCCAACAACACCATCACCATTGTCGATGATGAAGTAGCAGGAATTACTTTTGCTGGTGATACTGATGGCACAACTACTATTACTACTTCAGAGTCAGAGGCTGGCACTGCTACTAATAGCTTCTCTGTAGTTCTCGACACCGAACCTACTGGTGATGTTGCAGTTTATCTCGGTAGCAGCAATAGCGAGGAAGGATTACTGTCGGATGAGAATGAAGAGATGGGAGAGTCGGTCAAACTTGTCTTTACTCCCAATAACTGGGATAAGCCCCAAGATGTATCAATTACCCCTGTTGATGAAGAGATTCAAGACGACGATACCAGCTATGAAATTATTACGACTGTTGTTAGTGATGATATCGTCTATCAAGAAGATGTCGTATCCCTAGAAGTAGCAACTGATTTTGAGATTAGCGATCGCCAAACCAAATCCGTTAATCTGGCGATCGATGATTTAAATATTAACAGCACGACTCTACCTAAGGGAACTCAACTAACTTTTAGCAACGGTGCTGTATTTACAGTCAACCAAGATGCCGATCTTTCTAACTCAGTTGCTACTCCTGTGGCTCTCGATTTAGATCTAAGTGCTTCTCAAATTGATGCTGAAACTACTGCAACTTTAACTGGTACATTCTACAACGAAGGTACCGATCAAGAAGATCCTGTAAGTTTTGAAGTGATTGTTGTTGAACCCTACGATGGTGCAACAGGAACGATCTCGATCAAACCGATGAATATTACTGAAGCACAATCTGTTGATTTTGGTTCGACATTGACCTTTAGTAACGGTGCTGTCGGCACAATCGATCGCTTTATAAACATTGAGCCAAATGAAACTGAGGAAATCAATGTCGAACTCCTCAGTTATACAGTTACCACAGAGGAAACCACGCAATTTGAGGAAAGTATTACCTCAAATATTATTGTCACCAACACCGATGACGATCTTGCAGGAGCTACAGTTACTGCTAGTGAATACGCTACAGAAGAAGGTCATAGCAATAACTTCTTTACCGTTGGGCTAGATTCCGAACCCGAAGGTGAAGTAGAAGTCACCATGAGTCCCGTCGATGCCAATGGCGACAAAGACTATAATTTACAACTTGAGAATGAGTTTGAAGGCGAATCTTCTACTATTACCTTTGACGAAACCAACTGGGATGTTGAGCAAACCGTTAAAGTAACTGCCGTCGATGATTCTGACGTAGAATACAACCACGAAAGCTTTATTACTTTTGATATTGCTAGCGAAGCTGATGCCAACTACAACAGCGCAACCAATAGCGAACTTACTACTCCAGAAGATGTTGTCGTCAAAATCGAAGATAACGATTTACCGATTGCCAGCATTGAAGCGATCGCTGGAGCAGCAGAAGCTAGCTCACCTGGCTACTTTGTAGTTAAACTCGATGATGCAGCACCAGACGGCTTTGACGGTACGGGAATTGTGGTTAACTACACCATTGATACTAACAACGCCACGGTAGATCTAGATTCTACAGACGGTAATACTGACGATCTCAAACCTATTGGTGAATACGATGTTGCAACTAACACTATTACGGGTTCGGTTCGCATCGCCCCTGGAGAAACTCGTAGTCCTTTAATTGCTTTCCCCATCGATGACTTTATTGCTGAGGGTGTCGATCTCAAATATGCAGGCAGTAGCGATTTTGCGATCGATAAGTCTGATGTCTCTCAAACTATATCCTTAATCATTAACGATAGTGAAACCGACGAGTTTACAATTCCCTCAGGAACGGAACTCAGTTTTGCAGACGGTGTCGTTCTTACCGTTCAAAACAATGTAACTTTGGTTGCCCAAACAGCAGCAGACGTTACGGTGAGTTTACTTGATGAAGTCAATGTGGATGATAGTGCCGCGATTGCACCTGATTCATTAACTACCATTGAAGGTGAATCGGTTAGCGTTTTCCTAGATACAGGAGACGAATACAAACTGAGCGATGCTGTTGCGGCTAGTGCGATCGTGCAAGACAACGACAAGCCTGGGATTAGAATCGTTGAGATTGAAGATCCGATGGTAGTCAATGAAGATGGTACCACTACTACCGAATTTTATGTGTCTTTGCTCAGTCAACCCGAAACAGATGTCACCATCGATCTATCTGGCGTATCGACAACTCAGAATTTAATTGTCGATTCTGTTGATGACAGTTCAACTACAGATGTTTATCTGAAATTAGCAAATGATGCCAGTGTTTCTTCCTTACTTCTTAAAGCTGGAACCTACGACATTGGTAGTAATACTGTAACTGTAGCTTCAGACACTTTTATTAATGATGAGGCAGTATTAGTCGCCCTAAATTCCAATAGTAATGTCAAAACAGGTGATATCTTAGCCTACTCTTATGACGAGCTTGACCTAGAAAATGGTAGCGAAGAGCTTACCTTTACTTCCGATAATTGGTACGAACTACAAACCGTCAATGTTAAGGGAATCGATGACAATGTAGTCGAGACAGGAGACTATCACACCAGCGCTATTGAATACTCAATCACCGATGACTCTGATAGCACCTATACAGATCTCGAAATTGCCCCCCAAACTATCAACATCATCGATCGCACCTTTGATCCAGAACAAACCGCCGAAAGTTTTAGCGAAGGTTTCCTCGCCTTACAGGATTCGATTGATAACGTCACTCTACCCATTGTCGGTAGTTTGAGTGATGTTAGTCCCTCCTTCCTCAAAGATTTCCTCGATAACCTAGTTGAACAAGTCAAAGCTACCGACGAACTAACTGCCGAAAGTTTATCCGAAGCGTTTAATACTTCTTTTAATCATGCTTTGGGTGAATCTGATTTCAGCAGCGACTTAGCCACACCTGAATTTGCTATTACTAACCTGTCGAGTGACAACATTGAATTCAGCTTAGGAATTACAGGTACAGTAGACGAATCAATTGCGCTTGATGGCGATTTAGGTTTACCCGCTTTAGGTATCGCGATTGAGTCTGATGGTAGTCTCGATCTCGGTTTTGAATACGCTCTAGAACTGGCTTTTGGGATCAATCAAGAGGATGGATTGTACATCAATACCGAAGATACTAGCTTCGGTGTCGGTGCAGGTATGGAACTCAGCGAAGATTTTGTGGCAACGGGTAATTTAGGCTTCTTACAGCTAGACATTATTAACGCTATCGATCCAGATAATGGAGATAACGACGGAACGGGGATCGATTTAGAGTTTGTTGCCACGATGAAGGATGCAGATACCGCTGGTGAAACTGAAGAAGAACAAACACAGTTAACTCTTTCGGAGTTAAATAGTCTGCGCCAGAGCGATAATTTATTCGACTCAATTGAATACGGTTTTAATGGTGATGCCGCTCTCGATCTCGATCTGGCGACAACTGTTGAAGGTGATGCAGCATTCCCTAGCTTTGGTCTTAATATTTCTAGCGACTTACCCCTATTCAACTACTCCAACAGCGAAGATGCCGAAGAACTAGATGAAGCACAGGTTGTTGTAAACAGTGCGGTTAGTAATTTAAGCACGACTTCTGATAGTACGATTAGCCTGACAATTCAAGATCGCGATGACGATAGTGGCAACAATTCATTAATCAATCTCAATCAAGGAACGGAACTAAGTTTCTACACTGGAGACAATGACAATCAAACAGAGTATGCCAGTGTCATTCTGCAAGAGAAAGTAATTATTGAAGAAGGTAGCGACGAAGCAAAATTGGTTGATGTCAGACTGGCTAAAGATAGTACCAGTAAGACGACTATTGCCGATAATGCTACAGCAGATTTGGTTAGCGGCGATTTCAATATTTCCTTCAACGACATCACTTTAGACTTCGGTACTTTTGTTACCGATCTCATTAGTCCCGTTATTACCTATGTCAACGATCTGATCGAACCTTTTGAACCGATTATTGACGTGCTGCAAACCGAAGTTGAACTCTTAGACACCTTGGGTATGGTTAGTGACTTTGATGAAAACGGTGACGGTGAAGCATCCTTAATTGAAGTAGCCTCGATCTTAGCAACAACCTTTGGTAGCCAAGAAAACAGCCTTAAATACGCTCAATTCTTTGATGCCGTTTCGGGTATTATCGACCTCGTAGATACGCTAAATACGATAGAGGGAGATCTTGCCGATCCTGAAAGTACTTTCAATGTTGATTTTGGTAGTTACACTTTACAAAGTTTTGGCGCTGCTAGTGGTGACGAATCAGAAAGTGCCGATGAATACAATGCTGACAACGGAACGAGCAATCTCAACTCTGATATTGAGAGTGATGCCATAACTTCTACAGCCAATGACTCTAGCAAGGTACAAGAGCTAAAAACCAAAGTTAGCGGCTTGTTTACGAAGCTGAACGACTTAGGAATTAGTATTCCTCTAGTAGAAGAACCTCTAACGGCGATCGAGCTATTCTTGGGTCAAGATGTTGACTTATTTACCTACGATATTCCCGAACTAGATATCGAGTTTGGTATCGAGCAAGAGTTTCCCATTCCTGGAGTTCCTGCGATCGAAGGTTTACTTGAAGGTAGCTTCTCAATCTATGCCGATTTGCTAGTTGGTTATGATACAAATGGACTCAGCCAGTGGGAAGCAACTGATTTTACACTGGCAGACTCTTACAAAGTCTTTGATGGTTTCTATCTCAGCGATCTTGATCCCGATACGGAAGAAGATATTGATGAATTAACCATGGATGCAACCATCGCTGCTGGTTTGTCTGCTAGCGCGGTAATTGCTAAAGCAGAGGTCAAAGGTGGATTAACAGGAACTGCTGCTTTAGATATTGTTGACGGTGGCGAATATACGGGGGATAGCGATGGTAAACTCCGAGGTTCTGAAATCCTCGATGCCGACAGTCTGTTTGATTTGTTTACCCTTTCTGGTTCGTTAGAAGCTTTCTTAGAGGCGGTAGTTAAAGTCGGTGTCGATCTCGGTTTCTTTGAAGTGATGAAAACCGTCTGGAGTGAAGAATTTTCGACGACTCTGTTTGAATTTGAACTCAACAGTAGTGGCGGTACGGTATCGCAATACTATGTTGAGGGAGCAACGGTCTATTTTGATTCTAACTTCAACGGCGAACTAGATGAAGGCGAACCATCTGATGTTACCGATGCTGCGGGTAAATACAATCTCGATGTTCCTCTACTATTTTTTGACACCAATGATAATGGAGTTATTGATGCTGAAGAAGGCAGAATTGTCAGTATCGACGGTATTGATACATCTACTAATTTGACAGTAGAAACGCCCTTAGTTGCTCCTTACGGTAATCAAATGATTACACCGCTTACCACTCTCAAACAATATCTGATTGAGGAGGGAACTACAGAAGCGGATGCAGAAACTCAAATCAAACTAGCACTCGGTCTACCCGATGTCGATCTAGACAAATTCGATCCCTTTAAAGCGATCGCTGAAGGAAATTCTGACGGCGTAGAAATCTATCAGGCTCATAATAAATTGCAAAGCCTGTTTATTCAAGTTACGCAGTTTGTTGAAGAACTAGATTCTAATAGTTTGGACACCGATCAAACTCTAGAACAACAGGTATTAAAAGAAATTGCTAAAGGTTTAGTCAAACCAGGTAAGGAAGTTGATCTAAGTAGTCAATCCGATTTAGAGACAATTTTGGAGACTTTAGAAACGAAAATAACCGTAGAGAGCGATCAAACTTATAATTCCTTTACTCAAATCATTGCTTTTGGTAGCCAAGAATTGGATGAGGCGTTTACTAATGCTAAATCGGTAGAAACTACAGTAGAAGATGTTGCTGCAGTCAAACAGTTCATTCACGGACAGTTGGGATATATTCAACGTCAATTGGCTAGCGGCGCAATTTCTTTGGAAGATGTCGATACGTTACTAACTCAGGCAGATCAAGTTCTGGCACAAGAGGCTCCATACGAGTCTTTAGCAGGATTACCTGTTTTACCTACTGAGGAAGAAAAAATAATAGTTGACGATCCTCAAAATATAGTAGGAACTAACAGTGATGATACCCTCAATGGCGGTACGGGACAAGACACGATTCGCGGTACTGACGGCGATGATAACCTCAGTGGAGATGATGGCGATGATTGGCTTTATGGTGATGGCGGCAACGACATCATTGCTGGCAACGACAATGATGATTATCTCTTAGGCGGTATCGACAATGACAACATAGAAGGCGGCGCGGGTAACGATTATCTCTTGGGTCAAGCAGGTTTGGATACTCTCAATGGCGGTACTGGTAATGACACCCTATTAGGTGGGGAAGGCAATGACCTGCTTAATGGTGGTGCTGATAGCGACTTACTCAACGATACGGCAGGAAATAATGTGTTCGTTCTATCTAGTGGTGATACCAACAATGTGATCTTTGGCTATCAAGACGGTAGCGACAAGTTAGGTCTAGAACTCTCTAGTTTTGCTGGCGATAATCTTAATTCTGCTTTTGACGAACTGACCATTACTCAAAGCTCTGAAAATAGCGCGATCGCCGAAATTTACGCTAACTCTGGTTCGGATCTACTAGCTTCTTTAATTAACGTTAACGCTGACGATTTGACGGTCGATGATTTTACTAGTGTGGTCTAAGCCACAACGTTTGTTTTTGCCACTTTTGATCGACTAATTCAACTATTAATTACTTAATTATTAACAATTATGAAATATCAACTACTGATTCTAGCTAATGCGATCGCTGGAACTATCTTGTTTGCAACTTCGGTTGATGCTTTGACTTTCGAGTTGAATAGCTACGACGCTAGTAATGGCGTTTTTGACTATAATCTCACTCTCGATGATGGTGAATCTCTCAACAACTTTGCCAGTTTCAATATTTTTGATACACTTGCTTTGAACAATCTTGGTGGCGTAACTTCTACAAGTGTGGGTAGCGGTAGCCCCTATTCACCAAAAAGTTTCACAAATACCGATGCTATCTTTCAGGCTTCTAGTACAGTTAGCGGTACACAATTGTATGAAAACGCTGTCTCTCTAACTTCGAGCAATCCCGCAGGTATGATTGACTATACTGCTACTTCGAGTAGTGGTAGTTTTTCGGGTCAGGTTTTAGGCCCTGCGGAGGCTGCCGTACCAGTACCGTTTGAGCTTTCACCAAATTCGGGTATTTTTACAATTTTGGGTATTATTGGACTAAATTACTATCGTAAGAAGTTGAAAGGATAATCAGCACTAGCTACTTTCAACTTCACAAAGTCAGAAGTATACCTCTCGATCAGATAGTTTAATTTAGTAGTTATCAAAGCATGACAAGCACAATTGTGGCAATAGCCTTAAATTGTGACTAGAAGAAAGCGCAGGAATGGTACAAACATTATGTAGATGCGCTCTCAATCATTCTCTAAACTACCGATCATTCTATCTAATTTATTTGCTGCTTGTGAACGATAACGAACATTACAATCTAACTGTCTCTGCTAGGCTCTAAACATGGCAATGTAATTGTTAAAGCCAAATTTTTAGGGTAAATTATGACTGAGAAAATTAAGGTCGATCGATGTCGTTTAGATGATAATCTATCTTCGCTCAATCCCAAGAGCGATCATTTCAGCTTTGAACTCTGGGCTGCAAAGGTTGGTCAGCAAATGAAACTAGCTCTTAAAACAAGTTTGATCTCAAAAAGAACAGAAATTTAACTTGATAACACAGTAGTCTTCCTATATATATGTTGCGATAATAAATCATGAAAATATTTCCTAGCCAATTGCTCAAAAGTATTGCTCAAAAACATTGGATAAAAATTACAACAGTTAAACCCAGTTGTACATATTATTTTGGTCCTTTCTTGACTAATAAAGGAGCTAGGTTGGCTCAACCAGGTTTTATTGAAGATTTAGAGAGCGAAAATGCTGAAGGCATCAAAGCTAACATTAAACGCTGTCAGCCTCAAGAATTAACCTGTTGTAACGAGTCAGTAGAATCTATTCCGCTAATATCCAAAGCATGATAACTTGCTGTTAATACTACATATAGCAAAGTGAGAGGTTTTGAAAGTTTAACCAAATGGGCGGAACTCTCCGTCCTCGTTAAGCACAAGCCTGTGAAGTGCCAATCTCTAAGGACGAATAAGCTGACTATTTCGTTCTAGAATCATCTTGACCTAGCAAAATATCCCAAGCTGTTTGGGCTGCTTCTTGCAGGCGATCTCCTAAATTGGCAATTTCATCCACGGTTTTTTGCCAATTTGACTCGACATCTCTCTGAATCATAGTAACTGAATGCTCAATTCTTTTGGGGTCAAGCAATTGGTTTTGCTCTAGTGTTTCCCTGGCACTACGAATAGCATTCAAATAAGCATCTTGAGTTAAGGTTTGGGCGTTTTCAATTTCTGCTTGCGATCGCTTTTTAATCGCTTCTACTAAAGCTTTTGTTTCTGCTTTGATCTGTTCGTCCTGTCCAATCATTTCTTTCTCCACTAAGTCGTTTGTTTCTGTACTTATAGGAACTAGTTTGTTGTCTTGATTGTCAGTCATGATTAATCTGCTCTAATTAAAATCTATATACAAGCTATTCTACTAATTCAGTTGATAAACTGCGATCATTTAGTGTGATCAAAATACTAAAGTATATCTGGTTTAAGATTATTGATTGTTGCGATCGCTTTGTAAGACTTACTACTCTTATAATTAAAACCTCATGGTAAAGTTAAGCTCAATTATCGCTAAAGAATGTAATTGAGCGAGATATATTTTATGAAACGTACATTGGTAGGAAATCTGGCAAGTTTATGGCGTTATCCAGTTAAATCTATGCAGGGGGAAGAGTTGGGCGCATCTAAAATCGTCACCAAAGGCTTGTTGGGCGATCGCACTTATGCTCTTTGGGATGTAGAAACCGAGCGCATTGCTAGTGCCAAAAACCCCCGAAAATGGTCATCTCTCCTCAACTGTCATGGGACCTTAGCGCGATCGCCAGAAATCGGTCAGCCTACCCCTGCCGTACATATTTCTCTACCCAACGGCGTTACTGTTGACAGCGAACAAGATAATATTAATACCCTGCTATCAAACTGGATTGATCGAGAAGTAAAAATTTTGGCTACTGTTCCTGAAACTCCCAGCCTCGATCAATATTGGCCTGATGTTGAAGGCACTGCTCATCAGGATACTGTAACTCAATTATTTATGCCTCCAGGGACTTTTTTTGATTCATGCCCGATTCATGGGATCACTACTGCCACTTTAGATCGCTTACAAGAGCTTTATCCTGATGGTGAATTTGCTTCTAGACGCTTTCGTCCTAACTTACTAATTGATACTCAATCAGCTCAAGCTGATTTTGTGGAAAATGATTGGGTTGGTCATGTTCTTAGCATTGGCAATTCTGTCAGGCTAAAAATTGATACTGCTTGTCCTCGATGTGTCGTGACTACATTAGCACAGGAAGGATTACCGCAAGATTTAACTATTTTGAAAACGGCTGCTCAGTATAACGATGTTATTGCAGGGATCAGATTGTCAGTTATCACAGGAGGTACTATTTATCAAAATGATTCTATTTGGTTAGAAGAAAGTCAATAACAGTTATATGATCGATGCTTTAACGGAACATATAGAGTCTTCCTAAAGGAACACGATCGACTGGTTCGCAGATTGCTAACTCGCCATCAACTTTTACCTGAAAAGTATCGGGATTCACTTCGATATGAGGACAAACATTATTGTAGGTAAGATCGAGTTTAGATAAGGTGCGAGTACCACTTACGGGTAAAGCAGGTTTTCTCACTCCTAATTTTTCTGGTACACCTCGATCAATGGCAGCTTGAGTCATAAAGCTAAAAGAGGTAGCTTGGGGTGCAATGCCAAAACTACTCCACTGAGGACGATAGATAATTGGTTGGCAGGTCATTAAAGATGCATTAGACTCTCCCATGGGTGACCAAGCAATAAAACCGCCCTTGATAATTAATTCTGGCTTAATACCGAAGAATCCAGGTTGCCACAGCACTATATCAGCAATTTTGCCTGGTTCGAGAGAACCAACATACTGATCGATGCCATAGGTGCGAGCAGGATTAATTGTATATTTAGCTAAATAACGTAAAGCTCTTTGATTATCGTGGCGATCGCTATCTTCTGGCAAGATCCCGCGTTGATCTTTCATTTTAGAAGCCAGTTGCCAAGTACGGCATATGGTTTCAGCAATACGCCCCATCCCTTGACTATCTGAACCCATCATCGAAATTGCGCCCAGATCGTGCAAGATATCTTCGGCTGCAATAGTTTCTGCACGAATCCGAGAGTCGGCAAAAGCAATATCTTCAGGGACTCTAGGATTGAGATGGTGACAGACCATCACCATATCTAGGTGTTCGTCAAAGGTATTTACTGTATAGGGATTAGTCGGATTAGTCGAAGAGGGCAAACAGTGAGGATAGGAAGCTACTTTAATGATATCTGGTGCGTGACCACCCCCAGCCCCTTCAGTATGATACATATGGATAGTGCGACCTGCGATCGCAGCCAGGGTATCTTCGACATAACCAGATTCATTGAGAGTGTCGGTGTGTAGCTGTACCTGAAAGTCATATTCATCTGCTACTTGTAGACAAGTATCGATAGTAGCGGGCATTGCTCCCCAATCTTCGTGAATCTTTAAGCCAATCGCTCCTCCTTCGATTTGTTCGATTAAGCTTGCAGGTAAACTAGAGCTACCTTTCCCTAGAAAGCCAAAATTTATCGGAAAACCTTCGGTAGCTTGGAGCATAATTCCTAAATTTCGCGCCCCACCCGAACAAATACCCACAGTGACAGGTCCTAAACCACCACCAATCATAGTAGTGATGCCGCTTGAAAGAGCTTCGGCGCACAGTCCTGCACTATCAAAGTGAACGTGACCATCAATCCCGCCTGGCGTAGCAATCAAGCCTTCGGCCGATCGCACATCTGTATTGGCACTAATAATTAAGTTAGGTGTCACACCGTCCATAATATCTGGGTTGCCAGCTTTGCCAATACCGACAATCTTGCCATCTTTGATCCCCAGATCGGTTTTAACAATTCCTAGCACTGCATCCATAACAATGACATTGGTTAAAACCAAATCCAATGCCCCATCAGCGGCTGTTACTCCTGGTGCTAAACCCAAACCATCCCGTAGAGTTTTACCACCACCAAAAACACATTCATCACCATAAACCCCTGTATCCTCCTCAATCTCAATGATGATGGAAGTATCTCCCAAGCGAATGCGATCGCCTTTGGTTGCGCCGAATAATTCTCCGTAACGTTCGCGGTTAATTCTCATGTTTTGGTTAATCGTTAATCATTAATCATTAGTTTTACTAGCAAGTTTTTTCAGATGTGTAACCTAACTCTTGTGCTTTGTTGATCGCATTTGCTTTAGTTTCCAAATCATCTAATGCACCATCAGTTAAATTATTTAATCCCCGAACTCTTCTATTTCCGCCAATTGCTACGAGTTCAACATTTTTACTATCCCCAGGCTCAAAGCGTACAGAAGTACCAGAAGGAATATCCAAACGAAAACTAAATGCAGCAGCGCGATCGAATAGCAAAGCTCGATTAACTTCAAAGAAGTGAAAATGAGAGCCTACTTGGATCGGGCGATCGCCTGTATTATCGACAGCAATTGTTTTTTTCTCTTTACCTGCATTGATCTCGATCTCTTCTTCTGCAAAAAATATCTGACCTGGAATCATACTCGCTACTTACTACTTACTACTCGTACGGGCGGTTCGCGAACCGACCCCTACCTACTCGCTACTCGTAGGGGGCGAACGCCATTCGCCCCTACTGGCTACTCAAACTAAAGGGATTTAATTGGATTGTGGATACTAATCAACTTTGTCCCATCGAGAAAATGCGCCTCCACCTGAATCAAAGGAATCAATTCGGCAACTCCTGGTAAAACATCATCCGTTGTTAGTAATGCTGCTCCCTCACTCATCAATTGAGCTACGGTTTTATCTTCCCTTGCCCCTTCTACCATGACATCGGTAATATAGGCGATCGCTTCAGGAACGTTTAATTTAATACCTTTTGCTTTACGACGACGAGCAATTTCCGCCGCAGTAAAGATCGTTAACCGTTCCATTTCTTTTGGTGTCAAATACACTCATACACCTCTGACTAATTACAAACTGATCGATGTTTGGCTAACACGATTAGTTATTACTTAATTAATTGCCCAAAAAGCTATTGCAAAATGTGTTGAATGAACAATTTAGTCTAGATTGCCGAAGATCTTAAATGCTGATTATTAATTCTCGATCTGAGAAAATCGCTAAAGTACCGTCTTTTGCACAATCTGGAAGACCGTATATTTAAACACAAAGTTCACTCCAATACTGAGATTAGATAGCATATATCAACAATAACTTTGCTTTTGTAAGGAATGAACTGACAAAATGCAAAATTCATTTATTAAAGTTGCGATCGCAACTGCATTTTTTATCCTGACAATTGTTATTGCAGTTATCGGCTATATATATTTTGGCTGGACAACTCTAGAAGCTGTCTACATGGTGGTAATTACCATTTTTGGCGTGGGCTACGGAGAAGTTAAACCATTAGAAAGTGCGCCAGAGAAAATTTTTACAATCTTCGTAATTCTGGCTGGTACTTCATCGGCGTTATACATTGTAGGAGGTTTTGTACAGATGGTTGCAGAAGGAGAACTCACCCGTGCTTTTGATGCTCAACGAAAACGGAATACAATCGCCAATTTAGAAAATCACGTAATTATATGTGGCTTTGGCAGAATTGCTCAAGTAATGGCAAATCAACTAGCAGAAGCATCCCAAACATTTTTGATTATAGATAACGATCAAAAGAGAATTGCCTTAGCTGAGGATCGGGGATATTTAGTCAGGGAAGGAGACGCGACAGACGAAAGTATTCTCGAATCTGTTGGTATCCAACAAGCCCAGGTTTTAGCAACTGTATTACCTGATGATGCTACCAATGTTTTTATTACTCTTACCGCCCGCGAATTAAATCCTAATTTGTTAATTATTGCTAGAGGAGAATTACCCAGTACCGAGAAAAAACTGCGTCTTGCCGGGGCTAATCATGTTATTTTGCCTGCAACAGTTAGTGGGATACAAATGGCAAATCTAGTTACTCGCCCCACAAGTGTCAATTTGCTCGAACAGAAAGATCGTCAAAATTCTCTCAACGATTTATTGAGTCAAATTGAGGTACAAATGGAAGAATTAGCTCTTGGCGATCGCTCTCTTTTAGTAAGTAAAACCGTTGGCGAACTAGAAATTAGGGGCAAGGGGGCTTTTATTTTGATAGGGTTGCGTCGCAGTAGCGGAGAGTTAGTAACTCATCCTCATTCATCTTTGGTCTTAAATTCTCAAGATACGCTGATTGTTTTGGGACATCAAGAAAAACTCCCAAAATTTGCCCGCTACTATCAATTAAATCATTCTCTACATCAACGCAGAAAAACCAAGAGCATCTCTTATTGAAATGATCGATCAACTTTGGATTTTAATTTGTTCGGGTTTAGTGTTTCTGATGCAGGCGGGGTTTATGTGCCTGGAGTCGGGCTTAACCCGTGCTAAAAATAGTATTAATGTAGCAGTTAAAAATATTGCCGATTTTGGAATATCGGTGGCTTTGTTTTGGGTATTGGGCTATGGCATCATGTTTGGACTTTCCCAAGGGGGATGGTTTGGTACGAGTAATTTTTTTCTTTCTACTCAAGTAGAGACATCTTCAGCGATTTCTGCCAATAGTTCCGCGATCGCTTTTTTTCTTTATCAAGCCATGTTTTGTGGTACCGCCACAACAATTATTTCTGGTGCTGTTGCTCAACGTCTTAAGTTTAGTGCCTATATTATAATTGCTATTTTAGTTTCAGGTCTTATTTATCCTTTGTTTGGTCATTGGGCTTGGAATAATGGAGGATGGCTCAAACAATTAGGCTTTATTGATTTTGCTGGTAGTACGGTGGTTCATGCTGTGGGGGCATTAGTTAGCTTGGCAACCTTGAGCTTAATTGGTTCACGCCAGGGTAGGTTCGATCTCTCTGGAAGTGTCAATAAGATTCAAGGAACAAATTTACCTTTTGCTGTTTTGGGTGCTTTACTCCTTTGGGTAGGCTGGCTAGGTTTTAATGGAGGCAGCACTTTAGCTTTAAACGATCGCGTTCCTGGGATTATTCTTAATACTCTCTTAGCTGGGGTAGCGGGAATGCTGGTGGCAATTATATCTAGTCAGTGGCGATACTCTCGGATTGAGGTTGAAGACCTAATCAATGGTTCAATTGCTGGTTTGGTGTCAATCACCGCCTGTTGTAATGTAGTGACTACCCCTTTAGCCGTGATTATCGGTGGTACAGGTGCAGTGGTAGCGCAGTTAGTTTCTCAAAGTTTAAAACAATGGGGTATTGATGATGCGGTGGATGCGGTGGCAATTCATGGCGGGGCAGGAATTTGGGGAACGCTTTGTGTGGCTTTATTTGGTCAATTAGAATCGATCAATACGGGCTTAAGTCGCCTCAGTCAGCTATGGGTACAGTTAATCGGCATTACTGTAGTTTGTCTTTGGGCATTTGGAGTTGCTTGGCTATTGCTCAAACTGCTTAATTCCTTTTTTGTTTTGCGGGTATCTCCCGAAGCAGAAGAAGTGGGTTTGAATGTATCGGAACATCATGCAAAAACTGATACCTACGAATTGTTTCAAGTAATGGATCTTCAAGCTAGAACCCACGATTTGAGCTTACGAGTTCCTATAGAATCTTTTACCGAGAACGGACATATCGCTACCCGATACAATCAGATGATGGATGCGTTGGAACAAAATCATCGACAGTCTACCGAATCTTTAGAGGAACTATATGCCGTTACTACCACAGTTGTTGCAGCAGTGGAGAATAGTCAGTTTTCAGCGGCTGATTTTGACAGTTATGCTTCTCGTTCTGATGAATTGGGCATCTTGGCCAGATTTTTGCAGCAAATTGTCGAGATTATTAATATTCAACAGCAAGATTTAACCCAGGTTGAAAAGAAACTACAGCTATCTACTCAAAAACAGCGTACTTTAATTATTTGGATTTTAAAAGATCGTTTTGAAAACATTCCTAGTTCGGCGATCGCTCGTCTCCAATCTATACAGGAACTCGATCTGCTCAATCAATTATTGCAACAAGCGATCTCGATAGACAGTTTAGACGATTTTCTAGAGAGCGAAGTATTTCAGGATCGAACAACCGAGGGAACGAGTAGCATTTGATACTTTGTTCGGCACGAGCATCATTTGACGGCTTTTTGTGAGATATTGACAATTAGAGTCTTTGGCGCGACCCAGTTCTACCGCAGGCTTATCCCAAAGCAAACCTTTTCTAATGCTTGGGAAGATCGACTATTAGCAATATATCCTTGAGGCACAACCATGTTAGCGAAAGATATGCCTGTAAAAAAACAGAGTACAAAACAGAAGGATAACCAAAATGTTGTCTATGAAACCGCATTATTTGTTTTATTAGAAACTAGGCATAAACTGCAAAAAATGGCGAAAAATGGGGAGATAGAGCTAACTACAGCAGAATTAAACAAAAGCTTGTCTGCCAATATGCAAAAGCTAGCATCTAGTTTAGAAAAACAGATTACAGCAGCAGATTTGTGGCAGGTAGAAGATAAGTGTCCTCAATGTGAGTTAAGACTTGTTTCTCTGATGGAAACTTGTATTTGTGGCTACAAAACGCCAAAAAAAAGCGATCGCTTGAATGCTAATGACTTGAATTTCTTGATTTGTGAAAATTGTACGGAATAAAGACTAAAATTAGCGCTCGATTTTAACGGTAGACAAGGCGATCGCTCTAGTATTAGGTAGAGAACCATAAACTGTTTATCGAAATTGGTCAACTGAATAACAAAAGCGATCGCCCCGAGAAATTGTTTCTCCATGAACTATTGGACGGTTATTATTTGTATAAGCTGTATGTCGATAAACTAACAAAGGATGTCCCAGTGGCACGTTTAAATATTCACTAAGTTCGAGATTAGCATTAGTACATTCGATAATGGCAGCGACATGCTTAATGCTCCAATTATTACTTTCTAAGGTAGGGAAAGTCATGTTTTGTTTTAGCTCGGTAGCCAAATCTAAACCTATTTCGGGCAAGATGTAAGTAATGTCAACTCCTCCAGGCACATTGTCTGTTAACAACAGCTTTTTCTGTAAGTATGCAGTAGGATTGTTGACGGGCAATCGCAAGATTTTTTGCACTTCCGTTGCTGGTGTAACTAATTCAAAGATGATATTTTGTAATGATAAGTTTATACCTTGCTCCCTTAGGTCATGTTCTAAAAAAATTAAGGGATTAGACAGGGTGTAAGCTACTTTTCGCTGTTCGGTAACGAATACGCCCTTTCCTTGATGGGTAGTTACTAAACCTTGTTGCACTAAATTAGCGATCGCTCGTCTGATCGTAATACGACTGACTTTCCATGCTGCAATTAATTCTCGTTCGCTAGGTAGCTTGCCTCCTGGCAAATAATGACCATTGAGAATTTGCTGATGTATTTGTTCGGAAATATCTAAGTGAAGAAGTGCTTGTTTACGGGATCTCGCCAAATTTATTCGATTGATGACTTATACAGCACAGTTATTATAACAAGTTGCTATAATTTTCTTATTAGTTAACTTGTTATAACAAGTTAACTATGGAAATAGAGTTATGTTCTTCTAGCAATCAGTCGATCTTCTGAAAAATTAGCGAGTAAGATTCCCAATAATTATTAGTATAAATAAACCATAGAAAAAATCATTGAAATTACTGTAAATTATGGATTGTCACACTAAAGCCAAAACAAGATCCGATATTCTCAAACCCAAACAGATTTTAGATTCTTCCACGTTGCAAACCTTAAATACGAGGTCAAATAGTCGAGGATTGATTAGACTATTAGGACATATGGCGATCGTGATTAGTAGTGGTTATTTGTGGCTTACAGTAGATAATTGGGGGATTAAACTTCTGGCTTTAATTATCTATGGTTTTAGCCTGGCTGCTATGTTTGCATTAGTACATGAAAGTTGTCACCGTACAGCCTTCGCCAATAATCGTTTAAACGACTTAGTTGCTTGGTTTGCTGGCGTCTTGTCTGGATATAACAGTACTTTTTACCGTCGTTATCATAAATGGCATCACCGATACACCAGAATAGTAGGAAAAGATCCAGAATTAGAAGACATTCAGCCAAGCAATCTCATAGAATATATAGCCGAAATCAGTGGTTATAACTGGTGGTTGGGTAAACTGATGACTCATTATCGAGTAGCAACGGGTGATCTCGATAATATGCCTTATATCGATCAAAATGCGCACAATAAAGTGATTAAGTCTACTCGCTTACAGCTTGCAGTTTATGGTATGGCGATCGCAATTTCTTTCGTTTTCTGGCAACCTTGGTTTATTACCCTCTGGTTATTGCCCCTAGCTGTAGGACAACCTATTTTACGTTTCATTTTGTTAGCCGAACACACAGGATGTACTAAAGACAATAATCCTCTGACCAATACTCGTACTACTTTAACTTGGTTTCCCCTGCGTATCATAATGTGGAATATGCCTTTTCATGCCGAACATCATCTGTATCCTTCGATTCCTTTCCATGCCTTGCCTAAAGCACATCAAGAATTGAAAGAACACTTTGCAGTTATCGATCGCGGTTATTTAAAAGTAAATCAAAATATTGTTAGCAATTTTCTTTAAAGAGAAAGCGGAATTCCCTATCTATTTCTCAAAGCAATATGAATCAAAATATCGATCATTTCACGATTGCCAATCTATCCTTGCAATGTGGAGTAACATTACCTAACGCAACTATAGTCTACAAAACCTATGGCGAGTTAAATAGCGATCATTCCAACGTTATTTTGTATCCCACTTCCTACGGCGCACAACATTCAAATATAGAGTGGCTAATCAAACCTGCAGGTATTCTCAATCCTCAGAAATACTTGATTATCATTCCTAATATGTTTGGTAATGGGTTATCTAGTTCTCCCAGTAATCATCCAGATTATAAACTGGCTGAATCAGGCTTTTATACTACTCATTTAGATAATATTCGCGCTCAAAAACAATTATTAAATTATCTAGAAATTGAAAAATTAGCTTTAGTTTATGGTTGGTCAATGGGAGCGCAACAAGCCTATCATTGGGGTGTATTATATCCTGAATCAGTAGAACGAATTGCAGCTTTATGCGGTACAGCACGTACTACTGACCATAACAAAATTTTCCTCCAAAGCTTACGTACTGCCCTCACAGCCGATCCTAGTTGGAATGGGACTAGGTTTGAAAGTATTCCAGAAAGAGGTTTTAAAGCTTTTGCTCGTATCTATGCGAGTTGGGCAGCATCTCAAGCTTACTATCGACAAGGGCTTTATTATCAGTTTGGCTATAATTCTTTAGAAGATTATTTAATTAAAGGTTGGGAAGCCAACTATCGTCAACGAGATCCTCATGATTTACTAGCGGCGATCGATACCTGGTTGCATTGTGATGTGAGTAATAATCCTACTTACCAGGGAGATTACGAGGGTGCATTAAAGTCAATTACGGCAAAAACTTTAGTGATGCCAGCAACCACAGATTTATACTTTACCCTCGAAGACTGTCAGGCAGAAGCAGACTTGATTTCTCATGCCAAATATCTGCCCATTCCTTCAATTTGGGGACATCGTGCAGGAAATCCTGATCAAAATCCTGAAGATGAAATTTTTATTAAAAAAGCGATCGCCCAGTTATTAACAGTGTGAGCGAGAAATCCACCTTTTCAACATGATAAACAAGTATAGTTGTACAAAGTTACGTTAGGACAGATTAGTTATCTGCTAGGAAGTAGCGAGTCAATCACGGATACCGCTTCGCATAAGAAAAAGCATTTTTAGTCAACTACTACAGATAGTGTTAGTTGTTTTAGTCAAAGCTAGATATAGATTAAGCCAAACCAATATAGCGATCGCCATAATTGAAAGGTTCAATTTGAAATGCTTTGAAAGCTGAAAGCTGATAGCTGATAGCTAAAAACCGATTGACAAACAACAGAAGTCCTTAACTTGTCACTAATACGTAATGCTATACAAGCCGAGAGCGCATATCGATTATGTCTAGTACGCAAAAACGTCATCATTATTATGCGAAAAGAACATACGTTAGCCCAACAAATCTAAGAATATCTGTAGATTAAAAGTATGTAGAGCTTTTGGATTAAATATTCTATGACCAACAAAAAGAATCTAGTAGTAGTCGGTAACGGTATGGTTGGTCATAAATTCCTAGAATTGATGATACAAAAAGATGTATCGCAAGAATGGAATTTAGTTACCTTCTGCGAAGAACCCCGTGTCGCTTATGATCGCGTTAACTTAAGCGGTTACTTTTCAGGTAAAACAGCAGCGGATCTTACTCTCGTTACACCAGGATACTATCAAGATAACAATGTCGAGATCCATATTGGCGATCGCGTTACTGCCATAGACAAAGATAATAAAACAGTAACCTCGGCAAATGGTGTGGAGATAAGTTATGACAAGCTAATCTTAGCAACTGGTTCTTATCCTTTTGTTCCTCCCATCAAGGGAAATGATGCCCCAGGTACGTTTGTCTATCGTACGATTGAAGACTTAGAAAATATGTCTACTTGGGGTAAGCAGTCTCAAGTTGGCGTGGTTGTAGGCGGTGGTTTGTTAGGTTTAGAATGCGCCAATGCCTTAAAATCTATGGGTTTAAATACTCATGTGGTGGAGTTTGCCCCTAGATTAATGCCCGTACAGATCGATGAAGTGGGAGGAGAGGTTTTAAAAGAAAAGATTGAAGAATTAGGAGTACAGGTACACACTAGTAAATCCACCACGAATATTGTCAGCGAAAATGGCAAACTAGTAAAAATGGAATTTGCTGACGGTACTGAATTAGCTACAGACATGATTGTCTTTTCGGCTGGTATTCGCCCCCGCGATCATTTAGCGAGAGAATGCGATCTCACTATTGGCGAAAGAGGCGGTATTGTAGTTGATGAGCATTGTCTTACAAGCGATCGGGATATCTATGCGATTGGAGAGTGCGCCCTTTATCAAAGTCGCATTTTTGGTTTAGTCGCCCCTGGTTACACGATGGCAGAAGTAGCCAGCGACAGTATTACTAATGCAGGATCGCAAACCTTTACGGGTGCGGATATGTCCACCAAGCTAAAACTATTAGGGGTTGATGTAGCTAGCTTTGGAGATAATTTTGCTCGTACCCCAGGATCTAAAGAATTAGTTTTTAATAATGCGATCGACGGTACTTATAAAAAGCTAGTAGTGTCGGGAGATGGCAAACTATTACTTGGCGGGATCTTAATCGGTGATGCTTCAGCTTATGGTAATCTTTTGCAACTGGTACAAAACGAAATTACTTTACCTCCCCATCCAGAAGATCTATTAGTTCCTCCCAGAGAAGGAGGAGGTGCGCCACTACTAGGGGTAGATAACTTACCTGACACGGCACAGATTTGTTCTTGTAATAATGTTTCTAAAGCGGATTTGTGTACTGCGATCGCAGATGGTGTTACCGATCTAGGCGAACTTAAAAGCTGTACCAAAGCGGGTACGGGTTGTGGTGGTTGCGTTCCCTTAGTTAAAGATATTCTAACAACGGAACTGAAAAAAGCAGGAGTGGAAGTTAAAAACCATGTTTGCGAACACTTTGAATATTCCCGTCAAGAATTATTCCACCTAGTTAAAGTAAATAAAATTTCTACTTTTGCCGACTTACTCGCACAACACGGTAAAGGTATGGGATGCGAGATCTGTAAACCTACCGTAGCTTCAATCTTAGCTTCCACTTGGAACGAACATATCTTAGAAACTCCTCACGTTGGCTTACAGGATACCAATGATTACTATTTAGCTAATATTCAAAAAGATGGTACGTATTCCGTCATTCCTCGCGTACCTGGTGGAGAAATCACTCCCGAAAAGCTGATTGCAATTGGTGAGGTTGCCCAAGAATTTGGACTTTATACCAAAATCACTGGCGCACAACGGGTAGACTTATTTGGAGCACGGGTAGATCAGTTACCTGGGATCTGGAAACGCTTAGTTGATGCTGGCTTTGAATCGGGTCATGCCTATGGTAAAGCTTTGCGTACTGTAAAATCATGTGTGGGTAGTACTTGGTGTCGCTTTGGGGTAGATGACTCTACAGGTTTAGCGATTGAAGTCGAACAAAGATATCGCGGATTGCGATCGCCCCACAAGCTAAAATCTGCTGTATCTGGCTGTACTCGCGAATGCGCCGAAGCACAAAGTAAAGACTTTGGTATTATTGCTACAGAAAATGGCTGGAATTTATATGTATGTGGGAATGGAGGTATGACTCCTCGTCATGCGGTGCTATTGGCTACAGATATTGACAAGAAAACTTTGATTAAATACATAGACAGATTCTTGATGTTTTATATCCGCACTGCTGATAAGCTGCAACGCACGTCAGTTTGGTTTGGCAAACTAGAAGGCGGCTTAGACTATCTCAAGAATGTGGTTATTGATGATTCATTGGGTATCTGTGATGAATTAGAGGCACAAATGCAACACCTGGTTGATACGTACCAATGTGAATGGAAAGCCACTTTGGAAGACGAATCCAAACTGCAACGCTTCCGTCACTTCGTAAATAACGATCGCCCCGATCCATCTTTAGCTTATGTAGAAGAAAGAGGGCAAAAACGCCCAGCTACAGATTCAGAAAAAGCTAGCCTAACAGTATAAACCGTAGGGGCAAACAGCCGTTGCCCAATAGAGGAGAAAAAAAATGGTTCAAACAATATCCAATAACGATACCGCGACACAATGGACAACAGTGTGTCAGATAACCGATATCAAGCCGAATACTGGAGTATGCGCTCTTTTTAACGACGAACAGGTAGCAATCTTTCGTTTAGAAGAAACCGAACAAGTTTACGCCCTCAGTAACTACGATCCTTTTAGCAAAGCTTATGTACTATCTCGTGGAATAGTAGGCGATCGCCAGGGTATTATAAAAGTTGCAGCACCTATCTACAAACAAAACATCAATCTTGAGACAGGGGAATATCTAGACGATCCCACAATTAAAATTCCTACTTATTCTGTGCGAGTAAGTGAGGGGGAAGTACAATTGGCTAATTAGAATTGATGGCGTTGCATCTTGCTTCAGTATCATCCTGCAACTGTGCAACGCCCTAATTTGTACACAGAGAAATTTTGATGAAAACTAGATCGCCACAAAAAATACCCATACTCGGACAAGGAACGTGGCGTATGGGAGAAAAAGCTAGTCAAAAGCAGTCAGAAATAAATGCGCTCAAGCTAGGAATAGATTTGGGAATGACGCTGATAGACACTGCAGAGATGTATGGGGAAGGTGGTGCAGAAAAGATCGTGGCAGAAGCTATATCCGATTGCCGAGAGGAAGTATATTTAGTCAGCAAGTTTTATCCCTATAATGCTAGTTATGATGGCTTGATTGCTGCTTGCGATCGCTCTTTATCTAGACTGAAAACTGACTATTTAGACCTATATCTACTCCATTGGCGTGGTTCCATACCATTATCGCAAACATTAACAGGATTACAGCATCTCAAGCAAGCAGGGAAAATATTAGACTACGGTGTAAGTAACTTTGACACTGATGATATGGAAGAGGCTCAATCTTTACCAGGAGGAAAAGAAATTGTCACCAATCAGGTGCTTTATAATCTGATGCGCCGTGGTATTGAGTGGGATTTATTACCCTGGTGCCAAGAGCGCAATATTCCCATTATGGCTTATTCTCCCATCGAACAAGGAGCTTTTGTCAACGATCCTAAGTTAAATAGTATTGCAGCCAAACACAACGCTACATCTACCCAAATAGCCCTCAGTTGGTTACTACACCAAGATAATGTAATTTCTATTCCTAAAGCAGCCAATCAAGATCGCGTCCGAGAAAATCGCGCAGCATTGGATATTGAGTTAACAAAAGAAGACTTACAGCAATTAGATCGAGCATATAAACCTCCCAGTCGCAAAATGTCTTTGGCGATGAGGTAATTAAACCTTATCCAGTTTGTAACCTGTAGTTTTTCAATTAGCTTTTTTTGAGTAGCAAGTAGTGAGTAGTAATTTAACACTTATTCATTTTCGTGGTTGACTCCTGTTCTCAAAGTAGATGGGGTTTATCGCAATTTTTCCGATTAGCGAGATAGATAGTTAACGACTCCATGTCCTTAGCTAACGCTTTAAGAGAGAAAATTATCCCATCAAAATTACATTGTCGATTACGTGAATAATACCATTGTCCGCTTCAATATCGGCTGCGATCGCTGTGGCATTTTTTACTTCAAAGGTATCATCATTACAATTGATAGTAATAGGTGAACCTTCTACAGATTCAACAGCATCAACCTTACTCAAATCTGCCTTAGTTAGTTTGCCTGCTACTACATGATAAGTAAGTATCCTGGCTAGCTGAGGTGGATTATCAACTAATGTTTGTACTGTGCCTGGAGGAAGTTTAGCAAAGGCAGCATCGTTGGGGGCAAAGACAGTAAAAGGTCCTGCAGTTTTTAAGGTATCTACTAAATCCGCTGCTTTGACCGCAGCCACCAAGGTACTAAACCCTTCTGTATTTACTGCAATATCAACAATATCTGCCATATTATCCCCTAATCAAAATTTAGACTAATTATAGTATTTTTCGTTCTTTAATCTATGAATAATTGGGAAAGTGGGCGATCAAGCTAAATTTCACTTTTCAATAATTTTAGCGTAGTGATCGGCTAGTTGAGCAGCAATAGTTGACCAAGAATATCTTTGGCTAGCAAAATCAATCGCATTTTGGCTCAATTGCGATCGCCATTGTGGTTCATCTAATAACTTGGTAATTGCGTTAACTAATTCCATTTCATCATTGATTGCAATTCCCGCATTAGCTGAGACAATTTCAGGAGAAATCTGAACTCCTGGGGTAATAACTACGGGCAACCCTGCAATCATCGCTTCTGCCACTACAATGCCAAAGTTTTCGGAATAGGAAGGAAGAGCAAAAATATCCGAACCTTGTAACAAAAGTTGTTTGTTATTGCCAGTGACAAAGCCTGTAAAAGTGACGTTATCTGTTAAGTTATGCTGCTCGACTAACTGCTCTAGATAGTTGATATAGTCAGTTTCTCCAGAACCAGCCATCATTAAATGTGTATCTGGATTAGTAATAATTATTTTAGTTAAAGACTCAATTAAAAGATCTGGTCTTTTTTTATAGTGCAAGCGGGACAAAAATAAAATAATTTGTCGTTCGTCGGAAATATTGTATGTTTGCCGTAACTGAGATTTGGCACTGGGCAGTATTTCTGGTGGTTTGACTCCCAAAGGTAAAGTGATAGTTTGAGTATTAATTCCAAACTTACGTACATCTTGAGCTTCTCCTGATGCGGTGCAGTGAATAGCCCTGGCACTATTTAAGTTATGACGTTCGATTAAAGATGTATAAACTTGTTTTTTGAAGCGACTTTGAGCTAATGCCCAAGGAGTAAGTTGACCGATAGTTCTTACCATGTAGGGCACTTTATTTATTCTGGCAAATAATCCTGCACAGGTAGAAGCATAAGAAAAAAGATAATGATTGTGCACCAAATCATAATTTCTAATATGTTGCCAAAGCCACTTGGTTAAATCGGCAGAGAAGATAAACTCCTTCATCGGCAGAGTAAAACGAGGCAAAAACCACACGGGAACATCTTGATAGATAATGCGATCGCCCAATGGCACGTCGAGAAATTCATTACCATTATCATTAGTAGTAACGATTTCTGCGTCAATTCCTCGATCTCTTAAAGCTTTAACCATTGCTAAAACTGCCTGGGAAGGACCTCCTCGCACGGGAGCAATTGAAGGAATAACGTGTAGAACTTTCATTTATGTTATCTCCCACAAATATTGATTGAGTAGCCCAGCTAAAGTAGCTTGAAACCGTTTAAAGCCATAAATATCAATTACTTTTTGCCTCAAAGCTTTTGGTTGATACATTAAAGGATGGTTGTGAAAGCCCTGTAAAATTGCAATTAAGTTTAAGGCGATCGCATCTAGATCATCTGGATTAACTAAAATTCCTAATTCACCGTTACACAAAGCATCAATCGCCCCATCACAGTTGCCTGCTAAAACTGGTTTACCACAGGCTAAAGCTTCTAGATAAACAATGCCAAAACCCTCGCCTTTACTGGGCATAGCGAAGACATCACCAAGGTTGTAGTGATCGTTTAATTCTTCGTCGGGAATAAAACCTGCCAAAGTTACATTGTCTTGTAGATTGAGACTGGTAATTAACTTTTCGATGCGATCGCGATCGCTACCTTTGCCCACAATGATGTAATGAATGTCTGGTATAGTCTGACGAATAATCGGTAAGGCTTTAATTATTTGATCGTAACCTTTGTAGCGTTCGCTATTATCTAAACGGGCTACGGTAAGTATAGTGGGTTGTGGTGGGCTCAAATGATAACGCTGTAGTAAATAATCGGATTTAGCAGCGATTTTAAAGCGATTCACCTCAAAAGTATTGGGAAGTACAGAAATAGATTGCGGGTTAAGTTCTTGTTCTTCGATTAGGCGATCGCGAGTATAGTTGCTGACTGCTAAAATGCGATCGGCTGACTTGAGAGCCTTTTGTAAAGCGGGGTTATTTATCTCCCAGGCATCTACACCATGTGCCACTGTCCAATAGGGTATCCCTGCAATCCGCTTGAGCCAGTAGGCAGCCAAGGTAAAATTAACGTGAGTAGCAAGTACCAACTTAGGACGTTGCCAAAGTCCATAAATCAATAGCTGACTGGCAAATATTAGAGTACGCAAGCGAGTATTCCATCTACCACTAAAATGAAAGCGGGTATGAGGCAGAAACTTAATTTCTTCTGTCGCCCTAGTATCGTGTTTGAGAAAAACGTCACAGTCTAATTCTGGATCTATTTTTTGTAATGCTTCTAAGAGAAAAGCCGAATATACCTGAATTCCACCCTTAAATTCAAAAATATTCGGAAACCAGAGATGCAAACGCGATCGCTTTGATTTTTGACTAGATAACAATTCTGTTTGTCTAGTATTTTGATGAGATTCAAGATAATTTGTCATTTTGCCTCCAGCAACTCCCTAACTTTGCTTGATAACCTTTGACGATACAAACCCCAAGTAAATTCTTCTGCTTTTTGTCTTGCAGCTTTTCCCATCTCCTTCAACTGCTGTGGATGAGCGTGACACCACGCTAATTTCTCTTTAAGAGCCTCAGTATCTCTAATGGGAATAATAAAGCCTTCTAGTCCGTCAGTGATAATGTCAGGTGCTGCGGTATTGGGGGTAGTAATAATCGGAATGCCACAAGCCATGGCTTCGAGCAATACCAAGCCAAAACCTTCTACTAAAGAAGGAAAGACAAATACATCGGCACAATTATAGTAATTTCCTAAAGTATAATGGGGAACAGAATCAAGATGACGAACGCTCCCCCAATTTTGCTGAAGATAACCCTCTGGAAATTCATTTACCCCCAGTAACAGTAATTCCGCTTCTGGTAAGCGTAGTTCTTGCCAAGCTTTTAATAAGTAATGAACTCCCTTTCGTAAACCGACTCTGCCGACAAATAAAGCTCTAAAATCACTGTCTTGTTTTGGTTCTGGTTGAAAATAATCAATCGGTGAACCATAGGGAATAACGGTGATTTTAGCTGACTCTACACCAACATCCAGTAGAGACTTTTTAGTCATAGATGATGCTACGAAAATATGATCTGCAAGCTGTATTTCTTGTTCTTTTCTAGCTAATTTCCAGTCGGGTTCTTGAATTACTCGTAGATTTGTGGCAAGTTCGGGAAATAATGTTGCTTCTTTTGCTTGAATGTCTCTACTAGTGCGATAAAAAGGAATGGGAAGATCGTAAAGGCACATAATATTTTTTTGTTTGGCAGCCTGAAATGTCGTTGCTGCACCATCTTCGTAGGCATAAACTGCGTCAATGCCTTTTAAATGACGTTTGGCTACTTTGCGATCGAGAGAAGTATATACCCAGTCAATTAAGCCAGAAGTATTCGGGCCTAAATAGCCTCCCAAACTAGATTTGATTAAAGCCATGCGGATAATTTCTTCCCAGGGATAGGAGTTTAATAAAATTCCCTGGGGTGGAATCCAAGTTCGTCGTTGCACCTCGTCTAGAATCTTGTTGCCCAAAGGTATTCTTGGTAAAATTTTGGACAATTTTCCTTGGGGATGATAGGCAAAAGATGTAACAATTTCCTTTAACCCATTAGCTTCAGCCAGAGCCAAAGCTGCCGAACGCGAGTTAGGGTTACTGGTGGGATGGATTAGCGACAGACGAGGATAAGTCATTAGCTTGGGATAGATAATAATTTTGTTTCAAGATTTCAACGCGCTCTAATTGGGGTAAAAGGAAAATAAAACCATTTAAAAACCAGTAATATAGATTTGCTGAATGATTAAACACAAATTGACCAGTTATATTGATTAACTGAAACAGAAATATACTAAGAGCTAGTTGCTTGAGAAAGGGACTATGCAACTGACGATAAACATTCCAAATAGATATCACCAGGAATATTTTTAATCCATACCAGAAAAAAAAGCCAATCATTCCCAACTCCAAAATAATTCTCCCTGGTTCTGCCTCAAAGTAAACAGGAATACGTTCCCCCAAAGGCAGATTGAAAAAACTACGAATAACTTCATTAGCTTGGAAAGTAGCTCCTACACCATAGCCACTAAATAAAGCGTGTCGGAAAAATTGAAATGGCTCGGTAAATGCACCCATCATTCTAGGAGCTAAGTCATCCGTTCGATTGGCTCTGACTGCAAAAGAATCAACTGCGGTTTGAAATTTGGTAGCTACTATAGCAAAACCAGCAATTGCGGGAAATAAAAATTTTCCCAAAGAATTAATCACAACAGAGAAGTTTCTTAATCCTTCTAAGCAAAAATAAGCCATCGTTGCTAAAACCAGAAAAAGTATCAAGCCTCGCGAGCCAGTCATGAAACTCGTAATAGCTACTAAGGAAAATTCAACAACAGTCAAACATCTCCAAATCAAAGTTTGTTGCTTCAACATTAATGGAAGTAAAAAAGTAAAACAAATGCTGAGATAGACAGTGTATCCTGCTAGATAAGAAAAAGTACCAGTTACTCTAACTGCATCTCCTGACATAGCCAGCTGCTGTTCCATATCTCCCGCATATACATTGAGAGGGCTACTAGGGGGGCTAAAATACTGTGCGATCGCTAGTAAACCAACGGGAATTAATAATAATAAATAGTGACGTAAAAATTTAGATAATTCCTCCTCTGAGCTAAACAGAGAAGGTACAACCCACATTAAAGGAATATAAAGTAAATAATTCCTCGCTCCAAACAAACCGACAATCGGCGAACCCAAACCAGGATTCAAGATTTCAAAGGCACACCAGAAAGCGATTAAGTATGCCAATCCCTTAATAGTTTTATCTTTAAGTGGTAATCTATTTTTCGGTTGAGAACCTGCAAAATAAGCTAAATAAGCGCCAATTAGGACAAAATCTTTCAAAAAATAAATTAACTGACTTGCTTGAGGTAATGCCCATTTACGCAATGCTCCTTCAATAATTACTAAAACCAATACTGTTTTGACAGATAGTTTCCAGTTGGCTGATGAAAGAGTGATTACGACAATCGCTGCCAATAATCCCATTGATATTAAGTTCAAGCGATCGCCTCCTCAAAAACTTTGATGTATGCTTCTGCTATTTTGGTCTGTTGATGACGAGCTAAGTGAGCCTCAGCTTTGTGTCGATAAGTTGACATTTGCTCTTGATGAGTTAATAAATCTGCTAATCTTTCTGTCAATGCTGCGACATTTCCATTAGGAAAGGTTACGCCACATTCTCCAATAGCGTCTTTTAAACCACCTTTTTCCGAACCTACTACTACGCATCCACAGGCAATTCCTTCTAGTGCTACGATGCCAAAAGGTTCTTGCCAAACAGAAGGAACCACCATAATTTGATGAGCATTGAGTAACTCTACTAATTCTTGTCCAACTTTAACTCCAGCAAAATTAACTTGCTCGGCTATGTTTAGTTCTCGTACTTGTTGATGTAAGTTGTTTTCTTCTTCTCCCTTGCCAATAATTGTCAGCTTTGGAGTCAAGCTACGCTCTTTTAAATTTCTTAGAGCCTGTAATAGTAAATTTACTCCTTTATCTGAAACTAAACGTCCCAAAAAGACTAATTCTAGATCTCGTTTTATCTCTGGTATTCTGCGAAAAATATCGGTTTGATAAGAATTAGGAATAACTGTTGAACTGCGAGGTATCTCTTGAGCTATAGCATGACTGACTGCAACATTAGTAGCGAACATACTTGCTATTTTTTTGAGATAGTCTTGCCAGCTTTTTTTACCATTAGGACGACGATACCAAGTATGATGGCTAGCAACAAAAGGTTTGGGAACAAACAATAAAGGAAAAACTCCTTTGAGACTAATACATCCTTGAAAATAAAGATCGCACCAGTGCATTAATTTTACTAAAGATACAGTACTAGGATTACGAATTACCTCAAAATTAAATTGTTTTTCATCCTGTTTTGGTGTCAAAGAAACTAATTTTACTATATGTTCTTTGTTACTAAATTCTGTAGCTAAAGTAGCAATGATTGTTTCTAATCCACCAAGATTAGGATAAAAAGATGGCGAATAAATTAGAATTTTCATTTTATCAACTCCACTTTTATTTTAATAATTAATACTAGACTTTGTCTAACAATCAACTTTTAGCACAGTTGGCATTTCTGGTTATTGAACAACGGGAGCAACTCTCAAGATTGAATTTTGTGTTTATCCAAAAATGTATTCTGGTTTATTTGATTTATTTAATAATGCACTCATAATTATTAGTAATTATATTATCTAAATTTTTAATTGAATAGTTTTGTTCTATATCCGATCCAAAGTTGCTATTTGATTTGAAATATTGTTAGCAAAAACTTGAGTTTGCATTGATAAACTATGGATTTGATACCAGCTATATGAACTATGAACTATCCCCTGTAATTCTTCCGTTTGACCTTTGCTTTTAATTAACGAGTCTGCTACTAAATAATGTCTTCCCGATTCTAGGCGATCAATTTCACTATCGCTACCTTTAGAGTTGACAATCAGCATTCCATGAGCAGCATAAGCGGCAAAAATACCAGATTTTGCTAAATAATCGGGATTATAATCAAGAAATCCGACCGCAGAATCTAACATAATTTTCTGAATTTCTTGATTTGATAGTTTTCCCTTTTCTATTATTGAAACCCCATTAATATTGGTTAAACCTAAACCTGTGGACACACCAATATCGATAATTTTGTTTAAACCAAATGTTTGACAAATATGACTGATTTTAGAATAGGATTCGGTATAAGCTCTCGTACGATTGTTTTTCCCTCCAAAAATAACTAACCAAGGCTGACGTTGGGATAGTTTAGATACTTCTTGCGGTTCGCCAACATTAGAAAAAACTGACATGGCAGGAATGGAAAGGTGTTTTCCTTGACTAAGATTGCCCAGAATTTCACTATAAAGTTGTTTATTAGTTAAAATGCGATCGCTTAATTTTACTAAATCTTTAGCCAGTTTCTTTTGATACCAAAATAGCCAAAATGCACTAGTCCAAGGTGGTCTTCCCGCAGCATAAACTTCGTGAAACATGGTTACTAATCTTTTACAATCATTGCTATCGTGCCAGCTTTTTAAACCATCTACGAGCCAAGTTGGACAACCACGTTTAGCATAGCCATAACCAACGTAGTGTAGCAAGAGATCGTTTATTTGCAGTTGTGATAGTTTCGCCGCTAAAGCTTCAGAAGTAGAATTAGTTAATTGACTGATTGGGAAATCATTAATTGTCTTTTCTCCAGACCAATTGCGATCGCAAACGACAAAGTGGGTTTGAATATTGTGGTCTTGACGAAGTTGATTTGCTAAATTAAGTGAGTAATCACCTACTCCATCGGTTACTGGTGGAAGGCGAGGAACTATTTGAATGATTTTTTTCATAAATATAGTCAGATAAAGTTTGGTAATATGCTTTATTTAGCTAGTAGTAAAAACTGTTGATAAACTTCTTCCGCTTTAGATATTAATGACTGATATTTTGCTTGTTCTATTTCCTTGGTTAATGCTCTTTTTAGTTCTTGACGCTGAAGAGTAGGTCCTGCATGAAAGCCTTGTCGATCAAAAACTTGTCGTACGTTTGATTCTGTATGCTCAAATTTGGCAAATTTAGTACCGAAATGATGATTTATCTTAAAAACTATTTTAGAAAAATCTTTAGTAGTTTCTTCAAATTTTCCTACAATAAATCTATTTCTATAAGGAATTATTGCCTTGTAAAAATTGATGTAACTTTTCAATAAAACTTTAAAATCATAAGAAGATTCAATAATTTCTTGTGTTTGAGTATTACACTCTATACATAATGCCTTTAGTGAAACAACGGCATCTACTGGATTTCTAATTACTACTAACGTGGGAATATTTTTACGACAGGCTAAAATTATTTGAGCAGGGGCATGAAGATGGGTTGCAATGTTTACTGGTTGAGATTGAGCAGAACGAAAAGCTCCGACAGCAAAGCTATTTCCCGAACGAGGAAATCCTTCAATAACAATTTCTGTTTCTTGATTAATTGCTAGTTTACGACTACTTTCTCTTATATTTACTAAAGGAAAAAATAGTTTTGGATATAAAGAAAACCACGAACGAAGTTGGTATTTAAATTGCCAGCTAAACCCAGATTGAAATTGATTAATCATTGAAACCATATTAGTAAATGATAATTAGATTTATTTCTATAAATTAAATTAGAAACAGTAGCTTATTCAAAAAAGCGATCGCTCTTTTGAATTTTGGTTTATCTCAACGCCAAATTTATCTAGGTGATGAACTAACTTACGACGTAATTCTAAAGGTTCTATATCGTCGGTTTTGATTAGAGCATGATTTGATATGTTCAAAGCATCGGTCAAAAACAAAAAACAGTTGTACCAATGTTGATTGGAAAATAATTCAATTACATTTTTGGTATTCCAGAGTAACAAATTAAACATTGCTGCCCCATGATCTGCAACAATAGTTTCTGCCTCTTCCGCCAAAGCACAATAGTCTTCGTAGGTAGTCTGTTGCGCAAAAACTACTTTAGCTCCTAACTCCCGCATAATTTCTGCCGTCAACTTGCTAGGATACGGACGCCCGCTTCGTTCGTTAATTTCCCCTTCGCGAGATATATAAAGTATCGAACCAGGGCGTGGTCGAATAGGATCGATCTTAAAAGCTTGTCGATAAGCCGTAACTTCATTTGCCGTCCAGTTGAAAAAAAACATTTTCTTGTGCAGAACGGTTGCTTTGCGAATTAATGTAGGTTGCTCGACAGCGACTGCATCAATTCCAAGCAATGCCAGATCCCGACGGACATAAGATTTTGCCATCAAGCTTTTGGGCAAAAGTAAGGGAAGGTTGAGGGGCAAAGCTTGAGTAATACTGACCAAGTGTTCTGTTACCCAGTCTCCATAAGAGTAAGGAATCTTAGCCTGTACTACAGTCCCCTGAGACAATGATGCTGTATGCGAAAACGGCTTTACTAATTGTTTTATAGTAGGATATCTCAGACTATATCGCTCGTATAAAGTGTTCTTAACCCAACCCATCCCTTGAGGTGTATATAGCAAATTATCGACTACTTCTTGTGAAGGTCGAGGAATTTTATACTCTTGGTGATAATGACACTTAAATCTTTCATCCAACTCAAGAGTATTTAAAGGCTGCGGAATATCTCCCGTCAATAACAGCTTTTTTCCCTTAACGGTCTGGCGTTCAATCTCTCGATACGGTTGAAAAATACCTATAAAAGCAGCGAACTTGTAAATGAGCAGTCTGATATTATGTTTATTAATTATCATAATCTTTAAAAATTCGATTGTGTTTTGCTAAACAAACTACAAAAAATTTATATCTATTTTCCTAATTAACTTTTTGAATAAGAAAGACCAATACACTTTGCTTTAATTTTTCTAATTAGATGTTCAATTTTAGGAAACAAAATAAGTAGAAAAAGATAAATGCCTTTAAAGCTGACTCGTTTTTTTAGCCCATAGTTACTTGAAAAGAAAATACGCAAACCTTGCCAACGTTTACGATTTAAAGCATAGTCATAGATTGATCGAGGGGCTAGTTTTTCTAAAGCTTTCTTTTTAGCCCATTCAGCAGTTTCTTCTGCCTGTACAGATGCTACTAATTTATACATATACAAGTCTGGAGAACCTATACTAGCGATAGAAATGTCAGTAATTCTGTATTTAGCAGTGTACTTATCTAAAAAATAAAATTTCTCATGTTTTGATGCCAGTCTAATACCAAAATCGAAGTCACAAAATCTGTTGCCATTGTCTTCTACTTCTCTAAACTTCACGTCTTTAGCTAATGCTGAAAGAATCATGAATCCATCGTTAGGAAACTGTTGAAGAAGTGCAGATTCCATCGCAGATCTTTGGATACCTTCCTTAAAAGAAGTTCGATAATAACTATTATTTAATTCCTCTGATTGACTGCCCAATATTTCACCAGCCATAGTGATGAGGTATTGTTTGCCGAACACAACTGCAACTTCTGGTTCTTGTTGCCAACACTTATCTAAATCTGATATTGCATTGGGTAGCAGTAAATCATCATCGTGGAGTAATACTAGCCTATCTCCCTCGGCTAGATCGAAAAGTTGATTTACGTTGCCAGCTTGACCCAAAGAAGGGGAATTTCGGACATAGCGTAATTGAAATTTGCAGTTTGCCTGTAAATCTTTAATTAGGTTTTCCGTGCGACTATCATTTGAATCATCGCTAACGATTATTTCTATCGGTTCATATTTTTGCTCAAGACAAGATTCAATGGCTTCTTTAAGAAGCTTTGGTCTTTGATAAGTAGGAATGCAAATAGAAATAAGTTTATTCATCTTCATAATTATTATTTAATTTAGAATCAAAATAGTTAACATACATTTGTGTTTTCTAAGACATTTTCTTTGACATAGAGTGTTTCGTCTGTACACGAAACACTTTTAGAGCCTTGTATAAAGAATAGACTCCTATAAAGTTATGAATAATTATTTTCTTACATATTTCCATAATAGAAAAAAACTTGTTTTTCACTGATGTCTGATAAATAAATGAATGACATAACATAGCAAAGAACTTACTTGATAAATCTACACTTTTTATCATAAAAGAACGATTGTTAACATCAAAATGGTGAATTACAAAAGTAGAATCAAGATGTCTTACACGATAGCCCAACCAGTGTAGACGACTGCCAAGCTCTAAATAGGCATAGCCAAATTTAAAGCTGTCCGTATATTTAATACCTCGTTTAAATATTTCTATAGGATAAATACTTGCTCCATCAGATATTGCCCAACAATTTTGAGTATCTTTTGGAGTAACAGAAAATCCGCGTGGATGTAATTGACCTGGACATGGATGCGGTTTATCTAGAACCTTTTGATTGGGCGAATACTCTCCAATAATCCAAACACTGCTAGGATCGGATTGAACACTAGAAATACATTTTTCAAAATGATTCTCTGGAAACTCGTGGTCGTCATCCATAGTGCGAACATGTGTACCACTGCAGGTTAATACTACATGGTTGCGATTGACATAAAGACCTTGACATAAACCTCTAATATATTTGCAATGCCATTTTCTCGCTACTAATTCTGTTGCTAAAGCTAAGTTAGAATCCGAATCATCAGACACTATCACTTCAAAAGGTTGAACGCTCTGTTTTCTCAAACTTTTAAGGCAACGATCTAAACTTTCAGGACGATTGCGAGTTACTAAAGCAACACTTATCTTGATTTCAGCTCTCATTTCTTTGCTATCTACTTATTTGAGTAATATGAATTGCAATAACCAGTAATTTCTCACGAATTAGGTAAGATGCTTCTATTACTAGAGTCAAAGGCATATTTAAATTGACGGCAGACATATCCTAATTTTGTTAAATACTGTCGTCTTCATGATTCATCCAATATTTAATTAATCTCTATTTACCACGAAATTTAGGGGTTGATTTAATTAACTGACCGACGATATCGTTGTTATAGTTGCGGTGAAGAGTTTGAGTCATTTTTTTTCTCTAAATATTGATAATAGCTGTCTAAAGTATCTCTAGCAATTTTTGACCCAGAGAAGTGGTCTATTACTTGAATACACTTTTGGGAAAGTTGAGCGTAGTTATTCGAGTCGAGATTTAACAAATCGATTAATCGCTGACTAAACTTTTGAATATCTCCAGATGGAGTCAGCAAAGATTGATCTAAATACTGAAGCATTTCCCTTGGTCCAGGAACATCGTAAGCAACAGTGGGTAGACCACAAGCGAGCTTTTCGAGTACGGCTAAACCAAACCCCTCAATATAGCTAGGAAAAGCACCAATCGTTGCTTGACTTAGAAGTCTGGGAAGTTCTTTAGAATTGTATTTCGGCACAACCTGAATCCAATCACAATCTGATATATTAAGATCACCCAAAACTTTTTGAGTGTCTAATCCAGTGCCTAAAAATAAAAAGCTGGCTTCAGGAACTTGGGTTTTGACGCGTTGAATGATTTTAGCCCAATCTTGAGAACCTTTACGAGTTCCCCAACTGCCAACAAAAGCTATTTGTTTATGAGCAAGTCTTACTTTGGCTGGTTGAACAGCTTGAACAAAAGCCATTTGTCGTTCTTGAGAAATTCCATGGGGAATGAACCTGCACTTTTCGCCAAGCTTCATAACATCACGAATATAAGTCAATTCATCGTTATTAGGCACAAGAATTGAATCGCAGGTTTTAAAACTACGAGAAAATAGATAATCCTCTTTTCTGTGTTTCCAAGATCTCAGCCAATTTTTCAAGCGAGTTTTAATTTTCTGAGGCGGTTGTTTTGACTTCTCTTGTTTCTTAAATTCATCATAAAAAACATAAAGTCCTGCCGAACGGGTTACTAGCAGTCCTTCAAACCCCAATTCTTCTTTACTAAAAGGTAAATTGCCTTGATGAGCATCAATAATATCAAAGCGATGAGCATTTTCTTGCACAAAAGTTTTCGCTTTTTCTGAAAACCCAGGGCGAAAAAATTGTGCTAGTTGAGACGAATACACTTTTGGAAAAGCATCGTAGTAATCAAATTTGTCTACAATATGACCCATCGCCCGAAATTCTTCAGCTAATTCTAGCTGTACTCTCGGTCCACCTAGATTTCTAGTCCAGGGCATATGAAGCACCATTAATATCCTGAGAGGACGATTCATAATTTTACTTAATTTCAGCTAAATATTTTTTTAGTTTGTTTTAAATTTGAATGAGTTAACTAAGTAAAAAGCAAAGTTTTTTAGGTTGGAGTACATTTGAGGTCCTAAAAAAGATTTGGTAAAAACTTTCCAAAAAAGCTTCCAACGAATTAGCGTAGGTCTAGATATTAGTTGACTAACAGCACTCTTGAAGCTTGGCTGAACATCACTATCAAGAATAGATTGTATTGCCATAAAATCATCAGCATCTAACTTAAAGCGAAAACTATCCCAAGAATTGTAGACTTTGCGGGATTCAGTTAAAGCAACTTGATAAAGTTCTAAATAACCTGATGTGCCATTTCTATTTCCTGCCAATGATTTATTCTCTCCATGATATTTAAATTTTACCCAAGTCTTATTTAAGAAAATTGATTGAGGTCTATGACTAAGAACTTTTAGAAAAAACTGATAATCCATAACGCAGTAAATGCTTTTGTCTAAGGGGAAAGATTTATCCGTCAATTCTTTGGCGATAAATACGGCAGGTTGAGGTAGCCATACATATGACCAAAATTTAAGATATTGGTCAAAGTTCTGCGGTGGAGCATGTCCATTATATTCGTCGGTTATCTTAATTGGCTTGTCTTTTTCATCTACGTTGAGACATTCTCCAACAATTAACTGATAGCCTTGTTGATAATATTTACTAACTTCTTGAAGACAGTTAGCATCGGCGTAGGCATCATCTGCATTGAGCCAGACAAAAATATCGCCACTACAGTGTTGATACCCTTTATTAATTGCATCAGTTTGTCCCTCATCGGGTTCGCTTACCCAATAAGTTAAATACTGCTCATACTTTTTAATAATTTCAACTGTATCGTCTGTCGAACCGCCATCAATAACGATGTACTCTAAATTGGGGTAGCCTTGAAGCAACACTGAACGTATGGTTTCCTCAATAAATTGTCCATAGTTATAGCTGGGGGTAACTATACTAATTAGAGGGTATTGCGAACCATCAGGCATTTTATTAGACAATGGTTCGTTTGCTTCTGTCCAGGGCCATCCTATTTTGTTTGGTGGTGGTGCGGGTAAATCTTTAAGAGTTATAGTAGTCATCTAATTAATTTAGTTGGTATCAGGTAGATTAAGATTAAGGAGATTTGCTATACGAAAATTTCAATTTCAGGACAAAATTACGCCGTAGCGCATACATATTGATTCTCTATAACCTTTCGGCATAATTCGTTTTAAGTTGTGCATGATTTTGAGAGTTCAAAACTGAAACTAAAACTTGATGTACTTGTGAAGCATAAGATTCGACACTATAATTTTGACGAGCTATATTCCAAGCGTTTTCTCCCATTTGTTTGCCCCAAGTAGGATTTTCAATTAATCGTTGCATACAAACAGACAAGTCCTTATAATCTCCTCTGTAGAGTAGTCCTGTTTGCTCGTGTTTAATAATTTCTGAAGTTCCCCCTGCATCAAAACCAATTACTGGACGGCTTGCTGCCATCGCCTCCACAGTAACTCTGCCCATTCCTTCATTGAGCGAACACATTAAAACTGCGTCCGCTGCTAAATAGGCTTGGTAAGGATCGTTAATATGTCCCCAAAATTCGACTCCCTCGGCAATATTGAGTTCTTGTGCTAGAACTTTAAGCGGTTCAGTATTGCCTAGACCCACGATTAAAAGACGAACTGCGGGATAATCTTTAGATAACTTGGCTAAAGCTCTAACTGCTGTTTCTTGTCCTTTATTAGGATGTATTAATCCCACAATAGCAAAAGTATAAACCGAATCTAGTTGATTTTTAGTTTGTACTTGTTGATGAAGGAGATCGAATTTAGCTAAGGGTGCAACACCATTATAAATAACATGAACATTGTCAGAAGATACATTGGGGAAAAAATAAGTCTCAATAGCCTTGGAAATCGCAATCTTAGCTTTAGCACTATTAATGAAATAGCAAAATATCGATTTGCCCCAATCATGATGAAAGTTATAGTCAAGATCTATAAATTCCCGTAAGTGCCATATATGAGGTAGTTTGAGTCGCTTTGCAGCTATAGCACCTATAGAAATCACAGCGGAGTTAGTATATATTAAATCAACTTCCCAAGTACGTAATTGTTTTAGTAAGGCTGACAAGAGACAAAAATTGGTTTTAAGGCGCTTGGCTGCATAATATCGCCACCGCAGACGATGGTACAAGTGTTTAAATATATTACGACTAAAGTTTTGAGATGCAACTGACCACTGAATTGGTAGAATAGCAGTAGGAATTTTGCGATCGCGTAATTCTTGAGTAATATCTCCTTCCCCTGGAACAACCACGCAAGACTCAACACCGCGCTTAGTCAATCCATCAATCAAATTAAGCAGAGAGCGGTTAGCTCCATAAAGGTTAGTGTAGTGAGTGATAAAAGCAATTCGCATAGCTAAATTAATTACTTATAGAAGAAGAATGATGTTCTGATAAGATACTGATTACTTTGTTCCACATATCTTGATTAATTAAGTGCATTGCCTCTAGCCTTTGATGAATTTGATTTCTGTACAGTTTGTTTTCAGACTGGTTCAGTAATACTTCTAAGCAATCTACAAAAGATTCTAGAGAAGAATCGGGAGACATCAAAAATCTATCAAACTCAAAATCTTGAAACAACATTTGATACTTATGAGACCAACCTATAGCAATAGCTGGAACACATTGGGAAAATGCTGCTACCAAACTGTGATAACGCGAACCGACAATAGCTAAACTGTTGGCAATGAATTTTTTGAGTCGAATTGGGTCTGCTTCCTCCATTAAAGCTACGTCAGAATCAGAAAATTGCTGACAAAGCCTTTGAGCTATCTTCAAATCTTCTCCAGAAGAATCATGAACAACAACATAGACTTTTACTTGATGTTCTAAAGCTGTTTTAATAGCATTAGTCAAATATATTTCATATTTATCGCCCCACAATTCCTTGCCTTGATCTAAAATTCTGGCATTGGGAACAATACATACATAAGCAGATGAATTGACCTCAAGCAGAGGAGGCGTATTCAGATTAAAAAGAGTAATGTCAGGTGCTTTAAAAAATTTCTGCGGATTGTTGGAAACTTTAATTCCATGAAGATAAGATTGTTCATCTCTAGCAAAAATTATTGTGGCATTCTCAACTATCTGGCTAAAAGCAGATTGGTTTTTTGGATTATCAAAAGGACCAAAAGCTTGAGGCAACAATATTATAGGTTTATTTTGCGATTTATAGTAAGCTGTTAACTCGGCAAAATCTTGAGTTGGTTGAGTTCCCCATTGATCTGTATAAGCAAATCCCGAAATATCTATAAGGGCATTAATCTCATCTAAATTAACGCACCCATAGGACTTAGCAGATTGTCCTACAAGACGAGTAAAAAATTTTGTTACCAAAGGATGAGAAAACTGCTTTTGTCTTCGGAGGCGTTTTGAATAATTTATTGTGCCAACGTGACCACGAGCAGGAAACATTTGTTTAAGGCTCAACTCACGCCTAGATTCATAAGCACCATATGTCGGATCTATAGCGGGTTCAAATTGAGTCAATTTTGCTTCCAATTCAGATAAAGTAGTTCTAAGCATTAGCTCAGCACCTTTATTTTGAAAACCAGCACCATGAATTTCAATAAGCATAAATTTTTCAAGAAAAAATAATTTTAATTGTTGATTCTTTGATTGATATCAAGAATTTTATTTAGTTCCTTTTTGGCAGAATATGGGATTTTTCCATTGGGATCTGGATAGCCTACTCCAATAAGCATGACGATAAACTCATCTTTCTCTAAATGAATTAGTTGACGTATTTTTTCTTCTCTATCGGGTAAATTCGGCCAATTGATACATACAGAAGATAAGCCTAAAGTTTCTAGGGCAAATATAAACGCCATTGATGCCAAACTAGAATCAATAATTGGAACATTAATATCTCTGGCATCAAAATACCCTCTATATCGACCAATTACGATGATGACACTAGGAATTTCATAACCTGAAACACCACCTGGTATTTGCGAAATTTGATTAACTAAATTTCGTTGGTTAAAAAATAAAAACTTAAATGATTGTCTATTACAGGCACTAGGGGAAAGTGCTGCAATTTTCATCGCCTCTTGAATTGAAGAAGATTCAACTGGTCGATCAAGATAATAACGAATACTTCTCCTGCGTAAAGCTAATTGAAGTAGATCATTTGGCAGAATTGAAAGAGCAGGTCTATTTTTGCTAATGTAAGGAGTCCAGTCATGGTCTTGATTATCTAAATTTAGTTTTTGGAAAATTTGGTACGCTTTAGCAATTTGCTCTGTGTGCTGACAAACCTCGAAATAAAGATTGAGAACTGCTATCCCCCAGTTTCTCGTATTTTTATCAAAGGCTGCTTTTTGATAATCTTCCTGCAAAAAAACAACTGTTTCCAAAATATATTCTTCTGCAAAAGTATCCTTGATATTTAAATAAGAAAGTCCTTTTTCTATTCGATGAACATTTCTTCTAAAATCATCTATATTGTTATCTGTTTCGTGATTTAACTTTATTCCCCAATAAAGAGCATTGAATTTATATTTTAATCTGCTATTAATCAGGTTTAGTGACCAAACAAAATGTTCTCGGTTGATTATCAAATCAAATAATCTAGTTGTGTTGTTAGCGTATTCTGCAACTAGTCGACGTATTGAAAAGAAGAATTTTCTATTTTTCAAAGCTAGTGGATAAGCTCTAAATTGATTCATTGATAATTTTATAATTAATTTTGGGTAGACGTATAAAATTGATCGAATAGTCAAGAAAGTAGATAGATATATAGAAACATAAAAACAATTTGCTACAGAGAATTACTTCAAAATCATATTGGTTTTATTGTGGAATTTTTATAAGCTGTTAAGACTTTCCATTCATGATCTACCAAAAACTTATTCTCACTTGAAGGAGGAATTTTTCCAGTGTTGTAAAAGTCTCCAGATTGAACATTTAATTCGATCGCATCAGTTATACGATCCAAGCGACCTACTTGACCATGAAGTGATAAATTTATTAGATACGTTCCTTCTACAAGAAGTAGTTTAGGAATATGACAGATAATTTCTCCAGAATTAGGCAAATTCTTTAGTGTAGGCATGGTGTATTCCGTACCTAAATGTAAGAGCTTCTCTCGCATAAAATTATAGACACCAATATAAAAATCTAATTTGATATCTTTCAAATGTGGATTTGTTTGATATGAAAGCACGATGTCAAGAGGTTGTCCTGATATAGCGGTTTGAATAGTTTTTCCCGAACTAGAACAAAAATGAATTCCTGTATACCAGGCTTTTTTGTCGTTGTCAAGATCTCGACGTTGACTAAAATCGAGCTTGGCAGTTGTGTTTAAAGTAGAAACATAAGCTGAAATAGCTTTTGAAATAGAGCCAATGTATTCGACCTCACCTCCTTTCAAAGTAATTCCTTTGTTACATAAAGCTTGTACAGCAGCCATGTTATGAGTGACAAATAAAACTGTTCTACCTTCTTTCTCAGCAACATCCTCCATTTTTCCCAAACACTTTTTCTGAAATGCTGTATCACCTACTGCTAGTACTTCATCGACAATAAGTATTTCTGGTTCTAAATGGGCAGCAACGGCAAAAGCTAAACGCACATACATTCCTGAAGAATATCTTTTGACTGGAGTATCAAGAAACTTTTCTACTTCGGCAAAAGCAACAATTTCATCAAACTTTTTCTTAATTTCTGATTTGCCCATACCTAGAATTGCGCCATTAAGAAATATATTCTCTCTACCTGTTAATTCAGGATGAAAACCAGTTCCCACCTCTAATAAAGATGCAACTCTACCTCTTATTTTTATTTGACCTTCGGTAGGTTCGGTTATGCGACTGAGTACTTTTAAAAGAGTTGATTTGCCCGCGCCATTACGTCCAATAATACCGACACGATCTCCTTGGTTAATTTCAAAATTAATATCTTTTAACGCCCAAAAATCCTCTTTTGAGTTTTTATCTATGCTATTGGGCTGAAGAACAGATTTTACAGTGTTGCTCAGGACATCTCTTAATGCTATGTATTTCTCTTGTTTTTGGTGTCCAATAATATATTTTTTACCTAGATTTTCAACTTTGATTACTGGCTTAGACATACTTCCTGGTTAATAAAAAAATTAGTTTAGCTAGATTACATCGGCAAAGGTGCGTTCCATTTTACGGAAATACCAAATACCACTAAGGAAAAATGCAATTACTAGTCCGAGGGACAACAAAAATCCTGGTAAATACAGATTAGACTCCCCACCGAGAATTGCCCAGCGGAAACCATCAATTACTCCTACCATCGGATTGAGAGAATATAACAACCGCCATTGTTCGGGTACTACGTTGCTGCTAAAACCTACGGGAGATACATATAAACCAAACTGCACGATAAATGGGACGATATAGCGAAAATCGCGGTATTGCACATTTAAAGAGGCCAGCCATAATCCCGCACCAGTAGAAGCAGCAAAAGCAATAGCGATAAACAAAGGCAGGGTAACTATACGCCAGCTAGGAACAAAATCATACCAAGCCATTAACCCTAATAAAATTATTCCTGAAATCATAAAGTCGACAAAGCTAACTACTACCGCACTGGTAGGGACGATCAAGCGAGGAAAATAAACTTTGGAAATTAGATTGGCATTACCAATCAGACTATTACTACATTCAGCTAAGGAGTTGGCAAAAAACTGCCAGGGAAGCATAGCTGCAAACACTAATATAGGATATGGCGCATCTCCTTCTGTTGGTAAGTTGGCTATTTTTCCAAATACTACAGTAAACACAATCATTGTTAAAAAGGGACGAATTAACGCCCAAGCCATACCAATAAATGTTTGTTTGTAACGGACTAAAATATCTCGCCAAGCCAAGAAATAAAATAGCTCGCGATATCGCCACAAATCTCGCCAATACTGACGTTCTGTACGACCAGCTTTAATAATCAATTCAGGAGAACTACTAACCATGATTAATGCAGATATATATTAATGAGCAGAATAAAGATTAACGGCGACGAAACTGTTGCAAAAGTCCTTTTTTGCTATTTCGGGTATCTGCATCCGAACCCCTGTCGTTTCGATGAGATTGGTTGTAATAAGAGTCGTAGTAAGAATAAGCATAATAATCAAACTCAGGATCAACCATGTTGGCTACCACCCCTGCAATATGACATTGACTCTGACGCAAAACATCCATAGCATTACTAATAGATTTACGACTTGCTCTTTGAACACCAGAGATAAACAAGATCGAATCTACTTCTTGAGCCAGACTTTTGGCATCGGAAATCACCCCAATTGGCGGAGTATCGATAATTACGTAATCATATTCAGCTTTCCAGATCTCTATTAACTGTTTCATCTTCTGCGAATTCAATAAAGCAATGGGATTGGGTGAAGTCGCACCAGCAGTAATCAAATCTAGATTATCTGCTGAATCCGATTGTAAATAATCTGTCCAGGGATTATCTGTGGTAAGTACTTCGCTCAAACCTGTTTCATTTTTGATTGAAGCCAATTTGTGCAATCTGGGCTTACGTAAATCAGCATCTACCACTAGTACTCGTAGTCCCAATTCTGCTAAAACGATTCCCAAATTAAAGGAAATAGTTGATTTTCCCTCTGCTGAAGTTGAAGAAGTAATCGCTAAAGTCTTGATTTGTCCTTCATTCGAGATCAGATAACGCAGATTCATTGCTAAAGAACGAAATCCCTCGGTAAAAGAGGAATAGTATGTATAAGACTTTTTAGTGGTATGGATATTTGCGTTAATTTTGGGTTCAGTTACTTTGGGAATTACACCTAATAAGGGTAACTGAGTAATTTGCTTAATTTCTTCAACCTGTTTCACGCTTTGATCTAGCCTTTGCAGGATGAAAGCAGCAGCAACCCCTAAAAATCCTCCTGCAATTAAAGCCTGAATCAAGCCTTGCTGAATATTAGGTGCAATGGGTTTACTAGGTAAAAAGGGAGCATTGAGTATGCGCCATGGTGCGGTTTCTTCGGCTTCGGATATTTTTAGCTCCTGTCGCTTCTCCAAAAGATAGTTATAAGCTTCAGATTTAAGCTCTACCTGACGTTGAAGCTCGGTAAAAGTTTGTTGTAATCCTGGAATATTAATAAAATCGCTGTCAGCCTGGGCTTTTTCTCGACGCAGACTTGCCAATTGGCTTTGCAAAGTTGCAGCTTCGTTTTCCAACTCTAATTTACGACCGGCTAAAGCACTCAAAGTAGAACCTTCGGTAGAAACTTTTGTTCCAGAGCCATTTGTAGCTACATTATTTGTAAGTAAGTTGTTAGAGTTGCTAGGGCTATTATTCGACGCTCCCGTAGACTCACTGGTTGATGGAGTAGCTGTATCTGCCGATGGTTGAACATCTGTGTAGGCAGGAGTATTAAGAACTATTCTGTCCAAAACTTGAGGAGAAATAGATTTACCTAAAACTTGCTCTGCTCTTTCTTGAAGTAATTTTTTTAACTTTTTTCGTTTATTTTTAAGATTACCCATGACGTGAAAGTTTTCATGATAATCAACCGTACCCAAATTATATTGAGTTTCAATATTTTTTAATTGACTTGCCAAATTTTGATAAACTCCGTCTTGTCCCAGTACGGAAGATGCCAGCATGGTTTCGGAGTCTTGTCCTAATTCTTTTAACTGACGTTCTAATTCTTGTTTTTGTTTACGATTAAGATCGATCGCAATTTGGGTTTTTTGAATTTCTAGTGCAATGTCCTGTTTTGTCTGTCCTGCTGTCATTGCCGATACTTCAGGATCTACTAGCTGATGTATCTGGCGAAAGTTACGTACCTCTTTGGCAGCTTCGTCTAATTCTAGTTGGGCATTGGGTAGCTGACTATCAATAAACTCAATTGCATTGCTTGCCTGCAATCTTTGCTTTTCAAGACTGTAATCAATATAGGTATCGCTAAGAGTATCTAAGACTGCTTTCGCTTTTTCGGGATCGGGATCGGTATAGGAAACAACTAAGACATCTGTGGGGACTTTGTTATTGGCTGCCTGATGAATAGATAGTTTGCTTACTACCTCACCTACAGAAATTTCTGGATAGCGATTTTTTAATTGTTTTACCGCTTTTTCTACCATCGAGTTACTACGGAGAATAAAAATCTCTGTCGAAAGATCCGTCATCGAGTAGTATTTACTAGCGGTAGATTGAGTAGGTGCTACGTTAGCAGATTGCTGATTTTGAGGATTTTCCAACAGAATTAAAGTTTCTGAAAGATATTGGGGAGTTTTTAAAGCAATAAATAAAAATATTCCCGTAAAAGAAGTTATTCCTACAGCTAATGCAGGTTTCCACCGACGATATACAATTTGCTTAAATTCTGCTAATGAAAAACCCGTTTCTTGAGTATTTAAAGCAGTTAAGTCAATTGATTGTGATCTAATTATTTCATTACTCATATTTATTTTTCTCTGTAAATATCGCTATCTAAAAACGAAATTTTACAGAACCATAGTTAACGTTTAAAGTTAAAAATACTGATAGCAGAAATCCATTTATTCTGAACACTTATCTTAAATTCTTTTAACTGCTTGTGCTTCAGTAGTTTTACCGTTTTCTCAATAACTATGTTTAGTTGTTTTTACTCATCTAAATCTAGATTTACCTGAATTCTTGCCCAACCAGTACTTTTCCAGATGATAAAAAAGAGGACAGAAGCTATTAATGCACCGAAATTCCACTTAAGACACTGTTTCAAGATTAAAGTTCTTTTTTGAGCTTTAAATGAATTTGCTTGACTACTAATAGTATCTTGATTTTTTTGGAGATTTGCTAAAATATCGGTTTTGAGTTTCTGAGTATTTACTGAGGAGGGAATAGTAATTCTTTGTTTGGATTGCTGTTGTAGAATATTAGTTATTTCTTGATGAGATGTAGCACTTTTTAATTGCTCTTTATATTGCTGTATTGTGTCTTTTTGTCTGACAAATTGAGCATTGAATTGAGCATTTTGTTGCTGATATATTCTAAATCCATTACTGATATTTAAGGGAATTACCAACAAAAGAAAAATAGCCGCAGCTAAAGATAACCAAGACAAAACTTTGAGTAATAATCTTTCAATGGGAGCGCGATCGCTCTTTTCTCCATAGTAGATTAGTACTATAGAGATTAAAGTCACGGGGATCCGTTCGATAATTGTCCCCGTAGTCTCAAATTCCCATACAGGATTCATTAATTGAGGCGGAATAATTAAGAATAGAATATCTAATGTCGCCATGAGCAACAAACCATAACCGACTAAACGTAATATTCCTGAAGAAAATACCTGTTTCTCTCTATCCTGTAAGATCGTCATGGGTTTATAACTAAGTTTTAATTCAATTTAAACCTGTCTAGTATAGTCTTATCATTGAACATTAACTACTTACTACTCACTACTCACTACTCGCTATATGCGTGCTCGGTATCCGTGATTGGCTTGCACTTGTCGCATTGAGTGTATCACGGACGACCTACGGACTTGAGTCAGCCTCAACACATGCGGACAAGTCCTTTGTCGCGTCCTCCTTTAGGACTCGTCGCTACTCACTACTTGCTACTCGCTACTCGCTATATGCGTGCTCGGTATCCTTGTTTGACTCGCTACTTACAAGCAGTTATCTTAAAACTCTTGGCTTCAAACTAGATACGGTTTAGTTATGTAGAGGGGGAAAGTTTGGCAGCCACCACTGATACACTTCTTGCCATGCTGTTTCTAAAGATTGATAAGCGGTTTGGGTATTGGTAGTTAATGGTGTAGAAAGATTGATCCAAAGACAACGGCGATCGCGTATACTGGCTTTACCCTGTAACCAACGACCTATTACCTTCCACTTTAAATCGTTTTTATAGCGATATTGGGAGAACTGTCTTTGGGTGATATTACTGGGACTACGAGGGCTGATGCAGCTAGTTAGGTAAGCGCGATCGCCAGTAGCAAACAAGGCATGATAGCCTACTCCCTCTATCTGTTTGATAGTTTTATTTTTGATTATTTCTGGTGCAATGGATGTGTGATGTTGCAAGTATGTATCGACATTGCCCCTTGTATTAATAATATAATTTATTTTTAGGTTTATTGGTTGTCCATCTTGCAAGTATTGATATTGATGGGATGCTTTAAATGCTTGTTTGTTAGTTGTTGATGTCTGGGATAGTTTTGCTTCGATAGTAGTGGTTGAATTGAGCTTAATTTTTTGAGGAAACTGAAAACTTGCTACAGAACGATTGCCAGCTTGGGGGACAATTATGACATAGGCTGTAGTAATGTAAGTACCAATCCCTGCCAGCATTAAACAAGAGCTTTTCCAAGTTTGATTAATCATTAATTAGTTGATTATTTTAGAATGAATGCTAGTGGATTTGGATTCGTGCTTTGATATAATCCAATAGCAAAATCCTGAAAAGATGGTGATTGCTAAAGTAGAAAATATTTGCGAACCTTGATGTCCATGCCAATATTCAAATTGGTTTTGGTTGGGAATACATAAGGTTAGAATACAGACTCTAATTACTCCTAAAAGAAAACCCAGACTAAGAGAAAAAAGAGGAATTAATATTTGCTGAATTTTAGGTAAAGAAACTACAGCAATTAGTAATAAAGCTAATTTTAAAATTAAGAGAATCATTGGTACACCAGCACAAGGATAATCAACGATCGCCTTGAATTTACCTACTTCTGGTAGTAATAAAAAAACTTCGTTGGCATTGCTGGCAGTATTGAATCCCAGATAGTAAAGAAAATAAGTAGCAAATTTAGCGTTTAGAGTAGTAATGTGGATTGTGCGATCGATAAAGTGACCGATTACTCCTGTGGGAAAAAACAAAAACCAGGCAAAAAACAATTCCTGCAGATATTGATTAAAGCCTTTGATTCCCGAAGCAATTAAAATTAAAGCGATCGCACTAAAAAATGGTAGTAGCGGTAATAAAGTAGCTTCAAATCCGTATAGGTTAATTGTTTTAGATAAAATTAGTCCTAATAGTAAAAAACCAATCAAACTAGAAACGGGATCGCTATTTAAAACTAAACGCTCTTGCTTATGCCATAACAACCATAAAATTACTGACCAAAATAAAGTATCTGTAGTTAAGCGATCTATATTTGCCGTAGTTTTCCAGACTAAGCTAAGATACAAAATCGCCATCGAAATCAAAATAGAAAAAGCGATCAAGCTATCGTTTTTAACAATTTTATGGCGTGTATTTAATACCATTTATTATTCAAAATACTTTCCACTAAATAAATTAAAATTTCTATAATGATTCGATTACGTAATAAGCGATCGCATCATCAGCCTCAATATCAAATTGAGAAGAGTCTGTACTATTAGTAAAACCACTTAGATCGTCGCTATTCGTACTATATATAAAAGATTCTGTAGCACTATTAAATGCTTGATATAAAGGAGCGGTATCAATATCTTCTGGTGGAGATTCAAAAGCATAATAACTGACACCTTCAAAAACGCGATCGCCCAAATTGGCTCTAATATTATCTTTTTCGGCTTCATCAATAGTAAATGAATGCTCTCCGCTTTCCGTATCAAAAAAACGATAGACTGGCAAGACACCCTCAATAGCTTCTCCAGTTAAACTATCTTGATCACTCGTCAACGTTCTAAAGCCGACATCTTCGAGTCTATAATCTAATTCGCCATTAGCACTTCTTTCTACAGTAATGTTTCTTTCATTGCGATCGTTAGTATAAAAATGCAGATCTTTTTCAAATTGGTAAAAGTGATATACGGGTTCGTCATCATAAGCAATGACGTCGTATCCAATGTCAGCTAATATTGCCAAATCCAAAGTTGTCGGTAAATTTCTGTCGCCAAAAGTAAAAGTTTTATCTAACAAAGCATCTGCATTACCATCTAAACTAAAACTTTCTTCAATGTGATCTTCATCTTCATCCAAAGGTACGGGTTGTCCGTTGTTTAGAGCAACACTATTCGTTCCTACAAATTCCCCATTGTCGTCAATTTGAACTTTGAAAGCAGGAGAAACTCCAATACCTAAAATATGACCAATTTCATGGAGACTTAAACTAAGAAAATCTTGCTTATCAAAAGGAATATCATCATCAGTTTCAGGAGTACTATCGAAATAAAAATTATCTACTGCTGCCGAATTAAATTCAATTGTACCCAGCCAAGGTTCAAAATCATCCCCTGTAATTCTTTGTTCGATTCTTTCAGCACCATTGGCATAAAATGCTCCCTCTCCTAGGGTCAATTCATCAGAATCTAATTCTACAGAAGAAACAAAGACAATCAGGTCGTCAATTGGTTCGTCTAAAGTTACTTCTTGTGATTCACCATTAATATCAAAACTTAGTATTTCTCCTGCGGGAATATCTTCAAATTCGTCCTGAATATAAGCACTCCAGATATCTCCAGCTTGTTCTAATATTGCTTTTCGTTCGTCTGTAAACAAATTTTCACTATCAAAACGATAATCAAACTTAATATCAAAAGTCATGAGACGAGATCCGTGATTTTACTATGTATTTGAAAGTTGGTTACTAATTGCCTAGATCAATACACAAAACCATGTATTTAAAGTTAAGCTAACTGTTTTTAGATTTGTTGTAAAAATTGCAAATTTTAAAATCTTATCAAAGCAATATTTACAACTTTATTAAATATAGCTATCAGGATAACCTTTGTCTTGTGTATAAATCTTTAAAAGATATTGACTATTTTTTGTTTTATATTTATATTTTTGTGTAAATATAACTAATGTTTATTTATTCTTTTTGATCTTCGTTTATTAAAAGTAAGTCTTGTCCATAATATTGCTTAGATAATTATAAACCAGTAAAAAAGAAGAGCATAAATACGGAAGTTCATCTCGAAAATATCCATTATATTTATGTATATTTGTGCCGATATTTTTAAATTGCAAGTAAAATATGTTCGTGTCTATAAGTCTATGCATATATTAAAATATACTGGTTTAACTATTGCATTACTACCTTTATTAAGTTTAAATGCTCTAGCAAATCCAGTCGCTCAATCTCGATCTCAAACATCAGACTTTTCTGAAGTAGAAATCAAGCATCAAACTACCGAAAAATCACAAGTCACTGCTGATAATAGCGGGTGGGATGAATCTAATCAGAATGAATTAAAAGATATTAAGCTACAGCTACAAAATATCCGTCAACGCAATTTTAGTCCTAGTCGTGGTACACCAGCCATTACTATTGCCAATCCTTATGGTTTTGGTGCAGATCGAGGCTTTTATAGTGGTTTAAGCTTTCAAACTGATACCCGTGGCGGTGCCGAAGGTGATAATACTCCTGATGCTACCTGGGGCTTTGGTTTGGGAATCGGCAACGCTCAAAAAGCCGTTGGAGCAGAACTTAGCTACAACATAGCTAGTTTTGGACAGAATGGTCGTGATTTTGGTTCTGGTGGTTTTAACCTTAAGCTACACCGCAAAGTTGCCGAAGGTTGGGGAGTTTCGGCAGGTTGGAATAGTTTTTTGTCTATTGGCGATGCTAACGATCTTGAAGATTCTTTGTATCTTTCTACTACTAAAATCTTTAAACTCAGAGAAAAAGTGTCTTCTGCATTTAGTCGAGTTGGAGTAACTGTTGGTGTAGGTAACGGACAATTTCGCACCACAGATGATGTAGCTAACGATAATAATACCGTTAACGTCTTCGGTAGCATGGCTTTTAGAGTTGCTCGTCCAGTTAGTTTTATTACCGAATGGACAGGACAAGATTTGGCGTTGGGCATATCTGCATCTCCGATCCGAACTTTACCCCTCACTCTCAACCTCGGTGTTAGAGATCTTGTCGGTGCTGGAGATGAACCGCGTTTGGTTTTTGGAATCGGTACAGGATTCTAACTAAAATCTACATTTATTAAGACAATTAATTATGCAAAATAGGCAAATATTATGGCTGGGTTTCCTAGCTACCCTAGGAATAATGGCAACTACTAAATCGGTTATGGCTGAATGTGGTGCTACTAACTGCTCTGACTATAGCGGTCATCAAACCTACACTAAAACTAGTACTCCCGTCGATAACAATAACGGCAATAGCTATTATCAAGTGACAACTTATGACCCCGATACAGGAATTCTTTCTGGTGGTGGCATTATAAGTGAAATCGAGTCAGGCTATGGTTTCACTTCAGGATCAGGAGCAGGATCGGGAGTGGCAGGGGCAGCTCCAGGATCAGGAGCTTTAGGAGAAGGAGCTTTAGGAGAAGGTTCTAGTCAAGGTTCAGGAAATGGTTTGGCAGTCGAAAAAGGTGAATGTTTAACTAGTGCTTGTCTCAAAGCAGAAGGCGATCCGCAAAAAATCAGCCTCAATGATGCTGCCGAATTATTAGAAACCACTCTTGATGATTCGATAGACAATTTGCTGGCAGCAGAAAAAGGAAGTTCGCAAGCTAATACTGTTGCCAAGGATTCTCAAGAGCCTAGACGTATCTCCAGAAGCGTCAGAAGAGATACTGATGCGCGACAGATCGTTAGAAATGGCAGCAGCTGTGTCAGTGGTTGTGCTAATCCCGAACGCCCGACTGTAGAAGCTCGTCAAGTTGATAACCGCAAAATCGCTGAAGCTCGTGAATTCGTTGAAAAGCGATTGGAAGAATCACAAAAATTTATCGAACAAGTCAATTCAATCGATCCTGAAAAAAATATCTGGTAACTAGGAGAAATATCAATGAAACGATCGCACTTTAAAAACTCTAAAAATTATTTACCCAATCTAACTGGTTTTAGTATCTCTGTTGGTGTCTTTAGTATTTTGGGATTGCTTAATACTATGAGTCTGTCCGCTGCAGCCGAAGATGTTTTGGGTAACAAAGGTATTCGATTTGATGAAGATACTGTGGTTGAATTTGAGTTTATCGAATCCCACGGTGCATATCAGTCTACCTTTGGCGTAATCGATCTCGATTCTTGTCAAGCTAAAAGCACAGGAGAGATTATTTTTGACTCTTGTGATAAAACGCCTTTGTTGTCAGAAGTTAAGGCTTCAGATAGTTTTGACTTTAATGATGTCTATCGCGAGTCTAGTTACGAAACCGATTTGCAAGCAGGTAGAAATAACGACTTTTTGGGAACTCCTGGCAACACTGTTCCCAATCATCTATCAGAGTATATGTTTGAAGCTGATAAGATATATGTTTTTTATCTAGAATCTCAGTTTGATAATAAACCGGCAGGGGTAATTTACAGTACAGATGTGGTAAATTCTCGCGGGAACAAACAGGCTTTATTTCATGCAGAGAATTTGACCACTCAAACTGTTGCTCAACGACGTAATAACGCAAGTTTTGACACTAATCAATTTGACTCTCTGATTAACGGGGGTTTATTGGTCAACCTTGATGATACTGGTTCAACTCTAGTTAAAACTGCTAGCGAAGATGCTGACTTTGACGACTTTATTGTGGGCATAGGAGGATATATTTGCAATCCTACTAAAGCTGATGGGACACATTTGCAGGAGAAGAAAATTTCTCGTCAACAACACTAACAATAAACAATAAACAGTTGTACTGATAGCAACTGTTTATTGTCATTTCATCGGAGATCGCGACTTCCCTAGTTCGGTTTTACTTCTTGGAAGTAGAGACATAAAACAGCTACTATCAGTACAAGTTAATCGGTACTACCTATTATTTTTTGTATGGGTATTACTAAATAGACAAGAAGCAAGGGGAGGTCGAGTCCAAAGTGCAAAACTGGTTACTGCAAAGTTTGAGTGACGTACTCAATCAAGAAATGCAGGCAGAATTTAATGTTAGTGGCAGAGAAACTAACACTGAGGTTAACGAGGTCAACAGCACCAAACTATCTCAGAGATACCACAGCGAGAAAAATCGTTTGGCACAGCTTAAGGCAGAGGCAGAATGGAGTAGTGCGATCGCTTCAGTAGAAAAACTACTCTTATCCGAAATTAACCCTGAAACTAGCCTTTTAGCAAAGCAAGGATTAATCTTTTCTGCTCCTGTTCCCTTGCTGAGTGATACTAAAATAATCTCTAGTTTTCAAACGGCAATATTTAGTCCAGATGCCTTCAATGCTAATGTGTTAATGCCCTGTCGTCAGTCGATCGCTGAAGATCGATCAGTCAATCGTGTAGTGACACCAATTATCAAGCTGCCTTTAATTCCCCAAGATCCAATTGCCCAAGAACAGTTCTGTTTAGTTTTAACGGCAAATTTTGGTCTAGTAATGGTTTTAGGCGAAGATGATCGCGGGATAGCTAAGTTCCATTTTTCTTTTGATCCAGTAACTATTAGAGAAGCTTGGGCAACCTTGCGATCGCGTTTAGTAATTACCAATTATAGTTATTTAAAACAATTGGATAGCTTGGTGGAGCAGTTTGCACCAACTGAACCTAGCTACCGCCTGGTTACTAGCTTTAGCCGTCAATTAATCCAACATCTTCAGGAGCTTGACACCCTGTCAACCGCTAAAAATCGTCATCGGGAAACTATTCCCCCCACAGAATTGAAACAAATTTCCACTGCTTTTGCTGCTAAAGAAGCTACCAGCAAAGTAGAAATGGAGTTGTTGCAGGCTCTTACTCATGAAGTACGCACGCCCTTGACTACCATTCGTACTCTAACCAAACTATTGCTCAAACGCCAACAGGACTTTAAGCCTAATGTAGTTAAACGTTTGCAAACTATAGATCGCGAATGTACAGAACAAATAGAACGTATGGAACTAATTTTCCGTGCTGCGGAATTAGAATCTACTTCTAAAACAAAGTCAGTCGAGCTTGTACCCTTTCCTTTAGAACAGGTATTTAAGCAAAGTATTCCTCGTTGGCAAGAAAAAGCACAACGACGTAATGTAGACTTAAAGTTTATTCTCCCTCAAACATTACCCAAAATAGTCAGCGATCCAGGAATGTTAGATACGGTATTAACGGGATTAATTGAAAGCTGTACTCGTAGTTTACCCACTGGAGGAAATATAGACGTAAAAGTCTCTACCGCAGGAAATCAGTTAAAGCTGCAGGTACTTTCCCAAGCGAGTAATATTGATAATCCTTTTAAATCTTTGGGGCAATTACTTAGTTTTCAGCCAGCTACAGGATGTCTTAGTCTCAATTTAGATGTAACTAAAAATATTTTCCAGGCTCTTGGGGGAAAGCTCACCGTCAGACAGCGACAGGAACAAGGTAAAGAGTTAACCATCTTTCTACCTTTGGGTAATCAGAAAAACAATCAGTCTTATCCTAATCCCGCCCATTCTTGATAATTTATACCTAAAACAGTAAATGCCTAAATTAAGTCTGGGAGCGCGATTGTTTATTTCTCACTTATTGGTGATGATGGTGGGATTGGGTAGCTTTACCATTATTGCCAAAGTTTCTTCCCCCAGAATGTTTGTGCTGCGCTTAGAACAGCTAGAAAAAAGAGGTATTTTTACAGTGCGCTCGGCTCGTACATCTTTGGTGGAAGGGTTTCAAAATGCCTGGAATCGCAGTGCAATCTTATCGGTGGTGGTGGGTGCTAGTGCAGCAGCAGGAGTCAGCTATATTTCTTCTAAGCGCATTACCAAACCTGTCAAGCAGATGAAATATATTACCCAAAAGTTTGCCGCAGGAGACTTAGATGAGAGAGTACCAGAAAGCGTGATTTTTGAAATCAATCAATTGGGGGTTAGCTTTAATTCTATGGCTAGCAGTTTGGGTAATGTAGAACAAAGACGACGAGAATTAATTAGCGATCTAACCCATGAATTACGTACCCCATTAACCGTAGTGCGGGGTTATTTGGAAGAATTAGCCGACGATCGCATTAATGGTACGCCAGAGTTATACTTACGTTTAATTAGAGAAACCAGACGTTTGGAAAGGTTGATTCACGATCTACAAGAACTCTCTAAAGCAGAAGCAGGATATTTATCGATCGCTCCTCAACCGATGGATTTATATCCTTTGCTAAAGTCTTTAGTCGATCGCTTTGGTGATCAGTTGATGGAAGAAGGACCAACATTAGAGTTAAGCTGTCCTCTCGATCTGCCTACCGCCTTATGCGATCGCGATCGCACCGAACAAATTTTAGTTAACTTACTCGGTAACGCTATTCGTTATACCGCAACTGGCTCGATTTTAGTCAAAGCAGAACGAAAACATCGTCTAATCTGGATTTCAGTAATTGATACGGGAGTAGGTATTGCTCAAGAAGATTTACCCTATGTTTTTGAACGTTTTTGGCGTGCTGATCCCTCCCGCGCTAGTCACTCTGGAGGAACGGGTATTGGTCTGGCGATCGCCAGACGTCTGGTTGAGTTACAGGGGGGAACTATCGAAGTAGAAAGCGAAGTTGGTCAAGGTAGTACTTTTCGCTTTTGCGTTCCTATTGCTTAATCGTTACTAATAAGCAATCTCTGTTTGGTCAAAATCGAGTAATAATATTAATATTTGCAATTCTTTACATATTACTTACTCAATAATTATGGCAACCTCAGAAAATCAATACGAAGTTCAAAAAAATGAACAAGAATGGAAAGAAGTTCTTTCTCCTGAAGCATTTAAGGTACTACGCAAACACGGTACAGAAAGAGCAGGGACAAGTCCACTAGATAAAGTTTACGATCCAGGTACTTATGTTTGTGCTGGCTGTGGTCAACCTTTGTTTGACGCGGAGACTAAGTTTAATAGCGGTACGGGTTGGCCTAGTTTCTATCAACCTCTAGAAGATGCGATCGATACTACTGTAGATCGTTCTTTGTTTATGTCTAGAACAGAGGTACACTGCAATCGCTGTGGCGGACATCTGGGTCATGTATTTGGTGATGGTCCCAAGCCCACTGGTCAACGCTACTGCATGAATGGAGTATCTTTAAAATTCGTTCCTGAAAAGTAATTAGGTAAATTTTAAATAGAGGGAAGGATAAAAATCCCATCAATCTTCCCTCATTCTTGATGCCCGAAGACGCTTTTTATGGCAAATTAATTTGGTAATTCTACTACTTTAAACCAGTATTCCAAAAAGGTTATAACTAGTTTGTTTAGGCGATTAGTATCCATTGGTTTAACCATATAACTGCTAATTCCATGCTGGTAACAAGCATCTATATCCTTAGGGTTAGAGGAGGTAGAGAAAATTACGATCGGAATCGACTGTAGTTCTCGATCTTTTTTCAAAGCTGCTAGTACCTCTCTACCATCCGTACCTGGTAAGTTGAGGTCGAGAACAATTAAAGAAGGACGGGGAAAACGAGTGGAGTTTTCATATTCTCCCTCATGATATAAAAAATCTAGAGCTTCCTCGCCGTCTTCACAGCGATGCAGAGAATGATCATAAGTTTTGCTTTTAGCGATCGCTCTTTCTAAAGCAGCAAAATCTTCATCGCTATCTTCAACAACTAATAGTGACTGCTTTTGTAATTTTCTCATCTTGATAATTCACTGTAAAGTAAAATAGAAACTACTACCCTCTTTATATATAGATTCTACCCAAATTTCTCCCCCATGCCGTTCGACAATTTTTTTGGCAATAGTTAAACCAGCACCCGTCCCTCCGCCATATTTTTTTTGACCGTGTAGTCGTTTAAAGATCCGAAATATAGATTCGATGTGTCTTTGGCGAATACCAATTCCGTTATCCTTCACATAAAAAATTGTCTTAGGAGTCGTTCCATCGGGATATTCCAACATTTTAGTAGTGTATATGGGATTATCTGGGTCTAAATAACCGATCTCAATCGTTTTTTCACTTTGGTTATTGTACTTGATGCCGTTACTGATTAAATTAGTAAATAGTTCGTTAACCTGGGTGCGATCGCATTTAATCGAAGGCAAAGAACGAGGTATCTTAAACTCTACTTTAGTATCTCTGGCACTGGCACTGATTAGATCTAACACCCCTGCTACTAAATCGTTAACGTCTATTAAATGTAGCTGTAATTCTGCCCTATTCAAGCGGGAGTAGTGTAATAAAGAATTAATTAAATCTTCCATGCGATGAGCTAACCGCATCAGAGTATTTAGTTTATCTATTCCCGATTCATCAAGGATTTCACTATAGTCTTCGATCAAAAAGCTAGAGTAATTATAAATACCCCGCAAAGGTTCTTTAAGATCGTGAGAGGCAATATAAGTAAAGGCATCTAGTTCGGTATTGCTACGGGTTAACTCTTGATTGATTTGGGTAAGTTCATCTACTTTTCGCAGCATAATACTGATAATAGAACTGCGTAACTCCAAAGCTGCTTCTACTTCACAGGCTTTCCAAGGCAAAGATTTTTGCTTAACGGTTTCTGACCACTTGGCAAAAGATTTGCGGGGAGATATTCGGATTGTGCCATCTGCTTCTGCCATGATCAGTTTGGTGGGATTTCCTGCCCAGTCTACGGTTTGGATTACTTCAGGGCGAAACCACAAGATAAAAGTTTTTTGAACCCGAGAAATTAATAAAGCCAATAGTCCACTAGCAATTGATTTACTTTTTTCTTCAAGGGGATAGACTTGTCCTAAAGAATCAATTTTATAGATTGCATCTTCACCGAACTGGTTTTCCAGCCAAGAAAGCATTGTTGTAATTTCTTGTTCTGAAGGAGTGTTACCAATCAAAGTAATCTTGTTGCCAAAAGATAAGGCTACTCCTTCTGCCCCTACTAAATCTAATAAAAGATGAGGGTTTCGAGTCAAGCTTACTTCTAATTCTTCCGCTTGAGAAATTATCTCGACAAACTGAGATTGAATCGACTTGAGCTTTATTTGATAGTCGATATCTTGACTTTTTTCTCTGGCTACTAGTTCAGAAGAAGCTATTTGTCCGATAAATTCACACACAGTACGAACTTGATAGGAGACTTTTTTGGGGCTGTTGTGATGACAAGCTATTAGTCCCCAAAGTTGGTTGTTTTCTATCAAAGATATGGACATGGAAGCTCCCACCCCCATATTATTTAAATATTCGGTATGCAATGGTGAAACGCTACGCAAAACCGACAGACTCATATCTAAAGGCTTATTCGTTAGAGGATTAAACTGAGGAATCAAACCGACTGGTTCATAGGTAACATCAGGAATCAAGCGCAGTAAATTTAGAGTGTACAGATATTTTGCCTGTTTGGGAATGTCAGTATCGGGATAGTGCAAACCTAAAAATGGTTCTAATTCTGCTGGGGCAGCTTCGGCAATTACCTTTCCTGCACCTGCTTGATTAAAACGATAGACCATCACGCGATCAAATCCAGTTATTGCCTTAATCTCGCGAACCACAACGTTACATAGTTTGTCTAGGTTATCAGCTTGCTGGATTCTGTTAATAGGACTTTTAATGAGCTTGTAGAAATCAAAAAAATTCGCTTCTTCCCTAGCTTCGGTTGGTTCTAATTCCAAAACAATAGTGTTTTGACTAGAGTGAACAATACCGTCAAAAATTAGAGTCGATTGATCGATCGTAATTTTAATAGGTAGAGGATTGATGCTTTCAAATGCTTCTGATAAACAATTAGAAACTACAGTTGTTTGTTTTTCACCAATCACATCGCGCAAATATTTACCCAACAACTCTTGAGGTTCTATTCCTAAAAATTGGCGAGTATTGAGACTAACCTGCAAGATTTTGTATTCATCTGCGGAGATAACGAGCAAACAGCCATGGGGCTGAATTAAATTAGGAATATGTATTGGTTCGCGATCGCAGTTATTTAAATCTAAATCTTCTAGATTTATACTAGCATCGGTAGTAGCTGCCAAGATATTTTGAGATCCAAAATGCATTATCAGTTATTTTGTTTTTGAAACTAATATAATTACGAAATAAGTGGTAGTTCGATGGTGATGTGAACTTTGCTATTACTGAATATCAGCCTTATTTCTCCATGGAGTAAGCTAACGCATTTTTTAATAACATCCAAAGTTAGATCGTGGTTAGAAACTAGTTCGATTTGCTTTTTACTAGTTAAGGGCGAAAAGATGTTTGTTAAATCTTCGGTAGTAGTTTGGACGATGGGAAATTTTACTTGAATAATGAAATGTTGAGGTGAACCTGGAGTTAGCTCAAGCTCAATTTCACTATCAACGGCAGTATATTCGATACCTTTGCTAAGAAGATTGATCACAATTTGCTCTAACAACAAAATATCACATATACCAACGCAAAGTTTTGGATAATTTTCAATAATTCTTAGTTTGGGATGACGATTTTTCCTTAGCCGTTGAACTAGATTGTGAACGAAGACTGTATAGTCAACTAATGATAGATTTAGATCTGAAGGTTTTGTGATCCGCTGACAAATATAGGCGTTGTTAATTGTATTTTTAAGCAGAGAAATCTGATGAGACATTCTTGGCAAACGGCGGTCGCCACGGTTGCCAGCTTCTACTTCGATCTCTGCCATTTGAGTAAACAAGTTGTAGAGGGGATATCGTAAATTATCAATCAGAATTTTACTCAATTTGGCTGCTCGTTTTTCAGATGAACTTAGTAAGGCTTTTCGAGACTCCGCGTCCTGAAAGATGCCGCTTTGCAGATCATCAGAAGACGCTAACCAAGGCGATTCGGTTCGCCCCATGTAATGCTCATCCTCATCGTCGAATTGAGGGACTCTTAAGTCTTCTGGTCGTTCTTGTCGGGCTTCTACATTCTTGTTTTGGGCAGTCGCAAAATCTGGTTTTGAAATAATTTCGGACACTGATATGCGCCAGTGAAGATTGACGATCGCTCCTTCACTATTTCCTATGACAGTTACACTACAGCTGGCAGGAATAGTTTGTTCTTGGCGAGTCAGAATTTTTAGTTGCCAACTAGCTTCAGAAATTTCCCCCCTTTTAATTTGATTGAGTTTAGTATAGTACTCCTGTCTGTTAGGTTTGACTATAAAAACAGATAAAGATTTACGGTGCAGATATTTGGCAGCTACTCCCAGTAATTGGGTACTTTTTTGATTAGCTTCTTTAATCGTGCCATCTTTGGAAGTAACAATGTAGCAATCAGGAGCAAAATCAAATAATTCGCGGTAGTATTGTCTTTCTGCAACTATTTGTTGGCGACTAGCTAGCAGCTCATCATTTTGCTGTCTCAGAGTTTCTGAAGCTAACTGTAGCTCTTCAATCGAAGCAGATAACTGATCTAAACTTTCTTTGAGTAATGCTTGCTGTTGTTGAGATAGTTCTTGTTCATCTGGTTGCAGCTGGCTTTGAGTAATCGGTATGGCATTACTTCTTTGCCACAAATCTTCTAATTTGGCTAAAGCTTGCTGAATATGAAGTTCAAATACTTCTGTAGACATAAGAAAATAGGCTTACCAGTAAACTATTAATTAAGTAATTAAGAAAATTATATAAGTATCAAGCAGTATATAAGTATCAGGCAGAGATTAATCTTTATGATTGTATGACTTGAGCTAGATGTTTAATAAATGATAAATAAATTATCAATATGTAATTAAATACAAATCTACTCAAGAAATTTTAGCAGTCTCGATTCAACGAAAATTATGACATTAGAACCGATAGACCTTACTGTTAAACTGGCAGACAGAGTAGTGGCGATCGCATCCTCGAAAGGAGGAATCAAGGCTGTAGAACAGATATTGAGTGGGTTACCCGCCGATTTTGGCGGTTCGATAATTGTAGTTCAGCATCTATCATCGTTGTTTAAAAGTCATCTAGATAGTATTCTAGATCGCGCTACTTCTCTAAAGGTAAAGCCTGCAACCGCAGGAGCCAAGCTATTACGCGGTATGGTCTATGTTGCACCACCAGACCATCACGTTATTGTCAATCAAGATCGCACTATTAGTTTATCCCACGCACCAAAAGAACATTTTGTTCGCCCTTCGGCAGAATATACTTTTCGCTCTTTAGCTAGTGTCTATCAAGAACGAGCGATCGCCGTAGTTTTGACTGGCTACGATGGAGATGGCAAAAAAGGAGTACAACTTATCAAAGAAAAAGGTGGTAAGGTGATTGCCCAAGATCGCCAAACTTCTTTAGTATTTGATATGCCTCAAACGGCGATCGATACTGGATGCGTTGATTTAGTATTACCCATAAATAGAATAGCTGATAATATCGTTAAGCTCGTTGTTAACAACTGAAAATAGCCGATTGATGAAGGATTTGCCCGATATTGATTTTGAAAATTTGTTGAACTATCTCAATCATAGCCGTGGTTTAGATTTTACTGGTTATAAGCGCAATACCTTAAAAAGGCTGACCTCTAGAAGAATCAAGCGTTTGGGGGTAGAGTCTTACAATGAATATCTCGACTATTTGCAGGTTCATCCCCAAGAGCATAATAATCTGTTTAATTCACTGATGCTCAACGTTACTGCTTTTTTTCGCGATCGCGTTGCTTGGGATTATTTACAAACAGATATTATTCCGAAAATTATCAAGAGTAAACAGCCATCCGAACCAATTAGGCTGTGGAGTGCAGGTTGTGCCACAGGAGAAGAAGCTTACACCCTAGCAATTTTATTTGCAGAGGCATTAGGCATCGAACAGTTTTGTCAGCGAGTCAAGATTTACGCCACAGATCTAGATGAAGAAGCTATTACTAAAGGTCGTCAGGCTTTATATACAGCCCAAAATGTTGAGCCACTTGGCAAAGAATTACAAAATAAATATTTTGAATCAAAAGAAGCGAATTTTTTGTTTCTCAATGAATTGCGTCGCTGTGTAATTTTTGGCAGACACGATTTGATCCATGATGCACCGATTTCTCGGTTGGATTTACTGTGCTGTCGTAATACTCTAATGTACTTCAATCGAGAAACCCAAGCTAAGGTTTTAGACCGCTTTCATTTTGCCCTCAAAGAAGATGGTTTTTTATTTGTAGGTAAGGCGGAGATGTTGTTGACTCAGACTAGCTTATTTAGCTCGATCAATAACAAGTATCGTATTTTTGCTAAGGTAACAAAGGTAAGCTGGCGAGATCGTCTAATGTTGATGTCCGAAGCTGGCAGTCTGCAAGCGGGCAAGATGTTGACCATTAACTTACGTTTGCGCGATGAAGTATTTGAATCTTCATCCGTAGCTCAAATTGTTCAGGATGAACAGGGCAATATTGCTCTTGCCAATCATTTAGCTCGTTCTGCTTTTATCTTGGGAAGTCAAGATATTGGCAAACCTTTATCTGAATTAGAATTGTATCGTCATCTTCCCCAATTGCGCTCGGCAATCGAACAGTCTTGTGATGAACACTGTTGTAGTGCGCTCGATAATGTAGAGATTAAAACTGGTGACAAAGTTACCCGTGTGTTTGATATTCAGATTACTCCTTTGATTGAAGGAGAAAGCAAAATCTTAGGTACGAATATTGCTTTTATTGATGTTACTCGCTACCAAAATTTGCGTCAGAAGTTGGATCGCTATCGAGAGGAATTAGAAGCAGCCCAAGAAGAGTTACAAACTTCCCACGAAGAATTAGAAACGACTAATGAGGAACTGCAAAGTACTAATGAAGAATTAGAAACGACTAATGAGGAACTGCAAAGTACTAATCAAGAGTTAGAAACAATGAATGAAGAACTGCAGTCCTCTAATGAAGAATTGCAGTCTTCTAATGAAGAGTTGAATGTTCGTACCGATGAATTGAATAATATCTCCGTATTTATGGAATCGATTTTGACCAGCCTAAAAATGGGGATGACTGTTCTCGATCGCCGTTTGAGTATTCAGCTATGGAACAACCGCATGACCGAATTTTGGGGACTACGAACCGAAGAAGTACGCGATCGCTTTTTCTTTGACCTAGATATTGGATTGCCCGTAGAACAACTGCGAAGCATGATTCGTACCTGTCAGTCAGGAGAAAATGATTATCAAGAATTGACCCTTGAGGCGATCGATCGTCGGGGTAAAACTATTGACTGTCGAGTAATCTGTACTCCCCTCAAGACGAAGGAACAACAGCAGGGATTGATTTTGTTAATGGAAATTAAGTAAAAGACGTACCAAAAATACCGCACTCAACTCGAACAAATTTGTGAGTTAACCTACCTAATAATGGTATCTGCAAGAGATGATTTTGATGTAGTTATCTCCTACTCGATAAACTAATCTATTAGTTTCATCAATTCTTCTCGACCAATAGCCAGATAGATTTTCTTTCAGTGGTTCAGGTTTGCCTATTCCTTTAAACGGAGAAATCAATGTGTCTCGAATTAATCGGTTGATTCTTTTGAGCGTTTTTTTATCTTGACCCTGCCAATAAATGTAATCCTGCCAAGCTTTACTATCCCAAATTAAATCACGCATCGATTAATTCATGAGACTCTCCGACCCCTGCCCTGTCTCTGGCGATTGCCTCCACCAAATGTTGAGCATTGGCTGGAGAACGCATTAAATACAAAGTCTCCATAATTGAATCGTAATGGCTTTTCGATAGCAGCACAATGTCCTCATGGTCTCTTCTTTTGATTAAAGTAGAGTCGCAATCATCACTTACGCGATCTAAGACCTGTTTAAAGTTTTCTCTGGCTTCAGAATAATTGACTATTTCCATTACGGTTTAAATTGTACTTATTTAAGGACAAGTATAACATGGAAAATAATAGCGATCGCTGATAATTACTATGGGCGCGATCGCTTACCGAGTTACAAATTGGACAAAGTGCCTGTAGATAATGAATTTGTATAACTGTTACTTTGTCTATAGATTCTTAATTAATTAGCTGCGAAGCCACGCCAGAAATTCTTCATTTTGAATGGCAAACAGATTTTGTGCAGCTTCGGTTTGACCAATAATTACTGGTGTCCAAGGATTGGGGTAAGGATTCCAATAACCAGCATAATAACCACCAACCACATTATTTGATTCTTCGTCACTTAGCTTACTAAGTTGTCCTGCTGCGGATTGTTCTAATTCCTCGATCTTGATTTTTTCGTTAGATAGTTCGTTGATCACTAATTTGTTGTTGTTAGACATGATTTTTAAACCCTGTTTGTGTTGTTTGCTTGTGTAGTTTCATAGAACCCAGGACAAACAGGGTATGCAAAAAGATGCAAACGTTGGATTATTTTACGGGTACGCCACGATAAACTAAGTCAGCTGAATGCTTGACCACAGGAGCATTTTTGAGATTGTGTACTCTCCAGTTGCGTCCTCTAAATTTACCGCCAACTTTGCCTTCGCCTACGGTAACTTCGGTTGGATGATATTCGTAACTAACACCGCGATAATTGAGTTTCATAGTCTCGCCTCTAAATATGTAATGAGTTTATAAAGGCGCGTTCCTTCAGATTGATTTCCTACTTCCGTTCTTCATTACAGAAGAATGAACGATATGTTTTGTTTTTCTGTATCTATTGTTACACTTTTCCTCAAAAAAAACAATACATTTGTTCAAAAAATTGTGTATTATCGATCGCTTGTAAGCCAACTTCTCGTACCAAAATATTGACAGGATTTACTAGCTACCTGTGCTGCGAGTGTTAAGGCAGTCGGAAAATTTTCTTGTAATATATAGTGGCAAAAAGCACCATGAAAAATATCCCCTGCACCCAAAGTATCGATGGGTTTAATATTTGGTACAGGTATAGTCTGGAGTTTTCCTTTTTCGAGGTAAAGGATTGGTTGTTCTCCTTGAGTAATTGCAATATGTTCAATTCGGTATGCTTGGAGAAAATCTATTACCTCTGAGGTACTGTCGCACTCAGGCGGCAAAAAATTGGCAGAACAAATAGCATAATCAACACCTGTAAGTATCGCTTCGAGTCCAGGTTTCCAGCTACCTCCGTCCATGACTACAGGAATCTGCTTATCTTTAACCGTGTTGATGATGGCCAAACTAACATCTATTTGATGTCCGTCAACGAGAATAAGATCTACCCGATCCAGAATCTTGGCTGGTATTTGAGATCTACTTCCCTGAGATTTAACCGCATTAATAGAGATAATCGATCGCTCTCCTGTTTTGGCATTAACCACGATTGAAGAGACGGGGGGACTAGTCAACTGTTGAGGAATTAAATCAACTAGATCGAGCGCTAGATCTGACAAATCGCTTCTAATTAAATTAGTCAGGGGGTGTTGTCCCAAAACAGTCAATAATTTTGCTCGATTATTAAAAGAACTAAAAGCCACCGCTGCATTAGTAGCTGGTCCTCCTGCTGCGGTAAGATAATCTAGAGCGACTAGTTTTTGGTTGGGTTGCAAAGAGCGATCGCTCAGGTAAATACAATCGAGAGTGGTCAAACCAACGAATAGCCCCTGATAACTCATTTAGATACTAACTGAGAATTTTCCACTAAAGTAACAAAGTTAGATAATATCTGTAGTCCGTTATCTGAAGACTTTTCAGGATGGAACTGAACTGCCATCAAATTATCGCGAGCGATCGCTGCGGTAATTGTCTGCGTACCATGAGTTACCATAGCTGCATCCACGCTTTTATCCTCAGGATCGGCATAATAAGAGTGAACAAAATAAAGATAAGGATCTGCAGGTAAGTTTGACCATAAAGAAAGCTGGTTTTGCTTTAACTCTAATTGATTCCAGCCCATTTGAGGTATGGTAATATTCGGTTCGGTTTGAAAACGACGTACCTTACCTTTAATAATTGCCAATCCTGGTTCTATACCCTCTTCAGAAGATTCAAACAGCATTTGCATTCCTACGCAAATACCTAAAAATGGTTTTCCTGTAGCGATCGCATCTTGAACGGTTGTTTCTAACTTTCTTTCCCTGATGTGCTGCATGGCGGGGTCGAAAGCCCCCACACCAGGTAAAACTACCGCATCAGCCGATAAAATATCTGCTGGAGAACTGGTAATTTTGGGAACTGCACCAGCTTTTTCCAAACCTTTACAAGCTGAGTGAAGATTTCCCATACCGTAATCGATTACAGCTATATTTACCATTATTACTTCTTCTGTATTTTGACTTGATCTTTAAATATTTTAAACAACCATGTCAAGAATTTAAAATTATCAACTTTGCCAATCTACAATCACAGTAGAAATATAAAATATCAAGCACGATCTGACACGCCCTATTATGAAGCCTACTTTTAAAACTAGACTAGCTTGGGAACAAGCACAGGTATTGATGCAGCCTGCAATGTTGCGAGTAGTAGATAACATTCGTAAAGAATTGGAATCATCTAGTTGGAAAGGAACTTATAAAGAAGTTACTGCACCTATCCCTGGTTATCATTTGTGCTTAGTTAGTGCGGATCGTCAAGTTGAAGTTGATGTTTGGGAATTATGCTATCGAGTTTGCTTTGTAGAATATAAACCCGTTCGGCATATTTTTAGCCATGAAGATCAAAGTGGTTACGAAGTAGATGTGGATACCCGATTAATTGACGATATGGGGGAAGTAGACTGGCACTTATTAGAATCTAAAGCACAGCAGTCAGTTAGGACAGTATTTAACCAGCTAAAACTTAATTAGGGGTAGGCAACTGAACTTACCCCTGTTAGATCATTAAATCGCTGAAATAGCAGGTACAGGATTAAATCTTGCTGCACGTTGTTTTAGTTGAGCTTCTCTTAATAATATTTCTGGAGTAATTTCTAGTTCCATCGCTTCTAAAATATACCGCCAACGATATACCCAATCATGTCTGGTTAATGAATTATAAATATTGTGACGACGAATAGTTTCCAAACGATCGCCTTGACGATTTAATTCTTCAATAATTTCAGCTATATTAGGTGCATCTGCGGGAATTGAAATTAAAGAGTCTTGCCAATCAAAGTATTTATTAAATTCTTCAGTAGCAGTTTGATTACCGATCGCAATTGCGCCCCCTGCAGTACCTTCAAAAATACGATAGCCTAACTCTTTTTGAATTCCTTTTTTTAATTTAGGATTGTCATTAAAGTTAGGATTGTTAGTAATCCAATAACGGCTATTTTTAGCTATGTTAGCTAAGAGATTACGATGCTCTTGGGCGTTTTGGACATGAAAGTTAGTCGCAGTATCATAATGATAGAAAAAGTCTCCCTGCGCCATGCGATCGATTAATGCTTGGTGGGTAACAGGCGATCGACGACCAATATTAGCCACGTCAATTCCGCGAGTTGAATTGATGGAATTGGGACTAAATCTAATGGCATCCGTACCAAACGGCAAGTAGGAACAAGGAACACCAGTGATCTCTGCTACAGCCTCAGTAGAGTTGGTATGACCCAAATAGATATGGTCAAAATCTTTGAATAGTTCTAAATATTGTCGGCATTCAGAAATTTTTGATTCCCACATTTCAATAATATAACAAACTGCTTTTTTACATTTTTTACGCCAATTCTTAATCGAATCAAGAGCAATAAACTTATTAGGATTATCTAAAATCATGAAGAACAGATCGTAGTCATGTTCTAAAGTAAAAGAATTAGGATCGAGCTTAAACTGATTGGCAACTTGAGGCGATTTAGTTAGCTTATTGATCCATCTAAAGTTTCTATGAGCAGATTTATAATCATACTGAGGTACGAATAAATCGACCGAATCAACAGAGGCGATCGCATCTTCAAATTCATATAGACAGCAAGCAGCAACGTGATTGTTTATAGCGCGTTCTGATAAAATAGCAATTCTTGATTGACTATCATTTTGATTATTCATAAATAATAAATTTTAAAAATATAATCTCAAATATTACTTAAAATGATAGCCAATTTTTTAAGTCTCTTTTTAAATTTATTGTGCTTTATGCTGCTTTTTATTTAAAGTTTTGATGTCGATCGCCAACTCTAATTTAATCCCGTTTCATCGCTCTAGCTATAGCACGCTGATCGTCTCGTTTCTTAACAGTTTCGCGTTTATCGTGGAGTTTTTTACCTTTACCCAAACCAATAGCCACTTTTACCCGACCTTTTTTGAAATACATCTTTAAAGGAACAAGAGTCAAACCTTTTTGCTCAGTTTGACCAATTAATTTATTAATCTCTTTACGATGCAGCAATAGCTTGCGAATGCGAAGAGGTTCGTGATTAAAATAATTACCCGTAGCTTGATAGGGCGATATATGGACGTTGCTTAACCAAATTTCACCGTTTTTAATAAAGGCATAGCCATCTCTGAGGTTGACTTTTCCCGCACGAATTGATTTAACTTCTGTACCAACTAATTCAATTCCTGCTTCGTAGGTTTCAAGAATGGAATAGAGGTAACGAGCCTGACGATTATCACTAACTATTTTTTGACCTGTTTTTTTTTCCGCCATGCTAACTTAATTTTCAATTCTGGAATTGCCCTGAATCTATAATTATATCATTTTGCTCTAGGAGATATATATATACTGTAACCTCAAGGCTCACTGCTTGCGGGAGGATTAGCAAAATTACTGGGTTGAGAAAAATCAATTCCGACTCCGCGATCGTAAATTTCAATATCCCATTGTCCCAAACGATTACCTTCAAAAGCGACAAAACGACCGTTGCCGCTAATACTAGGATGGCGTACCTCGCCAATAAAGCTTTTAGTCAAATTTCGGCTTTTAGCCGAGCGGCGATCGTACAAAAAAACATCAGTCTTACCTAGTTGTTCTGACACATAAACTATATAGCGACCATCAGCACTAATATCTGCTTGAGACTGCATACTACCTGGCTGATTTAATCCAGGAAGTGGTATCAAACGACGGCGAGATAAGTCATATAAAAATACGCTACGTTGAGCATTGCGATCGCTGCTATAAATCAGATAACGACCATCATAAGAAAAATTAGCAGATTCTTCTGCAAAGGCAGAATTTAACGTAGCGTTGATAGTTTGTGTCGGGGGAGTAATATATCTAGAATTTTGACAACTAGATAAACCAAACATTGCACCAATTAAAGTCAAAGGTGCGATCAATCGCCTAACTAACCATCTCATTACGCTCTATAGTGCGACTTTCATCGAGTATAGAACAACAGTTAACATTATCAAGACAAACTTTTCCCCATTGTAAAGACCAGCGTACCAACTCTACGCGATTTGCCGTACCAGTTTTTTTAAGAATATTACTAATATGGTTATCTACCGTTCTCTTACTAATTTCTAGTTGTGAAGCAATCTTATGGTTGCTTAACCCTGTTACCACTAATTCGACAATCTCTAATTCTCGCGCGGATAACAATGCTTCATGACTTAGTCTCTCTGCTTCCATCAGTATTGCTTAGTATATTTACTCACTACTTTAGTTTTATTCTAAGAGGTAATGTTTATCATTTATGACTCATAAAGCCATAAATAAATTATTCTTTAATAATTAGCAAACAACTACACGCATTGCTAAATTTAGCTTTGTATTTTGTAAAATCTACTGCTAAGAAATGTATAGATTTTTGTAGCAATTTTTACAAAATACTTCTAGCCGTTTTTTTGATGATGCCAAGTAACAAGTAATTTGATTATCTAGTCAATAAATACGGTAAATGCGAAGTATTAAAATTTTAAACCACATCACCCACAACCCAACAACCTATAAGTGAGTGTTATGCACGTTCTATTCATTTAAAATCATACTGTAGCTGCTAAAGACAAATTTTTACTCCTGTTATATTGTCTTAAGCGGTTCAAACAGCATACTTCGCACTACGTATTAGTATTTATATTGAATTTTTGTAGCCAATAACTGAAACTGTTAAGCATTTTTTAGTAAGTCTTTGACTAAATTGTCTTTGACCATCATTTGGCGAAACATTTCTAGCAAGTATTCTTGGGCTTGTTCTTTACTCAATCCTTGTACTTGTTCTTGAAGTACTTTTAATTTAAACTGCTGCTCAATACTTAAGTTTGCTGAAAAATTCATTTCTTTCTTCCTGGGTTTGACCCCACTAAACAACTAACAACATTATTCAAATTCGCAACTTTCAACAGGCTTTGTTTTAGATGCGTCTTGATTTGTCATCAATTTAGCACCCACACTATAAGATGGCTACGGTGTCAAGTAATAATTAATTAAAGCAATAAAAAGTTATGAAATACTTATAGTAAAAAAGTAATTTTGGTGTATTTAGATGCGGAAAATATTTAAAGATCAACTATCAACAACATGGATAGAGATGCTCTAAATTTGGGTCAATAATATGGTAGTTCTAAAGATATAAAGAATAATTAGTAGATTAATCGTATAAACGATCACAAAACACCAATAAATCAATATGAATTCAATCAAAGACGCTAAAGAATTTTTTCAACAGAGCGCGGGACAATGGCGATCGCAACGTACAACCCATCATTTACCATTTAGAAGAGCAGAAAGTGGAGGTTCGGATATTAATGTTGAATTTCTCAACAGTGATGATGAAAAAATTGCGGCAATTTGCCAAATGCACGATGTAGATCCCACCATGGCGATTGGTGGTGCTTTTGTTAGTTGGGATGGCTCAATGGCGTGGGACAAAGAAAATGAAGATCATAAGGGAACAACGGTTTTTGCTTTAATTCCCGATCCTCAAAATCCTCGCAAAGGCAAACTACTTCGAGAACGAGGCTATGCAGAAATTGTTCCCGTAGCAGGAGAATACCAAATGGATGAAGAAGATGGATTAGTTTTAGTTACCGAATACGAGACGATGAGCATCATCGAACGCTTTTGGTTTGTAAATTCCGATTTACGCTTGCGTAGCAGCACTGTCAAAAGATTTGGCGGCTTCAATACCGCTACTTTTTGTGCAGAATCTCGCGTAAGTACTGACGACAATACCCAAACTACAGCTGACAATACCCAAACTACAGCTTTTGCGATCTCAGGTTGGTAAGTTGGTTAAACAATTAAAAATTAGTTCACAACTCTGTAATATTTTGTTACTGTTGTTTATTCTGACCCCTTATCTACCGTATGATTGGGACTAAGAATTTTAATATACAAACACGATAGACGGAGGTTTTGACTTGTCTATTCCCTTATTGGGCTATAAGCCTAGCTCCCAAAATGTCCGTGTCTCAGGATACGACATTGGCGGAGATGACCAACCCAGAACTTATTCAGCAGAGAATGCTTTTTCTTTGTCTGAAATGAATGAATTGATTGATGCAGCATATCGTCAGATATTCTTCTATGCTTTTCGTGCCGATCGCGAAAGATTCTTAGAATCTCAGTTACGCAATGGTCAAATTACCGTTCGTGACTTTATTCGTGGACTTTTGCTATCAGATACTTTCTATAACAGTTTCTACGCCAAAAACAGTAACTATCGCTTTGTAGAACAGTGTATCCAAAGAGTTTTGGGACGCGATGTTTACAGCGAAAGAGAAAAAATTGCTTGGTCGATTAAAGTAGCGACCAAAGGTATCGAAGGCTTCATCGATGAACTTTTAGATACCGAAGAGTACATGGAAAACTTCGGTTACGACATCGTACCTTATCAACGCCGTCGAGTACTTGCTAGTCGTGAAGAAGGCGAACGTCCTTTCAACATCAAGTCTCCTCGTTACAACGATTACTATCGCTCCATTTTGGGCTTCCCCCAAATTATTTGGCAAAGCGAAGTTCGTAGTTATACTCCCCAAGAAGCACGAGCCCAAGCAGGAAATCCTTCTTTGTACTTGGATATGGCTCGTAGTTTACCTACTAGAGCAAATGCTCCTAGTACAGGTTCGGCGACCAACATCGACTACTTATCTAAAGTTCCCTACCGCAAAACCACATAAGTTTGGCAAGAAAGTATTTATTTAAGTTCTTTTAAAACCAAACCTAGAGGGATTTGTAAATTAGCTTCCATAGTTTTATCGAAGATTATGTTGTTAATTTATAAACTCCCTCTTTTTAATTCTTAAAAAAAAGATTGTTTAAACAGCAGAAAACTGTCGCATCGATTCAATTAGGCGATTAAAATAAGGTTCGAGATCTTCTCGTTGTTTTGGCTCAAATTCTTGGAGGCTAAATACCTTCAACTGCTTCAAGCCTAAAACCATCGCATCGAGAGGAACTTCTAGCTCTTGATAGAGTTGTTCCATATAGTTCAAACCGCGATCGCTAGTATAGTTGATACTTTGACCGCCAATACCATAGCTAATACAGCGTAGGAAGTGCCAAAAATCTCGCCAACAGGCTTCGGCACGCATGGGAGGATACAAACCACCTCCTGGTTTGGTGATACCAGGATTAGCATCTAACACTACACTTCTGGCATTAGAAACTATTTCGACTACCTTTTCTCTTAATAATCGCCCTTGTTCCAAACTCTGAGATAACTCAGGAATAATGTTTTTAATCTTGGCAATCTCTTCGTCGGTCAAATATTTCCCCGCATTATCAGCCTGCTGAAAAATAGCAATTACTTCAGGAGGATAATCCTGCCAATCCTTGAAGCTTACAATACGAGACTTAGAAATGAGTTCTTTTACTTGATCGCTGAGCATTTTATCTACAAGATGAAGGCTTAATTCAATATACCAATTTAACAGTTAGGGCAGTCATAACAATTGAGTTCGAGCTACAAATCTTTCCTTAGATAGTGATTTATGAAAGTGAATGTAAAGTAAATTAAAGTTGTAATTAACAACTTTGTCTATGGATATCGAACAAATTAAAAATGCGCTCAATGATTCAAACCCCCAAGCAAGAATGAAGGGAATTAGAGAGTTGCGTAACTACGAAGCGAATATTGCTACTCCCTTATTGTTAGACCACCTACAAGATAGTGAATTTTTGGTACGCTCTTTTGTGGCAATGGGTTTGGGCAAAAAGAGAAGCCAAGCGGGTTATACTGCACTATTAGAAATGATCAACTCTGATAGCGATCCTAACGTGCGCTCAGAAGCTGCCAATTCTTTATCTTTTTATGGCGATGTAGCCATACCTCATCTTAGAGAAATGTATGAAAAAGACGCTCATTGGCTAGTACGGCGTAGTATTATCGCCGCAATGGTAGATTTAAAAGCACCCCAAGAATTGTTAGAAATTTGTGCCATTGGTATATCAGGAGAAGATCAACCAGTTGTAGAATCTTGTCTTAGTTGCTTGGGTTTGTTTGCAGGGAGTCCTCAACAAGAATCAGCCCTAGAGTTATTGTTACCCTTTGTCGATGATCGATCTTGGCGTATTCGTTTGCAGATAGCTAAATCCCTTGTTAGGTATGATTTAGATGAGGCAACCCCTATAGCCCAGCGCGTCAATGCTGCTCTTGAAAAACTCAAGACAGATTCAGATCATCGAGTAGTCGGTGCAGTGTTAGAAAGTTTGGTTTGAGTTGCGATCGAAGAGTGTTTATCAGATCTAAATGAACAAATATAAGACTATTTGATAAAATCATTAGAGAAAAGTTAAAAAATATTACAAAAAACCTTAAATGAAATTATTGGTAGTAGGCGCAACTGGTACTTTGGGAAGACAGGTTGCTCGTCAAGCGTTAGATGAAGACCATGAAGTGCGTTGTTTAGTACGCAACCCTAACAAGGCGATCTTTCTCAAAGAATGGGGTGCAGAATTAGTTAAAGGCGATCTATGCGACAAATCGACGCTTCCCGCAGCTTTGGAGGGAGTAGATGCCGTTATTGATGCTGCTACTGCCAGAATTACCGATAATCTCAGTGCAAAGGAAGTAGATTGGCAAGGAAAAGTTAATCTGATCCAGGCTACTAAAGCTGCCGGAGTTGACAGATATGTTTTCTTTTCTATTTTAAACTGTGAAAAATATTCAGAAGTGCCTCTGATGGATATTAAGCATTGTACGGAATTGTTCTTGGCTGAGTCTGGACTAAACTATACAGTGTTGCAATTGGCTGGATTTATGCAGGGATTGATCGCTCAATATGCTATTCCAATCTTAGAAGATCAAATAGTCTGGGTATCTGGAGAGGCGACTCCTATTGCCTATATGAATACTCAAGATATTGCCAAGTTTGCGATTCGGGCATTAAATGTTCCTGCTACGGAGAAAAAGACATTTCCTGTAGTTGGTTCAAAAGCTTGGGGTGCTTATGAAATTGTCAACCTGTGTGAAAATCTGGGTGATAAAAGAGCCAGAATATCTCGCGTTTCCTTGGCTGTTTTGGGTTTGATGCGTCGTATTACTCGTTTTTGTGAATGGGGACAAAACACCGCAGATCGTCTTACCTTTGCTGAAGTATTGGCAAGTGGTAAACCTTTAGATGCTCCCATGAAAGAAGTTTATGAAACTTTTGGCGTAGATCCTCAGGAGATAACTACTTTAGAGGAATATATGCAAGAGTACTTTACTCGCATTATGAAGAAACTTAAGGAAATTGATTACGAAAAGAATAAAGGTAAGAAGAAGAAAGGGAAAATTCCTTACCGCAATCAATTTTAAATTTTAAGCTTTAAGCTCTAAGTTCTAAGCTTAGAGCTACCTTAATAATATTAGTTTCCAACTAGTAAAGAAGCGTAAGCATACTCATCTGATCGAACTGACGTTAATTTTGAGATTGAGTGTCTTGGGAAGGATCATCGTCTTGCAGTTTGCGACGCATACGGCTGAAGCCAAAAATAGCTGCTACTAAACCCAATCCAGCTGTAGGTGAAAATTCAAACGGGATCACCTCGACATTATCCACTAATAAAGTAGAAGTACGCTCCAAACCATCGACATCGACTACCCCAAAACCTACACGATAGCGATATGTTCCTGGAGTTAAACCATCAACAGTGTAGGTATAACGCTCGTTATCATTATTAGTGCTATCAGGATTATTAGCACCAGGATAATCGTAATCATAGACATAACTATCAGGTTCAGAAGGGGAACTGATGGCATCACTACTACTTCTCAAGACAGCTATTTCATTAGTATCAAAAACATCATCAATACCGTCTTCAGAGCCATCAAACACCGTACTGTAGTTATTACCCGAACTATCTATCTCTCCCAAACTCCAGAAAGCAAAATCTTGATCGCCTCCTGAGGTAGTACCATCATTAGATACAAATGCCCAGTCAAAAGCGATACTAAAACTAGTTTCTCCTGCACCCAGAGTGACATCAAAGTCTTGATACATACCCGAACCCTCTTTAGAAGTTCGCGGTCCTAAATTAGGAATTGATGCACCCGTGCGATCGATACTAAAAGCATCGGCGTTAAAACCAAAATGTTCTTGTAACAAATCTGCGATCGGATTAGTGTCAGCAGTTACAGGCTGAGAAGGAGGCTGAGAACCAGAACGATTAAAATTAAAATTGTTGTCATCATTGCGATCAATACTGTCATAAACACCAGGGACATATCCAGTGGTAATTACAGCTTGATTGGTACCCCTAGTAGGATTAATAGTATTAGTACCATTGATATTAATGTCTCCTTGGTTGGAAACATCACCAATCGTGTTCCAGTTGTTTTGAGTACCACCACCAATAGATTGCTCAAAACCGCCATTGTCGAAAGTAACGCTAAACGCATTGGCAGAATTGGCAAAGGCAAGATTGCTAAGTGCTACTGAGCTAAAAGTAGTAACAATAATAGAGATAGATTTATTGAGTTTTAACAGAGTCATAATAATAATATTGGGATAGAAAGACAGAATCAGAATAGATAATTGGCGAGTTAGATACTTCTCGAAAAAATTTTCCGACTTTGAGTACACTTAGAAGACAAAGTCATCCGCAGTCAAAGTATCTGTGTAACCTTGTAGATAGACAACGTTTTTATTGTTCAAATCGTCACCAGGAACAAAGTCTACTTGGACTAAAGTACCTGAAGCATCAGAAGTTGCTATCACATAAGTACCAAAAGGATTTTCAATTCCTTCAAGCTCTCCTCCCGTGGCAAACATATCGCTGAAGTCTAATTTGTCGGCATCTCCGTTTTCTTTGAAGTCGGTAATAATATCAATACCATCACTGGTGCGGTTGAAGTGGAAACAATCATCACCATCACCTCCACTTAGAGTATCTTGTCCCGCACCGCCGATAATTAGATCATCGTTAGCTGTATTAGGATCGCTGGTGTAGGTATCATTAATAACTTCTCCCGCACCTGTACCAGATACTTCATTTTTAATTTTTAGTGCATAGTCTTCAACTTCCCCATCGCTAGCTGCACCAGTAGCATCGTTAGTGGTTAAGTCGTCGCTGCTCAAACGGAAACGAGCATAAGTATCCCCAGGAGTCACGCCGTTGGTTTGACTATTAATACCAGTCCAAGTCAGGATATTTGCAGTAGTGCCATCCGTATTTAGAGTAGTACTCCCATCTGTACTTTTTGTAAGATCGCTGCTGAGAGTAACACCTTCAGTACTATCAAAAGTACCGTCGCGATCGAAGTCAATCCAGCCAACTAAGGTAGCGTCACCTGTAGCATTGACGATCGCTTGAACACTATAAGAATCATTAGCATCATCATTACTAATAATTTTAGTATCAATAAATTCAATACCATCCTCATCATCACTTCCTGTAGTGTCGTCTCCTGTAGCCGTAGTATTGGGAGAAGCATCACTTTCTGCATCGACAGTGCTACCAAGAGTCAAGCCGTTAACAATACCGTGAGACGGACCATTGTTACTATCAAGAGTATTGTAGTCACCTGCACTGTTTCCAGTATTGCCATCATCAGGTGCATCACCATAATCTAATTGAGCGACAAAACCGAAGTCGACAGTCATGTCACCATCAGAGTCGTCTGCTACCCCGCTACCATTATCGAGAGTGCTACCAGTACCAGTTTCATCATTAGCACCCGTGCCATCTACTGGTTCGCCATTAGCAGTTAGATTGATGACAGGAGAGTTAGTTGCTTCACCACTGTTGGCTTGAATGCCGTTATCGTCGCCATCAACTTGGTTATCTGTCGTCTCAGTAGTCTCGGAAGATAAAGGAGCAGTTTCTAGTGCTCCACCACTAGCAAAGTTAGTAGTAGGAATAGATACGTAGTAGTCTCCTTCAGGTAAGTCGCTGAATTGATAGTTACCATCACCATCGGTAGTAGTACTGTCGATGAGGGTGTCATCTACTCCTCCCACTACTCCATCAGCACCAGGAGCGTATAACTCGACATCAACCCCAGAGATACCAGCTTCGCCCGTATCTTGTACACCGTTGTTATTGCTGTCGGTAAAGACAGTTGAACCAATAAAGACGACTTTTTCTTCGAGGAAATCTTTTTCGATTTCATCTCCATCATTGATAGTCACTGCTATCTGGTTATCAGGGGTAGTATTATCGACATCAGTTACCGAATCGTAATCTGCGGGTTGGTCTTGAGCGACAACATAACTACCATTAGCTAAACCAGTAAATTCATATTCTCCAGTATCGGCATCAGTAGTAGTAGTGGCGATAGGATCTAGTAAGTTACCCGAATCGTCGGTATCTTTCACACCATCGCCATCGCTATCGGTATAGAGTTTGAGTGTTACCTCGCCAATGGGAGTATCCGTGTCTTCGATACTATCTTCACTGGGGTTATTGGTGTCTGAATACACCTTACCTGACATTTTGTATTCTGTAGAAGTTACAAGGTCGAGTTGATAATCTTCCACTTCCCCATCGCTAGCAAATCCAGTGGAGTTGCTGGTAGTTATAGGATCTGTAGTCAGGCGGAAACGAGCATAGGAAGTACCAGATTCAATACTGGCTGCATTGGGTAAGACTCCAAAGCCATTACCAGAAGTTCCTCCATCTCTGTCCCAAGTTAGAGTAACGTCACTGCCTGCTGTACCATTAGGAACATTTGCACTGACTGCTTCTGTTGCCTCAAAGATACCATCGCGATCGAAGTCAATCCAACCAATTAATTTGGCAGTCTGTCCTGTATTGTTAGTAACGTTAACAGTGCTGGAGTAGCTATTATCAGTGTCAATATTTAAAGAAGTACTGCTAAAGGTAACTCCATCCTCATCATCAGGAGTACCATTGGTATCATCGGCATCAGCAGCAGGGTTTTGTAAGCTACCAGAATCATCATCGATATTACTACCAATTAGCAAGTCGCTGACTATGCCGTGAGCAGCACCATCGTCGTCTGTACCAGTTTTATCAGTAGTTTCATAGTCTCCCACACCAGTTCCTGCACCAGCATCAGGAGCATCGCCGTAATCTACTCCCAGATTTAGTTTGTAATCTTCAACCTCACCATTGTTGAGGAAGCCAACCGAATCAGTATCTTCGATGGTGTCAAAAGCATTGTCGGTAGTCAGACGTAAACGAGCGTAGGTAGTACCCGATTCAATATCAGCAGCATCGGGTAAGACTCCAAAGCCGCTGCCATCAGTTGCCCCATCTCGATCCCAAGTTAGAGTGATATCTGTAGCAGTAGTAGTACCATCGGGAACATCGGCACTGACGGCTTCTGTGGCTTCAAAGATGCCATTTTGATTAAAGTCAATCCAACCAACTAGTTTGGCATCTTCCCCTGTATTGTTATTTACATTAACGATGGTGGAGTAGCTACTGTCATTGGTAATACTGAACGGAGTGGAACTAAGAGTAACCCCATCTTCATCGTTGGGAATATCATCGTTATTGTCGGCATTGGCTGCAGCATTTTGCAAACTACCAGAATCATCATCGATATTGTCCCCAATAGTTAGGTTGCTATCAATGCCGTGAGCAGCACCATCGTCATCAGTGCCTGTTTTGTCAGTAGTTTCATAGTCTCCCGCAGCAGTACCCGCACCAGCATCGGGAGCATCACCATAATCTATTCCTAGATTTAGTTTGTAGTCTTCAACCTCACCATCTTTAAGAAATCCAACTGAGTGAGAATCTTTAATTTCTCCATCAACACAATCGGTACTTAGTCTAAAGCGAGCGTAGGTTGTGCCAGTTTCAATATTAGCGGCATCGGGTAAAACTCCAAAGCCACTACCAGAAGTCCCTCCATCTCGATCCCAAGTTAGAGTGACGTCACTGCCTGTTGTTCCATCGGGAACATCTGCACGGACTGCTTCTGTTGCATCAAACTGACCATCTTGGTTGAAGTCAATCCAACCGATTAGTTTGGCAGGTTCGCCTGTATTGTTGGTAACGTTAACAGTTGCGGAGTAGTTACTATCATCAGCAATATTTAATGGAGTAGTGTTAAAAGTCACTCCATCTTCATCATCAGGTGTACCATCGCTATCATCGGCATCAGCAGCAGAGTTTTGATTGCTACCCAAATCATCATCGACAGTGCTACCCATAAAGATATCATCTACTATGCCGTGAGCAGCACCATCGTCATCAGTACCTGTTTTATCGGTAGTTTCATAATCACCTGTGCCAGTACCCGCACCAGCATCGGGAGCATCGCCGTAGTCTACTCCTAAATTAATGCGATGATCTTCAACTTCACCATTGTTGAGGAAGCCAACCGAATCAGTATCTTCGATGGTGTCGAAGGCATCATCAGTAGTGAGACGGAAACGAGCATAGGTACTACCCGATTCAATATCAGCAGCATCAGGTAATACCCCAAAACCACTACCATCAGTTGCCCCATCTCGATCCCAAGTTAGAGTGATATCTGTGGTAGTGGTAGTGCCATCGGGAACGTCTGCACTGACTGCTTCGGTAGCTTCAAATACGCCATTTTGATTAAAGTCAATCCAACCAACTAGTTTGGCAGCTTCACCTGTATTGTTAGAAACATTAACGGTGGTGGAGTAGCTACTGTCACTGGTAATACTAAAAGGCGTTGTGCTAAGGGTAACTCCATCTTCATCGTTGGGAGTGCCATCAGCATTGTCGGCATCAGCAGCAGCATTTTGCAAACTACCAGAATCATCATCGATATTGTCCCCAATAGTTAGGTTGCTATCAATGCCGTGGGCAGCACCATCGTTATCAGTCCCTGTTTTATCAGTAGTTTCATAATCACCTGTGCCAGTACCCGCACCAGCATCAGGAGCATCGCCGTAATCTATCCCTAGATTAACTTTGTAGTCTTCAACTTCACCAGTACTCCTGAAACCAATAGAGTCATTAGTAGTTATGGGATTTTGCGTTAGGCGGAAACGAGAGTAAGTAGTGCCAGACTCAATATTAGCTGCATCGGGTAAGACTCCAAAACCATCCCCATCAGTTGCGCCATCTCGATCCCAGACTAAGGTTTCTGTGCCACTGCTAGTTACGGTAGTGATAACTCCTTCCTCTGTTTCAAAAGCACCATTTTGGTTGAAGTCTACCCAACCAACTAAACTAGCAGGCTCAGTCACAGGAGCAGTAAGATCGATATTATCAATGTAAACGCGATCGCTTTCTTCGTTGCCCCCAACACTAGTAATAGTTATTTTGCTCGCTCCTCCAGCTAGTAATGCTTGAGGAATAGTGAGACTAGCATCTTGATTGGGAGTATTACTAGCAGTACCAGTATTATCGATGGTGAAGGTTACGGGAGTTTCGGTATTGTTATCATTAGAAACGGTTACGGTGACAGTCTCTCCTGCTGCCAGATTTTCGTAACTATAGTCGAAGGTGAGGGTGCCATCTCCCGTAGCGGTAGAGAAATCAAATTCTCTTTCAATTGAGCGATCGCCATTACTAAATTCGAGTAAGCCACCATTGACTTGAACTCGACCAGCATTGACTCCATCGCTTTCCCCTACTTCTGTCCATTCGCCACTAGTCCAGCCGTTACCTCCTTTGTAATTTTGAGTGAAACTTTCTTCTGCTTGGAGAGTAGTCGTGGGAATATTGACATCAACGTCTACGCTATAACTATCGTCATTGGCAATGCTAAAGCTCGTAGTATTGAAAGTGACTCCATCTTCGTCATCACTAGAACCTGTATCGGTAGTGTCATCTAAGCTAGCATCAACATCGTGTAACAAACCAGAGTCATCATCGACGGTGTCACCAATACTTAGACCATCTACAATGCCATGAGGTGCGCCGCCAGTGTCAGTAGTTCCAGGATCGCTATCGGCTGTAGTATCATAATTTCCTGTGGCAGTTTCTCCATCAGCATCGGGAGCATCACTGTAATCTACCCCTAAGTTAAGCTGATAGTCTTCTACTTCGCCATCTTGGGCATTACCCGTAGAGAAATCTTCATCTAGTTGACTATCCGTACTGAGACGAAAACGAGCATAAGTCGTACCCGCTTCAATATTTGCGATCGCTGGTAAATCTCCATTACCATTGAGATTAAAGATTGCATTATTAGTAGTGTCTCGATCCCAAGTCAGGGTAACATTTTCATTATTCGTAGCAGTGGGAATGTTAGCGATAACCTCTTCGGTATTTTCAAAAACACCATTTTGATTGAAGTCAACCCAACCTACTAATGTGGCTGCCTCCCCTGAATTGTTAGTGACGCTAACTGTAGCAGTGAAACTATCGTCAGCGTTGATATTAAGAGGTAATCCTCCATTGAATTCGATTAAGCCATCTTCATCATTGGCAGAGCCAGTATTACTTACGTTATCTGCATTAGCTGCGCTATTTTGTAATTCTCCGTTGTCTGCATCGACTACGTTACCGATAGTTAAATCGGAGACAATAGTGTGAGACGCACCATCATTATCTGTTCCTGTTTTATCGGTAGTCTGATAATCACCTTCTCCCGTACCATCGCTAGTATCTGGAGCATCGCCATAATCTGTGCCGACAAGATTAACTACATAGTCTTCCACTTCACCATCAGGTACTGCACCGTTAGGAGTAGTGCCATCGAGATTATCTCCTTCTAAACCAGAAGCGACACGGAAGCGAGCAGCAGTAGCACCTAGTTCGACATCCGCAGGAAGGTTAAAGTCTAGAGTATTAGCCGTACCGTCGGTGTTGAGTCCATTAGCAGTGTCAATGGTTACTGCTTCGTCTGGGTCGAATGTACCAGAGCGATCAAAGTCAATCCAACCTACTAGAGTAACGTCTTTTTGGAAACCAAAATCATTGCTGTAATCATTTTGACCGTCATTGACCGTAGTAACATTGATGGTAGGTGTATCAGTTCCACTAACATCTTCTAAGACAGCATCAGAATCAAGCTCGTCATTACTGCCTGCATCAACCGTAGTAATGTTTAAGTTTTCGAGTGCGCCACCCGATGCAAAATCCGCTGCATTATCAAGACGAATCTTATAGTCAGTATTGGGTTCTAAACCCGTTGCTCCATTTTGCTTGACATTATCGCTGTTAAAGTAATATTCACCCTTAGCATTGGTAACAGTAGTTCCCAGTAAAGTTGTGCCAGTAGAATCGTAAAGACTGACTGTTGCACCAGCAACTCCTGCTTCTCCTGCATCTTGGATACCGTCTTTGTCTAGATCTACCCAAACTCGGTTGCCGATTTCTAGACTAGTCGAGCCACTGGGATCATAAAAACCAACATCAACAGTTTCATCGGCAGTGCCATCGCTAAAGATAACCCTAGAGCCAGAGCCAGCACTCGCCACATAACCACCTGGTAGATTGCTAAATTCAATCCGTAAGGCTTCACCATTGGTATTGTTTATGGTGTAAGCACCACTCGCATCCGTATTTGTTGTGGCGACAACATTACCTGCATTATTGTAGGCTGTGACGATAATATCTTCTAAACCAACCTCAGAGGGAGTATTGGCAATTTCTTGAGTACCATCATTGTCATAATCGTCAAAGACAGTACCACTGAAAGTAACAGCAACCCCTGTAGGTTCGCGGACATCTAGATTAACTTCCACATCAACACTTAAGTTGTTACCAGAAGTCGCAGTAACATTAGTACCATTAAGAGAATCAGTTGTCCCAGAAACAGTTACACCGTTTTCATCGGGAATATCAGCATTAGCAGCAGTATTTTGCTGAATTCCATTATCGGCATCTACGGTATCGCCAATAGTAATGAGAGAGTCTTCTTTTAGTTTATGGGCTGCTCCACTATCGTCTTCAGTGGTTTGATAGTCAGCAATTGTGGAACTATTGGGAGCAGCAACACCACCTTCTTGAGTATCGGGAGCATCACCATAGTCATAGTTCCCTTCTTCGAGGAAGTCTCTTTCGATGACATTAGCATCGGCAATAATGACGGCAATTTGATTGTCTGGAGTAGTGCCATTGACATCAGTGAGGGAATTGTAATCTCCTGGTTGGTCTTGAATAACAACATAGTTACCGTTACTCAAGTCAGTGAATTCGTAGAAGCCAGAACTATTAGTAGTAGTTGTGGCAATAGGAGCTAGTAAATTACCAGAGCCATCGGTATCGGCTACTCCATTGCCATCGCTATCAGCGTAAAGATTAATGGTAACCCCAGGAATGGGAGCATCAGTAGTTTCAATAGTATCGCCACTGGGGTTATTGGTGTCTTCGTAGACTGTACCCGAGAGGGAGTAAACAGGCGCAAAACCAAAGTCGACAGTCATGTCTCCATCAGAGTCGTTTGCTACCCCGCTACCATTATCTAGGTCAGCACCAGTACCAGTTTCATCATTAGCACCCGTGCCATCTACTGGTTCGCCATTAGCAGTTAGGTTGATTACAGGAGAGTTAGTTGCTTCGCCAATGTTGGCTTGAATACCGTTATCGTCTCCATCAACTTGGTTATCTGTCGTTTCGGTAGTCTCGGAAGAGAGGGGAGTATTTTCTAAAGCTTCTCCGCTAGCAAAGTTACTAGTAGGAATGGATACGTAGTAGTCTCTTTCGGGTAAGTCGCTGAATTGATAGTTACCATCACCATCGGTAGTAGTGCTATCGACTAGGGTGTCATCTCCTCCACCAACTACTCCATCAGCACCAGGAGAGTAGAGTTCGACATCCACACCAGAGATACCTCCTTCTCCTGTATCTTGTACTCCATCATTGTCAGTATCAGTAAAGACGGTAGAACCAAGAGATACTACTTTTTCTTCGAGGAAGTCTTGTCCAGTGACATCTGCACCAGCAACGGTAACCGAGATCTGATTATCATCTGTGCCATCAATATCGGTTACAGAATCATAAGCTCCTGGTTGGTCTTGAATGACGACATAGTTACCATCAAGTAAGTTGGTGAATTCGTAGAAGCCAGTAGTGGCATCGGTAGTAGTAGTAGCTATAGGGCTAGCAAATTCGGTATCGGCAGCATCATAGAGAGTAACTGTTACTCCGCCAATGGGAGTATCACTGGCTTCAATACTATCGCCACTGGGATTATTAGTGTCAGAGTAGACTGTACCTGAGAGGGAGTAAGTTAAGGCAAAACCAGCATCCAAGGAATAGTTATTTTCACCATAATCTCCTGTAGTGATTGAGATTGTGGGTGTGCCACTGCTATCATCTGCATCTGAGTCAATCGCATCATTCGCACCTTGGTCTTGGGGAACTAAATTTAAACTATTTAAACCCCCAGTACTAGAATCAATTTGAATCTGATATGAGGTATTTGGTTCTAAGCCTGTTGCACCATTTTGGTTAACATTACTCTCATTAAAGTAATATTCACCATCTGCATTGGTAGTGGTTGTACCTAATAAAGTATCGCCAGCAGCATTATAGAGGTTGATAGTAACATTGCTGATTCCTGCCTCGCCTGGATCTTGAATACCATCTGCATCGGTATCGTTCCAAATTCTATTCCCAATTTCTATCGAACCTTCGTAAGCAACTCTAACATCTATATCAGCAAATGTTCCTTTTTGGTTAGCAGAAAGACCATCCCCATCTATTTTGAGACTACTATCTTGATCGCCTCCAGTTAATGGTTGATATTGGAATCCATAGATTAAAGTATCTGGATCAGTACCTTGATCAAAAGGTAAAGCATCACCAGTAGCAATGACATAGTCTTCGTAGCCTTCTGGATTACCATTTTCGATAGTGTGGAAAGCAAAGTCAACTCCACCTCTGGAGTTGTTATCAAAATCTGCTCCATTAGTAGCAGTAAAGTTTCTTATTTGTCCTATACTGTGTTTTTCAAATGTTTCGGAAGTCCAATTATTAGTAGAACCACGATATTCTAATACCCGTGAAGCATGAGCAGGACGGACAGCAGTAAAGTCGTAATCGATAGTGAGTTCTGCCAGTAACATCACTGTACCGTCTTCGTTGAACTCGATATCTAGGGTGGGCATACTAGAATCGTTAACCTCAGTGCCATTCCCCCAGAAATTTTCATTAGGGATAGTCAACTCAAGTCTGTCGCTAGCAAGATCAAAACTACCATCAGGATTGACACCGATAGAACGAATGGTATTATCAGCACTAGCATTAGGAGTAAGATCCTGCGCCCAAATTGCATAGTAGAGACGGCTTTCTGCTTTGTTGTAACCAACACCTAAAATATTCTCGCCCAGAGGTGCAAAACCAACTGCACCTGATGTATTTGTGTCGGCATCGTTGAGAGCATCTGCTGAATGAGGGGCGAATGTAGTGTAAGAGGTAGAAGCTGTTTGCGAACCTGCGGTTGCAGTAGAATCCACCACATAAATCAAACCATCGTCGGGATTGGAAACATAAATTTGATTGTGTTCTTCATCAATTTCCATCCAGCCAGTACCTTGGTTGCCTGGTAAAGTTGCAAAAAGTTCTACAGTCGAACCATCTGGACTAATGCGATAAACTTTAGGATCGGCAATAGGAACTAGAGGATCTGGTCTATTTCCACCTTGAGAAGTAGGGCGTTGATTATTGTATAGTCCACTTGTAGAAACATAAATCGAACCATCATCACCAATGGTTGTAGCCTGAATTTGATTATCTTCAAATTGAGAACGGGTAAAGGTTGTAGCCTGAGCAAAGTTAGAACTACTATCAACATCGCCTCGATTGCTCGGAACATCATAGACATCGCCAATGCTGTTAAGATTTCGGATTGCTAGAACAACATCAGTAGTTTCTACACCAAGACAACTATAAACTGCATAACCATTTTGAACGATATTACTGTTGGGAATAGGAGCAGAAAAATCAACGGAACTAGGATCTACAACACCAAAGTCAACGCTAGATTCAGGAGAACTGACAAATACTACCGAACCGTTATTATCTGTGCCAGTTGGTGCGCTAAAGTAGCCAGAAGGCAAATTAGTAAATTCAATCCGATATTCTGTTCCGTCAGTTAAGCCTGTTAGAGTATAGTCCCCGTTACTATCAGTATTTGCTGTTGCTACAGAAGTACCAGTGGCATCATAGGCGTTAACAGTGATATTTTGAACTCCACTATCACTATTGTTAGCACCGTTAAAGTTTGCATCTAAAAAGACGTTACCTGAGATTTCATTGGGAACAATAGGCTCATAAGTGACACTAACATCATCGATACCTGCTTCGACAACATCACCACCACCAACATCAGCAGCCGAAAATTCTAAATAAACTTCTTCTCCCGCATGATTGAGAAGAGAAGTAGTATCTAAAGTCCATTCTGCATCTCTATTAGTGGTAGTAGAAAGATCAACTAGAGTTTCGAGAGTATTGGTATTGTTATCATTATTAGAAGCATCTACGAGTCGGGCAGTAAATGTTCCGCCACCTCCGTTAACTAGTCCAAATCCAAAGAAGTAATAAAAGGATAGATCGATAGAACTAGCATTACTTGGTAGGGTAAAGTTGGAAGAAATAACCGTTGTAGTTCCCCCATCAATATCATCAGCAGCACTAGAACCAGCACCAGTGAAAAGTGAATTGCTAGAGCTTACAGGATTTGTAGCAGTAATTTGAACGGTAGCTCCATTGGCACTATATGTTGTAGGAGTATTTATTGTCCATCGACCACCAGTAGCATCATTAGGAGTTCCAAAAGCCCAAACATTAGCATTGCCACTTTCAAAATCATCAGTAAAGAGATCGATCAATACGCCAGCATAGTTTTGCTGTGCTTCTTTGGTAAAAGCTAAGTTCGGTCGATCTACACTAGTAGTTACATCTAGTTGCCAATTACCACCTTTATCTGAGTTACCAATTCGAGTAGTAGAGGCAGCAATTTCCGCACCAGTAAAAGCCTGTAGCTTGGTAATAAACTCTTCGCCTGCATCGCCCGCAGCGACGTTACAACCGTAGAGGAGAATATGCCCCCTAACCCCCTGATTAAGTAGATCTAGATCCCCCCTAACCCCCCTTGATAAGGGGGGAATGTTAAACCAGGTTTTAAGTTCTGATTGATATTGATTTAGGGTATCGAGGCTTAGTTGGGAGTTACCGAGATATAAGCAACCAGGAGAACCATGAGAAACTATATGTATTGAAGTGTAGTTATTTTTTTGGGTTAAGACTTCAGTAATTTGCTCGATACCATCGCTGTTGCGATTAAGAATAACTGTCTGTATGCCTGGTAATACTCCCTGAGCTAAAAACTGATAGTCTTTTACTTGAGAATCAATAAAAATTATTTGTTGTTCTCGATTAGAAACAGAATTTACGATCGCACTATTAGTTATCATAAGTTTTTGATTGCTGCTCATAAAGTAGTAATTAGAGATAGAAATAATAGTTATAAATACTTAGCTCAAAGCAAATTTTTCATTTGGCAAATAGATTTTTGCTTCTCAAATACTTCAAAAAAGTTCAGCTAGAAATAGATTCTTGAAATTCTGCATCAGAATTTTAATTAATAACGTCTGCGATTAAGATCACTTCTTCATAGTGATTTCGATATTGTTATCAGCTTTTACAATATAAAATGCCTACTTTAAATAGGCATCGGTGAAAAAACTAGATACTGATTTATAAAAATATTAGTAATACTTATTTGCTGTTTAAAACAGTGTATTTCCACTTACATCAAAAATGTATTTTAGTTTACGCGACTTTTTGACTGATTAAATTTTCAATAATCTTTTATGACAAATAATTTCAACAAAATTAAATATTTTTTCTACCATTTAAAGTAGATCCTGTGCGTTTAGTAAATACCCAGAAAACAGAGCGGACAACATCTCTAGCCACTTTGTATTTTGGTTCGATATCTCTGTTGCTAGCTAAGGAAATTGGCGTGTAGATAATTCCTTTGCTCCCCAAAACAATAGAAGCGATCGCTCCCGCTCTAGGAAGATGATAGTCAGAAGTAATTAAGTAAATATGCCCGATACTTTGTTGCTTAAAATCATTAGCTAAAGTAGTAAAGTTGGTAACTGTATCTGTAGCACGACGATCTATATAAACCCGACGATTATTAACACCTATTTTCTGAAATATTTCTCTAGCCAACATCTCTTTACTGCCAGAAGAAATCCAAACTGGCAGGTTAGGATGTTCGAGGGCAAATTGTGCGGTGAATATCTCTCTGTTGTGATCGCCACCAAGAGTTAAAATAGCTTCGGGATTAGGTGTTTTATATTGCGCGATCGCCCTTTTAATTGGAATCGTACCGATAGTAATAAAAACAATACTTATTACAGCAATAACAATATATTTAACAATTAATCTACGTTTAGTAGCAAGTATTTTCACTGAAACAATTTGATATTTATCAACAAAATATAAAAATCAATTTTAACTTTTAAATATGCCGTTGCTGTAAAACCGATAAGTAGTCTGCTCGTAGCTCTCAGCTATTAGCTTTTTAATTAAATATATATTTTCTAACCATCAACCAAAAAACTTCGGTAATCCCAACCTGAATAACACTGTAATCTACCCATCTAAAACGCTAGGGTAAATAGATATAAATATAATCTGCAAGCATCTATTTACATGACAGACGCAACTATTACTAAAAATCCTTTATTAATTGGCAAGGGATTACCACCCTTTAACGAAATCGAGGCGGAACAGGTTGTTCCTGCGATGACGCAACTATTAAAAGAACTAGAACAAGAAGTTACTCAACTAGAGACGGATGTAACTCCTACTTGGACTGGTTTAGTCGAACCCTTAACAGCGATCGATGAGCGTTTGGGCTGGAGTTGGGGAATTGTGGGACATTTGATGGGTGTCAAGAATAGCCCCCAGTTGCGCGAAGCTTATCAACAGATGCAGCCAGAGGTAATTAAGTTTTACACTAAGCTGAGTCAAAGCAAGCCTTTATATGAAGCATTTAAAGGGATTAAAGAAGGTGCAGAGTGGAATGAACTAGAACCCGCACAAAAACGTATTGTTGAATCTTCGTTGCGGGATTTTGAACTGTCTGGGGTTGGTTTGTCAGGGGAAACCAAAGAGAGATTCAATCAGATTCAATTGGAATCTGGGGAATTGTCTACTAAGTTTTCTAATAACGTGTTGGATGCAACCAAGGCTTTTAAATTAAAGCTTACCGACAAACAAGATGTTGAAGGTTTACCTCCCTCTGCATTGGGCTTGATGGCGCAAACTGCTAAAGCAGAGGGTGAGGAAGATGCTACACCTGAAAATGGTCCTTGGGTAGTAACTTTAGACTATCCTAGCTATATTCCTTACATGAAATATGCGACTAATCGCGAATTACGCGAGAAGCTATACAAAGCGTTTGTATCTCGCGCTGCTAGTGGCGAATTTGATAATCGCAGTAATATCGATCGCATTTTAGAATTAAGAAAGGAAAAAGCCAATATTCTAGGTTTTGCTAACTTTGCGGAATTGAGTTTAGCTAAGAAAATGGCACCCGATGTAGATGCAGTACAAAAGCTACAGGAAGAGTTGCGAGTTGCTAGCTACGATGCAGCGATTAAAGAGTTTGAAGAATTAAAAGCTTTTGCTGGGCAAGACGACCTAAAAAATTGGGATACTAGTTATTGGGCAGAAAAACAGCGCGAGGCTAAATTTGACTTTAATGAAGAAGAATTACGCCCTTACTTTTCCCTACCCAAAGTATTAGATGGTTTATTTGGTTTAGCTAGCCGTATCTTCGATGTAACTATCACTGCTGCGGATGGTGATGCACCAGTCTGGCAGGAAGATGTACGTTATTTCAAAATAGCAGATCAAAACGGTGATGCGATTGCTTTCTTTTATCTAGATCCTTACTCTCGCCCTGCTGAAAAACGTGGTGGTGCTTGGATGAATGACTGTATTGGTCGCGCTAAAATGACCGTAGATGGTAAGACAGAAACTCGTTTACCCGTTGCTTATCTCACCTGTAACCAAACTCCTCCTGTAGATGGAAAGCCTAGCTTAATGACTTTTAACGAAGTTACTACTCTCTTCCATGAATTTGGTCACGGTTTACAACATATGTTGACTACCATCGACTATACAGAAGCAGCAGGTATTAACAATGTGGAATGGGATGCGGTAGAATTACCTAGTCAGTTTATGGAAAACTGGTGTTATGATCGCCCTACTCTTTTCGGGATGGCAAAACACTACGAAACTGGCGAAACTCTCCCCGAAGAATATTATCAAAAACTGGTAGCTGCCAAAAATTATATGAGTGGCTCGGCAATGCTGCGTCAGCTACACTTTGGGATGTTAGATATGGAACTTCATTCTAATTATCAGCCAGGAGGAGACGAAACCCCCAACGACGTACGTCATCGTCTTGCCGAAACTACTACTGTCTTAAAACCCATTCCTGAAGATAATTTCCTCTGTGCTTTTGGACATATCTTTGCTGGGGGATATGCTGCAGGATATTATAGCTACAAGTGGGCAGAAGTTTTGAGTGCCGATGCTTTTGCAGCCTTTGAAGAAGCTGGTTTGGACGACGAAGTAGCCATCAAATCTGTCGGTAAGAAATTCAAAGATACAGTACTGTCTCTTGGTGGTAGTTTGCACCCGATGGAAGTATTCCAAGAATTTCGTGGTAGAGAACCACAAACCGAACCATTATTAAGACATAGTGGTTTAGTCAAATTGGTGGAAAGCTAAATAGTATAGTCAACCATTCAGATTTTCCTGATAATAAATATTCAAATTTATCGATCTTTAACGGGGGAACGAGATAATTTCCCTGAGCAATTGCAAAATGATGCTGACGCAAGAAATTCAATTGTTGTTTGGTTTCCACCTTTTCGATGACTAACTGAAGATTAAATAGTCTGGCTGCTTTAGTTATATGCTGTAGAGCAGCCAAACTATCAGATGTCTTCAATAAACTGTTTAAATAACTAAGATCGACTTTCAAAATAGTGAAAGGAAATTGTTTGAGATAACTCAAAGAAGAAGAATTTTTGGCAAAATTGCTTAAGCTTACCTCAACTCCTATAGATTTTAGACCCCTAAGGTGAGCGATCGACTTTCTTTTGTCTTTGAGTACAGTACTTTGGGTGAGTTCAATGGTCAAAAATTGAGGTTCGAGTTGAACTTTAGTTAGGATCTTGTTCACTAGGGCAACAAAACAATCGCGATGAAATTGACTAGTAGAAACATTAATCGCTAGTTTTAGTCTCTTAAAACCCTTCAAGTGCAACATTTTGAGTCGTTTGCACTCATCAAACATCAATTTAGTTTCAATCGACTTAATTAAGCCAGCATCTTCGGCAATGGTTATAAATGTTTCAGGAGAAATGCTGCCTCGTTGAGGATGGTGCCAGTGCAATAGGGCTTCGTATCCAATGACTTTACCAGTCAGCAAATCTATTTGGGGCTGGTAGTTAGTACTTAATTGTTTCTTGGACAAGATCTCGTTCAGTTCCTCAACCAAGACCAAAGATTTGAATTTTAAAGCTGGGGCGGGATCTAGAGAATAAACTTCGTAACAATCATCCCGATTTTTTTGAGCTTCTGCTACTAATTGTTGCGCGCGATCTATTAAAATTTTAGGGTCTTCCTTACCATCTCGATCAAAAGATATACCCACATAAGATTTTAAATTAATTATTTCTGGCTCTAGAATCAAAGATTTTAATAAATAGTCTTGTCCTGTTCTAACGATTGTTACAGCTTGATGGAGATTTTTGATATAGGGCATAATAATGGCAAAATCACCATTATCTAAGCAGACAATTTTAGCTTGATGTCCAATACTGCCAATTAATCTTTGGGCAACAATTTTCAAAATTTCAGCATTGTGTTTTGTCGAATTAGCTACGATCTTTTCAAAATTATTGAGTCGAAGACAACAAACAGCGATCTTGGATATGTTCGAGTTGTTTTCAGAATATGATTCTATTTTTTCGGTTACATATTTATGGAGTATTTTGTTTAGGCTATCTTGTAGGATTGATTGAGCGACTAGATTATTTTTGCTAGTAGAATTATCTTGGTTGGTTGGATTTGCAGGCGAGGCAAATTTTATTACTCGGCGATCGCGATTTTGGATTTTTGATTGATAGCATTTCTCCAAAAACTGTCTCTTTTCTAGCTGGGTACGAATAGATTTGATTAAATCCTGGTTTACAAAGGGCTTGATTAGATAATCGTCTACTCCCATTTCCCATCCCAAATTAATATCTTTGGTTTTACTTTTTCCTGTTAAGACAATAAAGGGAATATCTGCTGTCTTTTTGTTATTACGTAAATATGATAAGAACTCGTAACCATTGACATGGGGTAGAAGTAAATCGCAGACAATCAAATCAAACTTTTTTTGAGTAACTATTTTTTGAGCAATCTCACCATCTGTAGCGATCGTCACTTGAAAATCTTGCGCCTCTAGCAAATCTATCAAACAATCTAGTGTCAGTCGATCGTCTTCCACAATTAAGATGTTAGTCATAAACTTGATCCAGTTTGAAACCTGTAGTTTTTTAATTAACTGTTTTAAGTAGACGGGGTTTATTTACTCTTTTAAAGGTAGACTTACGGTAAAAATCGTTTCAGATTGAGCTTTGCTAGATAAGGATATTTCTCCACCACACAATTGAACGTATGCTTTAACGATTGCCAAACCCAATCCTGTGCCTTTGACTTTACTGGCATTGCTGGCACGATAGAATGACTCAAATATTCGCTCTTGTTCTTCGGTAGGGATCCCAATCCCGCGATCGCCAACTCGTATAATTACCAAGTTCAATCCCAATTCTAAAGATAGGGCAACTACCGTTCCTGGGGGTGAATATTTCAAGGCATTGAGTAACAAATTGACTATAATACAGCGTACGATCTCTTGATCGAGCCAGACCATTCTGCTTTTGCCGTAACTGGAGAAGGTTAGTTGATGTTCTCCAGCATCTACTAATTTTAGGTCGTCAATAATATCTTGACTTAAACTAACAAGGTTAAGCCAATTTTGATTAGGTGTAATTTCATCCTTTTCGAGTTGATCCCAAATTGCAACATTATCTAATAACCCTCTAATTTGTCCGACAGCCTGTTGAATTCTGCGTAAGCTTTTGTCTTGTTTTTCGATTGTCCATTTTTGACGATAGCTTTCGAGAGATTGGGCAGTAGAAAGAATCACTGTTAGGGGAGTGCGCAACTCGTGTTCAATCAAATCGATTAGATAAGCTCTAAGATCTTCTAATAAGCGATCGCTAGCTAAACTGGATTTACTGCCGTCAAGCTCCTTTTTCGCTTGAGTAAGGATCAATACTGCTCCTGCTGTTGATTGTTCTCGATCTAGGATCGGCGATTTTGAATTACTAATCTGAGTTGTTTTGAGTAAAATTGCTGAGTCTTCGAGATAGATAACTTCTCCCTGTTCTAATACTTCTTTAAGGGGTTGGGAAATTTTTTGAGTCCGTTTATCGATGAGTTGGACTATTTCTGCGGTAGGGCGATCGCTAGTTGCGGTAAACTTTGATTTAGTAAGACTTTGGGCTGCAGGATTCATGTAGATTACCCGATTGTCTTCATCGGTAGCTACTACACCATCTTGTGTTGTATTGAAATATGTCGTCAGGATTTTTTCTCGTTTAACCACCTGGCGATCTTGTTGGTGTTTATGTAGTGCCAACTCAATATTAATTTGGAGATTTTTGCTACTGTAGGGCTTTAGTATATAGCCAAAAGGTGTAGTAATTTTAGCCCGTTCGAGAGTCGCTCGATCTGAATGTGCCGTCAAATAAAGAATAGGTATTTCAAGCTGAGACTGAACCTTTTCGGCAACTGTAATACCATCAATACCACTTTGCTCTAAAAAAATATCAATCAGCACCAAATCTGGTTTGGTTTTTAAAATCTTCAGGATTGCTTCGGAACCAGAAGTAGCGATTCCTGCCAACTGATAACCAAACTTTCTAATATTTTTGGCAATACTTTTGGCAGTAATGATTTCATCTTCTACAATAAAAATTGATAGTGAATTCATCTAATTTGTTTTTTTCGTAATAGTTTTTAGATTTTAGATTATATCTGGACTATTAGATTGAGATCCAAACAATTCCACTGACTAACTAGAGGATGATTGAGGATTTGTGCGATCGCCATACTTTGACGCTCTCCAACTAAAATTACTGATACTTGAGAATTAGAAAACAAGTTTAATAGCTTTTCTAAAGTGTCTTGGGAATAAAAATGACAATCATCAATCACGATCATTTTTAGCCCTGCATCTTTGATAATATCCAAAATAGACTTTTTTCTGTAACCTAGAGGACTAGCGAGTTTAGATGTCAGCTCTTCACCTAGGGTATCAATCAACTCAAAGGCATTTTCTTCGGAAAAAGCTTGATAGTAAGTCACGGAAGTTTGGAATGGTCGCTCGTAACTTTCAATGAAATTTTGAATAGTATTAAAACTACTATGAGAGTGAGACTCAAAAAGAATGCCACATTCGCCATTAATTAACTTGGTTTCGAGCCAATTTACAGTTTTGGTAATTTTAATTAGTTCATTCATAAATTTTATTGAGTTTTTTTTAGTATCGATTAAGTTTTGAAGTCATGATTCAGCAATTTTCGATATTCTCAAACCAACTAATGAAGATATCATTGTAAGTGAACAAAAATTACTATAAAAACTGGTTACGTTCACTTAATTCAAAGTTCCATGTCAGATACTCCTGGTCATTATCAATCTACTATTAATTCTAAATATAAACTTATAGAAAAGCTTTATGAAAGGACTCGAACAGACATTTATCGAGCCTTGAAACTTAAAAAGAGCAATTCGATAGAGACATCATCCTCAGAGACTGTCAGGATTGAAATACTACGATCGCCCGATCCCCACTTTAACGACCTAATATACTTGTACAACTGGTACAGTATTGTTAAAGACTTGACCATTCCCCATGTTGTAAAGGTTCTAGCGTTAGAACCGAAGGGAAACACCTATGCCTTGGTGATGGAAGATCCTGGGGCAATTACTTTGCGAGACTACTTGCTAGATTCGGGAAACCTATCAGTCAAACAAGGTCTAGAAATTGCGATTGTGATGGCAGATATTCTTCACGATTTGAATATTCATCGAGTATTGCATAAAAACATTAACCCTACCAGTATTCTGATTCATCCTGGCGATCGCCAGATTTGGCTAACGGATTTTAGTATTGCTTCCCTACTGCCCAGAGAAACTCAGATAACTCAAATACCCCAGAATATAGAAGGAAGATTAGCTTATATTGCACCAGAACAAACTGGACGCATGAACCGAGGCATTGATTTTCGTACAGATTTTTATAGTCTGGGCATAACGCTATATGAATTATTAACCCATCGCTTACCTTTTCAGAGCGAAGATGCGATCAAACTGATGTATTGTCATCTGGCGAAAAACCCCGTATCTCCTCATGTAGTTAATGCCGAGATCCCCTTGCCTTTATCAGCAATTGTGTTGAAATTAATGGCAAAAAATGCGGAAGATCGTTATCAAAGTGCAGCAGGGTTAAAACACGATCTTGAAGTATGTCTGCATCAATTAAATAATCATCAAGAGATTGAGGAATTTGAGTTAGGGCAAGAAGATAGGTGCGATCGCTTGATCATTTCGGAAAGACTCTACGGCAGAGAAGCAGAAGTCAAAATTTTGCTCGATAGTTTTGAGCGAGTTGCGCGAGGAACAACTGAACTAATGCTAGTAGCAGGATTCTCTGGTATTGGTAAAACAGCCTTAATTAATGAAGTCCACAAACCGATCGCCAAACAAAAAGGTTATTTTATTAAGGGTAAATTTGAGCAATTCAATCGCAACATCCCCTTCAGTGGTTTTATTCGAGCTTTTAGTAATTTAATTAAACATTTATTGGCTGAATCAGATCGGGAATTAAGCCAATGGAAACAAAAAATCTTAGATGCCTTAGGAGATAATGCTCAAGTAATAATTGAGTTTATACCAGAACTAGAATTAGTTTTGGGGAAACAACCAGCAGTTGAAAAGTTATCTGGTAGTACGGCACAGAATCGTTTTAATCTTTTTTTTAATAAATTTATCCAAGTTTTTGCTGTTAAAGATCGTCCCTTAGTAATTTTTTTAGATGATTTGCAGTGGGCAGATTCAGCGTCTTTGAGTTTGCTGCAGCTTTTGATAACTGAATCAAAAACAAATGCTAATTCATTGCTAATATTAGGTGCCTATCGAGACAATGAAGTATTTCCCACTCATCCATTGATGTTGCGTTTATCAGAAATTGAGCAGGAAAAAAATTGTCTTAATACTATTACTTTAGAGCCTCTGGCAGAGTCAGACATCAATTGTTTGGTTGCCGATACTTTACTTTGTAATCAGACTGTTGCAGCACCTTTATTCAGTCTAATTTATCAAAAAACTCAAGGTAATCCTTTTTTTACGACTCAGTTTCTCAAAGGACTTTATGAGGATGGTCAGATCTACTTCAATCGGTTTGATAATTACTGGCAGTGCGATCTATCTCAAATAAAGCAACTTGTTCTGATTGATGATGTTGTGGAGTTTATGGTTAGTAGACTAAAAAAGCTACCAGAAAAAGCTCAAGAGGTATTAAAATTAGCAGCCTGTATCGGTAATCAGTTTGATTTGGCAACTTTATCGATTGTTTGCCGAAGTTCTGAAGTAGAAATAACCAATGAACTATGGTCTGTTTTGCAAGCAGGATTGATTATTCCCATCACTGAAATTTATCGTCTGTTTGAAAGTGAACAAATTAAGGACAATCCTCCTCAGTTTGAGATTGAATATAAGTTTTTACACGATCGCATCCAACAAGCAGCATATTGCTTAATTTCTCCAGAACAGCAACAGAGTATTCATCTTTTTGTGGCTCATTCTCTGCTACAACATTATTCACCAGAAGTATTACAAGAGAAAATTTTTGTCGTCGTTCAACAACTTAATTTAGGACGTATATTTATTGAAGATATCGAGGAAAAATTAGCAGCAGCCCAACTCAATTTGCAAGCAGGTAATAAAGCTCTTTTGTCTACAGCTTATGAGGCGGCGTTGGACTACTTTAGTATCGGTAGGAGTTTATTAGCTGAATCAGATTGGCAAAAAAACTACGATCTCTGTCTAGAGTTACATCTTAAGTTAATGGAGGCTCATTACCTCAATGGCAATTATCAGCAAATTGAAGATTTAGCCAATTTGATTTTTGAGCAGGCGAGTTCGTTTTTTGATCGAGTAAGAGCTTATGAACTACTTGCTCTAACTAAAATTGGACAAAAAAAATTATTAGAAGCTATTGAAATAGGTTCAAAAGCTCTAAGTTTGATAAATATTAAAATTCCCCCAGATCCTACAGTCGAAGAAACGCAAAAAATTACCGATGAAGTATCTAATTTGTTGAATAATCGAAAATTCAGTGAATTAATACAACATCCAGAAATGACTAACCCCGAAGCAATAGCTGCTATGAGGGTTTTAAATACTATTTCAGTACCTGCATACTTAACATCAGATAAATTATTTTTAGTAGTAGTTTTAACCCAAGTCAAGCTATCAATAGAGCAAGGAAATTGTGCGATTTCAGCCAGCGCATATGCCAGATACGGGATTGCTTTGTGTGGTGCTTCAAATCAAATTGAATTGGGTTGTCAATCGGGAAAACTTGCTCTTCAGCTTTTAGAAAAGTTTGACAACGCCGAAACTAAAACTAGAACTCTATTAATGGTAGGAAATCTAGTTTCGCCCTGGCAACAGCATTTACGAACCAGTATCTCCTTATTACAAAATGCCTATGAAACAGGTTTAAATTCAGGGAATTTTGAACCAGCATCATTAGCACGTCTTTACGAATCGCAACTAAGGTATTTAGCTGGAGAACCTTTAGCTGAACTGGGTAATCAATTAAATTTGCACGGTGATTGTATTCGCCATCTCAAACAAGAACTACATCTGAGTTTTCACGAAATACTTCTAAAGTTAGTCAATAATTTAAAATCTACTAATTCTAGTCCCGCTCTTTTAGCAACAACAGTGCAAGAAGAGAAAGTATTACTTAAAAACTATGAAGATATCAATTACAATTTTGGGTTATTTGGTTTTTATTTTTACAAAGCAACTATTAATTATCTGCTCGATCGATCGCAAGTTGCTCAAGAACTAATTACTAAAGCCAAAGATTATATTTCTGGAGTTACCAGCCAACCAGTTGTGCCTCTACTTGCTTGGTATGATTGTTTAATTTTTTTCTCACTCAATAACTCTAATAATCAATCTGGCGAGAGGGAAATTTCATTTTCCCCTATTGAACAAAATATCAAAGATTTATCACAGTGGGCAGAGCTTGCCCCGATGAATTTCCAGCATAAATATGATTTGATTGAAGCTGAGAAAAATCGTATTTTAGCTAATAGATTTGAAGCTGGAGAATTATACGATCGCGCCATTATAGGAGCAAAAGAAAATGAATATATCCAAGAAGAAGCCCTCGCTAATGAGTTGGCAGCTAAGTTTTATTTGGACTGGGGAAAAGAGAGAGTAGCAGCAGGCTATATGCAAGAAGCCTACTGTTGTTACGATCGATGGGGTGCCAAGGCAAAAACCAACCATCTAAAAGAGAATTATCCAGCATTATTACGTCCATTACCATTTCAAAATCGTGCTTTCAATCCTTTAGAAACCCTATCATCATTTTCCAGTTTGATTGACTCTGATAGCCAGTCTCAAGCTGATTTTAGTTTGAATGATTCCTTTGATCTAACAGCTATTCTTAAATCTGCTCAGGCATTAACAAGCACCTTGGAAGTTGATGAATTACTAAAGCAACTAAGTCAAATCATTCTGCAAAATTCAGGATGCGATCGCTTAATCATTGCCTTAGCAGACAATACCGATACATGGCACATCGATCTAGTTGCAGATCCAGAAAAAATCGAATTTGTGGCTGAATCTTTAAAAACAGATGCTCATCACCCCCTAAGACTAATCAATTATGTCAAAAACACTCAAGAAATAGTTTTGGTCGATAACCTAAAAACCGACTTACCTATTCTTGATGACTATTTACTAGAAACACAGCCTCAAAGTCTTTTCGCTTTGCCTCTCAAGTACGATGAAAAAACTATTGGGGTGTTGTATCTACACTCTTCTTACGTTAGAGGCTTATTTAATCGGGGAAGAATCATTGTCTTAGAATTTCTTTGTTCTCAAGCATCTATTGCCCTACATAATGCTCGACTATACGCCGATGCCAATCTCAAATCGAAAGTGATTGAATCTTCGATTGATGGTATGGCAATTTTAGAGAATGGAATATTTCTTTATTTAAACGAACGTCATGCCTTACTGTCTGGATATCAACCAGAGGAATTAATTGGGCAATCTTGGAAAAAATTATATTCTCTAAAAGAAGCCAATCGTATTCAACCAGAATTGTTTGCTTCATTAGAAGATACTGCAGAATGGAGCGGAGAAACGACAGCACTACGCAAAGATGGAACGACATTTGCTGAAGAAGTACGCATATTTGCCCTGGATAATGGCAAGCTAATTTGTATTTGTCGTGATATTAGCCAGCGCAAAAAAACTGAACGAGATTTGGTCGCTTCAGAAGAACGTTTTAAAGAGTTGTTCAAGCAAAATGTAGATGCATTTGTGCTGTGGGGACAAGACGGTTTATTAGATTGTAACCAAGCAGCAGTTGAATTATTTGGTTACCAAGATAAATCTCAATTATTGCATCTCAAACCCTACCATCTATCACCAAAAACTCAACCAGATGGTCGATCTTCTTGGGAAAAATCTGAGGAGATGTGCCAACAAGCGATCAAAAAAGGAAGTCATAAATTTGAATGGGTTTATCAGAAGTTAAGCGGCGAAAACTTCTGGGCAGAGGTCAACATAACAGTCATTTATTATCACGACGAATTAATTTTTCATAGCATAGTCAGGAATATTAGCGATCGCAAAAAGCTCCAACAAGAACAAAAAAGACTAATTGATATTCTAGAAACTACTTCAGATTATATTGGATTTGCCGATCGCCAAGGCAATATTCTCTGGCACAACAAACCCCTCAGGGAACTTCGCCCAGATATATCAATCGGAGCAGAAAAACATAAAGTAGCCTCATGTCATCCTCAATGGGTAAACGAAATGTTTGCCAAGTCAGCAATGCCAGAGGCAATTCGCTCGAACACATGGTTAGGGGAAGCTGCCTTATTAGATGAACAAGGCAAGGAAATTCCAGTATCTCAGGTGTTCATTGCCCATAAAAACGATGAAGGTGAAGCTGAGTACTTTTCGACCATCATGCGCGATATTAGCGATCGCAAAGCTGCAGAATTAGCTCTAAAACAGAGCGAGAACAAATTTCGTACTTTAGTTGCCAATGTCCACGGTGCAGTTTATCGATGTCTGCATGATACCTCCTGGAGTATGGATTTCATCAGTTCTGCTGTTGAAGATTTAACAGGTTATCGGGCAGATGAATTTATGCAGAATAAAACTCGGAATTTTGCTAGTATTGTTCACCCAGACGATCTTGATTTGATTAATAGAAATGTTGATGAGGCGATCGCAAATCATCATTCATTTGCTTATGAATATCGTATTATTCATCGAGATGGAAGTATTCACTGGGTTCTTGAGAGAGGAAAAGGAATCTATGACAGTACTGGTAATTTCCAATATATTGAAGGAGTCATCTTTGATATTAGCGATCGCAAAGCTAGTGAAAAAGCTTTGGAAATAAGTGCATTGAGAGATCAAACTATTTTCGATCAAGCATCAGTTGGATTTATCGAAATAGATATCAAGACGCAAAAACTAACTCGTGTCAATAATTTATTTTGTCAGATGACTGGCTATTCTGCTGAAGAATTAAGCCAGATGGACTTTCAGGCACTGACTCATCCAGAAGATCTCGAAAATTGTCTAAAACTACTGGAGCAACTTATCTCAGGGGAAACAGATAAGTTCTTTACTGAAAAACGATTTTTAAACAAAAATGGTTCTTATTTTTGGTGTGAAACCACTGCCTATCCGATTGAATTTGAAGGTAACTCAGTCAAGACTATATTTGGGATTATTAAAGATATCAGCGATCGCAAAATAGCCGAACAATCTTTAATTGAGAGTGAAAACAAATTCCGTACCCTGGTAGGCAACGTTGAAGGAGCTGTTTATCGCGGTTTAACTGACTACGATTTAACTATGGACTATATAAGTCCTGCTATTGAGCAATTATCTGGCTATTGCGCCGATGAGTTGATTGCAAATCACACCAGATCTTATCAGAGCATTATTCATCCCGAAGATCAAGATCTTGTTTGGCAGCAAATAGAAGAAGCTGTCAAAAACGATCGAGTATTTTTACTTGAATATCGTCTTATTCACCGCAACGGCGATATTCGTTGGGTTTCTGAACGTGGGAAAGTCGTATATAACGAATCAAAGGGAGTAGAATATCTAGAAGGAGTTATCTTTGATATTAGCGATCGCAAACGTTACGAACAGAAAATTCTTGAATCTCGAACCTTTTTACAAACCATCTTAAATACGTTTCCCTTGGCAATTTTTTGGAAAGATCGCCAATCAAAATATCTTGGTATTAATCAAAACTTTGCTAGGGATGCTGGGTTTCAACAAACTGAAGATGTGATTGGTTTGACAGATTTTGATCTGCCTTGGACTGAGTCTGAAGCAGAAGCTTATCGAACTGACGATCTAGCAGTCATGGAGTCTAATTCTCCTAAGCTAGACATTATTGAAACCCTCGTTAAAGCTGATGGCACTCAAATTTGGCTGGAGACGAATAAGCTACCTCTACATGACCTTGAGGGCAATGTAATTGGGGTGATGGGTACCTATCAAGATATTAGCGATCGCCATAAGCTCGAACAAGAACTACAGTTGAGCGAAGCCCTCTCTAGAGCAGCTTTTGAACAGGCGGCGGTAGGCATATTAGAAGCTGACACAAAAACTGGTAAATATACCCGCATCAATAATTATTTCTGTGAAATGATTGGTTATTCGAGAATAGAACTCGAACAGTTGTCATTTGCAGACTTTACTCATCCAGATGATGTTGCGGAGTCTGAAAAATTTGCTCGACAACTTTATCGAGGAGAAATTGATAACTTCACCATCGAAAAACGATATGTCCGCAAAGATGAATCGTTTTTTTGGTCGGCAACGACAGTTAGTCTAATTAATTTACCAGAAGGTAAAAGTCGACGGTGCTTAGCAATTGTTAAAGATATTAGCGATCGCAAAGCAGCCGAAGCGGCATTAAAACTTAGTGAAGCTAGAGCAAAAGCGTCATTTGAGCAGGCAGCGGTTGGTATTGGAGAAAGTGACATAGAAACTGGCTTTTTTACTCGAGTCAATGAACATTTTTGTCGGATGACTGGCTATACTCAATCCGAATTAAGCAAGCTTTCAGTTGAAGACTTAACCCATCATCAAGACTTCCCAAAGTCAAAAGAATATCTACAAAAGCTTGACAACGGCGAAATCGATAATTTTACAATTGAAAAACGCTACATTGGTAAAAATGGTTCTATTTTTTGGGCAGCCACCACTGTTTGTTTAGTTGATATTCCTGGAGAAAAAGCCAGAAGAACTTTAGGAATTGTTAAAGATATTAGCGATCGCAAAAAAGCTGAAGCAGCACTAAAACTTAGTGAAGCTAGAGCTAGAGCTTCATTTGAACAGGCTGCGGTTGGTATTTGTGAAAGCGAAATTGGTAATGATCATATGACCAAAGTAAATCAGCACCTATGTCAAATGACTGGCTATACCCAATCCGAATTTCTATCGCTTTCAGTAAAAGACTTAACCTATCCTGAAGATTTAGCAGAATCACAAAAAAATATTCAAAGGCTTTACAGTCGAGAAGTTGATAATTTTACGATGGAAAAACGCTACATTCGCAAAGATAGATCGTTTTTTTGGTCGGCAACAACCGTTTCTTTGGTTGATGTTCCTGGGGAGAAAACTTTAAGGTGTTTAATAATTGTTAAAGATATTAGCGATCGCAAAGAGGCGGAAAATGCTCTTTTACAACAACAAAGCCACATGGCAGCCTTACTGGATAATATTCCTCACATGGCTTGGATCAAAGACCAACAAAGTCGCTTTATTGCGGTTAACAAACCATTTGCCAAGGCTTGTGGAATTTCAATTGAAGATATCATTGGCAAGACAGACTATGATATTTGGTCTAGGGAACTGGCTCAAAAATACCGCGATGATGATTTCCAGGTATTGAGTTCGGGTAAACGTAAGGTGCTGGAGGAAAAAATTGCTCTTACCGATGGAACAGTGGGCTGGCTAGAAACGACCAAAACTCCTTTCAAAGATACTAATGGCGAGCTTGCTGGTACAGTCGGCATCGCTGCCGATCTTACCCTACGCAAACAAGCAGAGTTGGCTTTAGCCCAAAGTGAAACAAAATTTCGTACTTTAGTCGAAAATGCCAGAGATATTATTTTTTCGATGACAGCCGAGGGCGTATTTACTTACGTTTCGCCTCAGGTAGAGCAAATCTTAGGCTACCCAGCGGAACAATTAATCGGTCAAAATTGTTTATTATTTTCCCATCCAGACGATATCCCCTTAGTAACCGATTGCCTTAAAACTGCCGTCGAACAGGGAACTACAGTAGTAGGTAAAAGAATCCGTATGCCCCACGTTAATGGCGGCTGGCGTTGGGTTGTATTTAACAATACCCCCGTCAAGAATATCTCTGGTCAAATTATCAGCATTCAGGGCATCGGTAGAGATGTAACAGAAACAGAACAAAAAGAACAAGCTTTAACAGCTATTGTTGAGGGAACAGCAGCTAAAACTGGTGCCGATTTCTATCGCTCATGTGTGCGTTATTTAGCCGAAATTTTTCAGGTAGAACATGGTTTTATTGCTGAATTTAATCGAGAATCGCCGCTGGAAGCGACAATGTTGGTGCTGTGGAATGGCAGAGAATATAAAGATCCTTACGTTATGGATCTAACAGCAACACCTTGTTTAAAAACCCGTAACCAAGGTATCTATATAGCCAGAGATTCTCTCAATAAGTTATTTCCTGAAGCTAATGAATTAGTTTTGTTAACCATGAAAAGCTATGCCAGCACTACTATTGTCAACAGTCAAGGAGAATCAATTGGTAATCTAGGGATTATGGACAGTAAACCCCTACCCTACAATACTTCTACCATCGAGTTCATTCTTCAGCTATTTGCTACGAGAATTGGGGCAGAAATGGAACGCCAGAAAACGGAAGATGCCCTCAGAAAAAGCCAGACACAATTACTAACTTTTATTGATAATTCACCAGCAGCAATTTTTCAAAAAGACCTACAGGGACGCTATCAAATTCTAAATCAGACCTTAGCCGATTTATTCGAGCTTGATCGTGATACTTTTATCAATCAGACAGACCGAGAATTATTTCCCGAAGATATCGTTCGACAAATCAGAAAAATTGATCGAGAAGTAATCGTCTCTCAAACGTCATCCACTTTAGAGGAAATTATATCTCATCCAGATGGCTCAATCCATACCTACCTTACCAATAAATTTCCGCTATTAGACGAACAGGGGCAAGTTTATGCTCTGGGGGGAGTATCAACCGACATTACCGACCTCAAGACAGCAGAATTGGCTTTAAAGGAGAGTCAGGCTCAATTCAAAAAAACAACTGAAAATATCCCAGGGATGATTTATCGCTGTGTTCTGCATCCCGATGGCACTAACGAGATGACTTATGTTAGTTCTCAGGTGCGGGAGATATTTGAACTCGAACCCGAAGCTGTGATCGAAGATGGTGGCTGCCAAATGTGGGAGAGAACCCATCCCGACGATCTTGCCAGGGTGAAGGCAGATATCCAGATTTCTGCCAAAACCTTACAACCGTTGCAGAACGAACATCGTCTAATCTTGCCCAAAAAAGGACTTCGATGGATACAAGCTATTGCTCGCCCAGAACGTTTAGCTAACGGCGATGTGGTTTGGGATGGGGTAGTACTCGATATTAGCGATCGCAAACAAGCAGAACTAGCACTCCAAGAGAGTCAAGTCCAGTTCCAACGCATGACGGAAAATGTACCAGGGATGATTTTTCGCTATGTTGTTCATGCCGATGGTAGCGATGAATTAACTTACGTTAGTTCCCAGATCGAAGAGATTTTTGAAGTTGAATCCAAAACCGCTCTGCAAAATGCCGACTCAATGTGGGCGAGAATTCATCCTGATGATCTTCCCCACATCAACAACGATGTTAAAATTTCTGCCGAAACCCTACAGCCGTTTACTAGTGCTTATCGCCTGATCCTACCTAACAAAGGGCTACGATGGGTGCAGAATATGTCTTGCCCAGAACGACTAGACAACGGTGATGTAGTGTGGGATGGGATTACCGTCGATATTAGCGATCGCAAATTAATTGAGGCAGAACAACGAAGACACTTAGCAATTCTCGAATCTACATCAGATTTCATTGGCACATCAAATCCCCACGGAAAAATTCTTTATCTGAATCAAGCATGGCGAAATTTGTTGGACAAAGACACAGAAGAACCTTGCCACCGCACAAGCATTACAGAACAACATCCTGCCTGGGCTTTGGAGATAGTTCTTAATGAGGCTTTTCCAGAAGCCGAACACAAGGGGATGTGGTCTGGAGAAACGGCAGTACTCGATGGCAATGGCATAGAAATACCAGTTTCCCAAGTGGTAATTGCTCACAAATCTAGAGATGGAGAGGTAGAGTACTTCTCCACGATTGTTAGGGATATTAGCGATCGCAAAAAAGCTGAAGCTCAATTACAAATAATTTCAGACCGTCTGGAAATAGCAATCCAATCGGCTAACATAGGCATCTGGGAATGGGATTTTCAAAGCGATCGCTTATCCTGGAACGATCGCATGTTTGCGATCTATGGCGTACAGCCCGAAGATTTTGCAGGTACTTGCCAAGATTGGTCAAAGCACGTCCATCCTGACGATCTAGATTCAGCCCTAATTAAACCAGAACTTTTTGATTGTCTAAGTAGTATCACTAAAGAATTTAGGATCGTCAGAACAGACGGCGAAGTTAGATATATTTATTCGACAGCATCAATTCAAAAAAATCAACAGGGTCAATTGGTACGTTCGGTTGGTGTAAATATTGATCTTACCGACCGCAAACTCGTAGAAGAAGAACTCCAGCGAATAAACGAAAAGCTCGTCCACGCTACCCGAATGAAAGATGATTTCTTGGCTAATATGAGCCACGAATTACGTACCCCTCTCAATGCAATTTTGGGCATGGCTGAAGGACTACAAGAGGGAATTTTTGGCAAGCTGAATCAGGAACAAGACAAAGCTCTTGATACTATTGAACAGAGTGGATCTCATCTACTAGAATTGATCGACGAAATTCTGGATCTAACTAAAATTGAGTCGGGGCGTGTCGAGTTGGAGTATTCCCCTGTGGAGGTAAATCAACTTTGTCAGTCTAGTTTAACTTTTATCAAACAACAGGCTCAAAAAAAACTGATTCAACTCCACTTAAATACGCCTTTCAACTTACCCAAGATTGCGATCGACCAACGGCGAATTCGTCAAGTTTTAATTAATCTGCTCAACAACGCAGTTAAGTTTACCCCAGAAGGAGGAAGCGTAACCCTTAAGGTGACAATTTTAGATCCAGAAAAGACCAGCGATCTCAAATACCTACGCTTTGCTGTGAAGGATACAGGGATTGGCATTGCCCAAAAAGATTTTGAAAAACTGTTTCAACCCTTTGTGCAAATTGACAGTTCTCTGAATCGACAGTATGAAGGTACTGGTCTTGGTTTATTTCTCGTAAAACGCATCATCGATCTCCACCAAGGATACGTCACAGTAACTAGCAAAGTGGGAATTGGCAGTTACTTTGCGATCGACTTGCCCTACTCAACTATACCCAACAACAATTCAATAAATCTACTAGAGACTACTTCAAGTCCTAACCTAGATAACGAACAAGATACTAGATCGACCACACCTCTGATTCTAATAGCTGAAGACAACAATGCTAATAGCAGCATCATATCAATGTACTTGCAAACCAAAGGCTATCGCATTCAGATAGCTCATAATGGTCAATCTGCCGTTGAATTGGCACAAACTAAATTGCCGAATATTATTCTCATGGACATTCAAATGCCTGGCATGGATGGACTGACCGCTATTAAGCACATTCGTCAGTACTCCAGTCTTTCTCAAATACCTATCATTGCCTTGACCGCATTTGCCATGGAAGAGGATCGAAAGAAATGCCTAGCTGCTGGAGCTAATATGTATCTTGCTAAACCAGTCAGACTTAAAAAACTAGTTCTATCAATTAAAAAGTTGTTAGCGAACCAACCTATAACCGACTGATAACTGATAACTGATAACTGATAACTGATTATCGCCCAAGCTCGTGTAACTTATTAACTACATCAGTACATTGGGTAGTTACAGCCTGCAAATCTGCTTTTTTGGTAGAGCTAGGAGGGGAAATAATATCGCCGATACGCACTGTTACGGGAACGGGTTTGAGGAAAGGAAAGCTGTTACTAATCACCTTTTCTGTTCCCCACAGACTAATTGGTAATAGCGGTGCTTGAGTCTTCGCAGCAATCCAGGCTGCACCTAGTTTTGGGTCGGTAATTGTGCCATCATTAGAACGACTACCCTGTAAAAATATCGCAGCTATCCATCCTGATTCGATCGCTGTGGTAGCAGCCCGCAGAGCAGCGCGATCGCCTGTACTGCGTTTTACGGGATATGCCCCATAGACTTGGATAATCTGTTTTAGTCCAGGGGTTTTAAATAATTCTTCTTTAGCCATAAAAGCTACGGGGCGACGGACGCAGTTAGAAAGCAATGGCGGATCTAAATAGCTGGCATGGTTGCTAACGGCAATTAGTCCTCCTGACTGGGGGACTTTTTCTGCACCGTAAATTTTAACTCGAAAGTATGTATGCAACAGAGGACTAACCACTGACCATTTCAACAGATGATATGATGCCAAACTAGTCAATGGCTCTCTATTTTTCCCTTTCACATTCGTGATCTCAAATAAACTCTTCAACCTTTTACTATACGTGAATTTAGGTAAAGGTGAAGCGCCGTTATTCCTCTACTCTATTGTTTATTTGGTTTGCTCGATCAATTTTTCCATTTCATTACCTATTTGATCTTTATATTCTGCTGGTGCAGCGACGTAGGCTTTTTCAAGAATTGGTTGGGCTGCGCTAAAGTCACCCTGTTTTTCTAGTACCAAAGCTTTGGCTAAGATCGGACGAAAATCATCTTCGTTACCTTTGGCTATTACATCATAAAGAGCGATCGCTTCTCCATAACGTTCTTGTTCGGTATAAAGTTCTCCTAATAGAAATTTTACGGATTCGGGATCGATAGATTTGGCGGTAGCACTATCAGCTTCTCCCAATTTGATCGTCTTTTTCAATAAGGCGATCGCTCTTTCTGGCAAGTTTTGAATCAGATATAAATTAGTGATTCCCCCTAGAGCATAAATATTCCCAGGATCAGATTCTAGAACCTGATTGTATGCCGATGCTGCCCCTTCATAATCTTTAGTTTGTTGTTTAGCTTGGGCTAATAAATTGGCATATTCTGTTTGCTCTGGGTTAAGTTTTGCTAATTTTTCTAGTGGTGCAATCGCCCCCTCAATGTCTTTTTCTTGTAGCCTAATTTTCAATAAACCAGTCAATGCAGTATTGTTTTCTGGCTCTCTTTCTAAAACTTTTTGATAACCATTGGCTTCTGCTTCTAACTTAGTTAATTGTTGCTGCGACAACACAATAGTTTCGTTGTTTGAATTTTTGGCTAGCTGTTTTCCTTCTACCACACTACCTACTAAAGGTAAGGCAGAAACTGTTATCAAGGAAAATAACATTACTCCCAACACAATATAAATCCAACTACTACGTTTTTTTTTCATGGTGTTACCAGTTTGATGTACGATCGCGCCATTATACTTAACTTGTTGATTGTGGTCTATGTCTAGATTAAGCTGTTTTATTTTAAATGGTTTAATCTACAATTGGGTTTAACAATTGATTTGAGCTTAGACAAACTAAGGGTTATTCTATATTTTCAGGGGAGTATAAAATTACAATCTCTTATATAATTTAATTTCTCTTACATTTATCTAGTATTGCTGCGATATTTATCGCTCTACAAATTTGGCTAATAATCATTCTTTAAATAAACCAGATCAACCTTTTACTGTTGCCAATCAATCGGTCGAATCTACCATGTCAAACCAATCCTCAGATTCTATCTCTCCTAATTCAGAAGTTCAGTCTGCCCCCGAAAGAAAACAGCCTATCCCTCCACCATCTCATCCCAGACAATATCGGGCGATTGGTTTGGTTAGAGCCAAGTACGTCAAAAGTGACGAACAAATGACCCAGGGGACTTTGTTAACTAACGACGGAGCAGAAATTGAAGCGGTTTTACTCGGTCGTATTATTAGCTTAATTAAAAATCACCTCGATCTCGAACAAGACCATCTTTGGGTAGTGTATCCCAGAACTAAGATGAAAGAAGATCGCCTCCATGTTCAAATTGTTGGAGTTTGGGAACCAGAAACACTCAACCAAGATGAAGAGATTGATGAAGCTGCCAATGCAGAAGCGGAGCATGGTTATTTTTCAATTCGCGGAGAAGTGATTTTTTACTCTCTCGAAGAAAAAACTATTATTATTAAAATCAAACAGTTTCCCCGTAAGGAAGGGGATAAACCTAAATTCTTTAAGCTTAAGCTCAAGGGAGTTTTGGGCGAAAAACCCCTCAAGCATTTTTGGGATGTCAAGGTACGTCTCGAAGGAGAAGATCTAGTCATTGAAGAGGGTACAGACTTGGGCTTTGCTCAAAAACGCAAACCAAAATTCAAAAAAGATCCTAAAAAGATTCAACTAAGATCTTCACGTCCCAATCCTGGTCGTCCTAAGACTAATCCTACAAGATCTGGAGCGATGGCACGACCTGTTCCCAAGAAGAAACAAACTGACTAATAATTATCATTGTTAATTACTCCAAGGAAATACTAGATCTATTAGTATCTTGGGGGACAAAAGCGCGATCGCTTGGTAAAGCAGCAACAGGTTCGGTTAAGGTAAATTCGCCAGCCTCAATCCATTGTTTTAGCTCTTGTGCCACCTGTTGCGATCGATATTTACTAGCGAGGGGAGCGACTCTGACGGATTTACCATCAATAGTGACGTGACCCTTTTGCAGTTGTTCGTAACTTACTAGACCAAAAGTAGGGCGGACTCTACGGGGTATGGAAAAATCAATTACGGGGGCAACTACTTCTTTGTCTCTCACCGCACAATTTTCGACTACTTTTTTGGTAAGTACTGGTAAAGCTATCCCTACCCCTAACATTAATGATGGACCATAATTTTTAAAGTAGCAGCCCCTAACCCAGTTAGCATCCATTTGCTTGGCATCGCCAATTAAAGCTGCTGTTGCAGCAGGACCAATCGGGGTTCGGTTAGGTAGACGTTTTTGTCGGGGGAAATGTTGTGTGCCTTCCCAGGCTATGTAGCCGATCCCACCACCCAAAAATATTTTGCTACCAATTCCTACTAGGTTGAGATCGGGATCGTTGATCAGGGGAGAAATTGCCCCAGGATTGGAATATACCGCGTTACCCAATCTAGGTTGTAGAGGACCTAGATAAGTATACAAAGTGCGATCTCCTCCATTAACTCCCACAATAAAATTTTGATATAAATTACGGGGATTAAATAAATAAAATTGATTAATATTATCTTTGGTAATAGTATTATCCCAACTAGCTCGTGGATAACAATCTGTTTTGTGTCCAATTGCCTTTAGCTGAATCGATTTTCCTGCAATCAAATCTTCAATTACATGACCGCCACCTTTCTCCCAGCTAACTCCTTCACGGCGATCGCTTTCACTTTCGTTGGCACTATAATCAGCCATCGCAGTCGCGCCTAAATATAGATCTACTGCCCCAAATCCTGCATAAGCGGAAATACCATCTAACCAACACTGACGAATTTTAATCGGCGGATCGGTATGTCCTAAGTTAATAATTGCCCCAGAAGACTCCATCGGCTCAAATGTCCCTGTGGTGATTACATCTACCTGTTGAAATATCTGATCTATTCCTATTTTGCCAACCTTAGCTTTGACTTCCGCTACCGTCCAAGCAACTACCTGACCGCTACTAATTTTATGGTTAATTTCATCAATTGTTCTGCTGATAATTGCCAAAAATATTACCTCTTACCCTTTACCCTTTACCTAGGCATTTACTCTTCCTCCCCGATATCTATCTTCCTTCTATTTATATTTCTCGGCTTACGTCGGCGATCGCCTGATAGAGAAAACTGCCAATTATCCAGAACATCCTTGACAATCACTTCTTTGAACCAGATTTGACCGACAACCGTTAGCGGTAAAGAAAGTAACAAGCCCAAAAAGCCGAAAAAGGTGGCAAAAAATAATTGAGATAAAAGAGTGATGGCTGGTAGCAGAGATACCTGCTGCGCCATCACAATCGGAGTCAGAATATTGCTTTCGACCTGTTGAATAATTATATATAAAATCAGCACCGCAAAAGCTTTCCAGGGTGCTTCGATTAAAGCGATCGCCATGGGTGATAAAACGCTTACCGTCGGACCAAGATTGGGAATAAAAGTCATGACTCCTGCTAGCATTGCTTGAGATAGAGCTAAAGGAATACCCAGTATTAATAAGCAAACAAAACTCAATAGCGCAATTACCACCATATTAAACAGAATTCCCACTAGCCAACCTTCTAAACCTTCTCCACACATATCCAAAATCTCGCTAACTCGTCGTCGATAAAACGCAGGAAATAGACGCATAAATCCTTGACGATAAGAAGTTGGATCTGCCAGCAACATTAAGGTAATGGCGAATAGCAATAGAATACTCAATAATACTCCTAGAGAATTATAGAAGATCGTTAATCCTCCCCCCAAAAACTGCTGAATAAAAGGTTGTAGTTGTTTATTCAAGCCTTCCGTATCGGGCAAAATATTAATAATTCTGGGATCGAGACTTTCAGAGAGCAAGTCCAACCAAGTATCAAGCTTTTCTATACCCTGGGGAACTAATCTGCCTAGTGCTTGAAACTGGTCGATAAAGGGTGGAATTACGACCCAAATACAGCCAATAGCTACCAAAATCAGGGATGACATCGACAGAAACACGGCATAGCCTCGTTTCATACCCCGCTTTTGGAAATTTTTAACTAGGATATTCACCGATGTGGCTAAAACAATCGCTGTAAATAACAATAGCAGCAGTTGTTTGATCTGCCATAAAACATAAAGAGAGATAAAGAAAACAATTAGACCAATCCAAGAGCCGAAATTCACGGGGGTGAAGCCTCCATGTAAGAGGTATAGTAGGTAAGATAATTTGGTCTATAGGTTAACCTGCATTACCTTAAATACAAAACTCAATTTTAGGAATTATTAATTTTGATGTTGCTAATTTTAAACATTAATTACGGCATCAGCCTCAATTTCTACTAGCATTTCGGGCGTAACCAAACGACGAATCTCTACCATGCTAGTCGCAGGACGAATCTTGGCAAAATATTCGTTATGTGCTTGACCGACAGTTTTCCAGAAATCGATGTTAATCACATAAATCCTAGTCCGTACTACGTTTTCTAGGCTACCTCCAGCCATAATTAGAGTGGATTCAATATTTTTGATAATTTGTTTGGTTTGAGTATAAGGATCGCCTAGTCCAACTATTTTGCCTTGTTTGTTGGTAGCGGTAGTGCCAGAAACATGAATGTAATTTCCAATTTTGACTGCTCTGGAATAGCCGACAACTGCTTCCCAAAGAGCGTTGGTGCTAATATTTTCTCGTTCCACTTTATCCTAAATTTAATTTATTTTAAAAACAGATTCATGAATTAAATCTTACTGCGTCTAAAGGGAGAATAAACCCTTTGTGTAACTAAACTAATCAATGACAAGATATTTAATTAGTGATTATTTTTCCTTTTTATCTAATTAACTTTTATTAAATTAACCTAGTTTTAAAGTGTAGTGCGATCGCACATTCAGTTGCCACGACTAGAGTCAATCTTGTAGTCGCTTTCTTTTAAAGACTGCTCTAAAATACTATAGTAGTCTTATTAAGTACCATCGCTATTATTGATTTTTTATGAACAACGCCAGCAAGAAATACAATATAGTCACTTTCGGTTGCCAGATGAACAAGGCTGATTCTGAGCGTATGGCTGGCGTACTAGAAAATATGGGTTTTGAAGCTGCAGAAGATCCTAACTTAGCAGATTTGGTTTTGTATAATACCTGCACCATTAGAGATAATGCCGAGCAAAAGGTTTATTCTTACCTCGGCAGACAGGCAAAACGCAAACACCAAGACCCTAATCTTACTTTGGTAGTGGCAGGATGCGTGGCACAGCAGGAAGGGGAACAGCTATTACGTCGCGTCCCTGAATTGGATTTGGTTATGGGGCCTCAACACGCTAACCGCTTGTCAGATCTGTTGACTCAAGTATTTGATGGCAATCAGGTAGTTGCTACCGAGCCAATTCATATTATGGAGGACATTACTAAACCTCGTCGTGATAGTAAGATTACTGCTTGGGTTAATGTTATTTATGGTTGCAATGAAAGATGTACTTATTGCGTAGTTCCTAATGTTAGAGGTGTAGAACAATCTCGTACCCCCGAAGCAATCAAAGCAGAAATAGTAGCATTAGCCGAGCAAGGCTATCAAGAAATTACTCTTTTGGGGCAAAATATTGATGCCTATGGGCGAGATCTCCCTGGTAGTACTCCTGAGGGCAGACACAAGCATACTCTGACAGATTTGCTCTATTATGTTCACGATATTCCCAACATCGAACGAATTCGCTTTTCTACCAGTCACCCCCGTTACTTTACCGAAAGATTGATTAAGGCTTGTCAGGAATTACCCAAAGTTTGCGAACATTTCCATATTCCTTTTCAGTCAGGAGACAACGAGATTCTCAAGGCAATGAAACGCGGTTATACTCACCAAAAGTATCGTCGCATTATCGATACGATTCGCAGCTATATGCCCGATGCTTCGATTACCGCTGATGCGATCGCGGGTTTTCCTGGGGAAACAGAAGAGCAGTTTGCTAATACGTTAAAACTGATCGAAGACATTCAATTCGATTTGGTTAACACTGCGGCCTATTCTCCCCGTCCTGGTACTCCTGCTGCTCTATGGAATAATCAGCTGAGTGAAGAGGAAAAAAGCGATCGCTTGCAAAGATTAAACCGTTTGGTTGCGGTATGCGCCGAAGAACGTTCTCATCGCTATTTGGGTAGGGAGGAAGAGATTTTGGTTGAGGCTCAAAATACTAAAGATACTAGTCAAGTGATGGGTCGAAACCGAAGCAATCGTCTTACTTTCTTTCCTGGTAAAATTGAAGAACTAGATGGTAAAACCGTTAAGGTAAAAATTACTGAAATTCGCGCTTTTAGCGTTACTGGAGAAGCGATCGAGGTTTTAAATTAATTCAAAATTCTGGAATACAAGTAAACTTATATTAAGCGTTTGTTTAGTTTTGAAACTTTTTTGCTTTTAAAGAATTGTTACTAAATAAATATCAATACAATACAAATAACAATTATTTTCTGGCAAGAGAAATGATCAGCCAAAGTAATTACCAACCACCGCCAAGGTAAATAGGGAATTACTTTGGCTCAGTTTTGCTATGGAACAAAACGATGGCTTTTGCCAAAATTAAGATAAAAACTACATTAAAAACGAAAGAGAGTTAGAAAATGGCAGATAAAGATTTTTTTCTAAGTTCCGATGATGCTCAGACTATGGGTGATATTAATTACATGAAAAGGTCGGTTAGAGTCAGACATACTTTTCCGAAAACTTTAAAAAATCCTGACGGTTTTGCTAGAGAAAGAGAAGTATCTTCCTCTAGTGGAAGGTCGATAGATGACTTTAACAGTAATAACAATAATATTAGTATTACTCCTGGTACATCATCTAGTTTCCAAACTACAAACAATAGTGAAGGAAATTTCAATCCCAAACCAATCAATACTACTCCTAAAAAACGTCCTCAAGGCAACAGCATGGATATGTTCCGCAATATGGCTCGTAATATTGGCAAAAAATAGGCGTTGTTGATTTGAGTAATGAGGCACAAAACAATGCCCGATCATTATAGATTCAGCAACTCCCAAAAATAAATTTGGTTTTTGATAGATTAAATTGAAATAATTAACGGCGCGATCGATTATTGTTATTCTGATAGTCGATCGCGTTTTTTGTAGATGAATATTTAGATGAAACAAGTTCTTGCCCAAATCAAGCCCTATCTACGTTGGTTTATTTGGGGAGGAGTATTATTTTTTCTGATCAAGACTTTTAAAGATCGTTATGGTGAAGTTGCCAACATTCGTATCGATTCTCAAGGTTGGATGATGTTGGCTTTAGCTTTGATGGTAACTATCTGCGCTCATATTTGGTCTGGTTGGGTTTGGACATGGATCTTAAAGCTTTTTAATCAACCTTTAGGGGGAAAAGAAGGAGTACGAGTCTATCTAGTAACAAATATTGCTAAATACTCTCCTGGTAATATCTGGCATTACTATGGCAGAATAACCGCTGTGACAGCTAAAGGAGGTTCGAGGGGGGCAGCAACTCTTAGTGTGTTGTTAGAGCCTTTATTAATGGCATCGGCAGCACTATTGATTGGTTTACTTGGTACGGGACTAGGTTGGTTGGAAACAGACTTCAATCGAGCAATTGTCGCGTTGCAGCTATTTAGTTTAGTAGCAGTATTAATTGGGATTCATCCTGGCATACTCAATCCTTTAATGCACCACTTGAGTAAGAGTAAAAATAAAGTCGATCCTAATTTTGTTCAAACTATAAAACTAAAAACCTATCCCCTAACTCCCTTTTTAGGAGAAATGGGGTTTGTTATCCTGCGGGGCTGTGGATTTATGTTTACCTTCTTAGCCCTCCAGCCAATTCTCTGGCAGCAAGTACCTCAGTTAATTAGTGCCTTTAGTTTTGCTTGGCTTTTAGGTTTGGTTGTACCTGGCGCACCTGGTGGTTTGGGAGTATTTGAAGTTACCGCCTACAGTTTGTTAGATGATTCATTATTTCCCACCGAAATCGCAGCGGTGGCAATGTATCGTTTAATCAGTATTTTAGCAGAGGCGATCGCCGCAGTAGTAAGTTTTAGAAAAAAGCAAAATTAAGCAACAACTAGTAAAGTTCTAAGGTCATTTTCAGTAAGTCTTGAGAATCTAAATTATAGAGTTAAAGTAGAGACGATATTCATCCTCAAGAACCATGAGAATTAATCAACACCTGAAAATAGCATTCCTAATTCTGTTGGGTATAACTTTAGTAGCAGCCCCTGCACAAGCACAAGAAGCAGCTAATAGTTCTGGTTTTAATCCCCAAGAGATCTTACGCAATGCTTTGCAATGGGTCGATGACTTAGGAGCGATTGCACCTATTGCCTTCATGTTAATTTACATCATCGCTACGGTGGCATTTCTGCCTGGTTCGGTATTAACTTTGGGTGCAGGAGTTTTATTTGGTATTGTCCAAGGTTCAATTTACGTCTTTCTGGGGGCGACTATCGGCGCAACCTTGGCTTTTTTGGTTGGTCGTTATTTAGCACGGGGTTGGATTTCTCAGAAAATAGAGGGAAATCAAAAATTTAAGGCGATCGATAAAGCTGTAGGCAAAGAAGGACTTAAAATTGTCCTACTAACTCGACTATCACCAGTTTTCCCCTTTAATTTACTTAACTATGGTCTGGGTGTTACTGGTGTATCTCTCAAAGATTATGTTTTAGGTTCGGTGGGTATGATTCCAGGTACGATTATGTACGTATATATTGGTTCTTTGGCAGGTAGCATTGCAACTATCGGTGGTGAAACTGCGCCCGATGCTAACCCCGTAGCACAATGGACAATTCGGATTATCGGTTTTATTGCCACAGTGGCAGTCACTCTTTACGTAACCAAAATTGCCCGCAAAGCCTTAGATGATTCTATCGAAACAGTTGAAGAACAACAGGCATAAGTAATAAGTTAGGGGCAAACAGCCGTTTGCCCGTACATAAGTAATCAGTAATAAGTATAAAAATGAATAATCAAAATCATGCAGTAACCATTGCACCAATGGATGAGTACAACCAGGAATTACTGGCAAATGTACATCCTCCAGACTGGGCAAATCCCCAACCTGTCGCCCTCTACGATCTAGTAGTCATTGGGGCAGGGACAGCGGGACTGGTAACCGCTAAAGGGGCAGCAGGATTAGGTATTGGCTTAAAAGTAGCCATGATCGAAAAAAATCTCATGGGCGGTGATTGTTTAAACGTCGGTTGTGTCCCCTCAAAATGTTTAATTCGTTCTTCTCGTGTAGTAGCAGACATGAAAGAGTCTCAACCCTATGGCGTTCGTTCGCCAGAAAATATTGAGGTAGATTTTGCTACGGTGATGGAGAGAATGCGCCAGGTTAGAACCAAAATTAGTCCTGTGGATTCTGCTGTAGCAGCCAAAAAAGCGGGAGTTGATGTCTTTTTTGGTGAAGCCAGTTTTACTAGCGACGATACTATTACTGTTAACGGACAAAATCTCAAATTTAAAAAAGCAGTGATTGCTGCAGGTGCGCGAGCGGTAAGACCAAAGATACAGGGAATTGAAGAGGTAGGCTATCTCACCAACGAAAACGTTTTTTCTTTGACAGAATTACCCAAAAGGTTAGCGGTAATTGGTGGTGGTCCAATTGGTTGTGAGTTGGCACAGGCTTTTCATCGTTTGGGCAGCGAAGTAATTTTATTTCATAAAGGTTCTCATTTGCTGAATAAAGAAGACCCTGATGCAGCCGAAATAGTGCAGCAAGCATTTATTAAAGAGGGTATTCGCTTAGTCCTCAACTGCAAATTACAGGGAGTTAAATCTAGTCTTGAAGGTAAAGTAATTAGCTTTGGGGGCGACAACGGACAAGAAACAATCGTAGTCGATCAAATCCTGGCAGGGGCGGGTAGACAGCCTAATGTAGAAAGCCTCAATCTAGAAGCTGTTGGGGTAAAGTACGACCCCAGAAGAGGGGTAGAGGTTAACGATAATCTACAGACTAGCAATCCCAAAATATATGGCGCGGGAGATATCTGCATGAACTGGAAATTTACCCATGCAGCAGATGCAGCATCCAGAATTGTCATTAAGAATACTCTGTTTTCTCCTTTTGGTTTGGGTAAGTCGAAACTCAGCGATTTGGTAATGCCTTGGGTAACGTTTACCGATCCTGAAATCGCCCATGTGGGAATGTATGAAGTAGAAGCCCAGGCAAAGGGTTTAGACTGTAATACTATTAAAATAGATTTTGATGATGTCGATCGCGCTTTGGCAGATGGGGAGACAGAAGGCTTTCTCAAAATTCTTCACAAAAAAGGCTCAGATGAGATTCTGGGTGCGACTATAGTCGCCCGTCACGGTGGCGAAATGATTAGCGAGATTACCACCGCCATGATTGGTGAAATGGGTTTGAGTAAACTATCTACCGTCATTCATCCCTATCCTACCCAAGCTAGTGTAATCAAACAGGCTGCAGATGCCTATCGTCGGACTCTGCTTACCGAAAGAACTAAAAAACTGCTGGGCTTTTTGTATAAATTTTCCTAAATTATTAATCGTGGGCAAGAGGTTATTTTATTCATTTGCCAACTAATGAATCTTCAATGCCCACTCTAGTCGAATTTATAATTATTATTTACTATAGACAAACTACATTGTTGCAACTATAGATGGAATTTCATCAAGGCGATCGATAACTGCATCGGCTAATTGTGGTTCTTGCCAAAAACTATTGCGCTGCCAAATTGCTTTTAAACCAGCCTTTTTTGCCCCTATAATATCAGCATCGGGATTATCTCCAACATATACGCTCTCTGTCGCGGAAACTTTTAGTCGAGATAATGCTCTATAAAATATCTCTGGCTCTGGTTTTCTTATTTGTTCGGTTTCTGAAATTAGAATCGTATCGAAATAATTTCTGATTTTTAATCCCTCGATCGCTCTAGCCTGGAACTTGCCTCGACCATTAGTAATAATTCCTAACAAATAATTTTGCTGCTGTAGTGTAGCTAATGTTTCTTTTAAAGTAGGAATAGCAATACAATAATACTTAAATTGAGTTTCATAGTCATTTAATAACTGTTGCCAAGTTAACTCAGTAATGTTGAATCTTTTAATTAAGCTTTGATACACTTTATCTTTCCAGACGTGTCCGCGACAATCTAACTGAATAAATTGCTCTAGATAATCTTGTTTCGAGATCTGTTTGAAAGCAGGTAAAAATCTGTCGTATTGTGCTGCGATAAAGCTACGTAATGATAAGTCGCGATCGAGTAGTGTTCCATCTAGATCGAAGATAATTGCTTTAATATTCATAATTGCTAGTTCAAAATTTCGGCGTTAGTGAATTGTAATACTATGTTTGTCCGTGTATTTTTGTCTATATCGATTTATCGATATAGATAGATTCTTTTTTTTGAAAGGAAAAGGGGGAAGGGGTAAAGCTGAAAATCAGTAAATTGGAATGAAGAAATTCACAATCAGGCGTATGATACTAGCTTGAACTTTATGGAGGACAGATTGAACTTAAATACTCTTAAAAGGCAGTGGTTTTTCAACACCAAACAAGACCTTTTGGCAGGTGCAGTAGTAGGACTGGCACTGATTCCCGAAGCGATCGCCTTTTCCATTATTGCGGGAGTCGATCCCAAAGTAGGACTTTATACTTCATTTATTATTGCTGTTCTGACGGCTTTTTTGGGCGGTAGACCAGCTTCAATTTCGGCTGCCACTGGCGCAATGGCATTGTTGATGATCGATTTGGTTAAAGACCATGGTTTACAGTATCTTTTGGCAGCTACCTTTCTTACAGGCATAATTCAGGTAATATTCGGCGTGCTGAGATTGGGTCGGCAAATGAAATATGTACCCAGAGCAGTCATGATTGGCTATATCAATGCTTTGGCGGTATTGATTTTCTTGGCTCAGTTGCCTCAGCTTACTAATGTCCCAGTTACGGTTTATATTTTAACCCTGCTTTCATTAGCAATTATTTATATTTTGCCTCGCTTTACCCAAGCCGTGCCTTCTCCTTTGGTAGCTTTGGCAGTGATGACTATAGCTGCGATCGCGCTTAAGCTTGATGTTCCTACAGTAGGCGATATGGGAGAGTTGCCCAAGACATTACCTTTGTTTGCCTTGCCTGAAGTACCGTTGAATCTGGAAACCCTCCAGATTATTTTGCCCTATTCTTTGACTATGGCGATCGTCGGTTTACTGGCTTCTTTTCTCACCGCTGCTTTGGTTGATGACTTAACTGATACTCCCAGCGATAAAAATCAAGAAGCCAAAGGGCAAGGTATTGCCAACATAGTTACAGCTTTTTTTGGCGGTATGGCAGGTTGTGGCATGATCGGACAATCAGTGATCAACGTACAATCAGGTGGTCGAGGTAGATTATCAACTCTTTCGGCTGGGGTTTTTTTGTTGTTTGCCATTTTGGTATTACAAGATTGGGTCAAAGAGATGCCCATGGCTGCTCTGGTGGCAGTGATGATTATGGTTTCGATCGGTACCTTTAGCTGGTCATCCTTCAAAAATATGTCCCGCATTCCTCGTACTGAAACGGCGGTGATGTTAACTACGATGTTTGTGATTATCTTCACTCGTAATTTTGCTTTGGGTGTGGCAACAGGAATTGTGATGAGTACAGTATTCTTTTCTCGTAAGATTGCTTTACTCGTGTTTGTAGATAAGACTTTGAGTAATGATGGTATGCATCGTATTTATAAAGTATCTGGTCAAATTTTCTTTTTATCCAAAGAAGAATTTTTGCGCTCATTTGATTTTAGGGAACTAGTCGAGCGCGTCACTATCGATTTGACCCAGGCTCACCTTTGGGATCAAGGAGCAGTAGAAACAATTGACAAGGTAGTGAGTAAATTTCGCCGTAACGGTGCAGAAGTAGAAGTCGTCGGTTTAAATGAAGCCAGTGCGACTCTCTTCAATCGATTGGCAGATAATAAAGAATCCGCAGTCATTGAGAATTAATACTTTTAACCATACTTTTAACCATGAAAAAGATTTTACTTTGTAGTGATGGCTCGGATTTTGCGGAAAATACCTATCGCTATGGCGCATGGTTTGCCACGCACCTAAAAGCAGAAGAAGTAGATGTTCTTTGTGTGACCGATACTCGCGGTCAACAAACAATGTCTCGACAAAACCTCAGTGGCAGTATTGGCATTGATGCTTCAGAGAATTTACTCAATCGCTTGGTGGAATTAGAACATGAGAAAGCTAAAATTAATCATCAACGGGCGAAATTAGTTTTACAACAGGCAGCCCAAACTCTCAAAGCAGAGGGGGTAGATCGGATTAATCTGCTCCACGAAACGGGTTTTCTAGTAGACTGTTTATCGAAATTTGAGGATAGTTGCGATTTAATTGTACTAGGGAAGCGAGGCGAAGCTGCTGAGTTTGCTTCAAGTCACTTAGGAGCAAATCTAGAAAGGATTGTTCGTAGTAGCCACAAACCCTGCTTAGTAACTTCACGTCAGTTCAAACCTATCGAACGGGTATTAGTGGCATATGATGGTAGTCCTAGTAGCCAAAAAATACTGCAATTTATCGCCGATTCGTCTATTGTTGAGGGTTTGGAATTACATATTGTCACTGTTGCTAAAAATCAAACAGAACAGACAGCGCTCGCTTTAATTGAGTCGGCAAAGCAATTGGCACAACAGGCTGGGTTTGAACCAATTTGTTCGGTAATAGAGGGACATTCAGAAACAGCGATTTCCAACTATATCACCGAGCAAAATATTAGTTTACTACTGATGGGAGCTTACGGACATAGCCGAATTCGCCATCTGGTAATTGGTAGTACTACCGCTCAAATGCTACGTAACAGTCATATTCCAGTTTTATTATTTCGTTAACAATAATTGAGCATTGGCTTCCTTCAACTGAAACATAAAAATAACGCTAATCAATATAGCGAGAATAACCAACCAAAAAATAGTGGCAATTCTCGTTATTTTATTCGCCTGAAACTTTTGCCACCATTGTTGAGGACGAATATCTTGTACCCAAAAAGTAGCGATCGCAGCTAAATTTAGACACACAATATTGGTTGATACCAAAACAGCTGTTTCAATCGCCGATTCCCAAAGCATTGAACCAATCAGCATTCCGAAAACCACTAGAGGAGGCAATAGTGCCACTGAAACCATCACTCCTACTACTGCTTTTTGTTCTCCAACTGTTAGAGAAATTGCCCCAGCTACTCCCGAAGCAAAAGCTAAAATAACATCAGAAAAATTGACGCTAGTTCTCATAGCGATCTCGTTCATCTCTAGATTGACTGGCACTAAGATACCGAACAGAATTGATAGCACCAAAGAGATTAATATTTCGGTTAAACCTACTTTAATCGTTCTAATTGCTAGAGATAAATCACCAAAGGTAGTAGCCACGCCTAACGCCATATTGGGCTTGAGTAAGGGGGCAATTACCATTGCTCCAATAATTACTACTTCACTATTTTGGACTAAACCGATTGCGGCGATGGTTGTAGCCAGAATAACTAATGAAACTTCTGTGCTATCTAAACGAATACTTTGGGATATTTGCTGGTAGATTTCTTTTTTGTCAGGGCGATTAACTTGATCTGTTTGCCAAGATTTAGACGAGGTGAGATCGGCTGGAGTTGATTTAATTTCAACTGGCAAGATTGATAATTGCCAATCTTCAAGGTGAGGAAATTTTTTTTTTAAATCGTTTACCAGTGTCTCAACTTGTTTTTCTTCTAATAAGATCTTAATTAAAAGCTGTTGTTGAGATTTAGAGAATGATGCGGTTTCCAACCAAGAATAGGAAGATAGTAGTTTTCGGACATTTTGTTCTTCACAAACAGCTAAAAAAACTTTAACCAGACGTAAATTCATTAATTTTCAATTTACAGTATCATCTCAAATTATCCCCCAACAGTGCAAAGTCATAGCAAACTCAATCTCGATAGCATCAAGGAGCACAGCATGGATCAATATCAAAATTTGTCTATGTGCCTACTGTAGATTGGCTTGGAGCGATTCTTGTCTGCATTCTCGATATTGTCCTGTTTAGTTTTAGCTTTAATGATGCGATCGCCCAATAAGTAAGAAAAACTTATCGGGCGATCGCTGTTATACTCAGATATAGTTCAAGAAACTCTTGTTTAAGCTTTTGCTTTTTTGGCTAGGGTACAGAATGAAAGTAAGTTCCATACTGTAGTCCAGGGAAGACGTAGTTCAATTCGATAAAAATTACTGCTACTGCAACTAGGGTTATGGTCGCTACAACAGGTGCGCTAGTTAAATATTTAATCAAGTATTGCATGATTATTTTTCTTAGATAGATATTTGATGAATAGTTAATTGAATTATCGAGGTGAAACAGAAATTTCATTTTTATCAGCGGTTAATTCACCACTCAAAGTCTCTTTGACCGCCAATAATGGCCAAAGCAAACCTTTGCTCATAGCCATTATTGCTATTGGCAAATTAATAAATATTTCTGACTCTGCTTGAGATTTTTGGTTGCTGATTGCTCGTAAATAAGACCGTCCCGACCAACCAATAAAACCCGTAATGTAGAAAAAGAGACTAAAGGCGATCGCAATATCAACGCTATTTCTCAAACTAATTACCAAGTGAGGCAAGCCATCATCTTCGCCGCAGGTCAAATATTCGCCGTAAGCGCGATCGGGTTTGTTAAAGTAATAGTTATTCGGGTAATCAGCCACCCTTTCTTGATAGGCAGAGGAGTCTTTACACTTTACCAGAATACCATCTGCGTTCGCCGTGTTAGGGGCAGCAAACCACAGCACTATTGCTAAGATTAGAGGTAATAATTTTTTCATTATTTTATTGTTGCGAATAATTTAGGTTGGATTTCAAACTTCTTCTTCTCTTCCTTCTCTTTCAATCCAAAGAAATAGTAAAGCAAACACGGGAAAAGGCAGGATATAGGTAATTAGGGGAATAAAAATCCAAGGCAACCAGGAAAGAGCGTAAGAACCTGTCATTTGAGTCATGTCTGTCATAGTAACTCTCCTTACTTAAAGTATTTGAGTGTGAAAAAACGGTTAATAGCTATTAGTTGTGTTTAGCCCCAAATCCAAGGAGATAAATGCTGGCTCACATTAACCGCACCCCGTAAAATGGCATCTAGATCGTCAAAATTTTCTAGCAAAGCATAGGCAAATACTGCCCCTCCCATTGCACCGATAAAAATCCCCCCACCTAGTTGATACCAGTCTTCTTTTTTCCTTAGAGGTCTAAGCTCGTCTTGCGAGTTAGAGTTGTATGCTCCTCTAGGATCGCCTTGGAAAGTAGCGATCGCAAAAATGGAAATGCCCAAAACTGCTGAAGCAGTAATGTATATAGCGGTAATAACCCCACTCAAATTTGCTCCGTGAGAAGTTTCTCGCAATGGACCAAAGACAATTTCTGGACCGATTAGAAAATATCCATGAGCCATGCCAATCTCTAATCCTCGCATCAGAGGACTTAATCCTTCGCGATAGGCTGGTAAGTTGCGTATATATGCTCTGACCAAATCAGAATCATTGATTGGGGTTGAAAGATTGCCCAAACAAGGATCGCCTTTATAGGGTTTAATTAATTCCTCATCGGCATAAGCTGGAGTAACATCGGGTGTCGTAGTTTGTGTCACGATCTTATTTTTAAATTATTGATAAATGATTCCTAGGAAACCCGATCGAATGCCCTGTTTACGATCGGGTGTTTTCTATTTTGGGAGCGGAGAATCCCCCAAACTTTTCTTGGTTAGTCGTTAATAGTTAGTAATTTCAAGTAGAGAAAAATAACGAACAATCAGGGAAATAATCACCAACCAAGTTAAACTTGACTACGCTAACCAAACTTACTGGCTGTAGCAGCAATTACAAATGCTCCATAGGTAGCAACGTAACCGACCGTAAAGTGAGTTAGACCGACTAATCGAGCCTGAACGATGGATAGAGCTACGGGCTTATCTTTGGGATAGCCGAAAGATAGTGGAGTGTGTTCGTGCGCCCACATCAAGGTTTCAATTAGCTCTTGCCAATAACCGCGCCAGGTAATCAAGAACATAAAGCTAACAGCCCAAACTAGGTGTCCAAAGAGGAAGATCCAAGCCCAGATTGCTAAATTATTTGTACCATAAGGGTTATAACCGTTAATTAATTGTGCAGAGTTTGCCCAAAGATAATCCCTAAACCAACCCATAAGATAGGTAGAGTTTTGGTTAAAAGTAGCTACATTACCTTCCCAAATCGCTAAATGTTTCCAATGCCAGTAGAATGTTACCCACCCTAAAGTATTAAGCATCCAGAAAGTCGCTAGATAAGCAGAGTCCCAAGCGGAGATATCACAAGTACCACCCCGTCCAGGGCCATCACAAGGAAAAGCATAACCAAAGTCTTTTTTATCGGGCATTAGTTTTGAACCACGGGCATCTAATGCACCTTTAACCAAGATTAAAGTAGTTACGTGTAGTCCTAAAGCGATCGCATGATGGACTAAAAAGTCCCCAGGGCCAATGGTCAAATATAGTGAGTTAGTACCACTATTAATCGCTTCGAGCCAACCTGGCAGCCAGACATTAGCATGGTTTGGCCAGGCAGTAGAAGCAATACTATCAGGATTAGACAGTAACGTGCTAACACCGTATAGTCCTTTACCGTGAATAACTTGTAGCCACTGAGCAAACACAGGTTCAACTAAAATTTGTTTTTCTGCTGCCCCAAACGCTACTTCTACATCGTTATGGACATACAAAGCAAGGGTATGAAAACCTAGGAACATCGATACCCAACTGAGGTGTGAAATAATCGCCTCTTTGTGGTCGAGTACCCGTGCCAAGACATTATCTCGATTTAACTCAGGATCGTAATCTCTGACTAAGAAGATTGCCCCGTGAGCAAATGCACCAACCATTAAAAAGCCAGCAATATACTGATGATGAGTATACAAAGCTGCAGTAGTGGTAAAGTCTCTGGCAATAAAGGCATATGGTGGCATAGAATACATATGCTGTGCTACTAAAGAGGTAATTACCCCCAAGCAAGCCAGATGCCATCCTAGCTGAAAGTGCAGTGAATTGTTATAGGTATCGTAAATCCCCTTGTGTCCGCGACCAGTTTTAGGGGCAATAAAAAAACCATCCCAACCAGGTCCTTGCAAAGCTTCAGTCATCTCTTTAATACTATGACCGATACCGAAGTTAGTACGGTACATATGTCCAGCAATTATAAAGACAACGGCGATCGCCAAATGATGATGCGCCATGTCTGTTAGCCACAGAGACTCGGTTTGAGGATGGAAGCCACCCAAGAAGGTTAAAATCGCTGTTCCTGCCCCATCAGAACTATTGAAAATATGTCCTGGGGTATCAGGATTTTGGGCATAAATTCCCCAATTTAAGCTAAAAAATGGTGCTAATCCTGCGGGGTGAGGAGGTATAGAAAGAAAATTGTTCCAACCTACGTGCTGTCCGCGAGATTCAGGAATTGCCACATGAATTAAGTGACCAGCCCAGGCTAAAGAGCTAACGCCAAACAAACCAGCTAAATGATGGTTAAGTCTAGACTCGGCATTCTTAAACCAAGCTAAACTTGGGCGAAACTTGGGTTGTAGATGGAGCCAGCCAGCAAACAACATGACCGTTGCCAGCAGCATCAGAAATATTGAACCCATATATAGCTCATTATTAGAGCGCATTCCAATGGTATACCACCAATGGTAAACTCCCGAATAGCATATATTAACTGGGTTGGAAGCTCCAGCCTGAGTAAAAGCTTCGATCGCCCCTGGTCCAAACTGTGGATCCCAAATTGCATGGGCGACGGGAGAAATATTTAAAGGATCTTGAATCCATTGTTCAAAGTTGCCTTGCCACGCTACATGAAATAGTAGTCCCGATGTCCATAAAAAGATAATGGCAATATGACCAAAGTGAGAAGCAAAAATCTTTTGATAAAGATTCTCCTCGGTCATACCATCATGGAGTTCAAAATCATGAGCTGTGGCGATACCGTACCAAACTCTACGAGTGGTCGGATCTTGAGCAAGGTCTTGGCTAAATTTAGGAAATTTGGTAGCCATAATTATTTTGTCATTAGTTATTTTGTCATTGGTCATTGGTAGGGTTTTAGCTATCAGCTATCAGCTATCAGCTATCAGCCCTTCGAGTTGAATGTTTGTTTCTTGATGCAATAATTTTGAGAAGTAAGTTTAAGCCCAAAGCTAGAAGCTAGAAGCTAAGAGCTAAGAGCTATTGATTCAGCCAATCGCTGCCATTCGTGATATAAAGAATGCCCAGGTGACGACAATGCTGCCTAGTAAATAGTGAGCGACTCCCACAGCACGACCTTGAGTAATGCTAAGGGCGCGGGGTTGAATTGCTACGGTAATTTTGAGCTTGTTGTGTGCCCAAACGATCGATTCGATTAGCTCTTGCCAATAGCCACGACCGCTAAAGAGGAACATCAAACTAAAGGCAAATACAAAGTGTCCCGCCAGGAACATCAAGCCATAAGCTGAAAGCGCACTGTTATAGGAAGTGATTACTTGGGATGCCTGCGCCCAAAGAAAGTCCCGCAGCCAGCCATTGATCGTAATCGAGCTAGTGGCAAAATTACCTGCGGTAATATGGCTGATCGTGCCGTTGGCATCCACCGTTCCCCAAACATCGGACTGCATTTTCCAGAAAAAGTGGAAAATAACCATCGCCAGGGAGTTGTACATCCAGAACAAGCCTAGGAAAACATGATCCCATCCCGATACTTGGCAAGTACCACCACGACCAGGGCCATCACAGGGGAAACGGAAGCCTAGATTACCCTTGTCAGGAATTAGACGAGAGCTACGGGAGTAAAGAACTCCTTTAAGTAGAATCAATACAGTAACGTGGATGGTGAAAGCATGAATATGGTGAATTAAGAAATCTGCCGTACCCAACTCCATGGGCATCATTGCCACCTTCCCACCAACTGCTAAAACTCCACCGCCAAAGATATTGCTAACAGGTTCAAGTAATCCAGGTGCCGTGTTTCCAGGTGCAAGGGTATGAATATTTTGAATCCATTGGGCAAAGACTGGTTGCAACGGAATTCCCGTATCGGAAAACATATCTTGGGGACGACCAAATGCGCGCATGGTGTCGTTATGAAGATAAAGACCGAAACTGTGGAAACCAAGAAACTGACAAACCCAAACTAAGTGAGAAATAATTGCGTCTCGATGACGTAATACACGATCTAGATTATTGTTGACATGCACTTTAGGATCGTAATCCCGCACCATAAAGATCGCAGCGTGTGCCGCAGCACCCACAATTAAGAAACCGCCAATCCAAACGTGGTGAGTAAATAAAGAAAGGGACGTAGCATAGTCCGTTGCTAGATATGGATAGGGAGGCATTGCATACATATGGTGAGCCACCAAAATACTCAATGAACCCATCCAGGCTAAGTTCCAAGATAGTTGAGCGTGCCAAGAGGTTGTAAATACCTCATACATTCCTTTGTGACCAGTGCCAGTAAAAGGTCCTTTGTGAGCTTCGAGAACTTCTTTGAAGCTGTGACCGATACCATAGTTAGTACGGTAAAAGTGACCAGCAATGATGAATATAACAGCGATCGCTAAATGATGGTGTGCAGTATCTGATAGCCATAATCCACCCGTAACAGGATTTAAACCACCTTTAAAAGTTAGAAAGTCGGAATAAACTGCCCAATTTAAAGTAAAGAAGGGTCGCAATCCTTCGGCAAAACTAGGATATAGTTCTGCCATCCTGCTGGCATCAATAAACTCATGGGGCAAAGGAATATCTGCGGGGGCAACTCCTGCATCCAAAAGCTTATTAATTGGCAAAGAGACATGAATCTGGTGTCCAGCCCAGCCTAACGAACCCAGGCCTAGCAACCCTGCTAGGTGATGATTCATTGCCGATTCGACATTCTGAAACCATTCCAATTTAGGCGCGCGGACATGATAGTGAAACCAGCCTGCGAAAATCATCAGTGCAGCCATGACTAAAGCACCGATCGCCGTACAATAAAGCTGGAACTCATTGGTAAAACCAGCACCACGCCACAGTTGAAATAAACCAGAGGTAATCTGGATGCCGTGAAAGCCACCACCTACGTCGCCGTTGAGTATATCTTGACCAAAGATCGGCCAAACTACCTGCGCGCTGGGTTTAATGTTGTTGGGATTTGCTAACCAAGCGGTATAGTTAGAAAACTTCGCACCGTGAAAATACATACCACTCAGCCAGACAAAGACCACTGCTAAATGTCCAAAATGGGCTGAGAATATTTTGCGCGAAATATCTTCTAAATCGCTTGTATGAGAATCAAAATCGTGAGCATCGGCGTGTAGATTCCAAATCCAGGTAGTAGTTTTAGGACCTCTGGCTAGGGTGCGATCAAAGTGTCCTGGTTTGGCCCACTTTTCAAAGGAAGTAGGGACAGGATTGGTATCTACGACAACTTTTGCCTTTTGCTCCGATTCTGGAGGGCTAATTGTCATTTATGTTCTCCTATTGGTTAAAGAGTTAACAAATTATGTTTGTTAATGCAGAGAAATATAGTCATCGATTGATCGAAACCAAACGATAGTTTGAAAAAGTAGTAAGTCCTCAAAGATTCCTATCAATCAAGGATTATCTTTGCATATAGCCTGAAGCAAATAGTATTCATTCTGGTGATAAATACAAAAACCAAATTCGGTTAATTTGCAAAACTTGGTAGTTTATATTGGCACCAACAAACTCTTCTGCTACTTATTTTGAGAGACTATCTTTGAGCGATTGATAGTTGTTCTCTAAGATATTGAGCTTAAGTTCGACAATCTGAATCAGTTTCAGCTACAGGTAAATTTGATAGATAACTAATATTTACCTGGTCTAAACTGCTTTAGAAGCTTAAAGGTTAGATGATCGACTTGAGAACTAGAATACTAAAGCTTATTCGAGCTTACTCAGAGATTTCCGCTCTTTTGCTAAAGCCGAATTAATATTACTTGAATACGTCAAGTTTACGTTATGAATCATAACTAAAAATTCCTAACTAAAAGGGTATACGCCGATTCTTACTACGGTTTCCGAGGCCAGAAGCAATGAATCGTCATTGGTAGTTCTAAATAGCAATTAGACCAGTAAATATGTTTGCCTACTAAACCTAATTGCAACGAGTGATATCGAAAATATCGAAAGTTGATAAACTACGATTTCTGTATTTCTTTAATTAAACTTATAGCAGAAGTTAATAGCCAAATATAAAACGTGCTGCTTCTCTTTACAAAACTTTATTATTCAAGGGCATAAATTAACTACAACCAACTTCTAGATATGTTGGATATGTAGTTAATTTTTGTAAAAAAATGACTTTTATTGCAAATGTTTGTGTAGAAGTAAAATAGATATCATCAAAATTTTAAAATCCAAGTATTCATTTTTTGTTTGGCATATTTATCAAAAGATAATAAATGTATATCAAACCCTGTATATCAAACCCTAATCTTAATCAAGCCCAGTCTATTTTTTATGAAAATACTATTAGTTGAAGATGATGAAATTATTGCTCGAACTTTAGCTGAAATTTTACAAGATCGCCATTATGTAGTCGATTTGGCAGACTCAGGAGACCTTGGTTGGGAGTTAATTAAAGTTTATGAATATGACTTAATCATCCTAGATATTGAATTACCAAAACTCAATGGAATTGAGCTATGCCAAAAATTACGAGATACAGGAAATCAAACTCCTATACTATTATTAACTGCTCAAAATTCTGGCGATCAGAAAGTAATTGGACTAGATGCAGGAGCAGATGATTATGTGGTTAAACCTTTTGAAATTAGCGAATTGCTAGCTCGTATTCGCGTCTTATTGCGTCGACGAAATTCTTTGGCATCGACAATTTTACAGTGGGGGAAATTAAGTCTTAATTCCAGTAATCATGAAGTGATCTACGATCGCCAGATATTAAACCTAACTCCTAAAGAATATCGGTTATTAGAGCTATTTTTACGCAATGGCGATCGCATTTTGACTCGCGACATTATCCTCGATCGCCTTTGGGATATAGAAGAAGCCCCCAACGAAAATACCGTGACGGCTCATATCAAAGATTTACGACGTAAACTCAAGCAAATAGGGGCTGATGCTAACTTAATTGAAACCGTTTATGGTGTGGGTTATCGTCTCAAATCCCAGGCTACTAAAACAAAACTAACCTTGTCAGATCGAGAAAAGAAGGAGCCAGAAACCAAACAATTACGCCAAAAGACCACAGCAGCACTAGCCGCAGTGTGGCATCGTTATCAACAGACACATCAAGAACGGTTAGAAATCCTCGAAAAAGCTGACATTGCTTGGCAATCAGGCAGATTAAAAGGTCAACTTTTACAACAGGCGCAGTGGGCTGCTCACAAACTAGCAGGAGGTTTAGGTATATTTGGCTTTTCTCAAGGCTCTTATTTAGCACAGGAAATGGAGCAACTATTAAAGATTGAACTAGCCAAAGATAGAAGCCAACAATTTTCCGAACTACTAGTAGCTTTAAAAAATGCTTTAAATCAAAATTTCCAGTTTCAGTTAAACCCAATCGAGCGGAATCGACCAGTCATTTTGGCAGTAGATAGCCAGCCGAAACTAGTGCAACAACTTATAGAGGAGATGACAAAAATTGGGATGACATACGAGCAAATATACTTACCCAAAACCTTGAAAAAGGCTCTTCAAACTAATGTAGATGTTATAATCTTAGACTTTTCCTTAGTAGACTGTAAGATAAAAACCTGGGAAGGTTTTGCGGCAATTATTAACCATACAATACCTTTACCAGTAGTTTTATTTACCGATCGCTACGATGGCGATAGCCAAAAAAAAATTGCTCGTCTTGGCGGACATGTATTACTACAGCAAGGCTCGTTAGACGGTCAAGCTACCAAAGCGATTGTCAAAACTTTACACCAGTCTCAAAACAAGACAGCAAAAGTGTTAGCCGTTGATGACGATCCACAAACCTTGGCTGTAATCGAGCGGTTACTAAACCCCTTAAAAATTAAATTAACCATTTTAGATAGTCCCCTCAATTTTTGGCAGACAATCGACCGATTGCAACCCGATCTGCTTATTTTGGATGTTAATATGCCTCATTTTTCAGGTATAGAACTATGTCAGCTATTACGCAACGATCTACGTTGGCGAGAGTTGCCAATTTTGTTTTTTACGGTTTATAACGATCTTGATACTGTCCACCAAATTTTAACCGCAGGTGCCAATGACTGTATCAGTAAAGTCATCTCTCCGGCAGAATTAGTTCCTAAGATCTTTAATCACCTCAATCGCGGTCAATTATTGGCAAGTTTGGTCACATGAGTAATCGAAAATTGAATTTTGAGCAGCCAGAACATCATTCCGATACTAATCGTCAAACGTCTGATTCTTTAGAGATGTTGCTACATCGAATGACCAATCGTATCCGTCAATCTTTAGAACTATCAGTGATTTTGGCGGGAGTTACTGATGAAGTGCGGTTTTTTTTAGGTACAGATCGGGTAAAGGTTTATCAGTTTGAACCTAATGCTAGTGGAGAAGTAGTAGCCGAATCAATCTATCAAAATAATTTGCCATCTTTACTAGGTCAACATTTCCCTGCCGAAGATATTCCAATTGAAATTCGTCAGCTATATTTAACCAAGCGCAAACGAACCATTGTTGATGTAGCTGCCAAACTAATTGGTATGAGTTCGTTGACTAACGATTGCGATAATGCTTCGTCTAACAGTAAAGATGAAGACGAACAGATCCAGTTTCGCACTGTCGATCCTTGTCACGTTGAGTATTTAAGGGCTATGGGGGTGCGATCTTCTCTCGTAGTACCAATTATGGATGAAGATCGCCTTTGGGGGTTGCTAGTTTCTCACCATAGTACTCCTCGTGTCGTGACTCCTAGAGAATTGGAAGTAGTACAATTGGTAGCGGATCAGACCTCAATTGCGATCGCCCAATCAAATTTATTAGAGTCAACCCGCATTCAGGCGCAGCAAGAAGCTTCGATCAATCGTGTGGGTAGATTTTTGCATTCCATGACCCAGATGCAGCTAAAGCAAGCATTGAGGCAAACTATTGCAGCTTTACAAGGATCTGGTGGTCGAGTTTATATTACTCCTCAAAATATAGTCGATCAAGCTCAACTATATCTTTCGGGGGAACAACCCGTACTCTTGCCAGCAATCGAAAATAGAGCTTCGGCGAATATACAGATTGAAGAACATCCAGACTGGCAGACATGGCTGGATCATGCCATGCAAACTAATCATAAGATTCAATCTTGGGCGATCGCCCAATTAGATACTAATTCATTACCATTAAGTCTCGATCAAGCCTTTAAACCTACTGAAATTAAGAGCATTTTAACTATTCGGCTAGAATACAGACAAAAAATATTAGGTTACTTAACTATCTTTCGTCAGGGTATCGATCTCGAAACCGTTTGGGCAAAAAGACCAGACAGCAGCGATTCACGCAATCAGTATACCCTACGTTCCTTTGAAACCTGGTACGAACTCCAGCTTAACAAAGCACGTCAATGGATAGAAAGAGAGATCGAACTAGCACAAATTTTAGGCAATCACTTTGCGATCGCTATCTATCAATACCAACTTTATCAGCAGGTTAATACTCTCAATGCGTCTTTGGAACAGCGAGTCACCGAACGTACTGCCCAACTAGAACAAACCAATCAGAAATTAGTCCGAGAAATTAGCGATCGTCTAAAAACTAGAGCAGATTTAGAAAGACTCAGCCATCAACACGAATTAATTTTAAATTCGGCTGGAGAAGGTATTTATGGCTTAGATTTGGCAGGGAGAATTACTTTCATCAATCCTGCTGCTGCCGAGATGTTGGGCTATGACGTAGCCCAACTACAAAATCAACCAATGCACAAAATTGTCAACCACTTTAACGTGGAAGGAATTGCTTATTCCTGGTCAGAAAATCCGATTTATCAAACTATTAAAACAGGAAAGATCCAGTATATAACCAATGAGATTTTTTATCGCCAGGACATGTCTAATTTTTCCGTAGAGTATGTCAGCACACCGATTTTAGAACAAGAGCAGATTGTGGGTGCAGTAGTAATTTTTAAAGACATTACCGAACGACAAATTATCGATCGCATGAAAGATGAGTTTGTTTCGGTAGTTAGTCACGAACTACGAACCCCTTTGACTTCAATTCGTAGTGCGGTGGGAATGCTTTCTAGTGGTCGAATAGATCCTCAATCGTTCAAAAGCCAGCGTTTATTAGAAATTGCCTTTAACAACTCCAATCGTTTAGTACGTCTGATTAACGACATTCTGGATTTAGAACGGATCAAATCAGGCAAAGTGACTATGATTAAATCAAGCTGCAATGCTGCCGATGTGATGGAAGATGCCGTAGAAAGCTTGCAGAGTATTGCGGAAAAAGCCGATATTGCCATCGAAATAATACCCCTGAAAATCAATCTATGGATTGATCGCGATCGTATTATCCAAACTTTGACTAATCTTCTTAGTAACGCCATCAAATTTTCATCTTCTTATACTATCGTTACGTTGAGTGCTTCTTTGCAAGACAATAATGTTGTTGAATTTCAAGTTAAAGATCGTGGTAGAGGTATTCCAACCGAACATCTAGAAACGATCTTTGACCGCTTTCAACAGGTCGATGCTTCTGATTCTCGCGATCGAGGTGGTACGGGCTTGGGACTAGCAATCTGTCGTAGTATTGTTCAACAACATGGAGGTCAAATTTGGGTTGAAAGCATCCTGGATCAAGGGAGTTCTTTTTATTTCACCTTGCCAGTTGATATTCAGTTAAGGGCGAACGGCCGTTCACCCATACGTAAAGATGAGTAAAAGAATTTTGATAATTGATGATGATGATGATGTAAGAGAAGCTACTCAAATCTGTTTAGAAGTGACTGGGGATTGGGAAATTTTTACAGCCAGTTCTGGCAGAGAAGGTTTAATTGAAGCGATCGCCAAACAGCCAGATTTAATTTTGCTCGATGTGATGATGCCAGTAATGGATGGTATAGAAACTTTTTCCGAATTACAGGCTAACGTGATCACTCAATCTATTCCGGTCATTTTGCTAACAGCAAAAGCTCAACCAGCAGAAATACAACAGTTTACTCAACTACAAGTGTTGGATGTAATCACGAAGCCTTACGATCCGTTTAGTTTATCAGACCGAGTAGCTCAAGCTTTCTTCGCCGATTAGCCCAGAGCAGTATGTCTTCCATATCGATTTAGAGACACTGCTGTCTATAAATACACCTAATGTGATTTAATGGACGCTATTTTAGTAAAGCTTTAAAGTGTCTACTTTTTCATAAGATAATAGACATTATATACTGACTATTAGACCTCCTAGTTATCCTCGGTCGAATTTTCACTTACTTTCTAAGGCTATTAATTTGGTTGCAACATCAGCAGCCAGAGGTGGATGCCAAAAATATCCCTGTCCTAAATGACAACCGTGTTTTTGTAGCCACAGTAGCTGATCAATGTTTTCAATCCCCTCAGCCACTGTAATTAAATTTAATTGCTGGCTTAAATAAATAATACTGCGAACAATGTGACCAGAACGCTCGTGTTGATTGAGAGAGCTAAGAAAAGAGCGATCTACCTTGATGATGTCTAAAGGAAAATTATGTAGGTGAGAAAGAGAAGAAAAACCAGTGCCAAAATCATCTAGAGCAATTTTAATTCCTTTGACTCGCAACAATTCTAAAGTCTTTTTTACTTTCAGGGGGTTAGCGATCAAAGCCGTTTCTGTCAATTCGATAGTTAGATGTCGAGTTGCTTCGTGACCAGAGTTAATAATTGTTTGAAAATAACTGAAAAAATCGCCGTGAGCTACTAGTTGCGGAGAAGCATTAACGCTCAAACTAAAAGATTCACTGAGTCGAAATTCTTGCGACCAATACTGTAATTGAGCATACATCTGCTTGATTACCAAGCATTCTAGCTGGAAAAACAGAGGAGTGTTCTCAATTGCAGGTAAAAACTGTTCTGGAGAAATTAAACCTAATTCTGGATGATTCCAACGCAATAGAGCTTCAAATCCTTGGAATTTTTCATTACTAAGATTGTAAATAGGTTGATAACAAAGCAGAAATTGTTCTTCACTGATAGCTTGACACAGCTGGTTTTTAATCTCTATAGTTTCCTCGGCTTTGGTTCGTATCTGATGCTGAAAAATCTCGGTTTTGGCTGTTCCTTTTTGCTTGGCTTTGTACATTGCCATGTCAGCATTTTCCATTATGGTTTCGATGTTGTCATTCAGCTCATCTTCAGCAGAATAAAAAGCGATGCCAATGCTAGTAGAAATCGTTATCCGATGATCTTTGATGAGAAAAGGGGTCGAGAGAATTTGGTGAATGCGATTGGCAATTTCAGTAGATTCTTCTGAGTCATCTATTTCTTCTAGTAGGATGGCAAATTCATCTCCTCCCAAACGACAAATAAGATCGTTTGAACGCATGATTTCGGTCAATCTACGGGCAACTTCAATCAGTAACAAATCTCCTGCTGCATGTCCCAAACTATCATTGACTTCTTTAAAACCATTGAGATCGAGAAACAATAGGGCTAAGAATGGAGAATTCTGTCGGGGTGAATGGGTGATGGCGTGTTGGAGTTGTTTTTTAAATAGTAAACGATTGGGCAAATTTGTCAGAGAATCGTAAAATGCTTGATGCTCTAGCACTTTTTCTGCTTGCTTGCGCTCGGTAATATCGACGAAGGTTAAAACTACTCCCTCTATCGAGTTTGAGTCTAAACCACAAACATGAAGGTTCATTAGCAGAATGTCACTCGTCGCCTGATTCTTGACTTCTAAGGGTTTGAATAGCTTGGTTTGGATAAATTCTTCCAAGATGGCAATGAGATCGTCACGGTCTAAGTTATGATATATGTCTTTGATCGGTCTTCCCAGATCCATAGTTTTAAATCTAAAGATTTTTTGTGAGGGAGGATTGTACTTATGGATATTTAATTGGCGATCGAGAAAAATTACTCCAATGTCAACACTTTGAAGTAAAGTTTCAAGATCTAGATTGAGTTTTTCTAGTTGTCTAACTTGTGCCTGATATTTTTGATTTAAGGCATTTGTGGTTTCATTTGCTACTTTTAGTTCATTATTAATTGACTCTATTACTAACTGTTGACGGTATAACTCTTCGATTGCGGTTTGTAAGTTTCTTTTTTCATCTGCTAGTTCAGAGTTAATCAGGTAGGTTGGTGTCTGTAGAAAAATATCTGTCTGGGTACTTTTTTGCCAGAATTCGTCTCTCTCTAAAAGCCGATCAAACCCCCAAAATGCGCTTGATATTGATTCGTATTTACCTACAAACAAAACCCCCTCGGTTCTAAGGGAATTGTGTAGCGAGAACAATACTCGATTTCTATGTTGAGAACGCAAATATACCAGCAAATTGCGACAGCAAATTAGATCTATCTGTGAGTATCCAATGTCTGTTATGACATTGTGTGGCGCAAAAACAATCTTCTGACGGAGTTGAACGTCGATCTTAAAATTGCCGTTTTGAGACACGAAATTTTGCTCTAATCGCTTGGGCGAGATATATTCGGCAATATCTCGCTCGTAAATTCCTCTTCTAGCAATATCCAAAGCCGAAGTATTAACATCAGTTGCGAAAATTTTAAATTTTTGTTCGGAGTTGGTTGCAGCGATTTGCTCTTTGATACGTATTGCCATTGAATAGGCTTCTTCCCCCGTAGAGCAGCCAACCACCCAACATCTCAATTCTTGTTGGGGAGTTAGTCTCATTAATAGTTGAGGAATTATTTCGGTTGCCAAGTGTTCCCAGCAGGCGCGATCGCGGAAAAAGCGCGTCGTTATCGAAATTAAATGATTGTAGAGTTGATTCTTTTCTACTGTTGAGTTTGTTAGTAGCTGTAAGTAATCTTCTGCAGTATGGCAATTAGTCAACTGACATCGATGAATAATGCTTTGCTCGACGTTAGTTAATTTGTAATAAGAAACAAAATTATTTTGCTGGTAATTATTTAAGATTTCTAAAATCTGGCTAATTTCAGCATCACTAACGTATATTTCTGGTGATATATTGTCCAAACCTAAATCTTATAATAAGTAGTTATAATACCTACTTAACACAGGATCGCTAGTTATGAACTTAAGTTCCGATAATTCCGTAACAAGGTAGTAGATGCGTAGCGAAGCCATATGCGAAGCGGTATCCTTTAGGATGCCGTCAGGCTTATCGCTATCAAGTCCTACTCAATTGAACCTCCCATCGGCATAGCCGAGGGATTCCCATATAGACTCTTGACTATGCCAAAGCACCCGCCAGACCGCCGTTACTGGGCTGTTTAATCACGGGCGCACCGACCGCGATGTTTTCTAGACCCCTATTTCTTATTACCTCTGCTGCTGCTACATCTCTATTTTGGGTGTAATTGCACTCATGGCAATTATGAACTCGAACACTTAGGTCTTTTTTACCTGTATGAGTGCCACAATTGGGGCAAATCTGTGAGGTATAGTTCTTGTCTACCTTGGCAAAATGGGTATCAGTTTTTGAACAGACATACTCAAGGATGTTGAAAAATTGACCTAAACCCATATCTAGAGATTGCTTACAAAATAAGCCCTTGCTCCAAGATACAAAGTTTATATCTTCTACAAATATCATTCCAACACCATCACATAATTTATATGCCAGATTGAAATGATATTCTTTTCGTTTGTTTGCTACTGCCTCATGAAGTAACCCAATTCGATGTTGTAATTGCTTCGATTTGTTTGAACCTTTTTTCTTATTCCTTAGCTTTCTTTGTAGTAATTTAATCTTACGCAGTGCTTTGTCTAAGAATTTTGGTCTTGGAAGAATTAAACCATCGCTGGTTGATATCATACTAGAAAT